>RCMZ01000805.1_pt1 | contig 12885 bp, 9 predicted proteins | sample 2041141 | NCBI WGS metagenome assembly RCMZ01 (sample SAMN09708263, study PRJNA481090) | Wastewater metagenome, whole genome shotgun sequencing project. | biome: sewage; isolation source: Davis station wastewater (DW) | place: Antarctica: Davis Station | collected 2010-03-01
CGTCGCGGCTGAGCTTGGCGTCGCATTCGAACATCCGGTAGCCATGCTGCGCACCCAGTCGAAAGGCCGCCAGGGTGTTCTCGGGGGCGAGTTTGCCAGCGCCGCGGTGGGCGATCCAGCGGGGGTAGGGCCATGCGGGCAAAGACGCGGGGGCCTTGTGCGGCGTGGGGGTATCGCTCATGCGGGCTCTCCAAATTTCAGCAGGTTGCCGTGGGGGTCGATCACGTACAGCTCTTTCATACCCCAGGCGCACACGACGGGTGCGGCAAGCAACAGGCCACGTTGGGTGAAGTCTGCGTGCAAGGCAGCGGTGTCGCCGCGCACGTAGCACGAAGTGTTTTCAGCCAGGGTGCGGTCGTTGCACAGCCAAAAATGCAGCTCACAGCCATCGCGGGCCATGATCAGATAGTCAGGCGCTTGCTGCAGGCAGGCAAACCCCATTTGCTCGGTGTAAAACTGCCGCGACTGCGCAATGTCCAGCGACGCCAGCACCGGGATGGTCGACTGAATAACCGCCATGGCCATCAGGCGGCGATGCGCTTGCCGGTGGCCGCATCAAACGCGTGCAGGCGGTCTGGGCGGGGCATGACGTGGATCGTCGAGTCTGGGGCTGGCGCGTGGGTGCCTTCTTCGACGCGCACGATCAGCTGCTCATCGTTGATGCGCCCATAGATCAGGCGCTCGGCACCCAGAAGCTCCACCGTTTCAACCTTGACCTCCCAGCCCTCGTTGCGCACGTCCAGGTGTTCTGGGCGGATGCCGAGGATGGTGCCCGGTTTGGCGCTGGGTGCATTTTTCAGCAGATTCATGGGGGGCGAGCCCATGAAACTGGCCACAAAGGTGGTCGCAGGCGTGTGGTAGACCTCTTCGGGGGTGCCGAACTGCTCCATGTTGCCCGCGTTCATCACGATCATGCGTTGGGCCAGGGTCATCGCCTCCACCTGGTCGTGTGTCACGAACAGGCTGGTGATGCCCAGCTCGCGGTGCAGCTTCTGGATTTCGAGGCGGGTCTGGGCGCGCAGCTTGGCGTCCAGGTTGGACAGCGGCTCGTCAAACAGAAACACCTGCGGCTGGCGCACGATGGCGCGGCCCATGGCCACGCGCTGGCGCTGGCCGCCCGACAGCTCGCGCGGCTTGCGCTCGAGCAGATGGCCCAGTTCGAGAATCTTGGCGGCCTTGTCCACGCGCGCCTTGATTTCTTCCTTGGGCACCTTGGCGATCTTCAGGCCATAGGCCATGTTCTCGAAGTTCGTCATGTGGGGGTACAGCGCGTAGTTTTGAAACACCATCGCGATGTCGCGCTGGGCAGGTTCCAGGTTGTTCACCACGCGGTCACCGATGCGCAGTTCGCCGCCGGAGATTTCCTCCAGGCCCGCGACCATGCGCAGCAGCGTGGATTTGCCGCAGCCCGAAGGGCCCACGATCACGATGAATTCGCCGTCCTTGACCTCAGCGTTGACGCCATGGATGACCTGGTTGGCCTTGGGGCCCACGCCGTAGCGCTTGACGATGTTGCGAAGAGAGATGGATGCCATGATTGCAATGAGTGTTGACTTACGCAAAGAAGGGTGCAGCGAGGTTGTGCGCTTTTGGGCGAGCGGACTGCATCGGCTTGTGGTGCGTAAATGGTATTAATTTGATAGCTGCTAGCGCATATGGGATAAGCGCTAGACAGTGTTTTTGTGCCTATTTCTCAGTGTCCACCAGGCCCTTGACGAACCAGCGCTGCATGAGCATCACCACCAGCGTGGGTGGGAGCATGGCCACGATGGCGGTCGCCATCACGATGTTCCAGTCGACAGCGGCTTCTCCTCCGCCCCCCAGCATGCGCTTGATGCCGATCACCACGGGGTACATGTCTTCCGAAGTGGTCATGAGCAGTGGCCACAGGTACTGGTTCCAGCCATAGATGAACTGGATCACGAACAGCGCGGCGATCGAGGTCTTGGACAGAGGCACCAGGATGTCCTTGAAAAAGCGCATGGCGCCCGCGCCGTCGATGCGCGCAGCTTCCACCAACTCGTCGGGTACGGACAGAAAGAACTGGCGGAACAGGAAGGTGGCCGTGGCCGAGGCGATCAAGGGCAAGGACAGGCCGGCGTAGCTGTTGAGCAGGCCGAGCTCGGCCACGACCTTGTAGGTAGGCAGGATGCGCACTTCCACCGGCAGCATCAGGGTCAGGAAAATCGCCCAGAAGCAGAACATCTTGAACGGAAAGCGGAAGTACACGATGGCAAACGCGGACAGCAGCGAGATCGCAATCTTGCCGACGGTGATGATCATGGCCACCACGAAGCTGACCCACATCATGTGCATGACGTTGGTGTTGGACCCGAGTTTGCCGGAGCCCAGCAGGGCGGCCTTGTAGTTTTCCCAAAGGTGCGTGCCGGGCAGCAGCGGCATCGGCGACTGCACGATGACGTCGGCCGCATGCGTGGATGCAACAAACGCCAGATACAGCGGGAAGGCCACGATCGCCACGCCGAAGATCAATACGGCGTGGGACAGCGTGGTGAGCCAGGGGTTGCGGTCAACCATGGGTGGACTCCAGATGCAAAAAATGCGAAGCGTTGGTGGGTAAAAAAAGGTGGCGCATTAGTACTGGACCTTCTTTTCCACGTAGCGGAACTGGACAACGGTGAGTACCACCACGATCAGCATCAGGATCACCGATTGAGCGGCCGAGCCTCCCAGGTCGAGGGCCTTGAAACCGTCTTGGTAGACCTTGTAGACCAGGATGGAGGTCGACTGGCCTGGGCCGCCTTGGGTGGCCGCGTCGATGATGCCAAAGGTGTCGAAGAACGCGTAGACGATGTTGATCACCAGCAAGAAGAAGGTCGTGGGTGACAGCAGCGGCAACTGGATGTTCCAGAAACGGCGCCAGGGGCCTGCACCGTCGATGGAGGCGGCTTCAATCAAGGCCTTGGGAATCGACTGCAAGCCTGCCAGAAAGAACAGGAAGTTGTACGAAATCTGCTTCCAGACCGAGGCAATGACAATCAGTGTCATGGCCTGGTTTTCATTCATCAGGTGGTTCCAGTTCACCCCCAGTTCGCCCAGGTAGTAGGTGACCACGCCAATGGATGGCGAGAACAGGAACACCCACAACACGCCGGCGATCACAGGCGCCACGGCGTAGGGGACGATCAGCAAGGTCTTGTAGACCATCGCAAAACGCACGATGCGGTCGGCAAAGATGGCCAGGACCAGCGACACCACGATGCCACTGCCCGCAACCAGCACTGAAAACAGGGCCGTGCGCTTAAACGATTCCAGATAAGAGGGATCGGCAAATAGTTGACGGAAGTTGTCCAGGCCCACCCATTCGGTACTCATACCGAAGGCGTCTTCCATCTGGAACGACTGCAACACGGCCTGTGCTGCGGGCCAGAAAAAGAAGATGCTGATGATCAGCAGCTGCGGCGCCAGGAGCACCCATGGCAGCCACTTGGAGCGGAAAAGTACGCGTTTTTCCATGAGGAGTTACAAATAAAAATACCGCCGAGGGCCCTGGTGGGCCGCCGGAGGTATTGGGTTGCCGGGCTCCGGGTCGGAGCGCAGCAGGCCTAACGAGCGTCAGGAACGAAGGTCAGGGATTATGGTTTGTAGGAGCGCTCAAAGCGTGCCAGCAACTCGTTGCCACGGCTCACGATGGAATCGAGGGCTTCCTTCCCGCTCTTCTTGCCGGACCACACTTGTTCGAGTTCTTCGTCCTCGATCGTGCGGATCTGCACGTAGTTGCCCAGGCGGATACCGCGAGAGTTGGTGGTCACCTTGCGGATCATCTGCGTCACAGCCGTGTCGGTACCGGGGTTCTTGGCGTAAAAACCGGATTTTTCGGTCAAGTCATAAGCCGCCATGGTCACAGGCAGATAGCCGGTGCGTTGGTGGCTGGCCGCCTGAACCTTGGTTTGCGACAGGAATTCGAAGAACTTGCCCACACCCTTGTAGTGCGCAGCGGGCTTGCCGGCCATCACCCACAGAGAAGCACCCCCAATGACGGTGTTCTGAGGCGCACCCTTGACGTCAGGGTAGTAAGGCAGCGCGGCCAAGCCGTAGGCAAACTTCGCATTCTTGGCCACGTCGCCGTAGAAACCCGAAGACGTTTGAATCATCGCGCACTCGCCGGCAGTGAACGACGCCTGCGCTGTGGAGGCGCGCCCCTTGTAGACAAACTCGCCGGCCTTGGCCGCAGCGGCCAGGTTATCGATGTGCTTGACGTGCAAAGGCGAGTTCACCTTCATGCGGGCCTTGTAGCCGTTGGCGCTCAGGCCGTTTTGCTCGGTGGCAAATTCCACGTTGTGCCATGCCGAGAACGACTCGAGCTGGGTCCAGCCTTGCCAGGCCAGCGTCATGGGGCAGCTGTGGCCGCTTTCCTTGAGCTTCTTGGCGGCCGCAAACACCTCGGGCCAGGTGGTGGGGAGCTTGTCGGGGTTCAGGCCCGCCTTCTTGAACGCATCCTTGTTGTAGTAAGCAACGGTGGTGGAGCTGTTGAACGGGAAGCTCAGCATCTGGCCATTGGGGGCGGTGTAGTAACCGGCCACGGCAGGGATGTAGGCCTTGGGGTCGAAGGAGACGCCAGCATCTTGCATGACTTTGCCCACAGGCACAGTGGCGCCCTTGCTGGCCATCATGGTGGCGGTGCCCACTTCAAACACTTGCAGGATGTCGGGCGCGTTGCCCGAGCGGAAGGCGGCGATGGCAGCCGTCATCGACTCGTCATAGACACCCTTGAAAGTCGGAACCACTTTGTATTCCTTTTGGCTTTCATTGAACTGCTTGGCCAGATCATTGACCCATTCGTTGTTCACGGCGGTCATGGAGTGCCACCACTGGATCTCCACCGGGGCTTGTGCTTGGGCTGGGGCACAGACAGAAAGAGCGACGGCCGCCGTGAGCGCCAGGTGCTTGAATTGCATGTAGGAATCTCCAAGAATGACGAAATGCACAAGAGCCGAACGTTATTCGGCTTTTGTGACGAGAGTGTGTCGTTGTCGCATGACGCGAGCGTCTGTAACAACGGGGGAAACCCCGTGGGGTGTCCGTAAGGGCGTTGATTGTGACTCTTTTGTGACAAGGTTTTGCCCATTTGCCGAGCGCTGCAAGGTTTTGTGCGATGCACCATGCTTGGTGCATAGTGCCGTCTGCGATCTCGTTGGGCGGCCTATTTGTAACTTCGCCCTGTCTTTTTACGGAACCTCAGAACTGCCATGACCACCAATTCGCTGGACAAGAACAAGATCAAATTTTTGTTGCTTGAGGGCATCCATTCCTCTGCGGTGGATGTGATCCGCGGTGCCGGCTACACCCAGATCGAGACCGTGTCGGGCGCGTTGCCAGACGAAGAACTCAAGCGCAAGATTGCCGATGTGCACTTTGTCGGCATTCGCTCGCGCACCCAGCTGACCGAAGAGGTTTTTGGCCAGGCCCACAAGCTGGTGGCCGTGGGGTGCTTTTGCATTGGCACCAACCAGGTCGATCTCAACGCCGCCCGCGAGCGTGGGATTGCGGTGTTCAACGCGCCGTATTCCAATACCCGATCGGTCGCCGAGCTGGTGCTGGCCGAGGCCATCTTGCTGCTGCGTGGCATCCCAGAGAAAAACGCGGTGGCGCACCGTGGTGGCTGGCTCAAGTCGGCCGATAACGCCTATGAAATTCGCGGCAAGACGCTGGGCATCGTGGGTTATGGCTCCATCGGAACGCAGCTTTCGGTGCTGGCCGAAGCCCTGGGCATGCATGTGGCGTTTTTTGATGTGGTCAACAAGCTGCCCCTGGGCAACGCGCGCCAGGTGCAGCGTCTGCATGACCTGCTCGCGCAGAGTGACATCGTGAGTCTGCATGTGCCCGAGCTGCCTTCAACCCAATGGATGATTGGCGCCGCAGAAATCGCCGCCATGAAGCCCGGCGGCATCCTCATCAACGCGGCGCGGGGCACGGTGGTCGAGATTGAGCCGCTGGCCCAGGCCATCAAAGACCGCAAACTGCTGGGCGCCGCTATTGACGTGTTCCCGGTGGAGCCGCGCAGCAACAAGGACGAGTTCCTGTCCCCCCTGCGCGGGCTGGACAACGTCATCCTCACGCCCCATGTCGGTGGCTCCACGATGGAGGCCCAGGCCAACATCGGGCTGGAAGTGGCTGAAAAGCTCGTGAAATACAGCGACAACGGCACCAGCACCTCGTCGGTCAACTTCCCTGAAGTGGCGTTGCCCGCCCACCCCGGCAAACACCGCCTGCTGCACATTCACCGCAATGTGCCGGGCGTGTTGTCGCAAATTAACCAGATTTTTTCAGACAACCACATCAATATCGCTGCCCAATATCTGCAGACCAACGAGGCTGTGGGTTATGTGGTGATCGACATCGATGCGGCCTCGTCCGATCTCGCGCTGGACAAGCTGGCCCAGGTGCCGGGCACCCTGCGCAGTCGCGTATTGTTTTGAGAGTGCCCGATGACGGAGCCCGTGCTCAGCCGCGCGCCGTGTCCCTGTCATAAAATCGCCCCCCCGAGGCTCATGGGCGCGCAGCGCCCACCCCAGGTTGAACCCCATGAATGTTCCGATTGCGTTGGCCGCCTTGCAGGCGCAGGCTGCCGAGCCTGCGCGTTTGCGCGAGATTCCCTATAACTACACCTCGTTCTCCGACCGGGAGATCGTGATCCGTCTGCTGGGCCTGCCCGCGTGGACTCTGCTGGACCAATTGCGCACCGAGCGCCGCACGGGCCGATCCGCGCGCATGCTGTATGAAGTGCTGGGCGATATCTGGGTAGTGCAGCGCAACCCCTATCTGCAAGACGATCTGCTAGACAATCCGGCGCGCCGCAAGCTGCTGGTTGACGCACTGCAACACCGCCTGGGCGAAATCGAAAAGCGCCGCACGCCCGACGACGATGCCGAGCGCGACCGCCTGGTGGGCGAGTTGGTGGTGGCGGCGCGCGGCGCGGTAGAGCATTTCAACGCCACGTTCGAGCGGGCCGCACAACTGCGGCGCCAGATCCACAAAACGCTCGGGCGCCTCACGGCCAAAGACAACATCAAGTTCGACGGCCTCTCGCGCGTCTCACACGTCACCGACGCCACCGACTGGCGCGTGGAATATCCGTTTGTGGTGCTCACCCCCGATACCGAGGCTGAGATGGCCGGTCTGGTTAAAGGCTGTATCGACCTGGGCATGACCATCATTCCGCGTGGGGGCGGCACCGGCTACACCGGCGGCGCCATTCCGCTGACCTGGAACAGTGTGGTCATCAACACCGAAAAACTCGAAGCCATGACCGAGGTGGAGCTGCGCCGCCTGCCCGGGATGGACCGCGAAGTCGGCACGGTGTGGACCGAGGCGGGCGTGGTGACCCAGCGCGTGGCCGATGCGGCCGAGCGTGCAGGATTTGTGTTTGCCGTGGACCCGACCAGTGCCGAGGCCTCGTGCATTGGCGGCAATATCGCCATGAACGCGGGCGGAAAAAAGGCCGTGTTATGGGGCACGGCGCTCGACAACCTGGCCAGCTGGCGCATGGTGACGCCCCAGGCGCAGTGGCTCGAAGTCACGCGCCTGGACCACAACATGGGCAAGATCCACGATGCCGAGATGGCCTGCTTCGAGCTGCAGTATTTCGAAGCCGACGGCAAGACACCCATCCGCACCGAACGCCTGGATATCCCGGGCAAGACTTTTCGCAAGGAGGGCCTGGGCAAGGACGTGACGGACAAGTTCCTGTCGGGCCTGCCCGGCATTCAGAAAGAGGGCTGCGACGGCCTCATCACCAGCGCGCGCTGGGTGGTGCACCGCATGCCCGAGCACACGCGCACCGTGTGCCTGGAGTTCTTTGGCAATGCCAAGGACGCCGTGCCCAGCATTGTGGAAATCAAGGACTTCATGTTCGCCGAGCAAAAGCGCAGCGGCGTGCTGCTGGCCGGCCTGGAGCATCTGGACGACCGCTACCTGAAAGCCGTGGGCTACGCCACCAAGAGCAAGAAGCACGGCGGCGGGTTGCCCAAAATGGTGCTGTTCGGCGATATAGCGGGCGACAACGCCGACGATGTGGCCCGCGTCACCAGCGAGGTGGTGCGCATCGCCAACTCGCGCAGCGGCGAAGGCTTTATCGCCATCAGCCCCGAGGCACGCAAGAAATTCTGGCTCGATCGCAAGCGCACGGCGGCCATCAGCCGCCACACCAACGCGTTCAAGATCAACGAAGACGTGGTGATCCCGCTGCCGCGCATGGCCGAATACACCGACGGCATCGAGCGCATCAACATCGAGCTGTCGCTGCGCAACAAGATCAAGTTGTGCGATGCGCTCACCGACTTTTTCGAGCGTGGCAATCTGCCGCTGGGCAAGCAAGACGATGCGAACGAGATCCCGTCTGCCGAACTGCTGGAAGACCGCGTGGCGCAGGCCATCGCCCTGGTGCAAGACGTGCGCGTGTTGTGGTCGGGCTGGCTGCAAAACGTGGAGCCCCTGTTCGCCCAGTTGCAGGACCACACGCTGCGCGCGAGCTGGAAAACCCAGCTGCGCGGGCCGCTGCAGACCATCTTTGCGGGGGCGGCCTTCAAGCCGCTGCTCGACGAAGTCACGGCCATCCACAAACGCGTGCTCAAAGGCCGCGTGTGGGTGGCGCTGCACATGCACGCGGGTGATGGCAACGTGCACACCAATTTGCCGGTCAACAGCGACGACTACGAAATGCTGCAGACCGCACACCAGGCGGTCGAGCGCATCATGGTGCTGGCCCGCAGCCTGGACGGCGTGATCTCGGGCGAACACGGCATTGGCATCACCAAGCTGGAGTTTTTGACCGATGACGAACTGCGCCCCTTTGCGCAATACAAGCAGAAGGTGGACCCCGAAGGCCGATTCAACAAAGGCAAGTTGCTCCGAAATCAGGAGCTGAATGCGCTTGATGGAAAAGCGCTGGAGGCCCATTCGGCTTCAAACCCTCTGCTCCATTCCGATCTGACCAACGCCTACACGCCGAGCTTTGGCCTGATGGGGCACGAGTCGCTGATCATGCAGCAAAGCGACATCGGCGCCATTGCCGATTCGGTCAAGGACTGCCTGCGCTGCGGCAAGTGCAAACCGGTGTGTGCCACCCACGTGCCCCGCGCCAATCTGCTGTATTCGCCGCGCAACAAGATTCTGGCCACCTCGTTGCTGGTCGAGGCGTTTTTGTATGAGGAGCAGACGCGGCGCGGCGTCTCGATCAAGCACTGGCAAGAGTTCGAGGACGTGGCCGACCACTGCACTGTCTGCCACAAGTGCGAGAGCCCTTGCCCGGTGAAGATCGACTTTGGTGACGTCACCATGAACATGCGCAACCTGCTGCGCAAGATGGGCAAAAAGAGCTGGCGCCCAGGCAATGCATTGGCCATGACCATGCTCAACGCCACCAACCCCGACACGATCAAGTTCCTGCGTTCGGCCATGGTCGGTGTCGGCTTCAAGGCCCAGCGTTTGGCGGTGGACTTGCTGCGCAAGGTCAGCCGCAAGCAGACCGCCCACCCGCCCGCCACGGTCGGCACAGCGCCCATCAAAGAGCAGGTGATTCACTTCATCAACAAGAAGCTGCCCGGTGGCCTGCCCAAGCGCACTGCGCGTGCGCTGCTCGACATCGAAGACAAAGACTACGTGCCGATCATCCGCAACCCGCAGGCCACCACGGCCGAGACCGAGGCAGTGTTCTACTTCCCCGGTTGTGGCTCTGAGCGGCTGTTCAGCCAGGTCGGCCTGGCCACCCAGGCCATGCTGTGGCACGCCGGTGTGCAAACCGTGTTGCCGCCGGGTTACCTGTGCTGCGGCTACCCGCAGCGCGGCTCGGGCCAGTTCGACAAGGCCGACAAAATGATCACGGACAACCGCGTGTTGTTCCACCGCGTAGCCACCACGCTGAACTACCTCGACATCAAAACTGTGGTGGTGAGCTGCGGCACCTGCTACGACCAGCTGCAAGGTTACGAGTTTGACAAGATCTTCCCCGGCAGCCGCATCATCGACATCCACGAATACCTGCTTGAAAAAGGCATCACCCTGCCTGCCAACCAGCCGGGCTTTCTGTACCACGAGCCTTGCCACAACCCCATGAAGCTGGGCGACTCGATGAAGACGGTGAAGGCCCTGGTGGGCGACAACGTCATCAAAAGCGAGCGCTGCTGCGGTGAATCGGGCACGCTGGGCGTTACGCGGCCCGACATCTCCACCCAAGTGCGGTTTCGCAAGGAAGAAGAAATTCGCAAAGGCGAAGCCCAGCTGCGTGCCAACGCCGCCGCCACTGCCACCGTTTCGGGCACCGTGCCCGCGCAGGCCAACGTCAAAATCCTCACCAGCTGCCCCAGCTGCCTGCAAGGCCTCAAGCGCTATGAGGATGACCTGCAAAACGGCCTGCTTGAAGCCGATTACATCGTCGTCGAAATGGCCAACCAGATCCTGGGTGACAACTGGCTGCCTGAATACGTGGCGCGCGCCAACAATGGCGGCATTGAGCGGGTGCTGGTCTAGCCATGAAACGCCGGCTGAGTCGCGTCGTGCCTTCATCGTTCCGCGTTGCTCGCTGCGCGGGAGGGGCGCGACGGGTTGGTTGCGAGGCGGCCGCTGCTCGGCGGCCCCGGCTTGTGGCCTTGCCCGTCGTATGCCACTTGGCTGGCGGCCACCGTGATGGGTCACTGAAATGACTCCAACGACTTGCCCCTTGTGTGCGGAAGACGGCGGCGAACTGATCTGGCGCGGCGACAAGCTGCGCGTCATCCGCGCCAACGAGGCGGGCTTCCCGGCCTTCTACCGCGTCGTGTGGAACGACCACGTGGCCGAGTTTTCAGACCTGAGCGTGGCCGACCGCGCGCACTGCATGGACGTGGTGGCGTTGGTCGAACAGGCCCTGCGCCAGCACGTGCAGCCCACCAAGATCAACCTCGCGGCCCTGGGCAACATGGTGCCGCACCTGCATTGGCACGTGATCGCGCGTTTCGACTGGGACAGCCACTTTCCAGCCCCCGTCTGGGCGGCCGCGCAGCGCGAGCGAGCCCTAGACAGAGAAGCGGCCCTGAGCGAACGCCTGCCAGCGGTGGAAGCGCAACTGCGCGTGTGGCTGGGGTAAGCGGGCGCAACGCCCGGGCACTCACCCCGGTGCGCGATGGTTTGCGCGTTGGCTGTTTTCGGCAGCGCCGAACGCTTGTCTCAATCGCAGACAGGGCCGTCCGTACTGAACGCGAAGGCCATCCGTTGCACCCAGTCGCTCAATGTGTTGCTAAGTGTTGGTCTTTTTTCCGGTCACGATGGAGTCGATCAGCTCAATGGCCGTCGCTAACACTGCCAGCACCGCAGCCCCCGTGAGGACGCCCATCAGCGTGAGGATGATCGAGGCAATCAATGCTGCAATGGAGAAGTAGTGATGGGTCTTCATGTGTGTCCAGTGCCGAAAGTCAGTCGCGCATCGTAGGCGGCTCGGGTTGACAACATAGTTAAACCCCGGCGCCACAGCAGTAAATCCCAATGTGACGACGGGCGCGAACCGCGAAAGGCACTGCGCCACGGAGGGTGTGCCGTGCTTTCAAAAAAGATAGCTGGTGGCGCTTGCTGCACAAGCGCAAGAGACCAAAAAGGCTTGAAAATCGCGGAGCGTTGTCAACTGAAGCCAAAACCCAGGGCAATCCCGGCCCGCATCGGCGCTTGAGAAAGTGAATGCCGCTGGGATAAACATCGGCAGGAAAAAAGCGAGTTTCTGCTGGGCAAACGTTTGAACTCAGCCAACCGCTGCTTTCGCGCAGATGCGGTGGAATGATGGATTCGATTTTTTCCACTGGCGCAACTTAGCGCTGGCACTCCCGTACGGAGCGACGGTGTTTACTTGTATCCACTTAGCGATAGACCACTTCTGTCCTGCCCAATGACGGTTGCCAATGCCAAATAACGTATCTTCGCTGTTTGATTCAATGAAAAAACGCACTCTTTTCTCCAGCGCCTCAAATTGAACGAGCAACTGTATGAGTGTTTGGTCGTTCTGTTCTTTGTAAAAGGATTTTGCCAACAATCCGAGTTGATTCCACTTGAATCCAGGTGCTGGCATTTCGACGGTTTCGCCGTGGGTCTCAAGGTCGTCCCAAGATAGGAGAAGCCGCCCCCAGCCAATTTGGTAAGCAATGAGGTCGCATGGTGAAATGCCGCCTTTAAGCTCTGGATTGCGCTCCATATCTGAGGGAACCGCAGCAGCCTCCTCGATCAGTTTCGAGTATGCAGTTTGAAAGCTGTTCAGAAGTTGGGTTTTGTTGATTGGCAGAGGCATCTGGTTATTGGAATCGAGCAGCCTGAATTAAGTTGCGCTGCGGCGTCGGCTTGAATTAATTGCTAGGAGCTGTCGCCGCAAGATGCCGTTCCCGCAACCAAAGAAATAGCGGCAATGCCAATGAAGGGCCGACCATAAGACAAGTTAACGGTAACCACAAGCGACGCATTGCAAGCTTGTGCCCCTCAGCAAGTAAGAACACCGCGACAACGATGCCGGAGATCAGAACATCAGCCCAAGCGAATGATGCGATTTGGCTTGATGTGGCGTGTTGCAACAGAAGAGGTACATCGAGGCCATGCGCAGAAAGCCACGGGACGAACTGTAAGAGGGGCAATACCGCGCCAGCAATACAAAGAAGGATGTAGAAAATTTGCACGTTTTTTCCTGCGAAGCCTAACGCCCTGAGCTCAGCCGCCGCCGCAGGCGGTCAACTGCGACGACTGGTTAGGAATTAATACTTTGGCTGCGACGGCGAATTATGACGGCTGCCAAATAAATTCCAGCGGTCGCTAAGCTTATGCTTTTTAGGGACGTAACTGGAATTGGGGATGTGGTATTTAAGTTGTTGAGGACTAAATGCAGGGTACTTTCTTTTGTAATATTGTAATCTGCAA
>RCMZ01000806.1_pt1 | contig 12875 bp, 12 predicted proteins | sample 2041141 | NCBI WGS metagenome assembly RCMZ01 (sample SAMN09708263, study PRJNA481090) | Wastewater metagenome, whole genome shotgun sequencing project. | biome: sewage; isolation source: Davis station wastewater (DW) | place: Antarctica: Davis Station | collected 2010-03-01
ACGTATCGCCGGCGTCGTTCGCTGAAAATTTCAGGAAACAGGTGCTGGCTGCTTGAAACGGATGTGTCCACTATTGACAGTACACCTCATAGAGCTTGCTTTGCGGCGCAGCGAAAGCCAAGAAATTGGTGCAACCGAACTGGCGAACCGCTTTAACCTGCGTTACAACGGCGGGATGCCCGTCACTCCTCAGACAACCCACAAATGGCTTAGCGGTCGAGCTATTCCTACAAGTGATAAATTGGCAACGCTTGCCAACTGGCTGAACGTGGATGAGCACTGGTTGCATTACGGCCCTGCTCCGATTAAGGTTGAAAAAAAAGGTAAAGAAGAAGGACTTCCTTCGGAGGAACTGATGAAGCTTGCGCAGAAAATTCAAGCCTTACCGCCACATTGCCGCTATCTTCTGGAAGAGTTAGTCAACCAGTTGCAGGATAAATTTAGTTAGCACGGCATCCATTGGATGCGCTCTTCGAACTTCAATATCAATTTGAAGAGCGCTTGCCGCGTGTGATGTAAGAGGGTTCGCCGCACTTGAAGTTATCAAAAGGTCTTGGAAAGTTAAGCAACAAGTTTTAAAGCTTCCTCCCATGCTTTTTGCTTTATTGCCGCACCGTGACCGAACCAGGCTGCGTCTAGGCGATGGTCTGTGCTTCGAGCCCGACGATGATGGTCCACAAACTCGGTGACACTGTTCAACAGGCCCCAAGCAGTGCTGGAAGCCGAAGCTAGGTCTGCACCCTTTCCTCTCCCTGCAAATAGCCCTTGTACGACTTTGATTGCCGAATTATTAGCAGCGCCGTCGGTCGAGCTGGCGCTGCTTGTCGGATAGGTCAGTACACGACTAAAAAAGGCTTGGGCTATTGCGTCGTTGACTTTGCATTCGGAGAGCGCTTTCATGCGAGCCATGAAGCCATCCCATGAGGAGATGGTGATGCCGAGTTGACGCTTCACACTCTGCGCGTCGAACTGGCTGCGGTGGGGCACTTTGACCGCGCTTGAGTTGTCTCTGAGCGCAATGGCCAGCGTGTTGTTGCATACGACGCGAATCGATGTGAACTGTGCTGTTGTGGCGAGCGTGCCGTCACAAGCAGTTGCCAATAGCAAATACCCATTCACTCGGTCTCGTCCTTTGAGCAAGGCGCTCTGGCCAGTACGAGCCAGTGCCCAGAATTTACGGCCCTCCTTGAGAACTCCCGCAGTTTCCAATTCGAAGCCGCCGACCTCAGTCAGGTCGCGGTAAAACTCGATGATTTCAGCAGGCTGAACTACTTTAAACCGCTGTGAAACAACGGAGAGCGGAAGCTTCGTGTCCGAGCGGTAAAGCACCTTGTGTTCCGGAAAAGACCGGATCGAGCCGAGCGGGGCACCTGCCGCCCCAGAGATGAACCTGACTTCGGCTTCATTGATGCTCCAGTTCATACCAGCCTGTTTCGCCCAGACATCGAGCGGTTGGTTGGGCTGCAGTCGATTACCGAGGCCGTGCCAAGGAGTTTCCCCGACGAACGCCATGTCGCTGATGAGATGCATTTTGATTGCTCCTGATAAGGATGTAAAAGTAGAAAACAAAAATGCCCACAGTCCAAATGGACTGTGGGCATCAAGGGGGCGAAGCTTTTTTAGCTAAGCTTCAAGAGTTGTGAGAGCGGCTAAAGGTATGGCCGCACTTCAAGCAAGCATAGTTTTCCAGCACATGGGTATCTAGTTGTTCACCTGCGGCGGAGCCCACGGCACATCCTGCCGCGCCACCGACAAGCGCCCCCAGGAGCGCGCCTGCCAAGCCACCGAAAATTGAGCCGACCGGACCCGCGATCATACCGAGCGCTGCACCAGCTTCAGCGCCACCCATTGCAGCAGCGGCACTACCGGCTGCACCGGCGACCGTGCCGACCGCGCCACCTGCCTTGCGGGCGTAGTCGCGAGTAGTAATTCGAGTGGAGTCACAGTGGGGACAGGAAACGTGATGATTCATATTAGCCTCATAAAGATTTTGGGGGAATCGGCGTAGTTCACCTACACCGGGGGTGGTTCGATGCGGTGATATATCGCTAAAAATTTCTAGAGTGCATAGGTGCTTGGGCAACAGTTCGCCTTATTGGCCTCATACCTTTCCCTATTGCTTGCTATCAAAAGCTCCTGCACTAATGGTAGCGACGGAACGCCAGAATTGCTGCGTGCCGGGACGATGCATTCACGAACGGGGGTTTTTGGTTTCCAGTGTGAAATTACTTGCACAGTAACGTGGTAAGATTTGCAAACAATTTCTGTTCACCATCTTCTACGTCGGTCATCATGCTAAAGCCTGAGGAAGTCAAGATTAGTTTCTTTAAGATTCATCGATGCGGATTTTACGCACACGGCTCTAACCAGGCGTCGTTCAGCTCGGTCGATGACGTTCTCACCCAACTTCAACAGTGGACCGATGGGGAGGAACTATCATTGACTAGGATTCATGATCCTAATGGTCGAGAAGACGAAAACCCTGTTTACTTATTTGGAATAAAGAAGCACGGTCCGAATTGGGTATTTGCGACTTGGAATGAGATCCCATCACACGAGTCCGGCGTGCCTTCAGTCAGCATGAACGCTAAGGTGGGTGAAACTGTTGTTCACATGAACGACATCGAGGAAGACAGCATTCCCGGCTACGCGACGTACTACTGGGCTATCCCAGGACGAGATGTGATTGCAACTATTCGCTTCCCTGGTGGCCGTAGCGGGCAGCTCGCGATGTCGAACTATCTGAATCGATTCATGTCTAGCTACATGAGCTATACGTTGGTTGAGCAGCGTGGCGGCGAAGAGGTCATAGTTGGCTATACTGATCGTAACGATGGCGTAGCCAAGAAGGTGCGCCCCGTATTTAAGACTTTTGCATTTCAGAAACCAAATCGATCCCAGTTTCTGGTCCAAAATGTTGCAAATATTCGACGTGTGGTTCGGCGTGGTCACGTTACCACAACGAATGTTGTTGATCGTAATTTCTGGCAAAACGCGGTGCGGTTCTTGCGCTCGACACGGCAGACCGCAAACGTGGTCAAGCAGCGCGTGTACGTTGAACTTGATTACAAACCAACACTACAAGAATTGCAGGAAATGATCGCTGCTGAAGAGAACGATTTGGCTGCCACCGGCTGGGATGACATGGGCTTTATCCTTGAGGGAGACCCGACAACGCACTGGCTGGGAAAAGAGCATGCGTCAGGTGATTTTACGTTCAATATTGAGCGCATCAATGAGGAAGCCGTTGACTTAGACTCGCTTTTGCAGGCCCTTCAAGACAATCAAAACAATATTCTTCGATTGCTACAATGAAACGGTTGGTATTTTTCTGTCTCGCGGGACTGCTTGCATGCGGAATGTGCTATGCAGGATTTTATTATGGCAGATATATACCTTTTATTCAGCAATGGCCGTTGTTTGAGGCCTTGCGGAACACGGCTGCAATTATTTTTGCGGTCGTCGGGGCGTGGCTGGCAATCATTTACCCTGAACGTCTAAAGCTATCGTTTGGCAAACCAGCAAGTACAGATAAGGGTAGTGAAAACGTTGGCTTACTTCTAACTCCGGCGGTACACTCAACAATAATTCTGGTGTGTTTGCTTCTAATCGGAATTTGTGCACCGATCTTGAAGCAAATACCGGGCATTCTTGCCTATGTCGAGCTTTTTCGCGGTCTATCGTTTCTTACACTAACGCTGCTGACCTTGTGGCAGATCGTCATTGTGATCATGACGGTTCTCCCGGCTGAAATGGTTAAAACGAATTTCGATAAGGAACAATCAACGAAGCGTGTGCTTGCGGGATATGCAAAGCTAAGGAAGAAGGACGGTCCAACAAAGTAACCGAATCATGACAGCCCAGCATTAATTGCGAGTTCGTATACATCAGGATCAGGAAGATTGCTCGGTGCAGTGAATGCGAGTGCTACCTGATCCACGGTGGTCGTGAACGATCCTTTAAGCTCAAGCTCGCGCTTCTGTCCAGGCGCAACGGTCGGCCCTATGTCGTACCACAGCATCGTGAGCGAACCTGGTTGCAGTGTATATGGATTTAGCTTGCCGCCTAGACGCTCTCGAATTTTTTCATAAACCGGAGCCGGGCAGACGAAAAATAAGCCGCTGCGACATAGTTTTTCTTGTCGTAAGACATGGCCTTTGTAGATCAATTGGGGGAGAATTCTCTTATTTACGTTCTCCCAATTCAGACCTGCCGTACTATTGCCATCGAATATTGACTCGCTTAAATGGGCTAGTCTCTCAGCCTGGTAATTGCCAGTAGTGTCGATTGATTGAACCTCAACAGCAACGAACTCCATTAGCTTGCCCGTTTCTGACAGCTTCGCTAAGACCCAATCTACGAAATAAGCGCCAGACGGCCCCCGTTTCGGCAAGCGCAATTCTTTGCCCCAGCGTTTCCCGAAAACAGCTATTCGGAATCGTCCGGGGACGTGTGGTTCGTTGCGAGCTGTCTTGCCAGCAAATAAATCGACTTCATTTCCAAACGCACGTTGAGCTACATCAAGCAAAATTTTGTAGTCATCTGAATAAAGTCGGTAGGGGCAGCAAATAACCGGCCCCGACCGCATTGGTTTTAAGGTGCACGCACCGGAGATCAATCCGTCGTTTAACGTCTTCTTGCATTGGTCGTCAACAAATGGACAACGAAACTTAGAACGGGCGGCCCGAGCCTCGTCAGAGTAATCGTCCGGTGCGTATCCAAAAAACTCAATAATGCGACTAGCCATTGGCAGCCACATCACCGTTGTCAATCGCCATGCTGTCTAGGCTTTCTCTTAACTTCGCTGCAATTGCGCGTGCCATAAGAACAGGAACCGCATTTCCGACCTGTTCATATTGGGAGACACGCGAGCCGAGAATGCGATACGAGTCAGGGAAACTTTGAAAGCGAGCAGCCTCTCGCACTGTCAGTGTACGATCTTGATCCGGCAAGAAGACAGTTCCCCAATGCGGATCGCATTTTGTCAAGACGGTCCCGGATAGACCGTCTGCCAATAGTCGCCCATACCGCTTCGTGTGATCAGAACGCCGTGCACGTTGCATTCCTTTGGGAAGTAGTTCATGAGGGATATCACGCCAACTGCCTCCTGGCGGAACATGCTTCATGCGAGCTTGATTTTGCTTTCCTAATTTTGCCGCGAAATGATTAAACGTGACATTTTCAGGGTTACGAATTTTCCGGGCAAATTCAGACTTCGCATCATGCGTGTATCCAACTTCCTCCGAACCCTCGCCCATTTCGAGGCGAGGTAGGTCCTGTATCGCGTCGGCAACGGTTGTGCAGGGTGCGAGTCGCTCGCGGTCTTCTTCGCTAAGTTGGAAGACCATTTCGCCTCGTCCCCCTCTAAAGTTAGTTCGACCAGTTGCGAAGTGCGTTGGCGCTGGATGTTGCAATGCCCCAAGGCGGGAGCCGAGGACGATCAAACGGAATCGTTCCTGCGGTACGCCGTAGTGTGCGGCAAAAAGGATTTTGATAGTCAGCTCATATCCGAGCTTGGTCAGCTCGCGGGTGATCTGCCGCAACACTTTTCCATCACCCAATTGAACCATACCAGGGACATTTTCCAACACGAATGTCTTTGGACGGAATTCGGCAACAAATTTGACGTAGTGCTTGAAGAGCTTATTCCGTGGATCATCTAAAAAGCGCTCGGGAGCGTTAATAGAAAAACCTTGGCACGGTGGACCACCGACGAGCACATCTAGTTCGCCTTCAGCGAGACCGAGTTTTCTCCGAATTTCGGCTGGGTCTACCTGTTCGACAGGGCTATTGTCGGCAATCGCTTCCGGGTGATTGTGAGAAAAGGTCTCGATTGCTTCAGGCATAATGTCGTTGCCGTAAAGACAGCGAAACCCAGCTTGCCGAAAGCCCTCTGTAATGCCACCAGCACCACAGAAAAGGTCGATTGTTGTGTATGCTGGCGAGGGGGCCTTTGCGGAGGCACCGCCTTCAATGATGGTCAAGCGGCTTCGCGACATTTTTTTGTGCGTTTTCATAAATGGAATCTCCCGTATTGTACTTGGGTTGCAGGAAGTTGTGGCCCTTCAATGGTCCGATATTTCGATGTAAAAACAGCATTATCTCAACTGATTTCAACGCAGGCAGTCAGCTAATCCGATTGTGGATTTCTTGCATTCACGGGCCAGTGATGCCCCCGAAGTCTACCGTCGCTTTGCGTTCTTGTAGCAGAAATTCACTGTACGTTTACTCAGTATATCAAAGCCATGCGCTCGCACGTGCGGCTAGATCGAGATCAGACGTTTTTGTGATCGGATTGGCTTTCAGGCATTGGCGGGGCCAAACGCCGTGCCCTTTGAAGAGGAAAGGTCTGCGCCCTTCCCATGTCCATCAAACTGCGTCATCACCTTGGCCATTGCACGTTCGTTGGTGTTCTGGGAAGTCGTCTTGTCGAGATTGGACAAGAATCGATGAATGTGGTTAGGGCTTGTTAGAATGCGCTGCTGGCAAAACTTCTCCTATCAGAATGCCTTCCACGTTAATCAAGCTTGAGGCGCGCTGAGTTGAGCTGTGTATACATGCTTTCCCCATGCTTCCATCAGTGGCCGCCGTTGTTCGAGCAGATCGGTTCGGTGATAGGCGGCTTCAACCTTGTTCGTAACCGCATGGGCCAAGGCTCGTTCAGCTAAGTCCCTTGCGTAACCGTGTTCACTGGCCCAATCCCGAAAGCTGGACCGGAATCCGTGGGCAGTTGCGATTCGCCCAGGAGTATCGCTTCCAGCCTTGACCCGGCGAAGAAGCGCAGTCAGGGCCATGTCACTCAGTACCTTTTCGCGTGGAGATGGGAAAACAAGAGTTTCATGGAACTGGAGTTGTTGCATGCTCGTCAGTAGTGCCATAGCTGCATTCGACAACGGCACTCTGTGCGGCTCTCCAGCCTTCATGCGCTCTGCTGGAATAATCCAGGTTCGCGCTTTCATGTCGAATTCGTTCCAGGTAGCTCCGCGTACCTCACCACTTCTCGTTGCTGTGAGAATGAGTAAAAGCAGAGCTGCCCGTGTAGTATCACCCGGTTCCAGCTTCGCCAAGTGGGCCGTCACAAAGTCCGGCACATACCGCCATGGCATCGCAGGCTGATGCTCGGGTTTCACTGATTGTTTTGGAAGTATGTGATCAACGACTGAAACTGGATTTGACGTGATGTGGCCGTGCGCCCAGGCCCATTGCATGACCGCGTGTATACGTTGTTTGGTGCGGCTTGCAGTCTCCGCTTTAGCGAGCCAGATTGGGCGCAGGACATCTGCGCAGTCAGCAGGTGAGATCGAGTCGAGTTTTCGATCACCGATTTTGGGAAACGCGTAGGTTTCAAGTGTGCTGATCCATTGTGCAGCGTGCTTAGCGTTCTTCCAACTCGGTTTCAGCTCGTCGTGCACCTGGCGTGCCGCCTTCTCAAATGTCAGTGCTGCCGCTGCGACGGCCTTGGCCTCACGGTCACGATTCCGTGCATCGATTGGATCGTTGCCGTTGTCGATGAGCTTTCGCATGGTAAGAGCCTTCTCGCGGGCTTCAGCGATGGACGTCTCAGGATAAGTGCCTAGACCCGCGTCACGTCGCTTGCCAGTTATAGGACTGGTAAAGCGCAACGTCCATTTGCAGCCCGTCTTGGTGGGACTGAGGAACAGTCCAGTGATTTTGCCGTCAAAAACGGGTTTGTTGGTCGGTTTGAGTGCTCGTGCTTGTTTGTCGGTTAGCATAGATATGGCCCATCAGTTAGCCCATCAGAAAGCGTCAGATGGGGTTGTAAGTTGTTAGGATATTTTGGATAATGGAATAGCGCAAGCTATTGATATACAAGGGGTAATTTGGAAAGCCTTGGATTTTATTGGAAACGATCTTGGCGGTCCCTCTCTCCGCCAAAGACGAAAAAGAAAAAGCTACCCTCGGGTAGCTTTTTTTTCGTCTGTAGGCGAAGAGAAGCACGCCCCCTGCGGGGCGTGCGCGGGGGATTCGAAGGGTCGGGCCTACCGGCCCGGCCCTCTCCGAATCTACTGGCTGCTGCCGCTGCGCGGCAGCCCCGCGCGCCTGCGGCGCGCGTTCGTGGTTCTAATTAGGTTTTGACTGAGCAAGCCTCTACGGCGCTCAGCGCATCAGTTCGTGTCCGAATTGCGGACCTGATCCCGGAGGGCTACGTGACCCCGGAGGGCTGCGCCTAAATGCCAGTCGTTTCCGGGAGATACCATTCCACAATATCGCGAATGTGCTGAGGTGCTGAGTAAATTCCAGGGGAAAATACAATCTCATTCTCAGTCACAAGCCGAATATAAGGAATAATTTCGGCTACGCTTTCTGGTGCGAAACCATATCGCATTAACAAAATGTGGTCTACATTATCGGTCCCGTAGCGTAGCAGGCCCGACATCTTGATTGATCGAGAGTCGTGGGTTACGTCGCCATAGAGTTTAAAGGCCGCCATAAAAACATCAGACAGCGAGAAAGACACAACTTTGTCCATATAGTCATACGTGTCAAACACGACCGCATCGTAACTAACGTCATTTGCTTGCACGCCCGAAAATAAGGGGAATCGTCGTTTTAGCTGACTGTTTGGCAGACTTTCCGCCGGTTGAGCGAATTCAGCTTCTCCTTGATGACCGGAATTCCTCCGCGAAATCTTACTGTAACGAATGCCGGCGATCTCCCGGAAGGTGCGGCCTCCGATCGCTAACAAGAAAATTGTAATAGCTGTACGGAAGACTGCCTCTTCTCCATAAAAAAGCTCGCGATTTATTGCCTCTTCGAAAATAGTCTTTAACTTATTTTTGATAGTTTCGCGGATGTCACGTTTTTCCTCACCCTCAATGCTTGCGCGAATTGTTTCTTTAGCGAAAAGCAAATCTAGGACTTCGCGGCAAGCGGTAAAAATGTGTGGCTGGGAAAGGCGCTCAACTTTTGTTCGGGGGAGGTTGTGTTCATCATCGAAGGAATCAGTACGAATTGACTCAATCAATTCTTGGAAATCATAGGACGCTTCCGAGAAATCTTCATCGAGCACTGAAATTTCGCTTAAAATATATGTGTCATTAATTCTATCCGCGTAAAGAATTGGATTGGAGGTAAAAACGTAGCCGAAGTCAAATCTTTGCTCTGATGATAATCGCCCTGCACGACCAGTCAAATTTTTGAATGATAACGATTTATCGGCTGACTCGTCGCCGTTAATTCGCATGCTATGTAGCCAGACGATGTCAAATGGCATATTTACACCTTGTGCCAAAGTATTCGTTGCAAAGCATACGCGAGCGTGTTTCTGCCTGATAAATTCTTCGACCAGGAACCGGACGTCCAACGGTACTGAACCGTGATGGATAACGACGCCCTTCTTGAGCAGTGCGACTAGTTTTGAACGGTGGCCGCTTTGATCTGCACCTAACGCGTGCTCAACTTCCTTTATTATATTTAATGCACGTATATCGATGATATCCGGGAAAGCATCGATATATTCTTTGAATGGATGTAAAAATTTTCCGTTGTAGATTGAAGCTTTCGAAACAAAAATTAGTATTGAGTGCGCGCCGTTAAATGCGAAGCGCGCGAAACCACCATCGAATTCTGCACAATTTGATAGGAGGTGCCCCTTCTTAATAAACGGAGAAAAATAAAAATCGCGACCGTTATCGTGTTTGTACACACTTATTTTTCCAACGGTGCCGTGAGTATACGATCTAGCATAACTTTTTGACTCATCAATATTGTGCTTTTTTAACTGAGCTTCTGGATTGTCCACAAAGGGATGTGCGAAAATTATTTTTGCTTTTGGAAAATGCTTCTGTACCCGCCTGACTAGGATGTCAAAAATAACACCTCGATCCTTTTCCTCAGAGATCTGAGCTTCGTCAAGAAAAAATACAGAAATATTAAAAGCATCACTTCGTAAAAATAGTTCTCGCGCACGCTCTGGAGTGAGCACAAAAATATATCGCAAATTTCTTTTTTTAAACACCTTGTCAACGAAAGGAGAAACGAAAACGTCCTTTGATGCTCCAAAGCCACGGCGCATTGATGAAATATACTCCGCGATCAACGCCCTAGATGGCACAATCACTACAGCGTCGCCATTCTGTTGTGAAATAAAGTCTCGTATGGAATATGACTTACCAGCGCTAGTTGGCGCTGAGATAGAAATGAACTGATTGTCATCCACCGCTCTGCGCACGCTGACTTGGACAGGAGTTAACGATTTTCCATACTGTTTTTTGTAGCCATCGCCAACCGCAGACATCATGAGCGAATATAGGTCTTCTGGTTTCTGAATTTTATAAAAAAGACCCATTGTAGAAATAATCCGCTGTTCAACAGAGGCAAATAATTTTGGGTGAAATTCTTTGTATAGCGCAACGTCTTCAAGTATGTTAGAGCTTACTGGACCGTTAATGTGAAGCTGTTCTAAAAGGTTTGAAAGATCACGCAAGACGGTTTTGGACTCCTTAATTAAAGTGAGTTTCGATTTCGCCATTATTTCACCCCAACCAAATAAATACTATTAACTTTATTTTTCGCTGCTAATGCGGCGGCAGATTTGGCTGCGTTTGCAAAAATCAAATCTGGGTTCTTTCCTTGGATAGAAAATGCCGCAACCATCCCAAACTGTTTGCCTGTTAGGTTTTTGACGCAATTCGGACTAACGAGGCTCTTGAGATGAACTCCGTCACGGAAATGTTTCTGGTGGTCGATAAAGTCTTCTGCTTGCGATATCGCCAATGTATATGGATTAGTGTTACTAGAATATTTTGCCTCACCAAAATTGACAAGGTCGGCGGGACAGGTTGTGTGAAAATCAAACCCTTCGTTTCCACTCAGTTTTGGCTTCCATAATTCGGCGATGGGAAGCCTCAGATGCGAGAATATTTTTTCCAGCGCATATGCAGAACCCATTGTCACCATCAACTCGCCAAAGTCTGCGCCCAGCGTTCCTGTGGCGCTAGTAGCTTGGAAAATTCCGACGAGTTTGTTTGCAGTCTCAGTTACGGTCATGTCGTAGGACATGTAATCGATTGGATCTAGACTTGTCATCCATGACTTGTCTAGAACCCCTCGGGTGATCACTGCAGCGAAGGCAGCAAGATTAGTGACTTCCACAAAGCATAATTTCACGTTTTGCAAACCAGGCGTATCGACCACCTGTTGGTATGCGCATCCCCAGGTTGCATCCACTGTTGGCGTCTGAAATGTTAGTGTCATTCGAGATTCTCTTTTCGATACATCGATCGGCCTTCATGCAAAAAATTATATGCAACTAGGGTACAACACTGTATATACACACCTAGGATGCAGCACTGCAATCAAATTGTCTAGAAATAGCGTTATAAATTGCGTTTATTCACTCGGTTACCTAGCCCGTGAATGTTTCAACCTATTACTCCACTAGCAGCAATAGGAGAGCAAGTATGGTTTGATGGATGCGACGCGGGGTCTGCCATTCGGACAAGGGCTGATACATTGAGCGCCGTAAAAGCCAGTTCAGTCAAAACCACGAACGCAGGCCCTCGGCGCGCTGAGCTGCCTGCACCCGCGCAGTGGGGAAGGTCGAATTGAAGAGGGCCGGGCCGGTAGATCCGACCCTTCGAATCCCTCTGATAGGCTATGAACTCATGCCGACAAAGACCTAAAGGCTTCTACGGTATCCAAAGCCTCAATCCGTACCCAAATGGCGGACCAGACCCCGCGTCGCAGTGTTGATGTCTTGTCGCGCCTGCATGAAAGCCAGCCTCCTTCTTGACGTGGTTTTTTATCGACTATTTGATTTAATCCGGCTACTATCCATAGAGCTATGGCAATAATGCCAAGCAACGCACTGGAGCTTTTATGTCGATTATTAAAGACGGTTTCTACAAAGTTGCTTTCGCGGCTGGACTTCCTGGTGAGGGCGGCCTTGTGGTAGCAAAGGATGATTCGGTTTATGGTGGTGATAGCCAGTTTCTTTACAGTGGTAAGGCAACTGGGGACTCGTCAGCAGTAGCGTCTACGATCACTGTTTCCGCGTTGTCAGGTGCTGCTAAATCAGTCTTTGGGGGCACTGGTGGTAAGTTTGTGCTGCATGCAAAAGGAACGGCAAGTGGCTCCAACTTCCATCTTGCAGCGCCGGCCCCTATTCCAGGGGCGCAAGGAATCGTGATTACCGGCACTTGGATTGCTCCGTTAGATTTGTAAGAAGAGTTTTATGTTGAAATGAGCCCGCCGCATTGCGGGCTTTTTTGTGTCCAATTTTTACCGCCCTTTGGGTTTCAGCTACTGACCACAATCTTGTACAAGCGGCTAACTGCCTTCACGTCACCCAGCCCATTTTCCAGGCGGACGAAGTGCTGGGGTCTTGTCGCCTTAATCTAGGACAACCAGTTGCTGAAGTGCTTGGTTTTTTTGACCGTCTTCTGAGATAACTGTATTCATTCGAATACAGATGCGCAATCAAATTTGCGTAACCGTTACTCCTCCGCAAACCTTGTCCCTTCTCAATTCCCCCATAGTTTCTCCCATGTATCGTAAGCCTCTCCCACCCCCCCGGAGAGTCCTATGTCCCTACACCTATACCAAAGTCACCGACCTGAAAAAACCACCATGGTCGGCAACCATCAATGCGTCGCGCTGGTCCGCCATTACGCGGGCGCGCCGGCCACGTTGGCGTGGAAGCAGGGGGAGGCGGTGCTGGGAAATCGCTTGCTGCGCAAAGGCACGGCCGTTGCCACGTTCATCAACGGTAAGTATGCGAATCATCAACAAGGCAATCATGCGGCCCTGTATATGGGACAGACTCTGGACGGGATCATTGTCATGGATCAGTGGTCGGGCAAGCGCCTGGGCATCGTGACTTCGCGCACCTTGCGTTCCAAAGGCCAGTACAA
>RCMZ01000807.1_pt1 | contig 12875 bp, 8 predicted proteins | sample 2041141 | NCBI WGS metagenome assembly RCMZ01 (sample SAMN09708263, study PRJNA481090) | Wastewater metagenome, whole genome shotgun sequencing project. | biome: sewage; isolation source: Davis station wastewater (DW) | place: Antarctica: Davis Station | collected 2010-03-01
CACTGCAAGTACGGCCTTCGACCAGCTTTGAAAAGATGATTCCGCTGCAGCATCCATTCATTAAAAACATGATGGAGCACCGTAATGATCTGGCCAACCTTGGCAACAGCGTGCGTATTTCCGTTGAAGCGGTAGACGGCGATATTTTCTCCAAGGAGTACATGGAGACCCTGCGGCAGATCAACGACGAGGTGTTCTACATCCCTGGTGTTGATCGTTCCGGGCTTAAGTCGCTGTGGACGCCAAACGTGCGCTGGAGCGAAGTGACCGAGGAGGGCTTTGCCGGTGGTGAAGTGATTCCGCAGACCTACAACGGCACGGCGGACAGCCTCAATGAGCTGCGTAACAACGTGCTCAAGTCGGGTCAGGTTGGCCGCTTGGTGGCCAACAACTTCAAGTCGAGCATTGTTGATGTGCCGCTGCTGGAGTCGTTTCCCGACCCGGAAGACCAGGGTAAGTTGATCAAGATCGACTATCAGCAGTTCTCCCATTTGCTGGAAGAGAAAATCCGGGTCAAATTCGAGGCCCAGAACCCCAATGTGAAGATTCATATTGTCGGTTTTGCCAAGAAGGTCGGTGACCTGATTGACGGCCTGATGATGGTGGTGATGTTCTTCGCCATCGCCTTCGGCATCACCTGGGTGCTGCTGTACTGGTTCACCTGGTGCATGCGCAGCACCATTGCCGTACTGACCACCACCCTGGTGGCGGTGATCTGGCAGCTGGGTCTGATGCATTTGGTGGGTTTTGGTATCGACCCTTACTCGATGCTGGTGCCGTTCCTGATTTTCGCCATCGGTATTTCCCACGGCGTGCAGAAAATCAACGGTATTGCCTTGCACTCAAGCAATGCCGATAACGCCCTGACGGCCGCACGACGCACGTTCCGCCAGCTGTTCCTGCCGGGCATGATTGCGATTCTGGCCGATGCTGTTGGCTTCATTACCCTGCTGATCATGGACATTGGCGTGATCCGCGAGCTGGCCATCGGTGCCTCGATCGGTGTGGGCGTGATCGTGTTCACCAACCTGATCCTGCTGCCGGTTGCCATTTCCTACCTGGGCATCAGCAAGAAGGCCATCGAACGTAGCAAGAAGGACGCCGCGGCGCCCAACCATCCGTTCTGGCGTTTGCTGTCGAATTTTGCCCACCCGGTGGTGGCGCCTATTTCGGTGGTGATTGCGCTGGCCGGTTTTGCTGGCGGCCTGTGGTACGGCCAGAACCTCAAGATCGGTGACCTCGACCAAGGTGCGCCGGAGCTGCGTCCTGACTCGCGCTACAACAACGACAACGCCTTCATCATCAGCAACTATTCGACGAGTTCTGATGTGCTGGTGGTCATGGTCAAAACCTCGGCTGAAGGTTGCTCGACCCATGACACCATGGCGCCGATCGATGAGCTGATGTGGACCATGGAGAACACGCCAGGCGTGCAGTCGGCCATCTCGCTGGTCACCGTATCCAAGCAGGTGATCAAGGGCATGAACGAGGGCAACCTGAAATGGGAAACCCTGTCGCGTAACCAGGATGTGTTGAACAACTCCATCTCCCGTGCCGATGGTCTGTACAACACCGATTGTTCCCTGGCGCCAGTGCTGGTGTTCCTCAACGATCACAAAGCGGAGACCCTCGACAGCGCGGTGAAGGCGGTGCAGCAGTTTGCCAAGGAGCACGATACCGACGATCGTAAGTTCCTCCTGGCAGCCGGTAACGCCGGTATCGAAGCGGCCACCAACGAAGTGATCAAACACTCCGAGCTGACCGTACTGATTCTGGTGTACATCTGCGTGGCCACCATGTGCATGATCACCTTCCGCTCGTTTGCCGCGACCCTGTGCATCGTGCTGCCGCTGGTACTGACCTCGGTACTGGGTAACGCACTGATGGCGTTCCTCGGTATCGGCGTCAAGGTGGCGACCCTGCCAGTGATCGCCTTGGGTGTGGGTATCGGGGTGGATTACGGTATCTACATCTACAGCCGTCTGGAAAGCTTCCTGCGCGCCGGTCTGACCTTGCAAGAAGCCTACTATGAGACCCTCAAGTCCACGGGTAAGGCGGTCTTGTTCACCGGTCTGTGCCTGGCGATTGGTGTCGCTACCTGGATCTTCTCGGCCATAAAGTTCCAGGCCGACATGGGTCTGATGTTGACCTTTATGCTGCTGTGGAACATGTTCGGTGCCTTGTGGCTGCTGCCAGCCCTGGCCCGATTCCTGATCAAGCCTGAGAAATTGGCAGGCAAGGTAGGCAACTCGCTGTTCGCTCACTAATCCGAGCGCGTCATTAAAAACCGCAGCCTAGGCTGCGGTTTTTTTATACCCGGAATTTTTCTCGGAGAGTCTGTGCTAATGGGTTCATCAGGCACAGTGCGTCCGTTTGGCGCTGCAGGTGCAGGCGTCGGTTATAGAGGGTCGATGTGGGGCAGTGGCCAGTTGTCTGGCCGGCGCCTTAGGCTTAACGGCCGTTCAGGGCGTTGAGCCTAAGGGCTAGAGGCGGGTCGGCGAGAAGGGCGCGCGGCTAGTCGCCGCGGTATTCGCAACCGCTGGTGCAGGTTTCGTGAATGCGGATGCGTGACAGCTCTGGCAGCAGCGGCTTGAGCTCTTGCCAGATCCACTTGGCGAGGTTTTCGCTGGTGGGGTTGTCGAGCCCTGGCAGGTCGTTCAGGTAGTTGTGGTCGAGGCGCTCGTAGAGCGGCTTGAAGATGGCCTTGATCTCGGAGAAATCGCGAATCCAGCCGGTATACGGATCGACATCGCCTTCGATATAGATGGCGACGCGGAACGAATGGCCATGCAGGCGCCCGCACTTGTGACCTTCCGGTACGTGGGGGAGACGATGTGCGGATTCGAAGGTGAATTCTTTGAACAGTTCCAAGGTGTTGCTCTCTGCAAGAGTTAGACGGCCAACGGCGGGCAGTTTATCAGCTCTGTGCAGGTTTGGCCCCACAGCGCCCGCAAGCAGGCGTGTAGGGTCTGCGCCTTTGACTAGGCGGCGGGGCGTTGTTGCTTCTGGTAGAGGAACTCCAGCACGGCGGCGCGGTACTCGTGGTAGCGGGCGTCGTTGGCCAGGGCCAGACGCTCGCGCGGGCGCGCCAGATCGACCTGAAGAATATCGCCGATGGTGGCGGCCGGGCCGTTGCTCATCATCACAATGCGGTCGGAGAGCAGCACGGCCTCGTCGACATCATGGGTGATCATGATCACCGTGTTGCCCAGTTCCTGATGGATGGCCATCAGCGAGTCTTGCAGGTGGGCGCGGGTGAGGGCGTCGAGGGCGCCAAAGGGTTCATCCATCAGCAGGACCTTGGGTTGCATGGCCAGCGCACGGGCGATGCCGATACGCTGTTTCATGCCGCCGGAGATCTCGCTGGGGCGTTTGTCCTTGGCGTGCATCATGTTGACCAGATTGAGGTTGTGCTCAATCCACTCGCGCATTTCCGGCCGCGACTTGCTGTGTTTGAACACCTGGCGCACCGCCAGTTCGACGTTCTCGTAGCAGCTCAGCCAGGGCAGCAGGCTGTGGTTCTGGAACACCACGGCGCGCTCCGGGCCGGGCGAGTTGACCTCGCGGCCGTCCAGAATCACACCGCCAGTGCTGGCTTGATACAGACCGGCAACGATGTTCAGAACAGTCGATTTGCCGCAGCCGGAGTGGCCGATCAGCGAGACGAACTCGCCTTTGGCGATTTTCAGATTGACGTTCTGCAGGGCGCAGAACAGGCCTTGGTCGGTGGGGAAGCTGATGCCGACGTTGCTGAGTTCAAGGTGGGTAGCAGTGCTCATGGCAGGCTCCTGGTAAATAAGGGCTTAACGCAGATCGGCATTCTTGTCCCAGCTGGCATAGCGCTGGAGCATGAGCATCAGGCGGTCGAGCATAAAACCAATCAGGCCGATGGTGAGTACGGCAACCATGATGCGGCCGAGGGAGTTGGAGCTGCCGTTCTGGAACTCATCCCAGATGAATTTGCCCAGGCCTGGGTTCTGCGCCAGCATTTCCGCGGCGATCAGCACCATCCAGCCGGTGGCCAAGGACAGGCGCAGGCCGGTGAAGATCATCGGCATAGCCGCCGGCAACACAATCCGTCGTACATGGCTGATGGGCGACAGGCTCAGCACACGGCTGACGTTGAGCAGGTCCTTGTCGATGTTGGCCACCCCGACCGTAGTGTTGATCACCGTTGGCCACAGGCAGCACAGGCCCACGGTCACGGCCGAGGTCACGAAGGATTTGGCAAACAGCGGGTCGGTGCTGGTGTACACGGCGCTGACCACCATGGTTACCAGCGGCAACCAGGCCAGGGGCGATACCGGCTTGAACAGCTGAATCAGTGGGTTGACGGCGGTGTACAGGCTCTTCGACAGGCCGCAGACGATCCCTAGCGGTACGGCTATCAATGCGGCAATCGCAAAACCGGTGAGCACCGTGTAGAGGCTGGTGAAAATCTGCGCAAAGAAGCTTGGCTTGCCGGTGTAGGCGCGGGTCTGCACCTTGGCTTGCGGGTCGCGGGCCAGGGTTTCGGCGTTGCGTTTGTCCTGGCGGGCATAGAATTGCGCGGCTTTTTCCTGCTCCTGAAAGTGATTGTCGAGCAGGCCGCTGGCCTGGCTGTACACCTGGATCGGCCCTGGGAACTGGCCGAGGCTGGTGTGGATGTTGCTCGCCAGCATCTGCCAGAGCACCAGGAAGATGAAGATGCCGGTCATGGGCAGAATCATCGCAGGTGCCCACTTTTTCAGCAGTGCCTGCTTTTTGGCTGCTTTCACAGTGTCGGTGATCGGGGTGGCGACGCTTGGATTACTCATCGTCCGTTCCTCAGTAAGTCATGAGGGGGCTGCGCGGCAGCCCCGTGGTCGGCAGTCTGGATCGACTGCCGGGTGCGGCGGGGTTACTGGGTCAGACCGATCTTGAACGAAGACAGGTAAGCATTAGGCTTGCGGCCGTCGTAGGTGATGCCGTCGATGAACTCGTTGCTGGGCGCGCGGAAGCCCTCTTCGCTGGCGGCCGGGAAGTCGCTGGCGCTGGCCTTGCCTTCCTTGACCAGTTCGCTGGCGGCTTCCTGATACACGGCTGGCAGGTAGGCCTTCTTGGCGGTTTGCAGGTACCAGTCATCCGACTTCGGTTCGCCGATCTGACCCCAGCGACGCATTTGCGTCAGGTACCAGATGGCGTCCGAGTAGTAGGGGTAGGTGGCGTTGTAGCGGAAGAACACGTTGAAGTCCTTGGCGTCTCGTACGTCGCCTTTTTCGAACTCGAATGAGCCGGTCATCGAGTTGGCGATCACCTTGGCGTCGGCACCCACGTATTCAGGCCGCGAGATGATATTGACCGCCTCCATGCGATTGGCGTTGTTATCGGCATCCAGCCACTTAGCCGCACGGATCAGGGCCTTGACCAGGCGCTTGTGGGTTTCCGGGTTGGCATCGGCCCAGTCTTTGGAGACGCCGAAGACTTTTTCCGGGTTGTTCTTCCAGATCTGCGAATCGGTAACCACCGGCACACCAATGCCCTTGAATACGGCAGCCTGGTTCCACGGCTCACCCACGCTGTAACCATTGATGGTACCGGCTTCCAGGGTGGCGGGCATTTGTGGCGGCGGGGTTACCGAAAGCAGGGCGTCAGCATTGAGCTGACCGCTGATGTCGCCTTTTTCCGGGGCATACATGCCAGGGTTGATGCCGCCGGCGGCCAGCCAGTAGCGCAGCTCATAGTTGTGAGTGGAAACCGGGAACACCATGGCCAGGTTGAAGGGCTTGCCTTGGGCCTTGAACTGCTCGATGACCGGCTTGAGGGCGTCGGCCTTGATCGGATGCACCGGCTTGCCATTTTCCATTGGCACGTGTTTCTTCATCTCGGCCCAAACCGCGTTGGACATGGTGATGGCGTTGCCGTTGAGGTCCATGGAAAAGGCCGTGACCACGTCTGCTTTGGTACCAAAACCGATGGTGGCGCCGAGCGGTTGGCCGGCCAGCATGTGTGCACCGTCCAGCTCGCCCATGATCACGCGGTCCAGCAGCACCTTCCAGTTGGCTTGCGCCTCAAGGGTGACGTACAGGCCTTCGTCTTCGAAAAAGCCTTTCTCGTAGGCGATGGCCAGCGGGGCCATGTCGGTGAGTTTGATAAAGCCGAGTTTGAGTTCGACCTTTTCCGGGTCGGCGGCATGGGCGATCTGCAGGCTCAGGGGCGAGAGCACCAGCAGGCTGGCGATCAGGGCTTTCTTCAGCAGGTTACGGCGGTTGTTGAGCATGACTAATACCTCGGGGTCAGAAACGAAAAAAGACGTCGCGGACAATCAAACCCTTGAGGGGCTGAGAGCCTTTGACGTCTTTGTCTGTTCGTCCCGATCACCGCCGTTGGCGATCCTAAGACGTGGTATCAGAGCTTTAGCAAGCACCTTGCCAACTTCTGTTTTAAATTTTTTCTCTATTTAAAACAGATAGATAGGATTGCTCATTAGGTGTGTTGGACAAGCGTAAGCGGGCGCGCAAGGACGCGTGGATGGTATGTGCTGGTGCATGTGCCTGGCACCAGCGCCATACCTTGGTGCGCGCCGAGCACCGATTTTGGGTGCTCGGCGCAGGGGCGGGGGTCAGTCGTGAGGGGCGCTGGTTTTACGTGCAGGCGTGGCCGGCATCAAGCCATCGGCGCGGAACATGGCCTTGATGCCACGTACTGCCTGGCGGATACGATCCTGGTTTTCAATCAGGGCGAAACGCACGTGGTCGTCGCCGTAATCGCCAAAACCAATGCCGGGAGAAACGCAGACCTTGGCATCGCTGAGCAACTTTTTGGCGAACTCCAGGGAGCCGAGATGGGCGTACGGCTCGGGGATTTTGGCCCAGATGTACATCGCCGCCTTGGGGTTCTCGACCATCCAGCCGGCGTCATGCAGGCCGCGGACGATGGTGTCGCGCCGTTGTTTGTACTGCTCGGCGATGTCGTGCACACATTGCTGGTCGCCTTCCAGGGCGGCAATGGCGGCCACTTGCAGCGGGGTGAAAGTGCCGTAGTCGTGGTAGCTCTTGATCCGTGCCAGGGCGTTGACCAGCTCTTTATTGCCGACCATAAAGCCGATGCGCCAGCCGGCCATGTTGTAGCTCTTGGACAGGGTGAAGAACTCCACCGCGATATCCTTGGCGCCGGGCACTTGCATGATCGACGGCGCTTTCCAGCCATCGAAGACGATGTCGGCGTAGGCCAGGTCGTGCACCACCAGAATGTCGTATTGCTTGGCCAGGGCCACCACGCGCTCGAAGAACTCCAGCTCCACGCACTGGGCGGTGGGGTTGGACGGGAAGCCGAGAATCATCATCTTCGGCTTGGGGATGCTTTCGCGGATGGCCTTTTCCAGTTCGACGAAAAAGTCCACGCCGGGAATCAGCGGTACCGAGCGCACCTGGGCGCCAGCAATCACTGCGCCGTAGATATGAATCGGATAGCTGGGGTTGGGCACCAGCACGGTATCGCCATGATCCAGGGTGGCCAGCATCAGGTGCGCCAGGCCTTCCTTAGAACCGATGGTGACAATGGCCTCGCTGTCTGGGTCGATATCGACGGCGTAGCGGTCTTTGTACCAGTGCGAGATGGCGCGGCGCAGGCGCGGGATGCCGCGCGAGGTGGAGTAGCCGTGGGTGTCATCGCGCTGGGCGACCTGTACCAGCTTCTCAACGATATGCGCCGGCGTGGCGCCGTCGGGGTTGCCCATGCTGAAGTCGATAATGTCTTCGCCACGGCGGCGCGCCGCCATTTTCAGCTCGGCGGTGATGTTGAAAACATAGGGGGGGAGACGATCAATGCGCGCAAAGCGGCGCGGCGAACGGTGTTCGGCCATGTAAACCTCGATAACGTAAGCGCCCGGAACCGTCCGAGCGACGTTGGCCAGTGCGCTGGCCAGTCGAGGAAAATACGCCTCTCAGCGTGAGGCGGCAAGCCTGTTGGCTCAGCTGCCGAGCAGATCGCTCATGGCGATAATCTGTTCGGCGACCTGGATCAGCTTCTGCTGGCGGCTCATGGCCTGGCGGCGCATAAGGGTGTAGGCCTCTTCTTCGTTGCAGTTTTTCATCTTCATCAACATGCCCTTGGCCAGCTCCACGCGCTTGCGCTCGGCCATCTGCTGGTCGCGGGCATGCAACTGGGCGCGCAGGGCCTGGTCGCTCTCGAAGCGCACCATGGCGACATCGAGAATCGGTTTGAGCCGCTGCGCCTGGATGCCCTCGACGATGTAGGCGCTGACCCCCGATTGGATCGCCTGACGCATGACGTCGGGGTTTTGCTCGTCGGTGAACATGACGATCGGTCGTGGCTGGTCGCGGGTGACCAGGCAGACCTGCTCCATCACGTCGCGGCCGGGGGAGTCGCTGTCGATCAGGATCACATCCGGGCGCACGGCTTCCACGCGGGCCGGCAGGTCGATGATCAGGCCAGACTCGTCGATGACGTCGAAGCCGGCTTCAATCAGTGCGGCGCGCAGCCGGCCAACCTTCTTCGGGGTGTCATTGATCAGGAGGATTCGTAACATCTTGGCGGTGATATCCATTACGTACGTCTCTTAAGCAGAGACCGAGGCTTGAGTGCTGTCGCTCAAGGCGTGCAAGGCAAAGCTGCGGGCGTAGCCGGCGGGATCGTTGCCGTCCCAGACTTTGCCGTCAATCAGGGTGGAGCTGCGCATAGCCGACGCCGGGATGGCGATGCCCAGCTGGCTGGCGGCTTCACGGTAAAGGTTCAGTTGCTGGACCTGGCCGGCAATGGCCTGATAGTCCGGATCATTGCGCAACAGGCCCCAGCGGCGGAACTGGCTCATAAACCACAAGCCGTCGGACAGGTAGGGCATGTTCACCTCGCCGTTGGCAAAGAAGCGCAGCGGATGCTGATCCTGCCAGGCGTAGCCCATGCCGTCCTCATACTGGCCGAGAAAACGCGGCTGGATGGCGTTCAGCGGAGTATCCAGATAATCACTGCCGCTGAGCAGTTGGGCGGTGCTGCGCTTGTTCTCTTCGCTGGCATCGATAAAGCGGCTGGCTTCCAGCACCGCCATGACCAGGGCGCGCGCGGTATTGGGGTATTCCTCGACAAAGGCGCGGGTGCAGCCCAGAACTTTCTCCGGATGGTCGGGCCAGATCGCCTGGCTGGTGGTCAGGGTGAAACCCATCTGTTCGTCAATGGCGTGGGCGCCCCAGGGCTCGCCGGCGCAGAAGCCATCGATGCGTCCGGCCTTGAGGTGAGCGACCATCTGCGACGGTGGCACGACCACGCTGTTGACGTCTTCCAGTGGGTGGATGCCCTGGCTGGCCAGCCAGTAATTGAGCCACATGGCATGAGTGCCGGTGGGGAAGGTCTGGGCGAAGGTCAGTTTTGCACTGCTTTGGCGCACGCGCACGCGCAATGCTTCAGCGTTGGTCACGCCGGCGGTCTGCAGCGGGCGTGAGAGGTTGATGCTTTGGCCATTCTGGGATAGGCCCATGAGCACGGCCATGTCCACCGGCGGGGTGCCGCCGATGCCCAGGTGTACGGCATACAGCAGGCCATACAGGCCTTGGGCCGCATCCAGTTCTCCGCTCAGCAGTTTGTCTCGCAGGGTGGCCCAGGACGCTTGGCGCTGCAGGTTCAGCGTCAACCCGTAAGGCTGGGCAAAGCCCTGGGTGGCCGCCACGATCAGCGAGGCCGAGTCGGTCAGGGCCATAAAGCCGAGGTTGATGGCGCTTTTTTCCGGGGCGTCGGAACCCGCCACCCAGGCGAGCGGGTCAAGGTGATTTTGCGGGTGAGAGTCGGTCATTAGGTTTTCCGTCCAAGCACAAAAAATCACTGTCCGGTTGTGCTTGAGCACTGCCAGAGAGCGACGCCGTTGTCTGATTTGTGCCTGCCGCCGTTGGCAGGTCGTTAGCTGTAGATAACCCTAAGCAAGCGATATGCCAGAGTGGCGTTGGGTGGCGGATAAACAAAACCCCGCACGCGGCGGGGTCTGTTCACTATCAAGCGGCTGTTAGCGCTCGAGGATTTGCTTGACCGATGATTTCTGGATCTGTTGATCGCGGCCTTCGCTGTCTTCGAAGCGGTACATGTCGGTGTCGGTGTCGAGTTTTGGCTTGCCGTCGGTGCTGATCAGCTGGCCGTCGGTGGTGGCGATGATGTATTCGCTGGAGCAGCCGGCCAGGCTCAGTACACAGCAGGCGGCAAGAATCAGTTGCTTCATGGTGTTCCCCTAATGATCAAGAAAGTCCTACAAAAACGTGCAGTTACGCTAACCATTTGGCTGTGGTTTGCCTAGTGCTCAGGCAATAAAAACCCCGCACTAGGCGGGGTTTTTATTGATGCTGTGCTCGTTAGGCTTGAACGACCGGAATCTTGGCGTTCGCAGCAACTTCACGGAACTCGGCAATCTGGTCGAAGCTCAGGTAGCGGTAAACGTCGGCAGCCATGCTGTCGATGTCAGCCGCGTACGCCATGTACTCTTCGACGGTCGGCAGTTTGCCGGTGATCGCCGCAACGGCTGCCAGTTCGGCAGACGCCAGGTACACGTTGGTCGCGTCGCCCAGACGGTTCGGGAAGTTACGGGTCGACGTGGAGACCACGGTCGAACCGGTTTCTACCCGTGCCTGGTTACCCATGCACAGCGAGCAGCCTGGCATTTCCATGCGCGCGCCGGCTTTGCCGTAGATGCCGTAGTAGCCTTCTTCGGTCAGCTGGTGCGCGTCCATCTTGGTTGGCGGAGCCAGCCACAGACGAGTCGGCAGGTTGCCTGGATTTTTCTCCAGGAGTTTGCCGGCGGCGCGGAAGTGACCAATGTTGGTCATGCACGAACCGATGAACACTTCGTCGATCTTCTGGCCTTGGACGCTCGACAGCAGACGGGCATCGTCCGGGTCGTTCGGGGCGCAGAGGACTGGCTCTTTGATCTCGGCCAGGTCGATTTCGATGACTTCGGCGTATTCCGCATCGCTGTCAGCCGACAGCAGTTGCGGGTTGGCCAGCCAGGCTTCCATGGCCTGAGCACGACGCTCCAGGGTGCGCGCATCGCCGTAGCCTTCGCCGATCATCCAGCGCAGCAGGGTGATGTTGGACTGCAGGTATTCGCCAATGGCTTTTTCCGGCAGCTTGATGGTGCAACCGGCAGCGGAGCGCTCGGCGGAGGCGTCGGACAGCTCGAAAGCCTGTTCAACGGTCAGCTCGTCGAGACCTTCGATCTCGAGGATGCGGCCGGAGAAGGCGTTGATTTTGCCCTTCTTCTCAACGGTCAGCAGACCAGCCTTGATCGCGTAGTAAGGAATCGCGTGGACCAGGTCACGCAGGGTGATGCCTGGCTGCAGTTTGCCCTTGAAGCGCACCAGTACCGACTCCGGCATGTCCAGCGGCATCACGCCGGTGGCTGCGGCGAAGGCGACCAGGCCGGAACCGGCCGGGAAGGAGATGCCCATCGGGAAGCGGGTGTGCGAGTCGCCACCGGTGCCGACGGTGTCCGGCAGCAGCATGCGGTTCAGCCAGCTGTGGATGATGCCGTCGCCCGGACGCAGGGATACGCCGCCACGGGTCATGATGAAGTCTGGCAGGGTGTGGTGGGTGGTGACGTCGATCGGCTTCGGATAGGCCGCGGTGTGGCAGAACGACTGCATCACCAGGTCAGCGGAGAAGCCCAGGCAGGCCAGGTCTTTCAGCTCGTCACGGGTCATCGGGCCAGTGGTGTCTTGCGAACCCACGGTGGTCATCTTCGGTTCGCAGTAAGTGCCCGGGCGTACGCCTTGGCCTTCTGCCAGACCGCAGGCGCGGCCAACCATTTTCTGCGCCAGGGTGAAGCCCTTGCCGCTGTCGACCGGTGCTTCCGGCTTCTTGAACAGGTCGGACGGTGCCAGACCCAGTTCAGCGCGGGCTTTTTCGGTCAGGCCACGGCCGACGATCAGCGGAATACGGCCGCCAGCGCGAACTTCGTCGAGCAGTACGTCGGTTTTCAGCTGGAAGGTAGTGACCAGCTCGTCGCTGCCATGGCGGCGTACTTCGCCCTTGTACGGGTAGACGTCGATAGCGTCGCCCATGGCCAGGTTGCTGCAATCGAATTCGATCGGCAGGGCGCCGGCGTCTTCCATGGTGTTGTAGAAAATCGGGGCAATTTTGCTGCCGAAGCAGAAGCCGCCAGCGCGCTTGTTCGGCACGTTCGGGATGTCGTCGCCGAAGAACCACAGCACCGAGTTGGTGGCGGATTTACGCGAAGAACCAGTACCCACTACGTCGCCGACGTAGGCAACCGGGAAGCCTTTGGCTTTCAGGGCTTCCATCTGCTTGATCGGGCCAACGCTGCCAGGAGCGTCTGGGTTGATGCCGTCGCGGGCCATTTTCAGCATGGCCAGGGCGTGCAGCGGGATGTCTGGGCGGGACCAGGCGTCAGGTGCCGGCGACAGGTCGTCGGTGTTGGTTTCGCCAGTGACCTTGAACACGGTCAGGGTGACTTTTTCTGGTACGGCAGCGCGGTTCTGGAACCACTCGCCTTCGGCCCAGGAAGCCAGCACAGCTTTGGCGTTGGCATTGCCAGCTTTGGCTTTTTCGGCAACGTCGTGGAAGGCGTCGAACATCAGCAGGGTGTGCTTCAGTTGCTCGGCGGCAACGGCCGATAGTTCGGCGTTGTCCAGCAGCTCAACCATGGTGGTGATGTTGTAGCCGCCCTGCATGGTGCCCAGCAGTTCGACGGCGCGCGTCTTGCTGATCAGCGGGGAGGTGGCTTCGCCCTTGGCGATGGCAGAGAGGAAACCGGCCTTTACGTAAGCAGCCTCATCCACGCCCGCAGGAACGCGGTTGGTGATCAGGTCAACCAGGAAGGCTTCTTCGCCAGCAGGTGGGTTTTTCAGCAGCTCGATCAGGCCTGCGGTTTGTTCGGCGTTCAGCGGCTGGGGCACGATGCC
>RCMZ01000808.1_pt1 | contig 12862 bp, 4 predicted proteins | sample 2041141 | NCBI WGS metagenome assembly RCMZ01 (sample SAMN09708263, study PRJNA481090) | Wastewater metagenome, whole genome shotgun sequencing project. | biome: sewage; isolation source: Davis station wastewater (DW) | place: Antarctica: Davis Station | collected 2010-03-01
GTGCTTTGCCCTCCCCCCTTGGCTCGCTATACTGCGCGGCAATTTCCTCAATAAGAGCCGAGCCCCGTGAACCGGCCCGCATCCGTCAAACCCGATAATTTCTTCCTGCTGATCTTCCACGCCCTGCGCCAGCGGCGCGTGCCCCTGGCCCTGCGCATCGCCAGCCACAGCTTGCTGCTGGTGGCGCTGGCGCTGGTGATCTACGCCTGGGTGATGGGCATGCAGTTCAAGCAGGCCATGCAACAGCAGGCCGACGCCCTCGGCCAGAGCCTGATTGTGCAGACAGCCGCCTCGGCCACCGAACTGCTGGTGTCCAACGACATCCTCAGCCTCAACATTCTGCTCAACAACCTGGAAAAAAATCCGCTGGTGGCCCACGCCGCCATCTACAGCGTCGATAACCGCATCCTCGCCGAAGCCGGCTCGCGCCCCAAACAAGGCCTGCTGGGCGAAACCGAAGGGCTGTACTCGACGCCGATCACCTTTCAGGAAGTGATTGCCGGGCACCTGCGCATCAGCCTCGACACCGAGCAATTCCAGCAGCCGATGACCATCAGCCTGCAGAGCATGGGCCTGCTCAGCCTGATTCTGCTGGCCTTGACCATGTCGCTGTCGCTGCGCCTGGGCAGGCATATTTCCACCCCGCTGCTGCAATTGCGCGTCTGGCTGCGCGACCCCGATGACCCGGCTCCCGGCGCTGGCCGCCAGGATGAAATCGGTGATCTGGCGCGTCAGCTGCAAGCGCGCCTGGTGCCGATCAAGATCGAAACCCAGGCCACGCCGGCCTATCGCGACCGCGACGACGAGGAAGACGAACACGAAATCAGCTTCGACGACCACGAAGATGAGCACGAAGAGTTTGCCGTACGCGACCTGCACGACCCGCAATTCGACAGCCGCGAGCAGGATCACGACGACTTCAGTGCCGCGCCGCTGGATGACGAAGAAGACGACCCGTTTGCCGACCTGCGCGACCATAGCAGCGCCGAAGCCCCCTTGCTGCCGGCCGCCAAGACGCCGCGCCCAAGCGCCGTATTGGCCATGCAACTGGGTGCCCAGGAGCAATTGCGCCGCCTGCCGCGCTCACGCCTGATGGACCTGCTGCAACGCTACCGTGACTGCTTGGACCAGGCCGCCAGCCTGTATCAAGGCCAGCTGCACACCCTCAGCGACGGCAGCAGCCTGATGCTGTTTCACCAGCGCGACAGCGGTGACGATTACCTGACCCACGCCATCTGCTGCGGTGAGCTGATGCGCGCCCTCGGCCACGCCCTGCAAATCCAGGTGGCCGACAGCGGCATCACCCTGCAACTGCAATTCGGCCTGACCCTCGGCAACGGCCTGGAAGACCTCAGTCAGGGCGAGCTGTTGCTCAGCGACAGCGCCCAGGATGCCCTGGCCCTGTCCCAGCACAGTCGCAACCTGCTGCTGGTGGCGCGGGAAATTGGCGACGATCCACTGCTGCGTCAACGCGTTCGTATCCGCTCCATCGCCAGCCCGGAAGGAGCCAGCTGCGTGGAGCGGCTGCTCGATCCTTATCCGGCCCTGCTGGAGCGCCAACTGGCGCGCATGCACGACGCCAGCTCCCACGCCTGAGCCTTACTTAAAAACGAAAAACCTCCACCGCCCCCTGGGCCGGCGCCACGGGCGGTGCCGGCGGCAACGGGGTGGTTTTACGCGCTGGAGCCACGCGCTTGTTGGCTGGATTGGCCACCGCGGGCACCTTCAAGGCCGTCACCGCCGCCGTCGCCAATTGCTCGGCCAACTGCTGCAATAAGCGACTCTGCGCCTGCACCTGACTGGCCAGACTGCCCTGGTGCGCCTGCTCCAGCTGCAACAAACGACTGCCCTGCAACTGCCCAGCTTTGTCCAGCAGGCGCCACTGCGCATGCAGCACCGCCGGCATCTGCGGCCCGGAATCCAGGCGACTGATGCTGACCTGCACCTGCAAGTCGGCACTCACCCCCGGCCCGGCCGGGGCCAGGAGGATATTCGGCGTCTGCAGGCGCCCCGCCAGCTGGCGCAACAACAACTGCTCGACATCCGCATTCAGGCTACCGGCCCACTGCGCCTCACTGGCCACACTGAGGCTGCCATCGGCCTGACGCTGCAACAGCTCGCCGCGTTGTAGGTAGTCGGCCAGGGTCAGCGGCCCCAGCAGCACCAACGCGCCGTCGGTGGCCGTCGGCACCTGTGGCTGACCACCATCCAGCTGATACAGCGCCACCGGCGGGTGCACACTGCAACCAGCCATGGCCAGCACCAGGGTCATCAACAGCAAAGTCCAGCTACGCAACATCATCGGCCTCACACGCCCCAAAACAGCGGCCTATCATCCGTCAATCCGTGACCTGGCTCCAGCCCTGAACTTTTTCCACACGTGACAGTTACACTCGCTGCGTCGCCCGGCGGCCGAGTGCTACAGCGCCTGCAACGGGTGACACCCACAACCTGAACAGGGAGGTCAGCCGCATGCAGTGGCTCGCACAGGACGTTGAACACTTAGTCAGCCTCAGCCAGGCCGCGGACAACCCCTACTGCCCCGACGTGGTGGTGGTCGGTTCCGGCTATGGCGGTGCGGTGGCGGCCCTGCGCTTTGCCGAGCATGGTCAGAGCGTGGCCCTGCTGGAGCGCGGCAACGAATACCTGGCCGGCGAGTTTCCCAGCGACCTCAGCCAGACCGGCGGTTTTATCCGCGCCGAGCTACATGCCAATCAAGGCGCCAATGCCATCGGCAATGAAGACGCCCTGTTCGATTTTCGCCTCGGCCAGCGCGCCTCGGCCCTGGTCGGCAATGGCCTGGGCGGCGGCAGCTTGATCAACGCTGCCGTGGCCCTGCGCCCCGACCCACGGGTGTTCGCCCACAGCCCCTGGCCGCAAGCGATTCGTAGTGCCAACCTGGACGAAGACTTCCAGCGCGCCGGCGCCGGCCTGCAGGTGCAGACACCAGCTACCCAGGCCGCCAGCAGTACGTGCGTACCGCAACGCACGGCCAAGTACCAGCGCCTGCAGCAAATCGGCCGCGCCGCCGCCAGCGCCAGTGCCAACCCGCTGTTAAGTGTCAGCTGCGAAGACGTGCCGCTGGCCATCGAGTTCAGCGACCAGCCATCCCAGGCCCAAGGCCCGCGCGCCGCCTGCGTGGGTTGCGGCAACTGCGTGTCCGGCTGTAACCACCAGGCCAAGCTGAGCCTGGACAAGACCTACCTGCCGCGCGCCTGTCAGGCCGGCGCACGGCTATTCACCCGCGTCAGCGTGCTGTCCGTCGAGCACGTGCCCAGCGACGTCCACCACCCCTGGCGCGTGCATTGCATGCGCACCAGCGAGCGCGCGCAGTGGGGCGCCCTGCAGCGCAACGGCGCCGCCGAGATCGAGCACTACGGCTTCAGCATCCGCACCGCACGGGTGATCCTCAGCGCCGGCACCTTCGGCTCCAGCGAAATCCTCCTGCGCTCCCAACGCCAGGGCCTGGATGTGGCCAGCGCCTGGCTTGGCCAGGGGATTTCCGCCAACGGCGACGACCTCTGTGCCGCCTACGCCCTGCCCGACATAGCCGACGGCATTGGCCGCAGCAGCGTAGCGGGCGCCGCCAACAGCAGCGGGCCGACCATCAGCGCGGTGATCCGCTTCCACGATCATGCCGACCACCGCCGCAGCACCATCATCGAAGACGGCGGCATTCCTGGCCTGCTCGCGCCGCTGGCCAACGAGCTGCTCAGCACCCTTGGCGTGCTGCCGCAACTCAACCGCTTCGGCCTGCGCAGCCGCCCAGGCCACGACCCGCTGGCAGTCGATCCGCAGTTGATCCAGCGCAGCCTGGCCCTGCTCGGCATGGGCCACGACTCAGCCGCCGGACAGGCCACCCTCCACGACTCCGGCGCACGCCTGAACTGGAGCTGGCCGGCCCAGGCCGCCGACCCGGCGCCGCAGTTACATCGCCAGCGCATGGCCTGCATCCAGCAGCTCGGCGGCGAGTTCCTGCCCAACCCGGCCTCCGGCGTACTGCCCGACGACATCGCCCAGGTGCTCAGCGGCCCAGCGCCAGAAGCCGGCTGGGTCACCGTGCACCCGCTGGGTGGCTGCCGGATGGCCGATGGGGTGCAAGACGGCGTGGTCAATGCGCGCGGCCAGGTGTTTCGCCAGGACGGCAGCGTGCACACCAGCCTGCAGGTGCTGGACGGTTCGATCATCCCCAGCTCCCTGGGGGGCAACCCGCTGCTGACCATCACCGCCCTGGCCGAACGCGCCTGTCGCCTGACCCTGGCCGAACTGCCCGCACGCAGCCCCAGCGTGGTCAGCCTGCCGGCCTACCCGCAGGTGCCGCCGCCGTTCGAACGCACCCAGCCGGTCAGCAGCGGCGCCGTTCTCGCCGAGGTGCTGCGCGGCCCGCTGACCTGGCACGAGCAACCCGACAGCGCCCCCCAGCAGCTGGACGGTGCGCTGTTTCTGCAGATGGACGTACCAGACTGGCAACGCCTGTGGGCCAGCCCCGAACACCGGGTGGCGGCCATTGCCTTCAGCGCCGACCAACAGTTGACCGCTTCGCGCCTGGTCATCGACCGTCCCGACCAGGCCGCGCAGATCCTGCAGGTGCGCAGTGGCCACGTCGAGCTGTTCCGCGCCCTGGCCGACAGCCCCACGGCGCGCCTGAGCCGCTTTGCCCGCGCCGGCCTGACCTACCTGATCAACCGCTGGCTGCCCGATCGCCACCGAGCCAAGCCGGCCAATGCTCCGGGCCTGTGGCACAACCTGTTGAGCGGGGCACGGCTGCTCTGGCACGCCAGCGCAGCGCGCAGCTTCGACTATCAATTGCAGCTCAGCGATGGCCAGCACAACTACCAGCTGCGCGGCAGCAAACTGATCCAGCCAGCCGCCGAGTGGGCCGAACTGGGCCGCTGGCTGCTGGGTAAATGGCGCCACGGCGGCTGGCCGGTGCTGGCGCGCCGCAGCGTCTGGGCGCAACTGACCGAACTGGACATTCAGCTGTACCGCCAGGGTGAACCCCAGCCCTTGGCCAGCGGCCGCCTGGCCATGGACATCCCTGAGATGGTGCGGCGCATCGCCCCGCAACTGCGGGACGGCACCGACACCTTCAACGCCCTGGCGGCCATGGCCAGCTACCCGCTGCTGATCGCCCGCTACCTGATCAGCAGCCGGATGCTCGACTTCCGCCTGCCGGACTACCGTAACGACCTGCCCGCCACAGACCCAGCCCTAGCCGCCGACACCGGCGTGTTCGAGTTGCAGCAGGATTTTTATCCGTCCCTGCCGCTGGCCGACGGCCGGCAGATCGCCCCACAACCACCGATATGCCTGCACGTACCGCTGCATGCCGAGCAGCCAGCCGGCGAGCAGATCCGCGTCGGCCTGGTGCGCTATGCCCAGAAGCAGGTCGAGTCCCAGGTGGTCGACGGCCAGCGCCGTTACAAGTCGATCATGCTGCTCAACGGTTTTGCCCAGAACACCCTGCCCTTTGTCGCCGCAGAGCTCGGCCCGCGCAGCCTGGCGGCCATGCTCTACGCCCAGGGCTGGGACGTGTGGCTGCTGGAATACCGGGTCAGCCCGTGGCTGCGCGCCTCGGCGCAGTTCTCCAGCATGGACGATATCGCCGCCGGGGAAATCCCTGCCGCCATCGAGCATATCCTCGGCCAGTTGCAGGCCGAACAGGGTGAACAACCGGCCCTGCCCGGCAGTCTGTTCTGCTTCAGCCACTGCGTCGGCTCGGCCTCCCTGGGCATGTCCCTGCTCGGCGGCCATCTGACCCATGCCAATGGCCGCGCCAAGCTGGACGGCGTGCTGTTCTCGCAGTTCCAGCCGTTCGTAATCGGCTCCAGCACCGCGCAAATGCGCCTGCAAGTGGCCGCCCTGCTGGTCAATGGCCTGAACCGCGAGCTGCTGGAGTTCTCCGCCGGCACGGTACAGGCTGATGCCTTGCATGCGCTGATGGACCGCCTGTTCGCCAGTTTTGACTACAGCGCCGCCGAGCGCTGCCCCGGTGAGCACGACCTGCGCCATGAGCACCCCGACAGCACCTCGTGCAAACGCATGGCCGGCGCCCTCAGCCGCCTGTTCCGCCACGACCAGTTGCTGCCAGTGACCCACGCCAAGCTCGACCAGTACTTCGGCCGCACCAACCTCGGCGTGTTTATGCACGGGGCCAAGTGCGTGGAGTACGAGCGCCTGGTGAATGCCAACGGGCAGAACGTCTACACCAGCGAAGACAACCTGCGCCGCTACCTGCCGATGCCGCTGATGCTCCTGCACGGCGCCGACAACGTGCTGTTTGACGCCGAATCCTGCAGCGAAAGCTGGCGCCAGCTGAGTCGCGGCTTCAGCCAGGAGCGCCTGGATCAGGGCCACGACCACCAGTTGATCGCCGCCGAACACGCGCACTTCGACTGCACCATTGGCAAGCGCGCGCCGGAAGTGATCTTTAGCGAGGTGGTCGGTTTCTTCAACACCGCCTACGTCAGTCGCGCCACCAGCCAGGTCACCCCCAACCGCCTACGCGCCCGTTTGCCGCGCACCGGGCCGATTGTCGGCTGGCGTCGCCAGGTCGGCGACCACACCCTGCTGCGCGTTTGGATCGAGGTCGACAACACCCAGAGCGGCGAAGCTGTGGCCGCCATGACCCTGGTCTGTGCCGGTCCGCAGCGCCGCGTGCAGGCCTGGCCGTTGCGCCAGCAGGCGCTAGCCGCGGCCCTGGGCAGCAAAACGGCCCCCGCCGCCGATGCCGGTATCAGCTACGCGCTGGCTGACATTGAGGTGCCCAATGCCTGGCTCGGCAGCCTGAGCATCGCCATGGTCAGCCTGCACCGCTACGCCGCCAACAGCGCCGCAGATGAACGCTGCGCGCATAACTGGCCCAGCGACTGGGGGCAGCCGTTGAGCGTCAGCGAGGCCCTGGCCAGTGGCGGTCGCACCCCGGCGCGCGGCGCTACGCCGACCAGCGCCTGCCCGCTGCCAAGCGCCAGCGCCGAAGCCGAAGCCGAAGCCACCGTCGCGCAGATCAAGCCACTGCCCAGCGCGCCCATCGATAAGCGCATCGAACCCCTGCCCCTGGCGCTCAACCTGGCGGACGCCCAGGCCCTGCTGCATCCGCTGGCGATCACCCTGCAACAGGGTCGCCAGTTGGCCAGCCGCGCCCAGCCCGCCACCCTGTCGCGGCAACGGCGCAGCCTGCGCTGGATGCGCGAATGCGTGGTGCGCCTGCGCGCCGAGCAATGGCAGCCGGGGCCGAGCTTCAGCTTTCTCGCCGCCAGTTGCCGGCACCCAGGGCTGACCGAAATGGAAGCCCAGCGCAGCGACGCCAGCCTGGCCGCCTTGGCCCTGCGCCAGCGCCACCAACCGGCCGCCCTGATGCTGATGCTCGGCGACCAAATCTACGCCGACGCCCGCGCCGGCCTGCTCGACAGCAGCTCCTCACTGGAGCGTCTGCTGCCACGCTACCGCGAGGCGTTCGGCTCGCCGGCCTTCGCCGCCCTGGCGCGTAGCACGCCGCTGCACATGCTGATGGACGACCACGAACTGGTCGACAACTGGAGCCGCGACCTGCTGCTGCGCGGCCCCGCCGAACGCGAGCTGACCCGCAATGCCCTGGCCGCCTATCAGGTGTTCCAGCGTGCCCACGGCCCCGACGCCCTGGCTGCTGACGGCCACGACGCTTGCTTCAGCCTTGGCGCCGCCGGTTTCTACTCCCTCAACACGCGCATCCAGCGCCAGCGTGCACCGCAACGGCGCCTGCTGACAGACAGTCAGTGGCAAGCGCTGGAAGACTGGCTGCTGGCCGAGCAGGCCCGTGGCCGTCAGCCCAAGTTCATTCTCAGTGGCTCGGTGCTGGCGCCGGGCCTGCGCGAGTACGCCGGCCAGCCGGCCCCGCGCGAGGCCGACAGCTGGCAACTGAGCGCGGACGAGCGCGCGCGCCTGCTGCGCTTTATCCGCGATCGCGGGATCAGCAACGTGGTGTTTGTGTCGGGCGACTATCACTGCTGCGCCGCCGCCACCATCCGCTTCCCCGGCAGCGACGTGCAGGCCTACACCCTGGTGGCGCCGCCGTTGCATGCGCCGCTGCGCTTCGCCAACGTCGCGAGCAGCAGCGTATTGACCGATGAAGTGATCGACCTCGGCAGCGGTACTGCCGAGGTCGAGGCCCAGGCCTGGGAAGGCGATGGCTGGCTGGAGTGCCAGCTGCAGCCCGAAGACGACGGCTATCGGCTGCGCGCCCTGTTCCGCTGCCTGCCGCTGGACAGCCAGCAGGTGCAGGAACATCACTGCGCCTGGCTGCTGCGCTAGCCGCTGGCGGACGGGTGCTGGCGCACGAAGGCGCTCAACTGCGCCTCGGGCAGTGGCTTGGCGTACAGGTAGCCCTGGGCTTCCAGGCAACCCAGTTGCAGCAGGGCCTCGGCGCTGGCTTGGTCCTCCACGCCTTCGGCAATGGTGCTCAGGCCGAGGGAGTGGGCCATCTGCACAATGGCGGTGACGATGGCCCGGCTGTCGGTACTGCTGGTCAGGTCGCGGACGAAGGACTGGTCGATCTTCAGCTTGTCCACCGCCAGGTTGCGCAGGTAGGCGAGGCTGGAGTAGCCGGTGCCGAAGTCGTCAATCGACAGCTTCACGCCCATCGCCTTTAGGCGCTTGAGGGTGGCCTGGGCCTGCTCGGGGTTGTCGATCAGGCTTGATTCGGTGATCTCCAGTTCCAGCATGGCCGCCGGTAAGCCGCTGCTGGCCAGGGCCTGGAGCACCTGCTGTTCGATATTGCCGTACTGCAACTGGATCGCCGAGACGTTGACCGCCACCTGCGGCACCCGCACCCCGGCCCGTTGCCAGGCCATCGCTTGCTGGCACGCCTGCTGAATCACCCATTCGCCGATCGGCACGATCAGCCGGCTTTCTTCCGCCGCCGGAATAAAGCGCAGCGGCGGCACCAGGCCCCATTGCGGGTGTTGCCAGCGAATCAGGGCCTCGACGCCGATCAGGGCACCGCTGCGCAGGTCCACTTGCGGCTGGTAATGCAGCAGCAGTTGCCCGGCGGCCACGGCCTGGCGCAGGTCGTTGAGCAGGTTAAGGCGCTCCAGGGCCTCCTCGTTCATGCTGCTGTCAAAGTAGCGCCAGGTCTGCCGGCCGTCCTGCTTGGCCTTGTACATGGCGGTTTCGGCATTGCGCAGCAGGGTCTCGAAGGCACTGCCATCGCCAGGCGCCACCGCCAGACCGAGGGACAACGAGGTACTGATGCTGCGCCCCAGTACGGCCAGCGGCTGGCGCAGATGACGCATGATCTTGTCGGCAATCGCCGCCGCATCTTCGGGGCTGTCCAGGTCCGGCAGGAGGATGACGAACTCGTCGCCACCCGGCCGGCACAGGGTGTCGCTGTCGCGGATCAGGCCGCGCAGCACCTCCGCCAGGGTGCGCAGCAGGGCATCGCCGTAGGAGTGGCCAAGGGAATCGTTGAGGGTCTTGAAACCGTCGACGTCCATGTACAGCAGGGCCACATGCTGCTGGTTACGCAAGCTGGCGGTCAGCGCCTGGTCGGTGCGATCACGCAGCAGCTCGAGGTTGGGCAGGCCGGTGAGGGTGTCGTAAAACGCCAGCACTTCGATCTTCTGCTCCGCCGCCTCGCGCCCGCGGATTTCCTTGGCCAGGCGCCAGTAGGGTTCACGCACACTGGAAATAAACACCACCCGGTACAGCAGCAGGTAGGCCAGCGCTTTGTACAGGTGACCAAGCAGGCTGTAGATATCGTGCACATTGCTGTACGCGGTAAAGCACAGCTCGGACAGGATCGATACCGCCACGGCCAGGAACAGGCCATGGGCGTCATAGTTCGTGGCATGCGCGCGAGCCCGCCAGAAGCGCCAGGCGGCGACGCCAAGCAAGCCGATTACCAGCCACTCGATCTGGATCTTCAGCGGTGTCAGGCCCTGCCCTTCGATAAAGGTCGCCGGAAAAGCGTTGGGATGCAGCAACTGCAGATAAAACATCGTCGCTACCAACGCCAGCGCCGCCGTCAGCCAGTACCAGCGTAGCCCCGGATTTTCCAGGGGTTGCCACGCACGCAACGACACCCCCAGCAGGCACACGGCCGCCATCAGCCGCGCAGCCAGCCAGAAGTCGATGGATTTCTCCGCGCTGGCCGGGGTGATGAAATCCGGCATGCCGCGGTAGGACAGCAGGTGGCCGATGTCGAGCAGGCCCACGGCGAGAAAACCGCAGGCCAGCAACACCAGATTGCCGGCGCTGTCGCGGCGATAGCTGTGCCAGGTCACGCTGAACAGCAGCAGCGCCACAACCATGGCAAACAGCTCGGTGATGCTGTGCAGCCAGGTGGGGAACAAGCTGCTGCTCTGCTTCAGCTGCGCCGACTCGGGCAGCCCCCAGATCGCCAGCAGCAGCGCACCCAGCGCCAGCAGCAGGGGCAAGAAGAGCTTGTCCCAGCGACTGGTACGGCGGTACAGGGGAGCGGTGCTGCTGTGGTGATCGTCCATGACGCCTCAACCCTTGGGCAAAGAAAAGCACGCCCGGCACCAGCGCCGGGCCCTGCAATTAGCAGCCAACCATATACCGACCGAGCACGAACGCAATGGCCCCTACGACCAAGGTCGGCACCACGTTTAGCAGGCCGTTAGGTGTTCAGCCCCTCAACCAGCAGGCTGTCGACGCGCTGGAAGCCACGCGGCAGTTTGTTGCCTCGCCGACCGCGTTCGCCCTTGTAGTGTTCCAGGTCATCGGCCTTGAGCGACAGGGTGCGTTTGCCGGCTTGCAGCACCAGAGTAGCGCCGGCTGGCAGTACGGCCAGGTCGGTGAGGTATTCCTCGCGGCTGGCGACGCGCTCACCGGGGATGCCGATGATCTTGTTGCCCTTGCCTTTGCCCAGTTGCGGCAGGTCGGCGACCTTGAACACCAGCAAGCGACCTTCGGTGGTCACCGCCGCCAGCCAGTCCTGCTCGCGGTTGCCGAGCAGTTTCGGCGGCACCACCAGGGCACCCGCTGGCAGGGTCAGCAGGGCCTTGCCGGCCTTGTTCTTGGCTTGCAGGTCTTCGCCTTTGACCACGAAGCCGTAACCGGCGTCGGAGGCAATCACGTACAGCGCCTCGTCTTCTGGCAGCAACACGCACTCGAAGGTGGCGCCCGGCGGCGGCGTCAGGCGGCCGGTCAGCGGCTCACCCTGGCCACGGGCTGACGGTAAGCTGTGGGCCGGCAGCGAATAGCTGCGCCCGGTGTTGTCGATAAACACCGCGAACTGATTGGAGCGCCCCGGCGCGGCGGTCTTGAAGCCATCGCCGGCCTTGTACGACAAGCCGGTGGCGTCGATATCGTGGCCCTTGCCGCAACGCACCCAGCCTTTTTCCGAGAGCACCACGGTGACCGGCTCGGTCGGCAGCAGCTCGTTTTCCGACAGTGCCTTGGCTTCGCTGCGGGCGACGATCGGCGAGCGGCGGGCGTCGCCGTAGGTTTCGGCGTCGGCGAGAATTTCCGTGCGCACCAGCTTGCGCAGTTTACTTTCGCTGCCGAGCAGGGCTTGCAGCTTGGCTTGTTCCTTGGCCAGGGCATCCTGCTCGCCACGGATCTTCATCTCCTCCAGGCGCGCCAGCTGACGCAGGCGAGTGTCGAGGATGTAGTCAGCCTGGTCGTCGCTGAGGCCGAAACGGGCCATCAGCACCTGCTTGGGCTGCTCCTCGGTGCGGATGATGTGGATCACTTCATCGAGATTGAGGAAGGCGATCAGCAAGCCGTCCAACAGGTGCAGGCGGCGCTCGACCTTATCCAGGCGGTACTGCAAACGACGGCGCACGGTGCCGATGCGGAAGGTCAGCCACTCGCTCAGCAGGGTGCGCAGGTTCTTCAGCTGCGGCTTGCCGTCCAGACCGATGATGTTGATGTTGACCCGGTAGGTGCTTTCCAGCTCGGTGGTGGCGAACAGGTGCTGCATCAGCTCGTCGGCATCGACGCGGTTGGAGCGCGGAATGATGACGATGCGGCACGGGTGCTCGTGGTCCGACTCGTCGCGCAAGTCAGCGACCATTGGCAGCTTCTTGGCCTGCATCTGCGCGGCGATCTGCTCCAGCACCTTGGCGCCGGACACCTGATGCGGCAACGCGGTGACCACGATGTCGCCGTCCTCGACGCGGTACACGGCGCGCATGCGCACCGAGCCCTTGCCGGTTTCGTAGATTTTCAGCAGGTCGCTGCGCGGGGTGATGACCTCCGCCTCAGTCGGGTAATCCGGGCCGAGCACGTGCTCGCACAGCTGCTCGACCGTAGCATCCGGCTCATCGAGCAAGCGCACGCAGGCCGTGGCGACTTCGCGCAGGTTGTGCGGCGGTACGTCGGTGGCCATGCCCACGGCGATGCCGGTGGTGCCATTAAGAAGAATATTGGGCAGGCGCGCCGGCAGTACGGCCGGTTCGTCCAGGGTGCCGTCGAAGTTCGGTACCCAGTCGGCGGTGCCCTGCCCCAATTCGGTCAGCAGCACCTCCGAGTAACGCGACAGGCGCGCCTCGGTGTAACGCATGGCGGCGAACGACTTGGGATCATCCGGCGCACCCCAGTTGCCCTGGCCGTCGACCAGGGTGTAGCGGTAGCTGAACGGCTGGGCCATCAGCACCATGGCTTCATAGCACGCCGAGTCGCCGTGGGGGTGGAACTTGCCGAGCACGTCACCGACGGTACGCGCCGACTTCTTGTGCTTGGAGTCCGCGTCCAGGCCCAACTCACTCATGGCGTAGATAATGCGCCGCTGTACCGGTTTCAGGCCGTCGCCGATATGCGGCAAGGCACGGTCCATGATCACGTACATGGAGTAGTTGAGGTAGGCATTTTCGGTGAAGTCAGCCAGCGACCGGCGTTCTACGCCGTCTAAGCTGTCTGC
>RCMZ01000833.1_pt1 | contig 12839 bp, 13 predicted proteins | sample 2041141 | NCBI WGS metagenome assembly RCMZ01 (sample SAMN09708263, study PRJNA481090) | Wastewater metagenome, whole genome shotgun sequencing project. | biome: sewage; isolation source: Davis station wastewater (DW) | place: Antarctica: Davis Station | collected 2010-03-01
AAGCTTGCCAGCACATTTTTCACATCAGCTGAACTGCTGCCGGCGGCTCGATCTATTTGCAACTGTATTTCCTGCTCTAACGCTTGCTGCACATCCGCCTCAGAAGGTGCTCCGCCACCGCAGGCCGTCAACACAGCAGCCACACCAACAACAAACCCTATTTTCATAAAGTCTTGGACTGTTTTCATTGTTACTCCTTACTTTGGCGTCTTATGCACCAACTTGGGAAAACCAACTTAAAAATACAGATCGAGAAGCTATACAGATTCAAGCAGTTTAGAAAAGATCTACCGCAATAGCACTGCGCAATCAATGATAACTAGCAATATTTTCAAAATAATTTTTACGCAGAAACGAAAAAACCCGTTAAGCATAAACTTAACGGGTTTTCGTAAGATGGCGCAGTGGACGGGACTCGAACCCGCGACCCCCGGCGTCAGGCCGTTCGAGCCAGATGTCCTTAATTAACACCCGTTGTACATTAACTGCAACCAATTGATATACAAAGAAATAACAGCCAAACAACCTCAACATCAATCGACGTCAATTGACACCAATTATCTGGTCACGGATGGTGATACCTCTGTTCTCAACGGGAACAATGCTCCCGCTCCCTTCCTGAAAAGTGAGCTAATCACCAGCAAGCTAGTCTGACCCTTGGCGTCCTAGCTACCACAATTACATCCAGTTATCTCTGAACAGAGCTGTGGATAAGCAACATAAGAATGTCTCTACCATCCTGATACCAACCATCGATCAGCCTTAAATTTCGCAACTAGTCGGTGCTTGATAGCTCAAATATTGATCTATGAGAATGAGCCTGGATGATCGCTTGGAAAGTAAAAACCGAACATATGCACACCCCGATGCAACCACTGACCAGCTAATCTTCACAGCAAAGGTTATGGGTATCTATCAACTCAACAGGTGTAACGAGATACTGAATATATCTCTAGATGGGCACACTCTCGATCAGCCACCGATTTAGAGCGTTCTGGATATACCGATCGCTATATTTTATTGCTTGTGTACAAATGCGAGTCGCGTGGCTCACATTTTATGCTCGGTCCTACCTAGCCACACATCCGACAAGTATAGTTAGCTGATATATTATTTTTCGCCTCAGCTTCTTGTGCATGTGGCCAAATATCACGCTGTGCTATAGCAGCATCTTTAAGTTTCTTTTCACAGGGATGATAAGCCCAGGCCTTACCAAGAATATTAAGATCACAATAGAAATTAAGGGCTTTGGTTGTTGCGGATTCCTTCAATTGTCTTGACGTTTTCAGGGCACAGGCTATGCATGGGCCGTCTCACCCTCAGGAACTAGTCGCACTTCTACACGCTGGCCAAGGGCACGAGCAGCACTAGCCAAGGTAGCGATAGTCATTCCCAGGTCATCTTTATCAAGAGCACGATCCACTGCAGTCCGGCTGGTATGCATGCGTTCAGCCAAGGTTTTTTTGCTTACCTTTTGGAGCTTCATTGCTTCATTGATTTGCCAGGAGATTACGTGCTTGAGAGCGGCTGCAGAAACCTCCTCTGCTAGACCTTGCTCTGCAAGGAATTTGTCGAAATCGGAGCCAATATATTGGTTCATTACTTGTACCTCTCTAGTGCCTTCTGGCTCTTCTTGATGGGTCCGTGGAGTAGAACCATAACATTACCATCCACAGTGAAGTCCAAACCTCAGTTTCTCGACTGCAAGCAGGATCGAAACCAAATTCTTCTACAAGTGACGGAAAATGTCACTTTTCGAGACTAGGTACTCACATTCTCGATGCTACCGTCATTGAAATTTAGCATCGAGTACATTTCATGCCTCAGCTCATCTATTCAAAAAACCATGACATTACGTTCAGCCTTCATCCGACCGCACTTGAGCTGTATCAGTGCCTAATCCAGCAACCATTCATGCTGAAAACAACACCACATCAGGAGCGCTTTTTAAATTCGCTACCTCGCATCCTGGTTGGCAGCATGACGTTTCAAACAGAAAGCAACAAGATTTCTAAGGACAACAAACCCATTGGCTTTCAGGTTATTTACCCATTCTGGGCACCGTGCTTTTGGAGCAATGCAAATCCTGAGCTTGGAACATTGCTTATATATGGCATAGATGTAGAGCGGCTAGCAGAGAATATGGCATGGCCCGCATTTCTAGAACAGCTATATATAGCTGCTGATGTGCGTAAATCCAGCCTGATTATCGACAATATTAAAAAACACATTCCAGCTGAGCTATCTAAAAGCTTCTTTGGAGGTCCGCTGACAGATACTTTTTTCGCAGAGCAGTCAGGACAATCAAGACGTGCAATCTACCAGCAACGCAAAAAAACAATTCTTACCAGGAATGAGGACACTGCCAGCAGCCTTGGGGATATCGTCAATGCTCTGAATAAAAATGAAGAAAAAGGTAAGGAGGTAGTAGATAACAATGGTGATTGATAACGTGACCGACGTGTTAAGTGAATTTGTATTTCCAAATCACCATATTATCGATGTTTTTCGCGCTGTAATTTCGTCTGAGCTAAGCGCATTACTAGACAAGACTCCGGACAGCTGGCTGAACCACTTCAGCACCATTGAGGCATACATCAATACATTAAATACCAGCCCGCAAACATCGAATAATAACCAGCAAAACGTGCTGACTAGCGCAATCAAACGGGCGAGCATGCTAGGCATCTTAGACTTTACAGCTGCATTAGCAACGACTCCATTTACAGACTGGGACGCTCATGATCAGGAACAGTACCAACTGTATAAGTGCTTAATAATTTTCAGCACTATGCAACTGCGCCTGATTGGAAACCATGGCAATGCTATAGAGAAAGCGCTGAGACAAATCCGCTTATTTGCTACGAACGAAAAACACCGTCCGGCCTTTAAATTGCTGCCTGAAATTGGTGAGAGTACATGCCTCAAAACACTAGCTGCCGATCTTGATCAGACTCGTAAAGACTTACTGGATAAAAAAACAAAATTTTATATTGATTACATTGCGGTGGCAGTTAGCAATGCCATTGAGTTTAAAAGTGGCATCATTCGCACTCGGCAAAAAAAGCCTCTTACAGATGCACAAGCACCATTACCCGCAACGGTAACGTCAGCTTACGAAGGTGGCGTAGCTTATGAGGAAGTGACTTTCGACAAACCCAGTACACATGGGTTCGATGAGACTGACGAGCCGCTTGCATTAAATAACACAAAAACTCTGCGCATCACTGATAAGTCGCTGCACAACCTATCTCGCGCACAAAAAGCTATCCGCAGCCAACGATTTTCTGAGCAAATCTATATGCGCAACCTCTCACTGCCATGCTCAGTTGAGCATCTCAGCAAATGGGACATACGAAATCTGTTACTTACCGCATGCAACAAAACCCAGCTAGCAGAGAGGCAGCACATACTCGCTGACATCTTACTCATTATGCTATTTAGCGGCTTGCGTAAAGAACAACTATCTAATGCTCGTCTATACCTCTCTGAAAAAAGACAAGGGTTATTGATTTACGAAGTGCCTCATTCAGTACCTAGCGGTACGCAGAACCCAATAATTGAACCGCTTATCTCCAGCCCTACCCATACAGCTATTAGAGTACCGATGCCTCTAATCACAAGCCTGGCAAATGAGCAGGCTGTGATTAATGAAGAAGTCATCAATCAAACTCTGGGCCTCCTAAAAGAGATTAACAATAAATATACAACTCGATTAACACTAAGCCGTATCAGTAACTACCTTGGCCACTGGTACTCTTGCAATGGATTTGACCCTGCTGAAAGCGCCATTTTACGAGGCTTAACGGCACAGCAATACGCACCCATTGCCTATACTCATTTTAATGAAAGCAATTTTCTACTGAATCACCAGCACTACCTAAAGGATATTTTTAGTTTTGCTGAACTTAGCTGCGACTTACCTGATATTCAGCAACGATCTAACACGCTCGGCAGCGCAATAAAAATTCAAGATCATGCTCTAAGGCAATTATTTAAACTGCTACAACCCGACCCTGCTCTTAAAAAAAGCACAGCACTAGCCAGCATGTATAAGTTTCATAACCAGTACACATGCTACGTTTGGTTGTTCCTAGTATTTTCGAGCGGACACCGCAACGTGAATGCGCCACTTGGGAGCTTGGCTGACTATAACGAGCACAATGCTACCTGGTGGATTAGTGATAAAGAGCGCCGCAATGGCCTGTCAGCTCGGACAGTGGTGCTGCCTAAAACAGCCGTACGACAAGTCGAACTGTACCTGCAGCACATTCAAACTCTTGTAAAAAAGACACGTCTTTTAGCTGATAATATTTCTCTGCACTGCCAACAAGTCTTAAGTAAAGAGAGCAATCTACTATTTTTTATTGATAGCCCATCGACTCAAGCAGCCCAGGCAGTGGGGCTAACACCGAGTGTACTCAAGCAAGTGCTCAAACATACTGTACCGTTTCAGTACAACTGGCCCAGACATCACCTCAGAACCTACCTCAAAAATAAAAACATTAATTACGAGCTTATCAACAGTTGGATGGGTCATGAGGAGTTTGGCGAAGAAGGCTTGGGCAGTTTCAGTAGTTTATCTTTACACGATTTTACGCAAATCAGTGATCAGATTGAGCTGTTGTTAAATGAACTGAATGTTCAAGCTATAACCGGCTGGAGCTAACCTATGATAAACAAACATGAATCGCCGATGCCTTCAGCATCGCAAAACAAGCTCATTTTGGCTCATATAAAGTTCAATACCGAGTTGTTGCCTGGGTGGCGTACGCGTGAAGAGCAACGTAAAAAAGAAGACTACAGAAATCTACGCAAGGCCATCAGTATTTTTCAACAGCACCTGCCTGAGATGTGTACTGAAAATCCGGAAAGCACACGATTCTCGGAGGTCTGGCCGAGTATTGATAAAGAATTGCAAACAGCTCTAGGTAATAGCAGCAATTATCGCCGAGCCTATAATTTTATTAGTTACGCCATTGAAAACGGCAATGAAAGCGGCCTGTGGCAGCTCGATGTTCCAACGCCATGGAATACGATTCGCCGCATTAAACCAACACGTAATAATGCGTGGCATAAACGATCAACGGTCATGCTTGAAGCTGAGAAGCATTGGCGCGCAGAGCTTAATCCAACCGCGGATACTGAAGAGCTTTTTATTCTATTTCTAACGTGCTCCTTGCTATATGGAGGCTTACCACATACATCTCTGTGGCCTGCCCTTGCACGCAGCATTATGCAAAACAAACCGTTACAAGGCAGCGCTCCCACGCTTTTTCTAAGCTTAAAAACGGAGCCAAGCGAAAACTACCCGAGCAACTTTTACTGTCCAGCACAAGATCAGGGTGAAGATCAGCCGACCTGCTTAATCAACCACTTTCTCGACCCAACCAGTTTAGCCGTACTTTCTCAGCTATTACGCACCAAGCCTGATGAGTGGCGACCTAACCATATAGATGATAGCTCTCTGTTTATTAACCACTACAGAGCAAAAGTGGCCAGTCAACTGGACATTAAAATCTCGCGCACTTTATTTAGAGACGGTGCAGCAGCAGTTACAGAAAACCAAACGGGCGTAAATCTACCGCAGATACTGGTTGAGTACATCACTGGTCGAAAACTTAGCGCTAGCCTGCCGTTATGTTACTGGAAGCGCCTCTATACTAAGAAAAACTATGGATGCAGCGCTGAAAACATCAGGCTGATAAAGTCATCTAGCAAGGCAAACAAGAGACCTATAAAGCGCCTTAAAAGCAAGCCTAGCACCATTGTAAATAAGCTTAAAAAAATACTGCACAAGGATCGAGCTCGCCATGAAAGTCGGTCTGCAATCATCGATGCTCTTCAGCAGCTTATAACTCCAGATCTAGACATCAGCGAGAATCTACTATGCTGCTGGCTTTATGACCACCTAGCTCATAAGAAAAATGCGATATCAACTGCAGAACGCTATTTAACAGCCATAGGCGATGAATGGATTGCAGAGGCATACCTAGAGCCCCTTGATACATTTGACGGTGAAGATTTTCACACCTTATATATGTCAATCCTCAACAGGCGGCAATCAGATAAAAATAGAGAGTTTAAGGCCGACCGACTTTTTGATATGCATAATTTTGCGGTACTTGAGCTCGGCTTTACTCCCCTGCCATTTTCGCTTAACACAGAAAATAAAAAAACAATCACACATGTAAGCGCTGCAATTGTTGATGAACCGTTATTTCTAGAATTGCTTGTAGTCGTGAAACGTTTATACGACACCAATACACGCGAAGCACTTCTGCTACAGACGTTCTTAATTATGGCGTACAGAACCGGCCTAAGGCCGGGAGAGCTGGCAAAGCTCAGGCTCAAAGATATCGAACCATCATCTGAAGGTTTTTTGTACCCGCGTAACAATAGGTTTGGACAAAACAAAACACCTGCAGCCCTACGTAAAGTTCCCCTATTCCCACTGCTTGCAGAGCATGAGGTAGATACCGTTAGCAAATATATCAATGAACGTAGACTAGAGAAAAAAAGTCTAAGTGAGCTTGTTTTTTGCACAGCTGAAAATAGTTTTGAAATGATCAACACATCGAGCATTGCGGGTTTAGTTAGCAGCGTTCTTTACGATCTATCTGGCGGTCTCGAGTACCGCCTGTACCACTTGAGGCATAGCGCATTATCTCGCATGCAATTAATTTTGCATCGTGATCTGGTTGAGCTACCGCCAGTGCTACAAGCTCTTATTCCATACCCTGACGAGCAAGTGGATGACATTCTCACCCTAATTGTCGGTAGGAGTTGTAAACGTGATCGCTATTCCGCATTAGCGGCCATGGCGGGACACAGCAGCCCTTCTATGACGTTAAGCACTTATTTACATTTTACAGACTGCTTAGTAGGACTGCATTTACAAGCAAACCAACGACCTTTCGATGATCAACTTGGCAAAGCCCTGTTTGGTCTAAATCCACACCGCATAGCACTGCTGAAAAAAAACAAAGCCATGCACCCGCAAGCAACCTATGCATATTCAGTTAAGAAACTGCTGCGCTATACAAATAAATTAAAAGAGCAGCCATCTACAGGTGAAGCGCCTGAGTACCTTATTCCTCGCCAAAACTCACACTACATAATAAGCACAGCTATTTTGACAAAAATACAGGACGGACAATCCTACGATGAACTGGCAACATTCTATCAGTGTGATGAGCAACGTATTGCAGCTTGGCATCAGACAGCAATAGCTTTACGTGAACTAAAAACAGTTAAAGGTAAATCAAGACTGTTTCCGCTCGCCCGTCGGCATCAAATTTTACCGGCAGCGCCAAATAACAGTCATGAGAAACAAGACATTGAAGCAGGACTGTTAGCAATTCGTAGCCTGCGTAAAAACCCACTAGAATTTTCTGAGTTCAAATGGCTACTCAAATACGCACTGCTAAACAGCACCTCCTCGCGTGCAGGTATTAAGTTTACAGAACCTAAAGCTTTTCAACGTTTCATGCCCATAGCAAGCCAACTTTACCCCTGGCACCGGTGGAAGCTTTTATTGCAAATGCCACCTGAGCAGACAGTTTCTGACTGGTCTTGTAGCTCACATATGAAAATTGAGACATTTCCACTCAAGCGTGTTGCTCAACACCCTAACGGGCTGGCACGTTTATTTTTACGTCACGCGGAGGAAGATAAGTATATGGAGAAAGGATTATCGCAGTTCAGCTCACAGGCGCTGAACGTGCTTTTGCATCGACTGGCTATAATCTTCTTCACACCGAATCAAATACAATCTTGGCAAAATAGCGACAATAATGAATCGACTCATGAAGATGATGACTGCGAATTAAATTAGAACTGTGAGTATTACTGCTCAACCATTGCAGTTGAGCAGTACTTTAATACGCGCATCCATGCGTCATTAGACCAGTACACTATGCTTCATTTAGTCGCTTAAAAACGCGTTTATCTCGACTTGAGCGCACATACCAATAGTGTGCAGGTTTACCTGCAAAAACCTGACGAGTCCGATGCGCATCTGCTGAAATTCTATCGCACATACGCACAATAGTTTCTGACAAGTACTCATTGCGCGAGCTGCCCATTTTGGCCGTTAGTGTGCTGGAGATAGCATCAAACAATACAGCGTCTGCTGCCTTCAATCCCTCTAACTGCTCCGATAAAACCATAAAACTTAAAGCTTCATGCTGGCAACCTGAAGCCTTTTTTGCACCGGGGTTATTGTAGTACATCTCAATTTTTCCGATGTCATGCAATACCCCAGAAACGAAAGCAATATGCGCGGTACGATCTCCTAAACCATTTTGACGGGCATGTAAAACTGCCGCAGTAGCAACATCAACACTGTGTTCAAACAATCCGCCTTCATGGCAGTGATGATGGCTCTCGCTAGCTTTTGCCCGATAAAATTTACTCATAATTTTATCGTCACTTAACACTGACCAATAAAAAGCCTTAAGCGCGGGGTCTTCAATCAACCCTAGCAAGGTCCACATTACTCGCAGTCTTTCCTCATGACCTGGCATAACCATCTGAAACTGTTTATATGCAAACCCTGCGCTAATTTGAGGGTCAACAACTATTGGCTTACCAACCAATTTCCCATTACAAAAATCAATATTAGCTAGGGCTCCATTTTCATTCACATGGCTTATCGCACCTTTATTAGCTGTGATGAACATATTTATTTTAGAGTTCGATAGAGTCCAAGTTTCTGTCGTACCATCTTCACTCACTTTCAATACCCAAGCCAGAATATGCTGTGTTGTTTTACTCATCTGCTGCCTCCAGTAAACGCTCAAATGCGGCACCATCACGGCCACGTAAATTTGGTATGTATCGCGAATAAACCTTGAACAACATGCCCGTATTGGAGTGTCCTAATTGACGCGCAATCCACTCAGGTGCCTCACCTGCAGCAAGCCATAACGTAGCGGCTGTGTGTCGTGTCTGATAAGGGTTGCGCCGCTCCATAGATAAGTAATTCAGCAGTGGATACCAAACCCGATTAGCAACATTACGATAATCTAAAGGCTGGCCATTACGTCCGCAAAAGACAAACTCACTGCGATGCCCAGTCAAGGTCCATTGTTCTTTCATTGCCTCATACACTGAATCAGTCATCATCAGTGTGCGATACGAGCTGCTGTTTTTAGTTGGTCCAATCGAGCCTCGCACAAGAGCCTGATGGACGTGTATGACCCGGCGTTCAAAATCAACATTCTTCCAAGGCAAACCATCAATCTCACCCGTGCGAAGACCTGTAAAAAAACGCACGGTGTAATACGGTTTATAGTCTTCTCGTACAGCCTTAAGCATGCGCATAATCTCAGTCAAACTAAACGGTTTGACCTCAGAGCGCGGTATAGGAATAGCCTTGATATTCTTCCACTGGGATTCGTATTTGAAGCGCTCTGCAGCATCATTCAGTACCATCCGCAAGTAGGTCATGATGTGATTAATTCTAGAGGGTGACAGTTTGCGACCTTTTGAAATATCAGGCTCATACAGTCCTTTCCTGAAGCCTAAAATCTGACTTTTAGTAATATCAGAGACCTGCAGCGTGCCAAACTTAGGCAAGAGGTGCACATTAAAAATGCCTTCAACTGTTTCAATCTGGCTCTCACGCCACTCCACCTTTTTCTCAGAGAGCCACTGCTCAGAAAAGGTTGAGAACAGTTTTGTGCTGCCGCTTACCCCTGCAATGCGCACGGCATCAGCTAGTTTTTCAAATTGAGCAACGCGCGGACTGCAAGGAAAGTGATGAGCATAATTAAAAGTGCCCTTTTTAATCTGCCCGTCAATCATGAGGAGTAGCTGCTCAAGTCGCGCTCTGTTTTCAGGCGTATCTGCAACACGCGTTTGCTCACGACAACGAATGCCACGATAACGAAAATCTATATACAGTTTGCCATCACGGCTATTAATAGTAGCCATGGCTTACCCCTCCATCATATTGATTAAATCGTTAGCCGAAGCACCATGCAGCATCGTTTCCTCTACCTGCTCCCAAATGAACAAGATTTTTCGACCACCAAACGGGCGAATGTAATGAACACCTTCAAATAACACTGCGTTCATCAAGCACTGCCGAATAGTGCGTGTATCGTATTTAATGCGCTGCGAAAGCTCTTCTGTAGTCAAATAAGTCGTCATGACAAATGCTCCCTTGAGATTGATTTGCGTCATTTGTGATTAGAATACATCACAGAAAAGGCAAGTCAAGAACTTTTTGCATCTTTTATGAGGCCTTTGCTACAATGCAGACTCATTTCAATCACAGATAAGCCCATGATCAGAGTGCTTCTTGTCCAGCAACTGGATAACAAATCATTTAAAGAGAAAAGAAAAATCACTCTTGCAGAAGTCAGTAAGCAGACTGGAATCAGTCGTGCGACTCTGACACGCATAGCCAACACCCCTGGCTACACCTGTACGACAGAGACGATTAATGCGCTGTGTAAGTATTTTGAGTGTGAGCCCGGAGAGTTACTGCAGTACATTCCTGATGAGGAAGAGGAAAAAGAAGAAGAAGAAGAAGAAGAACAGAGCCAAGATAGTTGACGCTTGGTAACCTAAAAAAGCTTTACGACCTGAAGGGCAGCACCATGAGTACATTCTTCGACGATCTTTTAGAAAGTGTGCAACAGATGGATGAAATCATTAAGGGAGAGCCTGTGCCATCCTGCGATTCTCATGTTGGTGCCATTCAAGCAAAGGAAATCTGCAAAGCTACTGGCCTGGTTACCCCCCCCTTGCTCAGCGAATCGGCATTGAGGTCGCCACATTACGTAACTGGGAGCAAGGTCGATGCGAACCCACTGGCTCAGCCAAGACGCTCTTGATGGCGATTAAAAATGACCCGAAGCATGGATTACCGGCGCGGGCACTGCAAATAGAGTCATAACTCAGGACTAGATTACCGTACCTACACGGAGAATTAGTTAATATTGAAATAAGAAATAAATTCCCGGTAGGCTGACTTTAGTTTTTCCGCGCCCCCCGGAAAGGGTGAAAAAATAGAATATATTTTAGTGAATTCTTTTTTGTCTCGCCTAAGGTCGCCGGTCCATACACCTTTTGAAACAGCCCCCTCAACGATACAATCAAATATATAATCATTACCTTCTATCACTACATTGTGACAAATATTAAAACGTTATTTACAGAATCGAGAGTTGGAGAAATGGGCTTTTCTAAATATTGAGAAAACTGCTCTAGCCCAAACTCGATCGCATTCTTAGAGCCAAGATGCCCAGATCTGTGTGCAATACAGTGTCGGAGATGACATGCTTTTTCAGTATCTCCTAATCTGCTTCTAGATCAACTGGCTTCTGGGGATTAATGCTAATACCCAAGAACAATTTAAGATTATCTTTAATACTTTTTTGTAAAAAGTCGAATCGTCAAGCAATGCCTCTGGGTAATCCCCCCATTTATAACAGGGCTCAAAAGTAGGTATCAGGCCACTATGGCCAACTTTTGTTTAGGGGTAATGCCACCAAGCCCCGTATTAGGTCGCTCGTTATTGTAATGCCAGAGCCATTGAGTTGCATAATCTTGAACTGTGGTAATGCTCTCAAATAAATACTGGGCGAGCCAATCATAACGAACAGTACGGTTGTAGCGTTCAATATAAGCATTCTGCTGCGGGTTACTAGGCTGAATAAAATCCTGGCTTAATATCATGTTTAGCTGCCCAAGTACCAAGTTTTCTGCTGATATATGTTGATCCATTGTCACAGCGAATTGATCATGGTTTGCCGCGCCATTCAATAACCTGATCCAGTGTGCGGCTCACACGCTCTGCCGGCAATGAAAGCTCAACTTCAATGCCCAGCCCTTCGCGATTAAAGTCATCGATGATATTCAAAAGCTGATAATTACGACCGTCACTCAGCTGATCATGCATAAAGTCCATTGACCAGCAGACATTCATAGCGCCAGGAACCGCCAGAGGCTGTGGTTTCTCACGCACTAAGCGTTTTCTAGGCTTGATACGCAGGTTCACTCAAGCTCTCGATAGATACGGTAAACACGCTTGTGGTTCCAGCGAAAGCCCTTCACGTTACGCAAGTACAGAAAGCACAATCCAAAGCCCCAGTTTCTATGGTTATGAGTCAGGAGAATCAGCCTGTCTGCAATTTCAGCGTTTCGCTGAATGAGTTTGGCTTGATAGCGATAACAGGTTTCACTGATGCTAAAAACCAAGCATGCCAAACGTATGCTGACTACTTTTTCACTCACGGCTGGTTGTGCCATCTCACGGCGCTGAGACGGCTTTACCACTTTTTTCGATGGCCTCTTTAAGGATCTCGGCCTTCAAACGCTCCTCAGCGTACATCTTATTAAGTCGACGGTTTTCCTCTTCAAGCTCCTTTAAACGCGTTATCATTGAAGCACCCATGCCGCCAAACTTAGTTCGCCACTTGTAGAAAGTTGCACTGCTCATCCCGTGCTCACGGCACAGCTCAGGAACAGGTACGCCATTTTCGCCTTGTTTTAAGACCGAGAGAATTTGGCTGTCGGTAACTCGTAATTTTTTCATGCAGAATCTACTTGCATACAGCTTATGGAAAACTCTACTTGAGAGCACTGCTATTTTTCGGGGGCTGTTCTAAGCACCCCGACTGCAAAGGCATTATCAATACTGAATCAAAACCACGGAAGAAAACCAATTCGCATTCACGCACCGCAAAGACTTGATAGCGCTGCGTATTTCCTTAATAATGAATGCTCAAACCCTGCTTGGCTACGTGACAGTCAACTATGTAGCAGCCCGTTGATTACTTCGTGTATTACACATTCGTCTGTGCCTGATATGCGAGTGATTAACA
>RCMZ01000809.1_pt1 | contig 12831 bp, 5 predicted proteins | sample 2041141 | NCBI WGS metagenome assembly RCMZ01 (sample SAMN09708263, study PRJNA481090) | Wastewater metagenome, whole genome shotgun sequencing project. | biome: sewage; isolation source: Davis station wastewater (DW) | place: Antarctica: Davis Station | collected 2010-03-01
CGCATCATCGGCAAGAGCGGCGAGCCGATGATCCGCAAGGGCGTCGACATGGCCATGCGCCTGATGGGCGAGCAGTTCGTCACCGGCGAGACCATCGCCGAAGCCCTGGCCAACGCCAGCAAGTTCGAGGCCAAGGGTTTCCGCTATTCCTACGACATGCTCGGTGAAGCCGCACTGACCGAACATGACGCCCAGAAGTACCTCGCGTCCTACGAGCAAGCCATCCACTCCATCGGCAAGGCTTCCCATGGCCGCGGCATCTATGAAGGCCCGGGCATTTCCATCAAGCTCTCGGCCCTGCACCCGCGCTACAGCCGCGCCCAGTACGAGCGCGTGATGGACGAGTTGTACCCGCGCCTGCTGTCGCTGACCCTGCTGGCCAAGCAATATGACATCGGCCTGAACATCGACGCCGAAGAGGCCGACCGCCTCGAGCTGTCGCTGGACCTGCTCGAACGCCTGTGCTTCGAGCCGCAACTGACCGGTTGGAACGGCATCGGTTTCGTGATCCAGGCCTACCAGAAGCGTTGCCCGTATGTGATCGACTACGTGATCGACCTGGCTCGCCGCAGCCGTCATCGCCTGATGATCCGCCTGGTCAAAGGCGCGTACTGGGACAGCGAAATCAAACGCGCCCAGGTTGAAGGCCTGGAAGGCTACCCGGTCTATACCCGCAAGGTGTACACCGACGTTTCCTACATCGCCTGCGCACGCAAACTGCTCTCGGTGCCGGAAGTCATCTACCCGCAGTTCGCCACCCACAACGCCCACACGTTGTCGGCCATCTACCACATCGCCGGGCAGAACTATTACCCGGGCCAGTACGAGTTCCAGTGCCTCCACGGCATGGGCGAGCCTCTGTACGAACAGGTTGTGGGCAAGGTTTCCGAAGGCAAGCTGAACCGTCCGTGCCGCGTGTACGCCCCGGTCGGCACCCACGAAACGCTGCTGGCCTACCTGGTGCGTCGCCTGCTGGAGAACGGCGCCAACACCTCGTTCGTCAACCGCATCGCCGACCAATCCATCTCCATCCAGGAGCTGGTGGCCGACCCAGTGGCCAGCATCGAGCAAATGGCCACGGTGGAAGGCGGCTTCGGCTTGCCGCACCCGCGCATTCCACTGCCGCGTGACCTGTATGGCCACGAACGCGCCAACTCCGCTGGCATCGACCTGGCCAACGAACATCGCCTCGCATCGCTGTCCTGCGCCCTGCTGGCCACCGCCCATAACAACTGGAAAGCCGCGCCCATGCTCGGTTGCGCTGCCAGCAGCGAAACCCCGGCACCGGTGCTCAACCCTTCGGATCTGCGTGACGTGGTCGGCCATGTGCAGGAAGCCACCGTCGAAGACGTTGATAACGCCATCCAGTGCGCCCTCAACGCCGCACCTATCTGGCAGGCCACCCCGCCGGCCGAGCGCGCCGCGATCCTGGAGCGTGCCGCCGACCTGATGGAAGCCGAGATCCAGCCGCTGATGGGCCTGCTGGCCCGCGAAGCCGGCAAGACTTTCGCCAACGCCATCGCCGAAGTGCGCGAAGCCGTGGATTTCCTGCGTTACTACGCGGTGCAGGCGCGCAACGACTTCACCAACGACGCCCACCGCCCACTGGGCCCGGTGGTGTGCATCAGCCCGTGGAACTTCCCGCTGGCGATTTTCAGTGGCCAAGTCGCCGCAGCCTTGGCCGCCGGTAACCCGGTGCTGGCCAAGCCTGCCGAGCAAACCCCGCTGGTGGCCGCGCAAGCCGTGCGCCTGATGCTGGAAGCCGGGATTCCCGAAGGCGTGCTGCAACTGCTGCCCGGCCGTGGCGAAACCGTGGGCGCCCGCCTGGTGGGTGACGAGCGCGTCAAAGGCGTGATGTTCACCGGCTCCACCGAAGTGGCGCGCCTGCTGCAACGCAACATCGCCGGGCGCCTGGACGCCCAGGGCCGGCCGATCCCGCTGATCGCCGAAACGGGCGGGCAGAACGCCATGATCGTCGATTCCTCGGCGCTGACCGAACAAGTGGTCATCGACGTCGTCTCCTCGGCCTTCGACAGCGCCGGCCAGCGTTGCTCGGCCCTGCGCGTACTGTGCCTGCAGGAAGATTCTGCAGACCGCGTCATCGAAATGCTCAAGGGCGCCATGGCCGAATGCCGCCTCGGCAACCCGGAGCGCCTGTCCGTGGACATCGGCCCGGTGATTGACGCCGAAGCCAAGGCTGGCATCGACAAGCACATCCAGGGCATGCGCGATAAAGGCCGCAACGTGTACCAGGTCGCCATCGCCGACAGCGAAGAGGTCAAGCGCGGCACCTTCGTGATGCCGACCCTGATCGAGCTGGAAAGCTTCGACGAACTGCAACGGGAGATCTTCGGCCCGGTGCTGCACGTGGTGCGCTACAAGCGCAAAGACATCGACCAGTTGATCGAGCAGATCAACGCGTCGGGCTACGGCCTGACCCTGGGCGTGCACACCCGCATCGACGAAACCATCGCCAAGGTGATCGACAACGTCAACGCCGGTAACGTCTACGTCAACCGCAACATCGTAGGTGCCGTAGTGGGCGTACAGCCGTTCGGCGGCGAAGGCCTGTCGGGCACCGGCCCGAAAGCCGGCGGCCCGCTGTACCTGTACCGCTTGCTGTCGACCCGCCCTACCGATGCCATCGAACAATCGTTCGTACGCAGCGATGCGGCCAACGCCCCGGACATGCGCCTGCGTGAAGCCCTGCTCCAGCCGCTGACCGCCCTGCAAACCTGGGCCGACAGCCACAAACTGGCCGACCTGAGCGCCCTGTGCGTGCAGTTCGCGGCCCAGTCGCAAAGCGGCATCACCCGCACCCTCAACGGCCCGACCGGCGAGCGCAACAGCTACGCCATCCTGCCGCGCGAACACGTGCTGTGCCTGGCGGAAGTCGAAGGCGACCTGCTGACCCAACTGGCGGCCGTGCTGGCAGTCGGCGGTTCGGCAGTGTGGCCGGAAGGGGAGTTGACCAAGGCTGTGTTCGCACGTTTGCCCAAGGCTCTTCAGGCGAAGATCACCCTGGTGGCCGACTGGACCAAGGACGAAGTCACCCTCGACGCCGTCCTGCATCACGGTCACAGCGACCAGTTGCGCCAGGTCTGCCAGCAAGTGGCCAAGCGTGCCGGTGCCATCGTCGGCGTCCAGGGCCTGTCCCAGGGCGAAACCAACGTCGCCCTGGAACGCCTGGTGATCGAACGCGCCCTGAGCGTCAACACAGCGGCCGCGGGCGGCAACGCCAGCCTGATGACCATCGGCTAAACCGCACCAACACCGGGCCGCTGCAATGGCGGCCCGGTGTGCTTGAAAAACCTGTGGGCGCGCCGCCCGGCGCGCTCCCACACAGGTTTCCGGCAACGTTTTTTAGGTGGCAGGTTAAGCCGCTGCTCTGCCCCACCATCACGCTCATCAATCATCCTGTTCAGCCCTTATTCACGCGCCTAGACTCGGTCCATTCCAAAAAAAGGTAGGCCGCCATGTCCGAGACGCTGCTCAGTTCCCGCAATCTGGCTTTCGAGCTGTATGAAGTCCTCGACGCCGAGGGCCTGACCCGGCGTGAGCGGTTCGCCGAGCACAACCGCGAGACGTTTGACGCCGCCATCGGCACTGCGCGCAGCATTGCCGAGAAGTTCTTCGCCCCGCACAACCGCAAGGGCGACGAGAACGAGCCGCGTTATGAGGACGGCAACGCAATCCTGATCCCGGAAGTCAAACCGGCGGTGGATGCCTTTCTCCAAGCGGGCTTTCTCAACGCCGCGCGCAGTTTCGAGGCCGGTGGCATGCAGTTGCCGACGCTGCTGTCGCAAGCCTGCTTCGCGCACTTCCAGGCCGCCAACGCGGCGTCCACGTCTTACCCGTTCCTGACCATGGGCGCGGCCAACCTGATCGAGAGCTTTGGCACGCCGGAGCAAAAACAGCGCTTCCTGCAACCGATGATCGACGGCCGCTTCTTCGGCACCATGGCCCTGACCGAACCCCACGCCGGCTCGTCGCTGTCGGACATCCGTACCCGCGCCGAACCGGCGGCGGACGGCACTTACCGGCTCAAGGGCAATAAGATTTTCATCTCCGGGGGCGACCATCCGCTGTCGGAAAACATCGTGCACATGGTGCTGGCCAAACTGCCGGACGCGCCGGCCGGAGTGAAGGGTATTTCGCTGTTTATCGTGCCCAAGTTCCTGGTCAACGAGGACGGCAGCCTCGGCCCGCGCAATGACGTGCTGCTGGCCGGGTTGTTCCACAAGATGGGCTGGCGCGGCACCACGTCCACGGCGCTGAACTTCGGCGATAACGGCAACTGTGTCGGCTATCTGGTAGGTAAACCGCACCAGGGCCTGAGCTGCATGTTCCAGATGATGAACGAGGCGCGCATTGGCGTGGGCATGGGCGCGGTGATGCTCGGCTATGCCGGCTACCTGTATTCCCTGGACTATGCCCGCGAACGCCCGCAGGGGCGCCTGCCCGACAGCAAGGACCCCAACACCGCGCCGGTATCGATCATCCAGCACGCCGATGTGCGGCGCATGCTGCTCACCCAAAAGGCCTATGTGGAAGGCGCCTTCGACCTGGGCCTGTACGCGGCGCGGCTGTTCGATGACACCACCACGCTGGAAGGCGAGGCCGAGCGCAAGCAGGCCCAGGAACTGCTGGATTTGCTCACGCCCATCGTCAAGTCCTGGCCATCGGAGTTCTGCCTCAAGGCCAACGAACTGGCGATCCAGATCCTCGGCGGCCACGGCTACACCCGCGAATACCCGGTGGAGCAGTACTACCGCGACAATCGCCTGAACCCGATCCACGAAGGCACCCACGGCATCCAGTCCCTGGACCTGCTGGGGCGCAAACTGGCGCAAAACGGCGGCGCGGGGCTCAAGCAACTGATTCGCCTGATCGCCGACACCGGTGCGCGGGCCCAGGAATACCCATCACTCAACGCCTTGCGTGAACCGCTGGAACAACTGGTGGCGCGCCTGCAAACGGTGACCCTGGGCCTGCTCGGCGACCTGGCCCAAGGCAAGGTCAACAGCAGCCTGGCCAACTCGGCGCTGTACCTGAAAGTATTCGGGCATACGGTGATTGGCTGGCGCTGGCTGGAACAGGCGATTCGCGCCGAGGAAGGCCTACTGCGGGGCAATGCGGCGGATATCACCTTCTATAAAGGTAAGCTGCAAGCTGCACGCTACTTCCTGACCTGGGAAGTGCCGGGTTGCCACCATGAACTGGCGATTCTCGAAGCGCGGGATGACACCTGCCTGGGGATGCAGGATGAGTGGTTTTAGTTGGATCGCACACGCTGGCAACTGACCACCCGCGCGCTGCGCCTTTTGCGCAGCGCGCCAGTCGCCTAGATCACGGTGCCAGCTGTCAAAAATGTGCCCCGACAATCAGCTAGAGGCTCACGCTTCGCTGCCAATGGCCTTGGAAATCACCTCGACCGTGGCGCTGACCTGCTCTTGATAACGGTCCAGTTCCAGCTTGTGCTGCTTTTGCATTTCCAACTGCTGGGAGCACAGGTTCATCGCCGCCAGCACCAGCAACTTGTCGCCGATCAGGGTCGGGTACTTGCGTTTGGTTTCGGCCAGCGCGGCCTTGAGCATCAGGGCGGCGTCCAGCAGGGTCTGTTCTTCCCCCGCGGGGGCCTTGATCGAGTAGTCCTCACCGAGAATGGAGACAACTTTGATTGCGTCTGGCCCCTGTCTCATGCGTTGCCAGGGCCTGCACTGACGCGCTCGACCAGCGCCTGGATACGCGCGGCGGTGGCGCCGTGTTTTTCTTCCTGCTCCATCAAGTTCAGTTGCAGGTTTTCGTTTTCGTCCTTGGCCTGGGCCAGTTCGGCGCTCAGGGTGCGGTTGCTGTCGGCCAGGGCCTGGTTCTGTTGCACCAGATCGCCGACCAGTTGCTCCAATTGACTGAGGGATGCTTCCAACATTTTGATTTCTCGGGCTTTTTCGAAGGGCGCGTACGATAAAGAAAAGTCACCACACACGCCAGGGTTATCCGGGTGCAAAGCCTTGATTTTCCTGGCGATGGACCGGCTTGCGAGCTTTACAGACTGCGATTAGCGCTTCTGGTTCCCCCCCTGGGGGGCTGCGACAAAACCGCACAGGCACTCAAGACTTTGCCTACATGACCGATAGGTCAGGATTCTGCCTTTTTTGCACCCTGCGCCAAGGCGAGCCTTTTGTCGGTAACTGTCATGTCTCTTCGCAATATGAACATCGCTCCGAGGGCGTTCCTCGGTTTTGCCATGATTGGCGCCCTGATGCTGCTGCTGGGGGTGTTTGCCCTCAACCAGATGAGCAAGATCCGCGCCGGCGGCGAAGACATCGCCCTGACCAGCGTGCCCAGCCTCAAGAGCCTGGACGAGTTCACCCAACTGACCCTGCGCCTGCGCGTGCTGTCCTATCGCCTGCTTATCAACCGCGAACCGGACGTGCAGCAAAAGACCCTGGAGCTGTTCGACCTGCGCAACCAGCAGATCGCCAGCGCCCAGCGCGACTACGTAAAACTCATCAACGGCGCCCAGGAACAGGCCGCCTACGACCAGTACGTACAGCTCCTGGGCCAGTACCGCCAGCTCGAAGAGCGGATGAAAAACCTGTCGCGCAATGACCGGGTCGATGAGTTGCGCGAGTTGCTCAACACCGAGTTGTTGAACAATTCCGAGGCGATCAACAGCGTGCTCGCGCGCCTGATGGACATCAACACCGAGCAGACCCACGCCACCGACCAGAATGCCGCCGACCAGTACGACCACGCCTTCAACCTGGTGGTGGGCCTGTTGCTGGTGGCCAGCGCCCTGACGGTGTTGTTCGCCTGGCTGTTGACCCACAGCATCACTGGGCCTATCGCCAACGCCCTGAGCGCCGCCGAGGCCATCGCCGAGGGCAACCTGACCCAGCCGATCACGGTGGACGGCAGCGACGAGGCCGGCCGCTTGCTGCTGGCCATGGCGCGGATGCAGGAAAAACTGCGCGACACCCTGCAACGGATTTCCGGCTCGGCCACCCAACTGGCCTCCGCCGCAGAAGAGCTCAACAGCGTCACCGACGAGAGCGCCCGGGGCCTGACCCAGCAGAACAACGAAATCGAACAGGCCGCCACGGCGGTCAATGAAATGACCAGCGCCGTGGAAGAAGTGGCCCGTAACGCGGTGAGCACCTCTCAGGCGTCCAGCAACGCCACCACCTCGGCCAGCGACGGCCGCGATTTGGTGCAGGAAACCGTCAGTGCCATCGAACGCATGAGTGGTGATGTGCAGAGCACTGCCACCCTGATCGGTGAGCTGGCCGAAGAATCCCGTGACATCGGCAAGGTGCTGGATGTGATTCGCGGCCTCGCCGACCAGACCAACCTGCTGGCCCTCAACGCCGCCATCGAAGCCGCCCGTGCCGGCGAGGCGGGCCGCGGTTTTGCCGTGGTCGCCGATGAAGTGCGCGCCCTGGCCCACCGCACCCAGCAGTCGACCAGCGAAATCGAACGCATGATCGCCAGCATCCAAAGCGGTACTGAACATGCGGTGGACTCGATGCGCAACAGCACCGACCGCGCCGAATCGACGCTCAACATCGCCAAAGGTGCGGGTATCTCCCTGGATACCATCAACACTGCCATCGTCGAGATCAACGAGCGCAACCTGGTGATCGCCAGTGCTGCCGAAGAACAGGCCCAAGTCGCCCGCGAAGTGGACCGCAACCTGGTGAACATCCGCGATCTGTCGGTGCAATCGGCTACCGGCGCCAACCAGACCAGCGCCGCCAGCAATGAGCTGTCGCGCCTGGCCGTGGACCTCAACAGCCTGGTTGGGCGGTTTAGCCTCTAAGGCTTGCGGCCCAGAGCACGGTGGGAGCAACTGGCTTACCCCTGGCCACTCAGTGCCCCCATCGCGAGCAGGCTCGCTCCCACAGTGGAAAAGTGAAAATCCCGCCCGCACCACAGTTCAACTGCAGGCCGGGCGGCGCTTTGCTCGCCCGCGATGGCGGGACTCAAGCCAATAGAGGAGTAGTGGTTATACCGGCTTCATCGCGGGCCAGCCCACTCCGGCTGGGAGTGGGTTCACGCGGTGTGGCCAGATAAAAGCTTTTTGACAGTACGCTATTTCAACAGGTTAGAATCCCTGGCACGCAGACTGCATGGTCAGTTTGCGCCCGCCCTTCTGCTTCTGGAGTACTGCCTTTGAATGCGACGACCATCAACAGCCTGTTCTTGATCGGCGCGTTGCTGGTAGGTGCGAGCATTCTGGTGAGTTCCCTTTCTTCACGCCTGGGCATCCCGATTCTGGTGATTATCCTGGCGGTGGGCATGACCGCTGGCGTCGATGGCGGCGGCATCATCTTTGACAACTACCCCACGGCCTATCTGGTCGGCAACCTCGCCCTGGCGGTCATCCTGCTGGACGGTGGCTTGCGCACGCGGGTGTCGAGCTTTCGCGTGGCGCTGTGGCCGGCGTTGTCTTTGGCCACGGTGGGGGTGTTGATTACCACCGGGCTGACCGGCATGGCCGCCGCGTGGCTGTTTGACCTGAGCCTGATGCAAGGCCTGCTGGTGGGCGCCATCGTTGGCTCCACCGATGCCGCGGCGGTGTTTTCACTGTTGGGCGGCAAGGGCCTGAACGAGCGGGTCAGCGCCAGCCTGGAGATCGAGTCCGGCAGCAACGACCCGATGGCGGTGTTCCTCACCGTGACCCTGATCGACATCCTCGCCAGCGGCCAGAGTGATCTGCACTGGAGCCTGTTGGGCCACTTGGTGCGCGAATTCGGCATCGGCGGCGCCATTGGCCTGGGCGGCGGCTGGTTGCTGCTGCAACTGGTCAACCGCATCAACCTGGCCGCGGGCCTGTACCCGATCCTGGTGATCGCCGGCGGCCTCTTGGTGTTCGCCCTGACCAACGCCCTGCACGGCAGTGGGTTCCTGGCGGTGTACCTGTGTGGCCTGGTGATCGGCAATCGCCCGGTGCGCAGCCGCCACGGCATCCTGCATATGCTTGATGGCATGGCGTGGCTGGCGCAGATCGGCATGTTCCTGGTGCTGGGGCTGCTGGTCACGCCCCATGACCTGCTGCCCATCGCTCTGCCGGCCCTGGGCCTGGCGCTGTGGATGATCCTGTTCGCCCGGCCGCTGTCGGTGATGGTCGGCCTGCTGCCGTTCAAGGCGTTCCATGGCCGCGAAAAAGTGTTCATTTCCTGGGTCGGCCTGCGCGGCGCGGTGCCGATCATTCTCGCGGTGTTCCCGCTGATGGCCGGGCTGCCCAATGCCCAGTTGTACTTCAACCTGGCGTTCTTCATCGTTCTGGTGTCGCTGTTGGTGCAGGGCACGAGCCTGCCGTGGGTGGCCAAGTTGCTCAAGGTCACGGTGCCGCCGGAACCGGCGCCGATCTCCCGGGCGGCGCTGGAGGTGCATGTCACCAGCGAGTGGGAGCTGTTCGTCTACCGCCTCGGCGCGGAGAAATGGTGCATCGGCGCCGCCCTGCGCGAGCTGAAAATGCCCGAGGGTACGCGGATCGCGGCGTTGTTCCGCGGCCAGCAACTGCTCCACCCCTCCGGTAGCACGGTGCTAGAAGCCGACGACCTGCTGTGTGTGATCGGCCACGAACACAACCTCCCAGCCCTGGGCAAGCTGTTCAGCCAGGCGCCGCAACGGGGCCTGGACTTGCGCTTCTTCGGCGATTTCGTCCTCGAAGGCGATGCCCAACTGGGCGCGGTGTCGGCGTTGTACGGCCTGCAACTCGAGGGCTTGGACCCCGACATGCCGCTGAGCCGCTTCATTACCCAGAAGGTCGGTGGCGCACCGGTGGTGGGCGACCAGGTGGAATGGAACGGCACAATCTGGACCGTCGCGGTGATGGACGGGAACAAGATTGGCAAAGTGGGCGTCAGATTCCCCGAAGGAAGTCGCCCGGGCCCCGGGTTGTTCCTCTAAACTGCGTTTTTCCACCCTGTCTTGACCGGTCTCTATGCCAATCTTGCGCACTCTTTTTGCCACGGCCCTGCTGAGCCTGTGCCTGTCCCTCGGTGCCGTCCAGGCAGCCGAGCCCCCCAGCAGCGAAGCGGTTCAGCGCAGCCTGGACAAAATCGCCGACCGCAAACTGCCGGAGGCCGACCAGAAAGCCCTGCAAGCGGTGTTGCAGCAAACCCTCAACCAGCTCAATAACAAGGCTGACTACGAGCAGCGGCTGATCGACCTCAAGCAGCAACTGGCCAACGCCCCGCGCCAGAACAGCGAAAACCAGAAAGAACTCGAACGCCTCAAGGCCACCAAAGTGGTGCCCGTGGCCCAGCGCTACGCCAACCTGGACGTGCCGCGGCTCGAACAGTTGCTGACCGAGCGCAGCACCCAGCAAAGCGACCTGCAAAAGGCCCTGGCCGACGCCAACAGCCTGACCATCACCGCCCAGACGCGCCCCGAGCGGGCCCAGGCCGAAATCAGCAGCAGCCAAACGCGCATCCTGCAAATCAACAGCCTGCTCAAGGCCGGCAAGGACGGCGGCAAGCCCCTTACCGCCGAGCAACGCGACCAGCTCAACGCCGAGCTGGCGGCCCTCAACGCCCTGATTCCGCTGCGCCGCCAGGAACTGGCCGGCAACAGCCAACTGCAAGACCTGGGCAACAGCCAGCACGATTTGGTGCTGGAAAAAGCCGCACGCCTGGAGCAGGAAATCCAGGACCTGCAAACCCTGATTAACCAGAAGCGCCTGGCCCAGTCCCAGGAAACCGTGACCCAGCAATCGATCGAGGCGCAGAAGGCCGGCGGCAGCAGCCTGTTGGCCAGCGAGAGCTCGGCCAACCTCAAGCTCTCCGATTACCTGCTCAAAAGCACCGACCGCCTCAACGAACTGACCCAACAGAACCTCAAGACCAAGCAATTGCTCGACAACGTGACCCAGAGCGACGCGGCCCTGGACGAGCAGATCAGCGTGCTCAAGGGCAGCCTGCTGCTGTCCAAGATCCTCTACAAACAGAAGCAGGCCTTGCCGCGCCTGCAGATGGACGGCGACCTGGCCGACCAGATCGCCGACATCCGCCTCTACCAGTTCGAGGTCAACCAGCAACGCGAACTCATCAGCAGCCCGAGCAAGTACGTGGACAACCTGCTGGCCACCCAGCCCGCGGAGCAAATCACCCCGCAACTGCGCCGCACCCTGCTGGAACTGGCGATGACCCGCGCCGACCTGCTGGAGCGCCTGAGCCGCGAACTGAGCGCCCTGCTCAACGAATCCATCACCCTGCAACTGAACCAGAAGCAACTGCTGACCACCGCGCAAAACCTGCGCGCCACCCTCGACGAGCAGATGTTCTGGATCCCCAGCAACAAGCCCCTGGACCTGGAATGGTTGCGCACCATGCCCCAGCGCCTGGAAAAGCAGATCGATAACCTGCCCTGGGCCTCCAGCCTGAGCGAGTTGCGCGACGGCCTGACCCAGCGGCCGCTGCTGTTCCTGCCGTTGCTGCTGCTGTTCGGCGTGTTGCTGTGGCGGCGCAAGCCCTTATATGCGCGGCTCAACAAGGTCCACCAGGACATCGGCCACTTCAAGCGCGACAGCCAGTGGCACACGCCCCAGGCGATCCTTATCAACGTGCTGCTGGCGATGCCGGTGGCCCTGGCCCTGGCCCTGTGCGGCTACGCCTTGCAGATCGACGCCCGCGGACAGAACGCCAACCTCGGCGCGGCGCTGATCCAGACCGCCCAGGCCTGGCTGGTGTTTTACACCGCCTACCGCATCCTCGCCCCCGGGGGCGTAGCGGAGCTGCATTTTCGCTGGGAGAAACCTCAGGTCGAGTTCCTGCAGGTGTGGGTGCGGCGTCTGGGCATCGTGGTGCTGGCGCTGGTGGCGGTGGTGGCCGTGGCCGAACACCAACCGGCGGCGCTGGCCGAAGACGTACTGGGCATTGCCGTGGTGCTGACTTGCTACGCCCTGATGGCATGGCTGCTCAGCCGCCTGCTGCTGAGCAGCCCGACCCACAAGAACACCTCGCTGTTTCGCAAGGCCCTGGGGGTGCTGTTCACCGCGCTGCCCATCGCCCTGTTCATCGCCGTGTGCTTTGGCTACTTCTACACCGCGCTCAAACTCAGCGACCGGCTCATCAACACCCTGTACCTGCTGATGTTCTGGCTGGTGATCGAAGCCACCTTCGTGCGTGGCCTGGGCGTGGCGGCACGGCGCCTGGCCTATGCCCGAGCCCTGAGCAAGCGCCAGGCCGCCAAGGAGGCGGGCGACGGCGACGTGGTGGTCGAGGAACCGACCCTGGACATCGAACAGGTCAACGAGCAGTCCATGCGCCTGATCCGCCTGGCCTTGCTCGGCGGGTTCATCGCAGCGCTGTACTGGGTCTGGGCCGACCTGATTACCGTGTTCTCCTACCTGGACAACATCACCCTCTACGAATACACCAGCGGCACCGGCGCCAACATGAGCATGGTGCCCATCAGCATCGGCGACATGCTCGGCGCGCTGATTATCATCGGCATCACCTTCGCCCTGGCGCGCAACCTGCCGGGCCTGCTGGAGGTGCTGGTGCTGTCCAAGCTCGACCTGGCCCAGGGCAGCGCCTACGCCACCACCACATTGCTGTCGTACGTGATCGCCGGCGTGGGCTTTGTCTCCACCCTGTCCACCCTGGGCGTGAGCTGGGACAAGCTGCAATGGCTGGTGGCCGCGCTGTCGGTGGGCCTGGGGTTTGGCATGCAGGAGATCTTCGCCAACTTCATCTCCGGGATCATGATCCTGTTCGAGCGCCCGGTGCGCATCGGCGACACCATCACCATCGGCAACCTGTCGGGCACGGTGAGCAAGATCCGCATCCGCGCCACCACCATCACCGACTTCGACCGCAA
>RCMZ01001049.1_pt1 | contig 12829 bp, 10 predicted proteins | sample 2041141 | NCBI WGS metagenome assembly RCMZ01 (sample SAMN09708263, study PRJNA481090) | Wastewater metagenome, whole genome shotgun sequencing project. | biome: sewage; isolation source: Davis station wastewater (DW) | place: Antarctica: Davis Station | collected 2010-03-01
ATCGAGCCCAGCCAGGCGTCGACGCGGCGACGCGCGTGCCTCGACCACAGATGCCGGGGGCCCCGCGATCCCGCCGCGTCGAACAGCGCCCTCAGGTGACGGACCCGCTTCGCTTCGTCGTGCGGCTCAAGCGGCACGCCGGCCCAGCCGCAGACGGCCCGCGTCAGCACCGGCTGCAGGGCGTCATAGAGCACGATGTCCTCCTCGCCGGCCCATTCGACGGTCGCGCGCCGCCACTCCGCTTCGAACAGTTCGCCCAGCCGCGCGACACGGGCTGGCGACATCAGGGACATGAACACGCCCTTGCGAGCGCGGTGGGCCTCGCCGTCCAGCCCCTGGACGCCGCCCTCGCCGAGCAGCGTGCGGCGGACCGGCGCCGGCATGGCGCCCGCCCGCACGATGCGGGTCTCGTCATAGAAGATCCGCGCCGCCTCGCGGCCTCTCAGACAGGTCGTCTCCTTCAGCGCCAGGCGGGTCTCGACGACGTCGGCGCCGGCCTGCTCGAACAGGTGGGAAAGGCGCCGATAAGGGTCTGTCAGCAGGGCCAGGGTCTGGTCGCCGTGTCGCGAGGTCGGCCGATGCGTCATCGAAATCCTCCACAAGGACGGGCGGTCCGCGACGGGAGCCGCCAATCGCCTCCAAACGTCGCGGTGGGCTAATGGCTCCGGGGTCTTTGCGCCTTCCGGATCTTCCACAGGGTCAAAGTGGCGCGGATGGATCGTGCAACGCCTCGATCACCTTGCAGGCGGAGACCCGGCCCCCGGCGCATTCCGTCGTCATCCGCGACAGTTCGCGCTGGAGGGCGCGGAGCCGGGCGATCTTCTGTTTCACATCGGCGAGATGACGTTCGGCCAGGGTGCTGGCCTCGGCGCAGGGCCGATCGGGGTGATCCGACAGATCAAGCAAGGAGCGGATCGAATCCAGATCGAAGCCCAGCTGGCGGGCATGCCGGATGAATGACAGGCGGCGCTCAGCCGCGTCGTCATACATGCGCCGGTCGCTGGCGGTGCGCGGCGGCGGCGGAAGCAAGCCGATTTCTTCATAGAAGCGGATGGTCGGAACCTTGACGCCCGTGGCGGCGGCCAGTTTGCCGATGGGGCGCAACCCGGACGAGGCGGGAGAGGGGAGGGGCATCGCGTCAGCTCGTAACGGCGGGTGAAAGGCATCTGGGGCGGGGAGGGATCATCGGCCCAGCCCCATCAGGACGACGGCGATGCCGAAGGCGGCGATCGTGGAGGCGCCGGTGAGCGCCATGCCGAAGGCCGGGACCGCCGCGCCCTGCGCGTAACCCAGGGCGAAGAAACCCCGACCGACCAGATAAGGAGGGACCAACACCAGCAGCAGGATCATCTCCTCGCCGCGCAGCAAGGTGGCGAGCACCAGGTGGGCGCTCACCGCCAGAACGGTCTGTTCAAGCGAGTTCTGTAGCACGGCGGCGGGTACGGCGAGCCTGGCGCCGGGCGCCGCATCGGCGGACCCGGCCGGTCGGCGTCGGACCGGAAACGGATGCTGGCCACCACCCTCAAACACCCCGCGAGCCACAGGAAGACCGGGAGATTCGCCTGCAGGGCATAGGCCAGCCTATCGGCCGTCGCCATGTCGCGCGCCGCGCCGAGAAGGGGCGGGGAAAGCCGCAGCCAGGCGGAGGCCGCCGCTGAGGCGGTGATGAGAATCGCCGGCGCCGAGCGGACGGCGATCGCCCTCTGTTCGGCGGGAAGCCTCATCGCGCCGCCCGTCCCAGGGTCGAGGACGCCGCGCGGCTGTCCGAGCCCCGGACGGTGAGGAGGAGCAGCGCGACGCCGCAGACAATGGCCGCATCGGCGAGGTTGAAGGTCGGCCAGTGCGCCGCCCCCCAATGAAGATCGATAAAATCGGTGACCGCGCCAAAGCGTAGCCGGTCGACGAGGTTCCCGATCGCTCCACCGGCGATGAGGCCTGCGGCGGCCGCCGTCACGGCGCTGCGCGTGCGCCAGATCCACGCCAGCAGGGCGCCGATGATCAGGAAGGCCACGGCGCTCAGCGCCCAGCGGCCGACGGCGCCTGAGCCGGCGAACAGGCCGAAGGTGACGCCGGGGTTGAACCCGAGACGCAGCGAGAGAAACGGCGTGAGGTCGATCGGAGCGTCCAGCTGAGCGCGCGCCGCGGCCTTGGCGGCCTGATCCACGACGGCGATCAGCGCCGCGAGCGTGAAGGCGATCGTCTGCAGGCGGCCGGGAACGCGTCGCGTCGGGTGCATGGTGATCATGAAGCCTCCAATGGATTTCAACTGATTTTGGGCCCTCTAGTTACTAGAGGATCAAGCGGGTTTTATCTGACGGGCGTTTCTTTCATGGAAGCCATGCATTCTCGGCATGATCGTCTAGCCAATGGGAGATGCATGCTTCTCGCGAAAGGGTAATCCGATGACTGAACCCCCTCTCGTCCTGTGCACTTCCTCGCCCGGCTGCAGTTGCGGCGTGGCCTCCAGGTTCGACGGCGCCACCCCGCCTACCGGCGCATCCTGATGGCGGTGATCGCCGTCAACGGCGCCGCCTTTATGGCCATAGCCAGCGGCGCCTCCCTGCAAGGCTCGGCGCCCCCTGGGCGCCAATGTGCTCGACTTCCTGGCCGACGCGCCACCTACGGCATCAGCCTGGCCGTGATCGGACGTTCGGTCGCCGTGCAGTCCGGGGCGGCCAATGGCCAAGGCGCCAGCCTCGTTGCGTTGGTGCTGTTATTCCTCAGCTACGCGATCTCGCGAGCCACCTCCGGGGCGCCGTCCTGTGGCATCACGGGACTGGGCGCTCTGGGCTTCTTCGCCAACGCCCTGGCCGGCTTACTGCTGGTCCGCCACTGCGCAGGCGACTCCAACGTCCGCTCGCTCTGGCTATGCGCGCGCAACGACTTTATCCAGAGCCTGGCGTCGCGGCGACCGGCGGAGCGGTCTGGCTGACCGGTTCACGATGGCCCGACCTGATAGCGGCAGCGCTACTCAGGTGAAGATTGCGCATTCTGCAATCTCGATCCACCTGCAGACGCAGCGAAAGAATCGGACGCGATCAGCGTGCGCTCGCTTAAAGATCGCTCGACGTTGCTGAATAGGTCGAGATGGCCGACGATGCGCCACTCTCGGCCTTGCATGTCGACTTTCCCTCTCCCTCACCGCGGATTGGTGGTCACTCGAAACAGTCGCAGCCCCCGAACACTGTAACAGATTGCTTGATCGCCCGAATGAAAGTATCCACCATGCGATGGCGTGGCCAATTGCGACATGGGCAAGACTGATACTGGCGGTGACCTTGGTCGCCGCCGTGTTTTTCGTCGCCCCGATCGCTGACGCCGCGACCTGCGCCGAGACGCCCTCGGCTCACGCCCTGGTCGGTCAGGATACAGGCGATAGTGACCCGGGCGACCTTGGCGGTGGGCACGGCATCTGCGCCCACGGTCACTGCCACCACAACGGAACCGCCCGTGCGAATGTCGCCGACACAATCGCAATGCAGATCCACGCGCGGCCGATTCACGCCTTCCCGTCGAGTGATTTTCCGTCGTCGATCTCGCCCGACGGCCTGAAGCGCCCTCCCAGAGTCTGACGCGACGTCTGCGCCTTCGTGCGCGCGATCTCGTGTCAAATTTCTGGAAGATGAATCATGCCTCCCTCATATCGCAGGCCGCCGCGTTTCGCGGTCGGCTGCGCGCTGGCCGCATTCGCGGCCGTACTGGCCAGTCCCGCTTGGGCTGACCCCGCTCCATCGTTCGCCGAGCTCCTCGCCCAGCTCGATCAAACCCCGGCGACGTTGGAAGCCGGCGCCCTGTCGGACGCCGCCGAAGCGCGGCTCCGCCAAGCCCGTGTCAGGCCTAATCCGACGATCGCTCTCGACGCCGAAAACGCTTTCGGCACTGGCCCCTTCTCGGGCTACGCCAACGCCGAGACCACCCTGTCGATCAGTCAGGACCTCGAGCTCTGGGGACGCCGGACCGCTCGGGTCAATGTCGCCCGCGCGGAGGCTGGGACAGCGGCTCTGCAGCGCGATCTCGCCGTCATCGACGCTGCTGGAAGACTCGCGCAGGTCTATGCCGATGCGGAAGCCGCCCAAAGGCGGGCCGTCCTCGCTGAAGAAAGCCTGACCCTGACCATCGCCGATGCAAGGGCCGCCCTTGTTCTCGTCGAGGAAGGGCGCGAGCCCCTGCTACGCGGCATTCAGGGTGAAAGCGAAGCAGCTGCAGCGCGCGCCACGCGGGATGAGGCCATCGCCGAACGCGACGCGGCGTTCGCCAGGCTGACCGCTGTCGCCATGCTGGCGGCGCCAGTAACAACGATCGACACCAGCCTGCTCGACCTGCCGCCTGCCCCCGCCTTTGTGGCGCCAGCGGATGCACCGACCGTTCGTGTCGCGGAAGCGCAACGGGCCGCCGCCGAACGCCGGATCGACGTCGAGCGGATACGCTCTCGTCCGGACATCAACGCCAGCGTCGGTGTCCGTCGCTACGAGATGGAAGACGCAACGGCTCTGACGTTCGGCGTCAGCATGCCGCTGCCATTGTTCGACCGGAACCGCGGAAACATCGCTGCGGCGCAGGCGGACTTCCGTGCCGCGGATGCGCGGCTCCTTGGCGCCCGTCAGGAAGCCCAGGCCGATCGCGCCGCGGCGCGGGCGCGCCTCGCCGCCTCCGTCAGCCGGGTTTCCGCCGCCGATGCGGGAGTGGCGTCTGCGGAGGAAGCCTATCGCCTGTCGCGAATCGGAACCGAAGCGGGGCGCATTTCCCAGCTTGAACTGCGGGTCACCCGCACAGCCCTGATTTCTGCCCGGACGTCTGCCGTCGATGCGCGCCTCGCGCGCGTCCAGGCCGAGATCGAACTTGCGCGCCAGGACGGCCGCGCCCCCTTCCAAGGAGCCCAGTGATGCGCAAGCGCACATCCAACAAGACGTTGCTCATCGGCGGAGCCGCCGCCATCGTCCTTCTCGGTGGAGGCGGGCTCTTCCTGCTCACACGCGGACCGGATGCCGCTCCAGCGGCCGCACCGGCCGCTGCCGAAGGTGAGGCGGGTCACGCGGAGGAAGGCGCCCATGCCGAAGGCGAGGCCGAAGCGCCAGAAGGCTTCGTCGCACTGAGCGCGGCCCAGGCCCAGGCCGCGAGCCTGATTGTGGTCGGCGTCGGTCGGGGAGGGGGGGCGGAAACCCGTCTCTCCGGGCGGGTCGAGCCAATGATCGACGCGCGCGCCGCTGTCGCGGCGTCCGTCGGCGGGCGCGTTGAGCGGGTTCTCGTGGCGCCGGGTCAGACGGTCCGGATCGGCCAGCCTCTGGCGAGCGTCGTGAGCGGCGAAGCCGCAACCTTCCGGGCGGATGCGGACGCTGCGGCCGCTGAGACCGAGGCGGCGCGCCAGGCCTATCAACGCAACCGCAATTTGGCGGATCAGGGCGTCGTCGCCCGACAGGAAGTCGAGGCGTCCCGCGCGCAACTGCTCAGCGCCGAAGCCGGCGCACGGGCGGCTCGCGCGCGGTCCAGCGCGGCGGGCTCGCCCAACGCTTCGGGCCGCCTCAGCGTCACCAGCCCCATCGCCGGGGTCGTGACCAGCGTTCAGGTCGGGCCGGGCGGTTTCGTCGCCCAGGGTGGCGTTGTCGCCGAAGTCACGAACCCGGCCAGGGTTGAGCTCGTCTTCAACGCGCCGCCTGCGTTGGCCGCCAATGTACGAGCCGGGGCGCCTCTGCGGGTCAGCAGCCCGAGCGGCGATTTTGACGCCGTCGTCACCGGCGTCGCCGCGGGCGCGGGCGGCGAGAGCGGCGCCACGGTCATCCGGGCCCGACCGACGGGCTCCGTCCTCCCACCGGCCGGCTCCGCCGTTACCGGTGCGATCGTGACGGGCGAAACCACGGGCGGTCTCACCGTTCCGACCGAGTCCGTCCAGACCGTCGACGGGAACACCGTCGTCTTCGTTCAAGTCCCGAACGGCTTCCAGGCCCGTCCGGTGCTCGCCGGTCGTCAGGCCGGGGGGCGGACTGAAATCCTGCGCGGCCTCACCGGGGCTGAACGGGTCGCTGGCACAAACGCCTTCCTCCTCAAAGCCGAGCTCGCCAAGGGCGAGGCCGAGCACGGTCACTAGGGGCGCACCGCATGTTCAAATTCATCATCGAACTCTCGGTTAAATTCCGATGGTTCGTGGTCCTCGCCACGGCGCTTGTCGCGGCCTACGGACTGCTCGAACTGACACGGCTTCCCATCGACGCCGTGCCGGACATCACCAATCGCCAGGTCCAGGTGACCACGGTCGCTCCGGCGCTTGCGCCCGAACAGATCGAACGGCAGGTCACCTATCCCATTGAAACCGCCATGGCCGGCATTCCCGGCCTGACGACGACCCGATCCCTGAGCCGAAACGGCTTCAGCCAGGTCACCGTTATCTTCACTGACCAGACGGACATCTACTTTGCCCGTCAGCAGGTCGCTGAACGCCTTGCCGGCGCGCGGGAGGCCATGCCCGAAGGGGTAGAGCCGACCATGGCCCCGATCACGACGGGCCTCGGTGAAGTGCTGATGTGGACGATCGACTACAAGCCGTTCAGCAGTCAGAACCTCGCCAAGCCTGGTGAGACGGGCTGGCAGGCGGGCGGAGCCTATCTGACGCCCGAAGGCGATCTGCTTTCGACCCCGCAGCAGCGCGCCACCTATCTTCGCACCGTGCAGGACTGGATCGTCGCGCCGCAAATGCGGACCGCCCCCGGTCTCGCCGGCGTCGACACCGTCGGCGGCTATGTGAAGGAGTACGCGGTCCGTCCCGACGTCGCGCGTCTCTCCGCCTACGGCCTGGGAATGGGTGACCTGATCCAGGCTCTCGACCGCGCCAACACCCAGGCTGGCGCGGGCTACATCCAGCGCGCCGGCGAAGCTTTGACGGTTCGCACAGACGCCCTGGCCTCCACCGTGGAGGACTTGGCTCAGGCGCCGGTCGTCAACCGGAATGGCCTGATCGTGCGGGTCGCCGATGTCGCCACTGTCGAGATCGGCCAGGCTCCGCGCCTGGGCGGCGCCAGCCGTGACGGCCACGAGGCCGTGCTCGGAACGGCGCTGATGATCGCTGGCGGCAACAGCCGCACGGTGGCCCAGGCGGCCGGGGAGCGCCTTGAGGAAGTTCGCAAGACCCTGCCCGCAGGCATCGAGGCGGTGACTGTTCTGGACCGTAGCGCCCTGGTCAACTCGACCATCTCGACCGTGGCGCGTAACCTCACCGAGGGTGCCCTGCTAGTCATCGTCGTGCTGTTCCTGCTGCTCGGCAACATTCGTGCGGCCAGCATCACAGCGCTGATGATCCCCATCAGCTTCCTCTTCGCCGTCATTGGCATGAACCGGTTCGGCATCAGTGGAAACCTGATGAGCCTGGGCGCTCTGGACTTCGGCCTTCTGGTCGACGGGGCCGTCATCGTTGTTGAAAGCACCTTGTTGATGCTGTCGCAGCGGCGGATCGATCTGGGACGGGCTCTGACCCGTCGGGAACGCCTTGATGTCGCGGTTGCCGCAGCCCGCAAGATGGTCAAACCGGCCGCCTTCGGTCAGCTGATTATCCTCCTCGTCTTCACCCCCTTGCTGATGCTCGAGGGCGTCGAGGGCAAGACCTTCGTCCCCATGGGCGCGACGGTCATGTTGGCGCTCGTCGGCGCCTTCATTTTCTCCTTCACCTTCGTTCCGGCCATGACGGCCCTGCTGGTGCGGGAACCCAAGAAGGTCGAGACCGACGAACACGGCCACGCCCACGAACATGAGACCTTCCTGCTCCGCCACGCGCGGCGTTGGATCCAGCCGGCCATCCGCGCCGCCGTCGATCGTCCTAAGATCGTCCTGATCTCGGCGCTCGGCGCGGTCGTTGTCGGTGGTCTGGCCTTCTCGTCCCTGGGACGGGAGTTCATCCCCACTCTGGACGAGGGCGACATCGCCATGCAGGCGTTGCGTGTTCCCTCGGCGTCGCTGGAACAGTCCCTCGCCATGCAGATGGCGTTGGAACGGGTCATCACCGCCCAGCCGGAAGTCGAGACCATGTTCTCCAGGACCGGCACCGCCGAGGCGGCCGTCGATCCGATGCCGCCCAACATTTCGGACAGCGTCATCGTTCTGAAAGACCGTAAGGACTGGCCTGATTCCGGTCTCAAGAAGGAAGCCCTGCTCGAGCGGTTCGAAGAGCTTGCCAATCAGCAGATCGGCAATAATTTCGAGTTCAGCCAGCCCATCGAACTCCGCTTCAACGAGCTCATCTCCGGGGTTCGGACCGACCTCGCGGTGATGGTCTACGGCGATGATTTCGACACCATGCAGCGGGTCGCCGATGAGGTGGCCGGCGCGCTGCGGCAAACCACTGGCTCCGCTGACGTGCGCGTCGAACAGGCGTCGGGCCTGCCGACTCTGACGGTCAGCGTCGATCGGTTCGCGGCGGCCAGCTACGGCCTGTCGGCAGCCGACGTCTCCGAAGCGGTCTCGGCCGCAATCGGTGGCGCGGAGGCAGGCCGGATTTTCGAGGGCGATCGCCGCTTCGACGTGGTTGTTCGTCTTCCGGACGGTGCACGGAACGATCCGGCGGCGCTCGCGGCCCTGCCCATCGTCTCCTCGACGGGCGTGACCGTGCCTCTGTCCTCTGTGGCGCGCATCCAGAGCGCCGAGGGGCCGAACCAGATCAGCCGCAACGACGGTAGTCGCAGGATGGTGGTTCAGGCCAATGTCCGCGGCCGTGATCTGGGCGGCTTCGTCACTGACGCTCAAGCGAAGGTCGACCAGATCCAGCTCCCGCCGGGCGTCCGCCTGACCTGGGGCGGTCAGTTCGAGAACCTCAAGCGGGCCGAACAGCGGCTGGGCCTCGTCATTCCGATCGTCTTCGTCCTGATCGGGGTGTTGCTGTTCATGGCCCTGGGGTCGTTTGCGGAGGCCGGACTTGTCTTCGCCTGCGTACCCCTTGCCCTAATCGGCGGCGCCCTGGCGCTGCTCTTGCGGGGGATGCCGTTCTCGGTGTCTGCGGCCGTCGGGTTCATTGCCGTCTCGGGCGTGGCGACCCTGAACGGGCTTGTCCTGATGCAGGCCATACGCGAGCGGTTGCAGGCTGGTCTCGCGCCTCGGGATGCGGCGATCGAAGGCGCATCCAGCCGGCTGCGGGCGGTGTTGACGACGGCCTTCGTCGCCATCGTCGGCTTCATCCCGATGGCGATCGCCCATGGGGCGGGAGCCGAGGTTCAAAAGCCTCTGGCGACCGTCGTCATCGGCGGCCTTCTTACTGCGACTGCCTTGACCCTGCTGGTTCTGCCGACCTTCGCGGCCAAGGCGGTGCGTCACCGCAAGGACGAGGGGGTCGAGGATTGATTGCTCGCAATCAGGACGACCGTCAGCAGGGGCGCACCCTGCTGACGGTTCTCGCGCTCAACGCGGGCCTGGCGGTCGCGCTCGGAGTCGGCGGATGGTCTGCCGACTCCAGCGCCCTGCTGGCCAACGCCGTCGACAACGCCTCGGACGCCGCCGTCTATCTGATCAGCTTCCTCGCGATTGGCCGGGCCGGCTCGTGGAAGCGGGGCGCAGCGCGCTTCTCGGGCGTCATGCTCCTCATCTTCGGCGCCGGCGTCCTTCTGGACGCCGGCCGCCGATTCCTCGTCGGAACAGAACCGATCGGGCCGACCATGATGGGGCTCGCGATCGTCGCGGCGATCATCAACCTCATCTGCCTGCAGTTGATCCGCCGCCAGCATAGCGGCGACGTCAACATGAAGGCCGCCGAGACGTTCAGCTTCAACGATTTCGCCTCCAACGGGGGCATCCTTATCGCAGGAGGACTGGTGCTTTGGCTCGGCCAGGCGTGGCCGGATCTCGTAGTCGGGGTGCTCGTAGCCGCTATCGCACTCAAGGGTGGCATCGACATTCTGCGCGACGCGGCGCGTGATGGTCCGGGTGAGGAGAAGGCGCAATGATGCGGCGTCGTTCCTCCGATGATCTCTCCGGCGTCTCGAAAGCCGTCAACACCGATCAGTCCGGCCCGCCGTCCCTTGAAGCCACCGGCGGATCATCGATCGACATTCAATCCGTCCAACGGTGGCGCAAGGCGGGCATTGTCGTCGGCGGGCTGGTTCTCGTTGTCTGCGCGGCGCTCTTCACATCCTGGCCCGTGCTCGAGCATCCGGTCGAGCATCTGGGTCTGATCGCCATCATGGTCTGCATCATCGGCCGGGCTTGGTGTTCCCTCTACATAGGCGGTCGGAAGAAGCAGGAAATCGTCTCCGCAGGACCATATTCAGTCAGCCGCAATCCGCTCTACGTTTTCAGCTTCATCGGCGCGTTTGGCATCGGCGCCCAATCCGGCAGCCTCAGCGTCGGCCTGATTTTCGCTCTTGCCTGTTGGGCGGTGTTCCGGATCGTGGTCGGTCGCGAGGAACGCTACCTCTCCGACACGTTCGGAAACGACTACCAAGCTTACCGCGAGCGCACCCCCCGGTTCCTGCCCAAGCCCTCCCTCTGGCGGGACGAGGCGGAAGTCCTGATCCGGCCTGTCTTCTTCGTCCGTACGGTGCGCGACGGCTTCGTCTTCCTCCTCGCGCTTCCGCTTTTCGAGGCGCTCGAACAACTTCAGCGGCTCAGCGGCTTCAACGCCGTCTTGCCCCTGCCTTGAGGTTGGGAGGAGCGGGATGACGACCTGCAAGCGGACGACGCCAGAGCCAAGCAGCAGTATGCGCCGCCGCCACCCAGGTCGTGATCCCGCCCTCTCGATCGCGTCGGTCGCCGAGAGCGGCCGCCATAGCCGACCCGCAAGGGCCGCCCCCCAGCCGGAACTATGTTCATGACCACCAGCACAACACGACCGGACCATGCCGAAAGCGAGTCCGACGACCACCGTCACGGCGGCCTTCTCGGTTCCAATACCGAGCTGATTTTCGCCCTCGCCAGCGGCCTCGCCCTGGGCTTTGGATTCGCCCTGGAAAAGCTTGCGACAGGCCTTCCGGGCTGGATCCCCATCGCCCTCTTCGTCGTCGCCTACATCTTCGGGGGCTTCTTCACGGTGCGAGAGGCTTTCGAGAACCTTCGACAAAAGCGCTTCGAGATCGACACCCTGATGCTCGTTGCTGCCGCAGGCGCGGCGGCGCTCGGGGCCTGGGCCGAAGGCGCCCTCCTGCTGTTCCTGTTCAGCATTGGCCATGCGCTCGAACATTACGCCATGGGCCGCGCCAAGCGCGCGATCGAGGCCCTCGCCGAGTTGGCTCCCCGGACCGCCCATGTGCGACGCGACGGACAGGTGGTCGAACTGCCTGTCGAAGATCTGGTCGTCGGCGATACCGTAGTGGTGCGTCCAAACGAACGACTGCCCGCTGATGGCTTTGTCGTGGTCGGGGCCACAAGTATCAACCAGGCCCCCGTCACTGGCGAAAGCATGCCGGTCGACAAGCAGCCGGTCCCGGACGCCGCCGCGGCGCGCGAGCGGCCGGCCCAGGTCGGATCGGCGTCCCTCGTCTTCGCGGGCACGATCAATGGCTCAGGCGCCATCGAGATTGAGACGACCCGCACATCGAGCGACACGACCCTGGCCAAGGTGGTCCGGATGGTGAGTGAGGCCGAGACGCAGAAGTCGCCGACCCAGCGCTTTACGGACAGGTTCGAGCGCATCTTCGTGCCCGCTGTTCTGGCGCTGGCCTTCGTCCTGCTGTTCGCCTGGGTCGTCGTCGAGGAACCCTTCCGCGACAGTTTCTACCGGGCGATGGCGGTTCTCGTCGCCGCCAGCCCTTGCGCGCTCGCGATCGCCACGCCGAGCGCTGTCCTGTCCGGGGTCGCTCGAGCAGCGCGTGCAGGCGTCCTGATCAAGGGGGGCGCACCCCTTGAAAACCTGGGCTCCCTCAACGCCATCGCCTTCGACAAGACCGGCACCCTGACCGAGGGTCGTCCCCGCATCACCGAAATCATGACGGTACGCGGCACGAAGGAGGCCGATCTGCTGGGGGTCGCAGTGGCGGTCGAACGGCTCAGCGATCACCCACTGGCGGAGGCCATCGCGCGCGACGGCGCCGAACGCTTGCGCGATGCGGTTATCCCGGCCGCGACTGACCTGAAGAGCCTGACGGGCAGGGGTGTGACCGCCCTGCTGGCTGGCGAGACGGTCTGGATCGGGAAGCCGGAGATGTTCGGCGCCGACGGCGTCGCGCCGCTCGCCGACGAAACGACCGCTGTCGTCATACAACTGCGACTCCAGGGTCGAACCCTGATGGTGGTGCGACGCGGCACGCGTGATCTCGGCGTCATCGGGCTTCTTGACACCCCTCGCGCGGCGGCGCGACCGACCCTGACAGCTCTTCGAGCCCTAGGCATCGGGCGGATGATCATGATCTCGGGCGATCATCAGAAAGCCGCCCAGGCGATCGCCGGACAAGTCGGTCTGACAGAAGCCTGGGGCGACCTCATGCCCGAGGACAAGGTCGACGCCATCAAACGCCTCCGCGCGGACGGCAAGATCGCCATGGTCGGCGACGGGGTGAACGACGCCCCCGCCATGGCCACGGCGACCGTCGGAATTGCGATGGGTGCGGCCGGCTCCGATGTTGCGCTCGAAACCGCTGACGTCGCCCTGATGTCGGACGACCTGTCGCAACTGCCGTTCACCGTCGGTCTCAGCCGACAAACGCGGCGCATCATTCGCCAGAATCTCTACGTCAGCCTCGGCGTCGTCGCCTTCCTTGTGCCGGCGACCATCCTTGGCCTTGGCATAGGTCCGGCCGTGGCGCTCCACGAGGGATCGACCCTCCTGGTGGTATTCAACGCCTTGCGCCTGCTCGGCTACCGCGACCGAACGGCGCCCATCCTTCCCAGTGCAATCCCGGCCGCCCCCGTGGCCCCGCCGGCTCTC
>RCMZ01000810.1_pt1 | contig 12811 bp, 12 predicted proteins | sample 2041141 | NCBI WGS metagenome assembly RCMZ01 (sample SAMN09708263, study PRJNA481090) | Wastewater metagenome, whole genome shotgun sequencing project. | biome: sewage; isolation source: Davis station wastewater (DW) | place: Antarctica: Davis Station | collected 2010-03-01
CGTACTACTCGTACTGCCTGCGACGCAGCGCCTAGCCAGAACCGCTTCGCTGAGTTTTGTGTGCCGCCCCTACCTGACCAACCGTTCCCCGCGCACCCAAGGAGTCCCATGAACCCCGCCGACCTTCCTCCCCAAATCCACCTGGACGGCGCCCTGCGGGGCGATGCGCTTCTGGCCGCGGTGCGCCAGATTGCCCAGGGCCCGCTGGCCGCGCAGGTGGAGGCGATTGACCGCACCGGCTACTACCCCTGCGCCGAGCTGCAGCAACTGGCCGCCGTGGGCGCGATGAGTGCGCACCTGGACAGCACGGCGGGCCCGGCCGACTACGGCCTGGCCATCCGCGCCATGGCCGAGGCCTCGCGGGTGTGCGGCGCCACCGGCTTCATGATGTGGTGCCAAGCGGTGTGCGGGCTGTACCTGCAGCAGTCGGGCAACCCCGCACTGATGGGCGAGGTGCTGCAGCGCCACGCCAGCGGCGCTGGCATGGGCGGCACGGCGCTGTCCAACCCGATGAAGAGCTACGCGCAGATCGAAAGCCTGCTGCTCAAGGCCACGCCAGTGGAGGGCGGCTACCTCATCAACGGCACCCTGCCCTGGGTGAGCAACCTGGGGCCTGACCACTACTGCGGCGCTATTGCCGCCGTGGTGGAGGCCGACGGTGCGGCCAGCCCGCGCGAGGTGATGTTTCTGCTGCGCTGCGACGCCCCTGGGGTGGAGATGCGCGAATGCCCCAGCTTCTCGGCCATGGAGGGCACGGGCACCTATGCACTGCGGCTCAGGGACCATTTCATCGGCACGGCCGACACCATGGCCGACCCCACCCGGCCTTTTATCGCCCGCATCCGCGCTGCGTTCGTGATGCTGCAATGTGGCATGGCGGTGGGCATCACCCAGGGCGCCATCAACTCGATGTGGGCGGTGGAAGCCCAACTGGGCCATGTCAACCAGTTCCTGGAAGACCGGCCCGATGCGCTGCAGGCCGAGCTGGATGCACTGACCGCACGCGTCATGCAACTGGCCCAGACCCCGTTCGACGCAAGCACCGACTTCTTCATCGACGTGCTGGACGCCCGCGCCCATGGCGCGGAGCTGTGCCTGCGCGCCGCCCAGTCCGCCCTGATGCACCAGGGCGCGCGCGGCTACCTGATGAGCTCGGACGTACAGCGGCGCGTGCGCGAGTCGCACTTTGTGGCCATCGTCACCCCAGCCATCAAACACCTGCGCAAAGAGATTGCACGGCTCAGCACCGAGGAGATGCCTGCATGAACCGCGCCGCCACTACGCCCACCCAGACGCTCATAGCCACTTCCGAATTTGCGCTAAGCGCGGCGTCGCAAGCGCTGTGCGATGCGTTCGCCAATGAGGTCGATGGGGCCGAGGGGATCGCTGCGCCCCCCTGGCAAAGCTACATTTGCAACGCCTGCGGCTACATCTACAACGAGGCCGATGGCGACCCCGATGGCGGCCTGCCGCCGGGCACCCGGCTGGCGGACATTCCTGACGACTGGGCCTGCCCGCTGTGCGGGGTGACCAAGGCCGATTTTTCGCCGTACGAAGCCCCCACGCTGGAGGCGCTGCGGGCGCAGGCCAGCGCAGCGCCCCCGGCCCACATCCGCCCGCGTGGCGAGCCGGGCGTGGTCATCGTCGGCGCGGGCCGCGCGGGCTGGCAACTGGCCGAAACCCTGCGCCAGCACAGCGCCACGCTGCCCATCACCCTGGTGACGGCCTGCGCGGGCGACCGGTACGACAAGCCCTTGCTCTCGGTGGCCATGGCGCGCCAGCTGGACCCGCTAGCCCTTGTGTCCGAAACCGGCCGCGATGCGGCGCACCGCCTGGGCGTCGCCCTGCTGGCCCACACCCATGCCGTGCGCATCTGCGCCGACACCCGCCAACTGCGCACCACGCGGGGCGTGCTGCGCTACGGCCACCTGGTGCTGGCCCATGGCGCCCAGGCCGCCCTGCCCGAGACACTCCCCCCCACGATGTGCTGGCGCATCAACCACCTGGACAGCTACCAGCGGCTGCGCCAGAGCCTGGGGGCGGCCCCCAAAGATGTCCTCATCATCGGCGCCGGCTTGATCGGCTGCGAACTGGCCAACGACCTCGCACTGGGCGGCCACCGCATCACACTGCTGGATGCCACCACCGAGCCCTTGGCGCGCTGGCAGGACCAGCAGGCCGGGCACCAGCTGCTGGACGCGTGGAAGGATCTGTCCATCCGTTTTGAAGGCCAAACACAGGTGCGCGCGGTGGAGCGCGTGGGCACGCGCCTGCGTATCACCGCCCAGAGCGGGCAGCGTTTTGCGGCCGACCAGGTGGTGGTGGCTGCCGGGCTGCAAACCCCCACCCGGTTGGCCCACAGCGCTGGCCTGGCCTGGGCCAATGGCATTGCGGTCAACGGCGCCACGCTGCAGACCAGCCAGCCACACATCCATGCGCTCGGCGACTGCATCAGCATGGACGGGCAGTGCAGCCGCTATATCGAGCCGATTGCACGACAGGCGCGCACCCTGGCGGCCGCCATCCTGGGCCAGCACGTTGCCCCCTATGAGCACCGGGCAGCCGTGGTGCGGGTCAAGACCACAAGCCGGCCGCTGACCCTGCATTGATCGCGCTCCGGCCCGGGCCGAACGAAGGCTGGCCCGGCGGGCGAAATATTTTTTGCATCCACTGCATCCAAACGGCGTTTTGGTGGGTAGTACCTACAGCAGCGCATCTTGCTGCTGTCCTTTCAACCCATAGACAAGAGAGAAACGCCATGACCTTCCCCACGTCCAAGATCTCCCGCCTGCTCCCTCTGACCGGCGCCATCGCCGCCGCCGTGCTGCTGAGCGCCTGCGGCTCGATGATGTCGTCGCCCTCCAAATCCATGCACTCGCAGGACAGCCTGCCCGACAGCATCAAGGTGCCTGCTGGCAACAAGGTCGCCATGGAAACCGTGGGCGTGGGCGAGATCACCTACGAATGCCGCGACAAGGCCAACATGCCGGGTCAGACCGAATGGGTCTTCGTGGGCCCCAAGGCGGCTCTGAAGGACCGCAGCGGCAAGCAGGTGGGCACCTACTACGGCCCGCCCGCCACCTGGGAGTCCACTGACGGTTCCAAGATCACGGCAACGCAACTGGCGGTGGCGCCTGCCGGAGCCGGCAACATCCCCTACCAATTGGTCAAGGCCAACCCGGCGATGGGCGCTGGCGCCATGACCGGTGTGACCTACATCCAGCGCGTCGCGCTCAAGGGCGGTGCGGCCCCCGCCGCGGCCTGCAGCGCCACCAACAAGGGCGAGCGCCAGATCGTGAAGTACCAGGCCGATTACATCTTCTGGAAGGCCGCGTAAAGCACACGCCCCCAATCCCCTGCCCAGCGGGGGCTACCGCCAGGCGGCGGCGGGTTCTCGGCTACGATGCGGCCACCTTTTAGCCAAGGCCCCGCTGCCTGCACACCGTGCCCGACACCCCTGGCGATTTTGACTACGAAGCCGCACTGGCCGCCTGCGCCGCAGGCGACCGGCAGGCCATGCACCGCTTGTACGAACAGGAGGGTGCGCGGCTGCTCGGCGTGGCGCTGCGCATCGTGCGCCAGCGGGCCCTGGCCGAGGACATCGTGCACGACGCGTGCGTGAACATCTGGACCCGTGCCGCCAGCTTTGACGCCCGCCGGGGCAGCGCACGCGGCTGGATCTACAGCGTGGTGCGCAACCTGGCCCTGAACGCCGTGCGCGACGCGGGCCGCCACGTTGATGTGGACGACACCACCACCCAAGCCCTGGAGGCCGACATGTCTGTGAAGGCCTACCAAGAGGTGGAAGAAGCCTTTGAACTCAACGCCAGCCTGGGGCGCCTGCAGCATTGCCTGCAAGGCCTGGACCCAGCCCGGCGCAACTGCGTGTTGCACGCCTATGTGGACGGATGCTCGCACGGCGAAATCGCCGAGCGCCTGGGCGCGCCGCTGGGCACCGTCAAAGCGTGGATACGGCGCAGCCTCGTGTCGCTGCGGGAGTGCATGGCATGACAACACCGCATTCCACACACGCCCCACCACCCTCGCCCGGCGACACACACGTGCAGGCTGGCGAATACGTGCTGGGCACCCTGCCTGCCGCCGAGCGCGAGGCCATCGCACTGCGCCTGGCTACCGACACCGCTTTGCAGCGTGCCGTGTCCGACTGGGAGGCGCGGCTGCTGCCGCTCACCCACCTGGCAGAACCCGTGATGCCGCCGCCCGCCTTGTGGGCGCGCATTGATCGCTCTTTGCAAACCGCCAGCCAGCATCCAGCTGCGGCGCCCGTTGCACAGCCGGCCCGCCAGAAGGCAAACCGCACGCCGGGCATCACGCGCTGGTGGGACCACCTGGGCCTGTGGCGTGCGCTCGCGGGCTCGGGCTTTGCCATGGCCGCCGTTCTGGCGGCTGTGTTGGTCACCCGCGTCGCCCCCGTGGCGGCACCGCCGAAGTTCATGGTGGTGCTGGTGGCACCGCAAGACAAGGCACCGGGCTGGGTGGTACAAGCCAGCTCACCCCAGCAAATCAGCTTGATCCCGCTGGGCGTGGCAGAGGTGCCCGCCGACAAGGCGCTGGAGTTCTGGACCAAGGCCGACGGCTGGAGCGGCCCTGTGTCGCTGGGCCTGGTCAAACCAGGCCAGCCCCTGCAGATCCCACTGGACAAGCTGCCGCCGCTACAACCTAATCAACTGTTCGAGCTGACGCTGGAACCGCCCACGGGCTCGCCGATTGGCAAGCCCACGGGGCCCATCCAGTTCATTGGCCGCGCCGTCAAAGTCATTTGATGGCAGGCGCGGGGTGCGCAGCCATCAATACTGCTTGTAGGGCAGGAACTTGCCGGACAGCACGACATTCACGCGGTCCCCGTTGGGGTTGGCTTCGCGCTGGATGTCCATGCTGAAATCGATGGCGCTCATGATGCCGTCGCCAAACTCCTCGTGGATCAGCTCCTTGATGGTGGTGCCGTACACACTCACCACTTCATACCAGCGGTAGATCAGCGGGTCGGTCGGGATGGGCGTTGGCAGCGAGCCCTTGTAAGGCACCACCTGCAGCCATTTTTGCTCTTCGGCGGTGAGGCCGAAAATCTTGCCCACGATCTTGGCCTGCTCGGGCGAAGCGGTCATCTGGCCCAAGCACAAGGCGGTGGTCCACTCCTTGGACTGGCCGACTTTCTTGGCGATGGCTTCCCACTGCAGGCCCTTGGAGACCTTGGTGCTGATGATCTTCTCGGTAACGTCGTTGCGGTTCATGGTGATGGCTCCTTGGAGTTGACAGGGGTTGGCAGGGGTTGAAGTGAGAAGGCAAACAAAATCAGGGGACCGCTCGGCCCTGCGGATTCACACACAAGGCCTCCAGACAACCGTTGGGGCTGCGCTTGTGCAAGCCTCGCGCGGCGCTCCGACAAGTTCATCGTGAACGGACGGGGGCGGAATCGGGTGCCTCGCGCGCTCAGTGCGCGCGCGCGCGGGTCACCAAAAAATCGACGATGTGGTTGCGCAACGCGTAATAGCCGTCCAGGTGGTGCAGGCTGGTGCGCGTGCGCTCACGCGGCAGCGGGTTGACCACCACCTCGGCAATCCCGCCGGGGCGGTAGCCCTCGGGGGTTTCGTTGCCGTTGCTCATGAGCAAGATGCGGTCGGCCAGCAAGATCGCCTCGTCCACATCGTGGGTGATCATGAACACCGTCTGCTGTGTCTGGCGCACGATGGTCATCAGCTCGTCCTGGATGGTGCCGCGCGTGAGCGCATCGAGGGCACCGAAGGGCTCGTCAAGCAGCAGCATCTTGGGCTGGATGGAGAAGGCGCGCGCAATGCCCACGCGCTGCTTCATGCCACCTGACAGTTGTGACGGCTTCTTGTCGATGGCGGGGCTCAGTCCCACCAGCGCGACAAATTTTTCGACATGCGCGTCCACCTGGGCTTTCTTCCAGTCGGGCCAGCGCGACTTCACAGCAAACGCGATGTTCTGACGCACCGTGAGCCAGGGCATCAGCGCGTGGCTCTGGAACACCACGCCCCGATCCAGGCTGGGCCCTGCGACCTCGCGGCCATCCATGATGACCGTGCCCGAGGTGGCGGTGTCGAGCCCCGCCAGCACGTTGAGAATAGTGGTCTTGCCGCAGCCCGAGTGGCCGATGATGCAGACGAACTCGCCCTTGTCGAGCGTGAACGACACGTCGGCAAACACAGGTTTGGCAGGCACGTAGGCCTTGCTCAACTTGTCGATCTGAAGGAATCCGGACACGGAGGTGGCCTTTCTCTGCGGTGAATCACTGGCGTCTGGGGCGGCGGCTGCGCGTTGGGTCACATCACTCCACATAGGTCACCGCCTTCTGCAATTGGCCAAAGGCCAGGTCCAGCAACATGCCGACCACACCAATCACCAAGATGGCAAAGATCACATTGGTCAGCGACAGGTTGTTCCACTCGTTCCACACAAAGTAGCCAATGCCCGTGCCGCCCACCAGCATCTCGGCGGCCACGATGACCAGCCACGCAATGCCCATGCTGATGCGCATGCCCGTGAGGATGGTGGGCGCTGCTGCGGGCAATATCACCAGGAACGCCTTGCGCAGCGGGTTGACCTGCAGCGTCGCAGAGACATTGAGCCATTCGCGCTTGACCGAGGCCACGCCAAACGCCGTGTTGACCAGCATCGGCCACACCGAGCAAATGAAGATCACGAAGATGCCCGAGATCGACGAGTCCTTGATGGTGTAGAGCGCCAGCGGCATCCACGCCAGCGGGCTGATGGGCTTGAGCACCTGGATGAAAGGGTCGAACGCGCGGCGCAGCAGTGGCGACATGCCGATCACAAAGCCCAGCGGTATTGCCACCAGGCAGGCCAGGCCAAAGCCGAGCGCCACCCGCGCCAACGAATAGCCCAACTGCAGAGCCACGCCCTTGTCATTGGGCCCGTTGTCGTAGAACGGGTTGGACAAGTGGCCCCAGGCGGTGGCCCCCATCTCGGCCAGCGTGGGAAACCCGTCGCTTTTGGTGGTGCCCGGGTCCTTGCCCATCATCTTGGCGTATTCGATCTGCTCGGCGGTCATCCCGGCCAGCGATTTCGAAGGCCCTGAACTGGCGGTTGCGGCATACCAGATGCCCAGCAACACCAGCAGGATCAGCACCGACAAGACGCCGGCGCGAACGTTGAGGTTGCGCGCGTTGTTCATGTCAGCCTACCTTGCGAATGGGAAAGCTGGCGGCATAGGCTGCCGCCTTGTCGGCGTCAAACTCCTTGCCCATGATCTTGAACTTGGGATACGCGCCTTCGGGTACTTTCTGGCCGAGCGCCTTCATGTGTTTCTTGGCGTCGGTGATCAAAAACACCTTCTCGGCGATTTGCTTGTAGTTCACATCGCCCTTGACGTAGCCCCAGCGCTGCATTTGCGTGAGCATCCAGACGGCCATGCTCTGCCAGGGCATGGGGTCGAAGTCCGCACGGTCGGGCACGTTCTGGATTTTCCCCAGGCCATCGGCAAACTTGCCCGTCAGCACCTGTGCCACCACCGCTTCAGGCTGATTGAGGTAAGCCTGGGGCGAAATCACCTTGGCGATCAACTCCCGGTTGGCCGGGTCACGCGCCATCGCTGCGGACGTGAGCACCGCGCGGTACAGCGCGGCAAACGTGTTGGGGTTCTTCTGAATGAACTCGGTGCTGGTGCCAAACGCGCAGCAGGGGTGGCCGTTCCACAGGTCTTTGGTCAGCAGATGAATGAAGCCCGCCTCTTCGTACACCGCGCGTTGATTGAACGGATCTGGCCCGAGGAATCCGTCGATGTTCCCGGCACGCAGGTTGGCCACCATTTCGGCGGGCGGCACCACGCGCAGCTGCACGTCAGTGTCGGGGTTGAGCCCGGCCTCGGCCAGGTAGTAGCGCAGCAAGAAGTTGTGCATGCTGTACTCGAACGGAATCGCAAACTTGAAGCCCTTCCAGTTCTTGGGATCGCGGTTGTTCTTGTGCTTGAGCGCCAACGTAATGGCCTGGCCATTGACGTTCTGAATCGTCGCCACGTTCATCGGCATGGCGTTGGAGCCCAGCCCCATCGAGATCGCAAGCGGCATGGGCGACAGGAAGTGCGTGGCGTCGTACTCCTTGTTCATCATCTTGTCGCGGATCAGTGCCCAGCCTGCGGTCTTGGTCACCTCGACATTCAGGCCCTGCTTGCTGTAGAAGCCCAGCGGGTGCGCCATGATCAGTGGCGTTGCACACGTGATGGGGATGAAGCCGATCTTGAGGTTGGTTTTTTCCAGAGCGCCCTGTTTTTCCTGTGCCATGGCCTGCATGCTGGCCACGGGCAGCACGCTGGCAATGGCGGCCATTGCGGTGCCCTTGCCCACGGCCCTGAGGAAACGGCGGCGCACCGCGTCCTGCGGAAACAGCGCCTTGACCAGCGTGGCTTCGATGAACTCATTGCTGTACGCCTCGAACTCGCTGGTGAGGCTGCGCTGGCGCAGGGTGGCTGCGGCGGCGTCGGCGTTCATTTCTGCATGGTGGTCGGCCGCCGTGTGGTCGCGGCCGCAACTGCACTTGAGCATCAACGGACGGTCGGCATCGAAAGGCGAGAAGAATTCGGACATGGCGCACCTCGGAGAAGTTGATGCCATGCGTTACGCAAAGCGCGGGCCAGTTAGCCCCCGAGTCCGCCGTGCTCCCTCAATTCGCGGGGGGGATGTCTACAGCGTGTAGGGCCAGCACTACAAATCAGACATGCGATGCCCGCAAATCACCCTGCGGGCGTGCCGCGCGCCAGCAGCGCCAGCTCCACATCGTTGCGTGCGCCCGTCTTTTCGAGGATGCGGGCGCGGTAGGTGCTGACCGTATTGGGTGCCAGCTTGAGCTGTGCACCAATTTCGCCCACGCTCTGCCCGGCGGTGAGCAGGCGGAACACCTGGTGCTCGCGGTATGAGAGCGCATCCACTCCGGCGGGCATGCCTTGTTGGGCTGATCGCACCACGCCTGTGCGCTCCATGGCACCCGCCAAGGCCTGTGCCGTTGCCTCTGTGAGGTAGCGGCCGCCTGCCGCCACCTTGCGCACTGCCGCCACCATGTCGTCCGGGTCGGCGCTTTTGTGCAGGTAGCCGGCCGCACCCATCTGGATGCAGCGCACGGCGTATTGCCGCTCGGGGTAGGTGCTGAGCATCAGCACCGGCAGCGCGGGCCAGGTTTTGCGCAGGGCCTGCAGCACTTCGAGGCCATCCATGCCCGGCATGGCGATGTCCAGCAGCACCAGATCCAGCCCCGCAGGGCCTTGCAGCAGGGCCACCTGTTCCAGCACCTCGGCGCCTTGGGTGGCCTCTGCCACGACCGAGATATCGGGCAGGCCGTTGGCCGGGTCACCCAGCACCTGCTTGAGACCCTCCCGCACGATGCGGTGGTCATCCCCAATCAATACACGCACGACAGCATTCATGAAAGCTCCAGCGGAATCAGCAATTGCAGACACGAGCCCTGGCCCGGCTCGCTGGCGATGCTCAACCGCCCACCCAACTGCCGCGCCCGCTCACGCATGCCCATGACGCCATAGGCAGTGGGCGCCTCCAAGGCCTGGCGGGTGGCCCCGACGCCGTCGTCGCGCACGCGCAGTTGCAGCTGATCGTCCTGCAAGTCGATGGTGATGTCGATGGCGCTGGCCTGCGCATGGCGGCCCACATTGCTCAGCATCTCCTGAAAGATGCGAAACACCGCGATGGCCGCCGACTCGGGCAGGTGCAGGGTGAGCGGAACCTCCATCTGCCAGCGCAAACGCAGCTCGGCCGACTGCACGAACTCCTGCGCCTGCCACTCCAGCGCCGCCCACAGGCCCTGGTGGTCGAGGATGCTGGGGCGCAGGTCGGTGATGATGCGGCCCACGTTGTCCACCGCGCTTTCGATCAGGCGGCTCATGTTCTGGCATTTGCAGCGCATCTGGGTGCGCATGTCGCCTGCGGCCTCGGCAGAGCGTTCGCCTTGTTCTCCCAGGCGCTTGTGCAGCCAGTTCACATCCATCTTCAGGGCCACCAGCAGGCTGCCCAGCTCGTCATGCACTTCGCGGGCGATGCGGGTGCGCTCATCCTCGCGCACCTGCTCCGAGTAGGCCGACAGCTCACGCAGTTGCGCCAGCGCTTGTGACAGCTCCCGCGTGCGCAAGGCCACTCGGCGCTCCAACTCATCGTTGGCGCGGGCCAGCTGCGCATTGGCGCGCTGCAGCGCATCGGCGGCACGCTTGCGGCTCGTGATGTCGACAAAGGCAATCACGGCGCCATGCACTTGCTCGCCTTCCAAAATGGGGTGGCTCGAATACTCCACGGCAAATGCCGACCCGTCACTGCGCCAAAACACCTCGGTGTCTACCCGGCAAGGCAGGCCGTTGCGAAAGGCGTTGAAGATGGGGCAGTCGCTGTCGGCGTAGGGGCTGCCATCGGGATGGCTGTGGTGCGTGAGCGCATGCATGTTGCGCCCCATCACCTCGTCTGCGGCGAACCCCAGCATCTGCGCGCCCGCCCGGTTGATAAAAACGCAGTTGCCTGCCAGATCGATGCCAAACACCCCCTCGCCGGTCGACTCCAGCAGCAGCCCCAGGCGGTTCTGCCATAGGGCGCTCGCGCCAGCGGGAAAGTTCAGGACATGGGCGGACATGGGGTGAACCCAAGCAATGGCCGTGCCCGAATCAATGGCGCCCCCCGGCGCCTATCAAGGCTTTTGAACAGCCGCTCGCAACAGGTCCACGGCCTTCTCCGCGATCATGACCGTGGGGGCATTGGTGTTGCCGCTCACGATGCGTGGCATGACGGAGGCATCCACCACGCGCAGGCCGCAGAGCCCATGAACCCGAAGCTCGGCGTCCACCACGTCCATGGCACCGGGGCCCATGCGGCAGCTGCCCACGGGGTGGTAGATGGTGTCGGCATATTGGCGGATGAACTGCTCGATGTGCGCATCACTCTGCGCACCAGCCGATGCGGCAAGCTCCTGGGCGCCAAACTTCGCCAGCGCGGGCTGTTGCAGGATCTCGCGCAGGCGCTTGAAGCCACGCACCATGCGCTGCATGTCTTCGGGGTGCGCAAGGAACTGCGGGTCCACCAGCGGCAAGGCCATCGGGTCTTTGCTGGCCAGCGACACCGTGCCCCGGCTGCGCGGCTGCAATAGGCAGACATGCCCAGAGTAGCCGTGGCCGAGCACCGTCTTTCGGCCATGATCCACCAGCTTGCCAATCACAAAGTGCAGTTGCAGGTCGGGCGCTAGCTCGGACGGATCGCTCTTGATGAAGCCCCCTGCCTCGGCAAAGTTGGTGGTGAGCATGCCTGTGCGGTGCTTGCGCCACTCCCGCATGCCGCGCACTGTTTGTGCCATGCCCGATAGCGACAGCCCGAACAGATCTTTGAGCGCGGGCGCGTCCATGACCTGCACCACATCGGGATGGTCGTGCAGATGAGCCCCCACGCCCGGCAGGTCGTGCAGCACCGGAATGCCATGCTGCTGCAGGTGTGCCGCAGGCCCCACGCCCGACAGCATCAGAAGGTGCGGAGACAAAAGCGCGCCCGCGCTCAGCAGCACCTCGCAGCGCGCCTTCACCTGGTGCAGCGTACCGCCCTGGCGGTACTCCACGCCCACGGCACGTTTGCCATCGAACAGGATGCGCGTGGCATGCGCCCCGGTGATGACCTGCAGGTTGGGCCGCGCAAGGTGGGGCGTCAGGTAGGCCTTGGCGGCGCTGTGCCGCTCGCCGTTCTTGTGCGTGACCTGGTACAGGCCCACCCCCTCTTGCGTGGCACCGTTGAAGTCGGGGTTGTGTGGGTGCCCGGCCTGCACCCCTGCTTCGGCGAAGTAGTGGCTGAAACGATGGGGCGCGCGCAGGTCCGCGACGTTGAAGGGGCCGCCCTGGGCATGCCACGCATCGGCTCCGCGCTCATTGTTTTCGGCGCGCAGAAAGTAGGGTTTCACATCCTCCCAGCCCCAGCCGGGGTTGCCTTGCGCGGCCCAATGGTCGTAGTCGGCATGCTGGCCCCGGACATAGACCATCGCGTTGATGGAGCTGGAGCCCCCCAGCACCTTGCCACGCGGCTGATAGCCGCGCCGGTGGTTGAGTGCGGCCTGTGGCGTGGTGTCAAAGCCCCAGCCGTTGAGCTCAAACTTGGCCATCAAGGCCAGCCCTGCCGGGCAGTGAATGAGCACACTCTTGTCGGCAGGCCCCGCTTCGAGCACACAGACCCGCACAGCGGGGTCTTGCGTCAAACGACCCGCCAACACCGAGCCTGCCGAGCCGCCACCAACGACGATGTAGTCGAACATGTTGCCTTGTCTCCTCCGCCGTTCGGTACAGCGGTATGGTTGTCTACTGCGAAAGCACGATAACCGAACGGTCGTGCGAATCGCTTTACCATCCTGTCTATCCGTTTCACTTTGAAGAGAGCTCTCTATATGACGATTCAAACCGTTGGCATCATCGGCGCGGGCACCATGGGCAACGGCATTGCGCAGGCGTGCGCGGTGTCGGGCATTGACGTGGTGATGGTCGATATCTCCGATGCCGCCGTGCAAAAGGGTCTGGCCACCGTGGCTGGCAGCCTGGACCGCCTGATCAAAAAGGAAAAGATCACCGCCGCCGACAAGGACGCGGCCCTCGCCCGCATCAAGACGTCCACCAGCTATGACGACCTGAAAGCCGCGCAGCTCGTGATCGAGGCCGCCACCGAGAACTACGAACTCAAGCTCAAGATCTTGAAACAGGTTGATGCGCTGGTGGCCCCTGAGGGGCTGATCGCATCGAACACCTCGTCGATCTCGATCACCAACCTGGCCGCCGCCACGTCGCGCGCTGACAAGT
>RCMZ01000811.1_pt1 | contig 12797 bp, 10 predicted proteins | sample 2041141 | NCBI WGS metagenome assembly RCMZ01 (sample SAMN09708263, study PRJNA481090) | Wastewater metagenome, whole genome shotgun sequencing project. | biome: sewage; isolation source: Davis station wastewater (DW) | place: Antarctica: Davis Station | collected 2010-03-01
TCGGCCTGAACTGGCTGGCACCGCGCCTGGCGCAGCCGGCGGCGCACGTGCGCGCCTGACCCGGAGCGCCGATGCCCGCCCCCGCCGCCCCCGCCGCCTCTCACCTGCAAATCGCCATCGTCGGCGGCGGACCGGCCGGCCTGATGGCTGCCGAAACGCTGGCCGCCGCCGGCCTGCGCGTCGACCTGTTCGACGCCATGCCCTCGCTCGGCCGCAAGTTCCTGATGGCCGGCAAGGGCGGCATGAACATCACGCACGCCGAGCCCGCCGCCGCCTTCCGAGCGCGCTACGGCGAACGCGAACGGGAGATCGCGCCGCTGCTCGACGCCTTCGGGCCGGACGCGCTGCGCGACTGGATTCACGGCCTCGGCATCGACACCTTCGTCGGCACCTCGGGGCGCGTCTTCCCGACCGAAATGAAGGCCGCGCCGCTCCTGCGCGCCTGGCTGCACCGCCTGCGCGAAGCCGGCGTGCGCTTTCACGTGCGGCATCGCTGGACGGGCTGGGAACGCGCCAGCGACGGACGGACGACGCTGCACTTCGCGACGCCGCGCAACGATGCGGCCTCCGGCAGCGCCGACGCCACGTCCGACGTCGCCTTTGCCGCCGACGCCGTCGTCCTCGCGCTCGGCGGCGGCAGCTGGGCACGCCTCGGCTCGGACGGGCGCTGGGTGCCGCTGCTCAAACGGGCCGGCGTCCCGGTGGCGCCGCTCAAGCCGGCCAACTGCGGCTTCGACGCCGCGTGGAGCGAACATTTCCGCACGCGCTGCGCCGGCCTGCCGGTGAAGAACGTCGCCGCCGCGTGCGCCGACGTCCGCGGCGTCCGCCTGCAGCGGCAGGGCGAATTCATCGTCACCGACAGCGGCGTCGAAGGCGGCCTGATCTACGCCCTCGCCGCGCCGCTGCGCGACGCCCTCGCGGCGCACGGCGCGGCGACGCTCGAACTCGACCTGCTGCCCGGCCGCACGCCGGCGCAGGTGCTCGCCGCAGTGACGCACCCGCGCGGCGCGCGCTCGCTCTCCAGCCACCTGCAAAGCCGCCTCGGCATCAAGGGCGTCAAGGCCGGCCTGCTGCGCGAATGCCTCGCACCGGCCGTCTTCGCCGATCCGCCGGCGCTGGCCGCCGCGCTCAAGGCGCTGCCCCTGCGCCTCGTCGCGCCGCGCCCGCTCGACGAGGCGATTAGCAGCGCCGGCGGCGTGCGCTTCGAAGCGCTCGACACGGCGCTGATGCTGCGCGAGCTGCCCGGCGTCTTCTGCGCCGGCGAAATGCTCGACTGGGAAGCGCCGACCGGCGGCTACCTGCTCACCGCCTGCTTCGCCAGCGGCCACGCCGCCGGACGCGGCGCGACCGCGTGGCTGGCGGCGCACCGGCCGGACGACACGCCGGCGGGCGCAGCGGCCCGCCTGCCACACAACGCGCCGAACGCCTGACGCCGCCGCCCGCAGGAGCCGCCATGTCCGATACCGCCGCCCCGAACGTCCGCCCGACGCTCCACGAATACGCCGCGTGGACGCTGGCCGGACTGTCCATGCTTTTCGTCCTCACGACGCATCTGCTGCCCGCGCTGATCGCCGGCCTGCTGGTGTACGAGCTGGTGCGCACGCTGGCGCCGCTCTTCGCCCGCCGCCTGTCCGGCAAGCGCTCGCGCGAAATCGCCGCCGCCGTGGTCATGCTGCTCGTCGTCGGCGCGCTCATTGCGATCAGCTTCGGACTGCACCTCTTCATCAAGAGCGAAGGCGGCAGCCTCTCCGCGCTGCTCGCCAAGATGGCGGAAATCCTCGACGGCTCGCGCCAGGTGCTGCCGCCCTGGGTCGGCGATCTGCTGCCCGAGGGCGCCGCCGGCCTGCACGCGGCGATCACCGGCTGGCTGCGCGAACACGCGGCCGAACTGCAGCGCATCGGCCGCGAAACCGGCCACATGCTCGCGCACGTGATGATCGGCATGGTCGTCGGCGGCCTCGTCTCGCTGCGCGAAGACGGCGCCAGCCGGCGCATGGGGCCGTTCGCGCGCGCCCTCGGCGAACGCGCCTTCCGCCTCGGCGAAGCCTTCCGGCGCATCGTTTTCGCGCAGGTCCGGATTTCCGCGATCAACACCGTGCTCACCGGCCTCTATCTCGCCCTCGTCCTGCCGCTGTTCGGCATCCACCTGCCGCTGACCAAGACGCTGATCGTCGTCACCTTCGTCGCCGGCCTGCTGCCGGTGGTCGGCAACCTGCTCTCGAACGCCGGGATCGTCGTCGTCAGCCTCGCTCACTCGCCCGCCGTGGCGGTCGCCTCGCTCGCCTTCCTGGTCCTCATCCACAAGCTCGAATACTTCCTCAACGCCCGCATCGTCGGCACGCAGATCCGCGCCAGCGCCTGGGAACTGCTCACCGCGATGCTCGTCATGGAAAGCCTGTTCGGCGTCGCCGGGCTGGTCGCCGCGCCGATCTGCTACGCCTGGCTGAAGGACGAACTGATCAGCCGCCAGCTGCTCTGAACCCGAATTTCCGAAAGAACCGCCGCATGCACATCTGGGTCGACGCCGACGCCTGCCCCCGCGCCGTCAAGGACATTCTCTTCCGCGCCGCGGTGCGCACCGCGACGCCACTCACGCTGATCGCCAACCAGACGCTGCAGGTGCCGCCGTCGCCGCACATCCGCAGCGTGCAGGTGCCCAAGGGCTTCGACGTGGCCGACAACGAGATCGTCCGCCGCCTCGCCGCCGGCGACCTCGTGATCACCGGCGACATTCCGCTCGCCGCCGAAGTCGTCGCCAAGGGCGGCCACGCGCTGAGCCCGCGCGGCGAGCGCTACACGAAGGAAAACGTCGGCGCGCTGCTCAACATCCGCGACTTCATGGACACGCTGCGCGCCAGCGGCGTCGAAACCGGCGGCCCCCCGGCCCTTTCGCCGGCCGACCAGCGCGCCTTCGCGGCGCAGCTCGACCGCTTCCTGGCGCGCCGCGCCTGAGCCGCCGGGCCTCGGGGAAGTCCCTGTTTCTGCTATAGTTCAGCCTGCGCGCCGCCTGCCGCCGACCCGTTCGGCGCCCGGCGGCCTTTTTTGCACTCCGGAATCCCAATGACCGCCACGCCCTACCCGCCCGAGCTTCTGCGCGACGTGCAGAAGCGCCGCACCTTCGCCATCATTTCCCACCCCGACGCCGGCAAGACGACGCTCACCGAAAAGCTGCTGCTGTTCGGCGGCGCGATCCAGATGGCGGGCACGGTGAAGGGGCGCAAGAGCGCCCGCCACGCGACCTCGGACTGGATGGAAGTGGAAAAGCAGCGCGGCATTTCGGTAACCAGCTCGGTGATGCAGTTCGAGTATCAGGACCACACCGTCAACCTGCTCGACACGCCGGGCCACGAGGACTTCTCGGAAGACACCTACCGCGTGCTGACCGCCGTCGACGCCGCCGTCATGGTGATCGACGCGGCCAAGGGCGTCGAAACGCAGACGATCAAGCTGCTCGACGTGTGCCGCATGCGCAACACGCCGATCATCACCTTCGTGAACAAGTTCGACCGCGAAGTGCGCGAGCCCTTCGAACTGCTCGAGGAAATCGAATCGGTGCTCGGCATCGAATGCGCGCCGGTGACCTGGCCGATCGGCATGGGCAAGACCTTCCGCGGCGTCTATCACCTGCTCGAAAACTCGCTGCTGCGCTTCGCGCCCGGCGAGGAAAAGAAGAGCGTGGCCGAGAAGCTCGACGGCATCGACAACCCGCTGCTCGACCAGCAGTTTCCGCTCGAAGTCGCGAAGCTACGCGAAGACGTCGAACTGATCCAGGGCGCCAGCAACCCCTTCTCGCTCGTCGACTTCCTGGCCGGCCAGCAAACGCCGGTCTTCTTCGGCTCCGGGATCAACAACTTCGGCGTGCAGGAAATCCTGCAGGCGCTGCTCGACTGGGCGCCGCCGCCGCAGGAGCGCGACGGCGGCAAGCGCATGGTGCAGCCGGCCGAGGCGCCGTTCACCGGCTTCGTGTTCAAGATCCAGGCCAACATGGACCCCAAGCACCGCGACCGCATTGCCTTTTTCCGCGTCTGTTCCGGGCGCTACAGCTCGGGCATGAAGGTCAAGCACGTGCGCATGGACCGCGAGATGAAACTGGCCAACGCGCTGACCTTCATGGCCAACGAGCGCGTGCTGATGGAGGACGCCGTGGCCGGCGACATCATCGGCATCCACAACCACGGCAACCTGCACATCGGCGACACGCTGACCGAAGGCGAGACGCTGGGCTTCAAGGGCATCCCCTACTTCTCGCCGGAACTCTTCCGCGCCGCGCGCCTGCGCGACCCGCTGAAGAGCAAGCAGCTGCAGAAGGGCCTGCAGGAACTCGGCGAAGAAGGCGCGATCCAGGTCTTCGAGAACCTGGCGAGCGGCGCCATGCTGCTCGGCGCCGTCGGCACGCTGCAGTTCGAGGTCGTCGCCCAGCGCCTGCAGACCGAGTACAAGGTCGACGCCATCTTCGAGCCGGCCGACATCTACACCGCGCGCTGGCTGACCTTCCCCGACGAGACCACGCGCCGCAACTTCGAGCGCGAGCAGCAGCACCGCATGGCTAAGGACGTCGACGGCAACCTCGTGTATCTGGCGAGCACGCGTTACAACCTCGACGTGACGCGCGAAAAATGGGAAAAAGTCGGCTTCCACGCCTCGCGCGAACACGGCCAGGTGCTGAGCTGAACGCCGAACAGCGATCTGCTTCGTGCTCCTCGTGAACTTCGTGCTTAAGGCGATTTTCTAGAATGAACTGGATGAACGATCTCGCGGCCCTCTGGCAGACGCACGGCGGCTGGGCGATCGGCGGCCTGCTGGCGCTGGTCGGCGCCGGCTTCGTGCTGCACTTCGTGCTGCCCGCCCTGTGGCTCGGACGCGACCTGCAGCGCGCCATCCGCGCGCTGGGCGCCATCGCCGCCGGCGCCGCCAAGGACACGCCGGCCGACCCGCAGCAGATCGGCCGCGAGGTGATGGCGACGCCCCGCCTCGCGCATCTCTGGCGCGAATACGTGCAGACGCTGCACGGCCTGACGCCGGCCAAGGGCGCGCCGCAGGTCGCCGTCTGGCGCGCGACGACGATGGCCGAGCAGTTCTTCACCGAGCAGGCGCTGGTCGATACGCCGCTCAAGACCGAGTTCTACAAGCATCTGCCGGGCATCCTCACCGGCATCGGCATCATCGGCACCTTCAGCGGGCTGATCGCCGGGCTGGCGCAGTTCGAGGTGTCGAGCAACCCGGAAACCGTGCGCGCCGGCCTGCACGGACTGATCCGCGGCGTCGGCCACGCTTTCGAGATTTCGGCGGCGGCGATCGCGCTCGCCATGCTGTTCACGTGGATCGAGAAATCGCTGGTCACGGCGCGCTACCGCCAGGTCGAACGGCTGGTGCAGCTGATCGACGGCCTGTTCGACACCGGCGTCGGCGAAGAATATCTGGCGCGCCTCGTGCGCGCCGCCGAAGTCTCGGCGCAGCAGGGCGCGCAGCTGCGCGAGGCGATCGTCGGCGAACTGCGCCAGAGCATGGAAGGCCTGTTCGCCCGGCAGCAGGAAATCAGCCAGCAACAGCAGCAGGCGCAGGCCGCCCTGCTCGGCAAGGCGGTTTCAGAGGCCGTCGCGAAAACCGTCGGCGCCGCGCTCGGCGAACCGCTGGCGCGCATGGCGGCAGCCGTCGAAAAGCTCGGCGCGAGCCAGAACGCGAATCTCGCGGGCGCGCTGGAAAAAGCGCTGCAGGGCTTCAACACCCGCCTCGATGGCAGCTTCGGCGCGCGCCAGAACGATCTTGAAAACCTGCTCGCGAAGACGGCCGGCGGGATGGACGCCGCCGTCGAGGCGCTCGGCCGCGTCGCCGGCGGGCTGGAACGCTCCGGCCGGGTCGTCGTCGACGCCGCCGCCGGGCGCCTGGAAAGCGCCGGCAGCGGCATCAACCAGGCCGGCGCGGCCTTCGCCCGCACCAGCCAGGACATGGCGCAGGCGGCGGCGGCGATGACGGCGGCGGCGCAGATGGTCGGCCAGTCGATGGACGAGCAGCGGCGCGCGCGCGAGGCCATCGCGCAGATGGTCGCCGACCTCGCCGCGACGGTCGACAACGCGCGCCGCGAAGCCTCGCTCACCGGCGAACTGGTCGGCCGCCTGGAGAACGCCGCCGGCGCCTTCGGCCGCGCCGGCCAGCAGGCCGAAAGCTATCTCCACGGCGTCAGCGACGTGCTCGGCCAGGCGCACGCCGCCTTCGCCGACAACATCGAGGCGACGCTGGCGAGCGGCAACGGCCAGTTCCAGAAGAGCGTCGTCGACGCCGTCGAGGCGCTGCAGGGCGCCGTCGAGGAACTGACCGACGCGCTCGCCCGCGCGCCGGCCGGCCGCGCCGCCGCGCGATGATCCCCGGCAGCCTGCGCTCCCGGAGCCGCAAGGCGGCGCGCGGCGACGCGGAAAAACCGTTCTGGATTTCCTACGCCGACCTGATGACGGCGTTGATGGTGCTCTTTCTCGTCGCGCTCACCGTCGCCCTGCTCGCCATCACGCACGAAGTCTCCGAGGCCGAGCGCCAGAAGAAGGCGCGCGACGACGATCTGCAGACCTTCCTGCTGCGCCTGCGCGTCATCACCGAGCGCTTCCCCGGCCTGACCCTGCGCGGCGCCGCCGTCGACTTCGGCGAACGCGCCCGCTTCGAGACCAACAGCCACCGCCTGAACGAGGCGCAGATGCGCCTGCTGCGCGAATTCGTGCCGCAGGTGCTCGCACTCGCGCGCGACCCGCTCGGCGAGAAATGGCTCAAGCGCATCTCGGTCGAAGGCTTCGCCGACGCGCGCGGCAGCTATCTGCACAACCTCAACCTCAGCCTGCAGCGCTCGCAGCGCGTGCTCTGCGCCCTGCTCGCGCCGCCCGGCGCGCCGCAGGCGCTGTCCGACGCCGACCGGCGCAGCGTGCACGAACTCTTCCTGGTCAGCGGCGCCTCGTTCAACGCGCTGAAGAACAGCCCTGAAGAAAGCCGCCGCATCGAGCTGCGCCTCGAATTCCTCGAAGCCGGCGAAGCGCACCCGCCGTCCCCTGCCGTCAGCGTCGAACAGGACAGCCGCTGTCCGCTCGACGCCTGAGCGCGCCCCCCGGACAGCTTCGCCGACCATGCGCAACAGCGATCCGCACGACGCTCCCCACGGCGCCCCGAACGGCGCCCTCGAGCGCCTGCGCCACGCCCTGCAGCAGGCGCTCGGCGGCCGCCCGAAAGGCGCCGGCGCGCTCTTCCCGAAAGGCGCCGACGCCCGCCTGCTCGCCGCCATCCAGGCCATCGGCCCGGCGCGCGGCCACCGCCACCCGCCGCACGTCGCGCACGGCGTCATGGCCTTCCGCCTGCGCGGCCTGGAAACGCCCGCGCCGGAACTCAAGTACGCCTGCTACGGCATCGCCCGCCAGGTCGACTGGGACGGCCGCCGCCTGATCGACGAACCGCGCCGGGTCGCCGACCTGCTCGCCGCGGTCGCGGCCCTCGCCGCCCAGCCTGCCGACGCGCACGGCGCCCCCGCCTTCAACGACTGCTGCCGCGGCCTGCTCGCCGCCTGGCGGGAAAGCGCCGAGGAACGCGCCGCCGACGCAGCCGCCGCTGACGGCGCCCGCTGGCAGGCCGTCGGCGAATTCCTGCGCGCACAGGGCCTGCTTTAACGATTCCGACAAAAGCAAGGCCGGGGTTCGCCTCCCGCTCCGATGCGCCTGCGCGTCGTTGCCCGGCGCTCCGCGCCCCAAGCGGCGGGCCGGGCCGCGCGCGCTAACACGTCGCGTCGCCGCGCCTTACTTCTCCCCGAGCGGCAAGGCGCTCTTGTCGATCACCCGGCGCAGGACGAAGCTCGAATGCACGCCGGTCACGCCTTCGATGCGCGTGATGCGGTCGAGCAGCAGTTCCTGGTAGGCGTCCATGTCGCGCACGACGGCCTTGATCTGGTAATCGGCGTCCTGCCCGGTGATCAGCAGGCACTCCATGACTTCGGGGATCGCGCCGATCCTGGCTTCGAAATTCTCGAAGCGTTCCGGCGTGTGGCGGTCCATCGAGATGTGGATCAGCGCCATCAGCGACAGGCCGAGCGCCTTGGCGTCGAGCACCGCGCGGTAGCCGGCGACGATGCCGGCCTCCTCCAGCGCCCGCACGCGGCGCAGGCAGGGCGAAGGCGAGAGGCCGATGCGCTCGGCGAGGTCCTGGTTGCTGATCCTGCCGTCCTGCTGCAGCACTTCGAGGATGTGGCGGTCGTAGCGGTCAAGCTGCATGATATTGCCCGTCTGCGAATTAAACGTTTGCAACAATATCAATAAACAAAACAATTTGGCAATTTAATAGCTTTAACAACAGAAATTAGGCGATAAAACGCAAGCACCTGCCGTGCGCTTTTCCGTAAACTGTCGTCATGTCCTCTCCGCCGCCGCCCGGCGCGCAGAGGCGCCCCGACCTTCGCCAGGAGAATGCAGGATGATGCAACACGCCGCCGCCAAATACCGCCCCTTCCCGCCCGTCGCGCTCGCCGACCGCCAGTGGCCGAACCGCGTCATTTCGGCACCGCCGATCTGGATGAGCACCGATCTGCGCGACGGCAACCAGTCGCTGTTCGAGCCGATGAACGCCGAGCGCAAGATGCGCATGTTCCGCACCGTCTGCGCGGTCGGCTTCAAGGAGATCGAGGTCGGTTTCCCGTCGGCGTCGCAGACCGATTTCGATTTCGTGCGCCTGCTCATCGAAGGCGGCCACGTTCCCGAAGACGTGACGATCGAGGTCCTCACCCAGGCGCGCGACCACCTGATCGAGCGCACCATGGAATCGGTGCGCGGCGCGCAGCGCGTCATCGTGCACGTCTATAACGCGACCTCGCCGACCTTCCGCGACGTCGTCTTCGGCATGAGCCGGAGCGAAGTGGTGCAACTGGCCGTCGACGCCGTACGCCGCATCAAGCAGCTCGCCGCCGAGCAGCCGGAAACCGAATTCATCCTGCAATACAGCCCGGAAACCTTCACCGCGACCGAACTCGACTTCGCCGTCGAGGTGTGCGACGCGGTGACCGCCGAATGGGGCGCGACGCCTGAGAAGAAGGTCATCCTCAACCTGCCGGCCACCGTCGAGGTGGCGACGCCCAACGTCTACGCCGACCAGATCGAGTGGATGCACCGCCACCTCGCGCGGCGCGACAGCGTGATCCTCTCCTTGCACCCGCACAACGACCGCGGCACCGGCGTCGCCGCCGCCGAGCTCGGCCTGATGGCCGGCGCCGACCGCGTCGAGGGCTGCCTGTTCGGCAACGGCGAGCGCACCGGCAACGTCGATATCGTGACGCTGGCGCTCAACATGTACACGCAGGGCGTCGATCCGCAGCTCGACTTCTCGGACATCAACGCCGTCGCGCGTACCGTCGAGCACTGCAACCAGCTGCCCATCCACCCGCGCCACCCCTACGTCGGCGACCTCGTGTTCACGGCCTTCTCCGGCTCGCACCAGGACGCGATCAAGAAGGGCTTCGCCGCGCAGGAGCCGGGCGCCGTGTGGAACGTGCCCTACCTCCCGATCGATCCGGCCGACGTCGGCCGCAGCTACGATTCGGTGATCCGCGTGAACAGCCAGTCGGGCAAGGGCGGCGTCGCCTATCTGATGGAGAGCGAATACGGCGTCGTGATGCCGCGCCGCCTGCAGGTCGAATTCTCCGGCGAGGTGCAGGCGCACACCGAACGCACCGGCGGCGAGGCGAGCGCGGCCGACATCTGGCAGCTCTTCGCGCGCACCTATTTCGAAGACCGCGGCGGCATGCGCTACGTCGAGCATCATCTGTTCGAACACGGCAAGGCGCAGGGCATCCGCATCAGCGTCGAACTCGACGGCGTGCCGCACCTGATCAGCGGCGAGGGCAACGGCCCGATCGACGCCGCCGTGCATGCCCTGCAGAGCATCGGCGTCGCCTTGCAGGTGCGCAGCTACGAAGAGCGTTCGATGGGTGCCAGCGGCCACGCCCAGGCCTGCGCCTTCATCGAGGTAACGCAACCGGGTCGCGGCGGCGAATGCTACGGCGTGGGCATCGACGCGAACATCGTCACGGCGTCGATCAAGGCCCTGGTCAGCGGCTACAACCGACTGGAGGCGCGCGGCGCCGTGAAGGAAGCGCAGGCCGCCTGAAGCATAGGAGCGGGCGGTACGTCGCCATGAGAGGGCGGGCCGCCCGCGCTCACATCGACTTCCAGGCCAGCCAGGCGATCAGCGCGAAGATGACGAGCAGGCCGACGAGTTCGAGATAGGCCATGGCGTCTCGGCAAAGGCGGGAGTGAAAAAAAGGCGGGGTGCCGAAACACCCCGCCTTTTCCTTTGTGTCATCCCCCGCCGCGCGTTTTCCGCGCCGCGGGGGACGACGCCGGAGCGCTTAGAAATGCAGCGGGCGCTTGTCGCAGGCCAGCGCGGCTTCGTGCACGACTTCCGACAGCGTCGGGTGGGCGTGACAGATGCGCGCGAGGTCTTCCGACGCGGCGCCGAACTCCATCGCGACGACGCCTTCCGAGATCAGTTCGGAGGCGTTGGCGCCGATGATGTGCACGCCGAGGATGCGGTCGGTCTTGGCGTCGGCCAGCATCTTGACGAAGCCGGTCGGGTCGCCCATGCCGAGCGCGCGACCGTTGGCGGCGAACGGAATCTTGCCGACCTTGTAGGCGACGCCGTCGGCCTTGAGCTGCTGCTCGGTCTTGCCGACCCAGGCGATCTCGGGGCTGGTGTAGATGACCCAGGGGATGGTGTCGAAGTTGCAGTGACCGGCCTGGCCGGCCATCAGTTCGGCGACCATGACGCCCTCTTCCATCGCCTTGTGCGCGAGCATCGGACCGGAGACCACGTCGCCGACCGCCCACACGCCGGGCAGGTTGGTGCGGCAGTGGCCGTCGACGTTGATCTGGCCGCGCTCGTTGAGCTGCAGGCCGACCTTGTCGGCGTTCAGGCCGTCGGTGTTCGGCACGCGGCCGACGGAAACGATCAGGCGGTCGGCGTCGAGCTTCTGCGCGGCGCCGGCCTTGTCGGTGTAGGCGATCGAGACGCCCTTCTTCGACACCTTCACGTCGCCGATCTTGACACCGGTCTGGATGTTCAGCCCCTGCTTGGCGAAGACCTTGGCGGCTTCCTTGGCGACGTCGACGTCGGCGACCGACAGGAAGTCTGGCATCGCTTCGAGGATGGTCACTTCGGAACCCAGGCGGCGCCAGACGCTGCCCATTTCGAGGCCGATCACGCCGGCGCCGATGATGGCGAGCTTCTTCGGCACGGCGTCGATATCGAGCGCGCCGGCGTTGTCGCAGACGATCTCGTTGTCGACCGCGATGCCCGGCAGATGGCGCGCCTTGGAGCCGGTGGCGACGATGACCTGCTTGGCCTCGACGACGTCGTTGCCGACCTTGACTTGCCAGCCGCCGTCCTTGCCGGCGCCGACGAAGGCGCCGTGACCGTTGAGCTGGGTCACCTTGTTCTTCTTGAACAGGCCCTTGATGCCCGAGGTCAGCTGCGTGACGATGCCGTCCTTGCGGCCGACCATCTTGCCCACGTCGATCTTCGGCGTGCCGACGCTGATGCCCTGCGCGGCGAAGCTGTGGCCGGCTTCCTCGAACAGGTGCGAGGTGTGCAGCAGCGCCTTCGATGGAATGCAGCCGACATTCAGGCAGGTGCCGCCGAGGCGCGGTTCGCCCTTGGGATCGGCATAGGCGTTGGATTCGCAGCAGGCGACATTGAAGCCGAGCTGCGCGGCGCGGATGGCGGCCACGTAGCCGCCGGGGCCGCCGCCGATGACGAGGACGTCGAATTGCTTGGACATTGTTCTTTCTCCTGGTGGAAACGAGAAAAAGGGGCCGGGGCAAGGGGCTTCTGACCCCGTGCGCCGCGCCCCTTTCCTTCTAGTGCATCAGACGCCGAGCAGCAGGCGGGCCGGATCTTCCAGCGCTTCCTTCATGGTCACCAGACCGAGCACGGCTTCGCGGCCATCGATGATGCGATGATCGTAGGACATCGCCAGATAGTTGATCGGGCGCACGACGACCTGGCCGTTCTCGACGACGGCGCGGTCCTTCGTGGCGTGGATGCCGAGGATCGCGGACTGCGGCGGATTGATGATCGGCGTCGACAGCATCGAGCCGAAGATGCCGCCATTCGAGATCGAGAAGGTGCCGCCGGTCAGCTCTTCCATCGAGATCTTGCCGTCCTTGGCCTTCTGGCCGAACTCGGCGATCTTCTTCTCGATGTCGGCGATGGTCATCTGGTCGGCGTCGCGGATGATCGGCACGACGAGGCCGCGCGGCGAACCGACGGCGATGCCGATGTCGATGTAGCCGTGATAGACGATGTCGTTGCCGTCGACCGAGGCGTTCAGGATCGGGAACTTCTGCAGGGCGGCGACCGCGGCCTTGACGAAGAAACCCATGAAGCCGAGACGGACGCCGTGCGCCTTCTCGAACTTCTCGCCGTACTGCTTGCGCAGCGCCATGATCGGCGCCATGTTCACTTCGTTGAAGGTGGTCAGGATGGCGTTTTCGTTCTTCGACTGCAGCAGACGCTCGGCGATGCGGGCGCGCAGGCGCGACATCGGAACACGCTGCTCGGGACGCTCGCCGAGCGGAATCTGCACGGCCGGCGCGGCGGCCAGCGCCGGAACGGCGGCCTTCGGCTGGGCGGCTTGCGCATCTTCCTTGGTGACGCGACCGCCACGGCCGGAGCCGGCGACGTCGGCGGCGGCGATGCCCTTCTCGTCGAGAATCTTGCGGGCGGCCGGCATGGCCACGCCGGCGGCCGACGGTGCGGCAGCGGCGGGCGCGGCAGCCGGCGCCGGC
>RCMZ01000824.1_pt1 | contig 12760 bp, 8 predicted proteins | sample 2041141 | NCBI WGS metagenome assembly RCMZ01 (sample SAMN09708263, study PRJNA481090) | Wastewater metagenome, whole genome shotgun sequencing project. | biome: sewage; isolation source: Davis station wastewater (DW) | place: Antarctica: Davis Station | collected 2010-03-01
TTCATCTTGTATTCCACCGTCAGCACGGACGCGCCATCCGGCACCATGGTCATGGCCGCGTAGCCGGCGGCCGAGTCCGCGATCATGCCGACCACGCCGCCGTGCACGAAGCCGTGTTGCTGCTCGATGCCGCTCCAGTGCGGCACGTGGATTTCCGTGCTGCCATGTGCCACCATCGGCAGGCTGGCCTGGATCAGGGTCATGGCGTTCTGCAGCGCAAAACTGGCTTGGACTTTCTCGGCGAAGTGCGGGGCGGGAAGACGGGACATGACATATACTTTGCTTTCTCAAAGGGAACAAGGAAAAACGCCAGGACACTACTGTACCCTGCTTCCGGCGCCCGGCAAGCAGCAAGGCCCGCGAGCCATGCAGATTCGCCAGCATGGATGACACCATGCTGTTGGCCTTGTTCTACAACAACCCCGGCGGCGACAGCAGCAGGCTGATGGCGATGGCCACCAGTACCGGCAAGTGGTCGCGCTGCCCAGTGAAATACGGCAGCAGGGTCAGGCCCGATAACGGCCACTTCGTCTGCCGATCAGCAGGTTCGCGGCAGTCGCCAGCCATTCGTGCCGTATCGGACTATTGTTTTAACACAATACGCCGCGCCTCCAGTGCCGCATCGATGTCCGACAAGCCGGCAGCGGTGCAGATGTCGATGACGGCGGGCTCGATGGCACGCGCAAACACACGCTGGCCATCAGCAATGCCCGCAAACTCAAGGCGCATCTGCAATAATCCGTGTGCCCCCTCTGCCATCTCTCCCGTGTAGGCCAACGGCGACTGGCTGTAACTCAGTTTAAACACCCCGGCACGTGGCCGCCCCAGCTCCACCCATTCTCCATAAGCATGTCCCTGCATGAGCACTGGCTGAAATTTGTCTTGCCGAATACGTCCCACGTAATAGGCAAACGGCGCCTCGCCACGAGAATGGTCAACCACGGCGGCCACGCCACCGTCACACAGGCGCAACAGGCCCAAGGCAACGCCGGTTTTGGCGGTGGGTTGAAACAGGTCCTTCGGATTGCTCGCCAGGGCCGGATGCACGGTCAACCCGGGGACTTTTTCGCCAAATACCTGCGCCATATATGCTTGCATTTTCGCATGCAGCGATTTGCCGGCGTCCTCGTCGTCCAGCCCAAAATAGCCGGAAATCTGCCGGCACAGGCTCGAATTTCCAGCCAGCAACACATGCACATGGTCGGGCACGGCATCCTGATATGCTTTTTGCATGGCGACACAAAAGGCCAGCACACCCTGGCCGATACGCTGCTCCAGATAATCGAGTAGCGCCGACTTGGCAACTTTCAACTGCAGCGCGCTACGCTTGCCGCTACGGTCAAACAGGGGGACGGTCGGACACTGCGTCTCCATGCGCCCTGTTTCCCACAAGGGGCGCAATATGCTCATGAGCACCAATGTATTCGTGCGGGCATAGCGGCCCTGCTCGACGATACGCTCATGGCCAGGGAAAGCATCGGCATCGAGAGGCCGGGTAAACACGGCACCCAGTTCCAGGCACGCCGCCAGATTATCCTGGAAGACACGATAGGCCAGGTTTGCCAACAAGTTCTCGCCGCCAAGATAGCGGTCGCCCGCGGCGCCATGACGCTCCAGGATCTGCTCGAGGTCCGGATCTTCATGTTCGGCCGGCAAGCGGTAGTGGCCAAAATCAAAATCGCTGCTACCTCCGCCAAAATCGAACACGCTATACGCCACACCTTCCCTTGTCGGCAATATTCCCAGGCTTGGCAAGGCCGCCGCCGCGTACGCAGCCGGCTCGGAAGCCACTTCGTCAACTCGGAAGTTCTGAAACTCGGGCGCCGTCAGGAGGGTCGATGGCAGGCTGCGCTGCAGGCCGCGGCGGAAGGAGGCCAGGATCTTGTCCTTCACCAGTTGCGGATAGTCGACGGGAAACGTCATGCAATAGCGTAAAAACAAACCCCGCCCACGCCAGTTGATATTCATGCCAATAAACCATGCATACAACTCGACCGGGTCGAAATCGTCGCCAGCATACAGCTCGAGCGGCATGCCCCGCACTGGATTGCGCACGGAGGGCGCCAGCAATTCACGTTCGACCTGGCGGCCGTCGGTGACGAAGACACGCTTGCCCGCTTCTGCGTCAAGCACCCATTGCTTGATATGCATCAGCAAACTGCCGATCATCTGGTGCGACTTATCGCTGGACAGGAAATCCTGCAAGGCTGCATGCGAACAACGCACGTGCTCCCAGTCCACATCCGGGCGATAAGCGCAGTTTTGCCAGACGCGCATCAAGCCGGTCCAGTCCAGGAACTCCAGCATCGTGGGATTCTCATAATTGCTGGCCTCTTCCTGGTCCAGGAAATTGCCGACACCGACGCGCAGCAGTTTGCGCTTGCCATGTTCGTTGATCGCCACCACCGTACTGCTGGTGCCAAAATCGATGGCGACGTCCCAATCGCGCACATCTTCGGCCGGATTACGCGCACGCACCGCTTCCGCGCGCAAAGTATCCGCATCCATGCCCCAGGCTTCCCACATGCCCTTGGCGGCATCGTCGAATTGCGTGTCTTCCAGCATCGGCAGGCGCATGCCGCGATAATCGATATCGCGCCACTGCAAACGCAACGGCACGGCGGCGCGCAACGGCGCCAGCAGGTCGATGGCACGCATGTCCCCCGCATCAAACAGAGACCAGCCGCGCTGGACACACTGCTCGATGAACTCAGGGTAGCTTGCTTCTCCGACAAGATCATTGACTTCGATCAGGCGCGCATTGCCTTCTGCGACGCCATCGCCAGCAACCGTGCCGACCGCCACCGTTCCCTTGACATTCAGCCAGGGGCTGCGGTGCAGGAAGAAATCAAAGGGAGCCGCCTTGCCAGGACAGGCTGGCGCATTGTGAAATTCCAGCAGTTCCTGCTCCGTCGGGACGCGCCAGGAACCGATGTTTCCGATTTTCTTCTTCGCAATCCCAACAGTCGCTTCCTGCGCCCCGCTCCATCGGCGCAGATCCGGCTGGGCATTCCACAAGAGGCGCGTGCTGGCATCGTAAAACATGCTCTCCGCACCATTGGCACAGACCACCCAGAAGGCTTTTTCCGACAGTTTCGCCGCCTGCTCCGCCAGCTTGTCGCGGTGGTAGTCAGCCTTGCTATCACCCGTATTCATTTGCATCTCGACATTCTCATTCTTATTTTTTATCAGTTGTTGCAGCACTGCATTCAGAGTGTTCATGAGGGATTGACGTGCCTGTTCCATTATGAGAAAAATCCGCGCATTTCAGCTCTGATTTGCAAGCGGTGCGGCAAGTTGCGGCAAAAATTCAGGATCGCGTCACGCTCATCTTGCGGCATCGACTGCAAGCGCCGCTTCATGAACAACACGGTTTCGGGCGAAGGGTCGGGATACGGAGACGGTATGGTAATGGTCTGGCATGTCATCGCCATCATGGCCACTTCGTCCGGGCGCACGACACCCCAGAAATTGCGAAAAATCGCAGGTAGAAAAACCAGCAGAGGTTCTATGGCAGGCATGCGCAGCAGGTGCAATGCCTCTTCCAGCGCAGCCTTTTCTTGCGCAAGAATGGCGATTTCGGTGCGCAGCATCGTCAGTTGCTCCTCGGACTCGCCCAGGCGGTCCTGTACCGCGCTGTGCGCCAGGCGTTCCAGATACTCGCTGAGAACCTCGGGAGAGGATTGCTCCAGCGTAAAGTCCCGCAACAAGTTCAGCTCATACTCATCCGTCATGGCGTTTCCTCCTGCAGTTGCTTCTGCAGCAACTTACCACATTGGCTTTCATAATATGTCTGCACGGTGGCCAGGCTGAACAGGCTTGCAAGCAAGCGTTCGGCCGGTAGCTCGCCAGCGGCATGCACGGCGTCGACGAGGCGCGCAAAACTGCCAGTGGCGAGCATGCTGGCCGCCGCATGCAAGGTGCGCAAGCGCTGGGCCAGGTGTGCCTCCAGATCAACGGTCTGCGCGCTGACATCTTCGAGCGCCTGGGTAGCTCCGCGCATCAGGTCGTGGACGGCATCGAGCAAACTGTTCGTCTGGCTGACCCAAAACAGATTCCACCACGCCGCCAGTGGATGGTCGGCGGCCAGCAACAAGTCTTCAGATGTTTCCAGCAAGGAATTCCACTCCTTGACGCGCGCTCGCTTGCTCCACATCCGAAACAATGTGCTCTGTATTTCCTCCTGCTCGGCCCCATCCAGGCGCCGCATGTTCATGCCAGGCAAAAATACTCCCTGGTCGCAGATGCCAGCCAGCATGCCGCGCACGGCCACCAGCACACGATGGGAAGCGGCGACTCTGGGCGCCAGTTGCCACGCCTCCGGCCAGGCACGCATGCGGCTTTGCCAGGGATGACCTGGGTCCGCTACCTGCCCCAGCGGCGCCAGCAGGCATTGCCAGAAGCGGGCACGAAAGGCTTGCAACTGCAACGCATCCATGCTGTCAAATTCCACGCAGAGCACTGTCAGTTCCAACTCATCCGGATCGAGCCCCAACTTCGTCCATATATCGCTGACCAGGCACGCAGCCAGCGCACGCAGGCGCTGCTGGTCCTCTTCCGGGCAATGCGTCATCACCATCAGCAATTGGCTCTGTCCGAGGAAATAAGCGTCGTTCAATGCCTCCAGGAAATCGTGCAGCCGCTGTCTATTGACGCTGCTTTCAAGGCGCATGGCGCTGACCACGTACACCAGCGCAAGATTATTGTCTCCCGCGAGCATGAGCTCAGCAGGCTGCTCCGCCAGCGTGTCCTCGCTCGAATTCCAGCCTGGCATGTCGATCAGGAACAGACGCTTGGGTGCATTGCCTTCCATGTAACCATCGCCTTCAGGCAAGACAAGTTGCTGCATGGGCAAGGACAGGCGCAGGCGGAAACGCTGCGGCGCATAGTCGGCGGCAAGGATTTCCCCACGCTGGGGAAAATGTGCCAGCGCCCTGACGACAGTGGCTTGGTCCGTATCGCACTCCCGCTCGACCAGATGCAGCGCCGCCTGCGCGCCATACGTCACTTCTAGTGGCAAGCGGGTTTGCACTTCGCGCGAGCTGATGGGTTTCAATGCCTGTGGCACCATATCCCCCAGCAATTCATTGACCAGCCGTGTTTTTCCGGCGGAAAACTCCCCCACGATGCGTGCCGTCAGACTGCCATCGCAGATGCCATGCCAGCCCGTCATCTGCGAGGCAAACGCCGCCATGGCTTCATGCAGCGTGCCAGGCTGTGTTTTTGATGCATTCATACTGATCCCGTGTACTGATATTCAAGACTGTCCAGCAAACCGCGTCCATCCCGCAACAAGCGCCGCGCCGCCGACTGCCAGCCATGACACGCCAGCGATGCCACTGCCTGTGCGTCGAGCCAGCCTGGCAGGCAGGCCAGGACGGCACCCGGCATGTGCCGCCTGGCAAGCTCTCCCTGTTCGCGCTCCTCGCATGCCTGCGCGACGGCAATCAAACCGGACAATCCCGGTTGTGCCGCGCGAAAAGCATCATTATTTCCCGACAGAAGCAGCGGTGCCAGCAGCAGGTGGTGATTTTTCGCCCCCCAATCCTTCGGCCTGGCCTGGCGATCATCTTGCGCCACCGCCTGTACCGTTTCGGCAATCAGCGCGGCGCAAGGCTCCTGCAATGCTGGATAGCACGCGCCGAGCGCGAACACCGTACGCCAGAACAGCGGTTGCATGCGCAGCAGATGCTGCCGGTCGATGGGCAGATTTTCGTCGAGAGCATCATCGAGCACGCGCGCATACAGATGGACGCGCGCGCAGTGCAGCAACGTCGTCGCGAACTCGGGATCCGTACGCTCCTGCCATGGCTCCACCAGCAGCGCCAGGAAAGGCGGGAAGTAGCAGGCCACCGCATTGAGCCGCCGCAACGCGCGCGAGGCGCCTGCGGTATTGGCGGACATGGCGAAACTGGCAATATCATTTTGCAAAACTGCGCTCAGATTATCCAACAATGCTTCATCAGCCATGTCCACGTGCACTCCGGACTAAACGCAGATGGGCATAACCGCCAAGCCCGCAAGTACCGACGGTCCGTTGCGAAAAACTCAGCGTCTGCATATGCTGCTCATTTTCCTGGTCGCTGTTCGACGACCAGTACTCCGCCTCTCCTTGCAAGTCGGGAAAGAACTGGCTGCTGATGCAAAAATCTTGCTGCACCGTCCCTGCATGCAGCGACGGCGCTCCGGTTTGTAACAGGGTCTTGAGCTCATCGAGCGTGGGCAAGCGCCAGTCGCGGTGTCCGCACCAGCCGTTGTAGTTGAGCATGGCCAGTTGCTGCAACACCGTGCGCCACTGACAGCGGCCACTACGGTGTGGCCACTCGCCCTGCAAACGCGTGTTCACCGTCCACATCAGTTCGTAGCCCTGATCGAGCGCCGCGCTCCATTCCTCGCTAGCCAGTGGCAACAGTTCACCTGCCGGCCCGATCTTGCGCCAGGCTGCCGTACCGTCCGACATGGTACCGGCGCGCCGGCGTGCAGCGATACGCGTGACGGTGCTGATTTCCTGCGCAATTTCGCGCGCGCTGGGCGCATGCAGTCGTTCAAGACGCTGCACTTGTTGCTGCAATTCGCGCAATTGCTGCGCCATACCCTGTTTGCCGGCAGACATCTGCGCCAATTGCTCCACATAATGCTCCATGGGCACGGGCGCGACCATTGCCAGCAAACCGGCCAGCGATTCGTCCACCTCGCTCATGCCAGCGCCGCGATCGCCGTCTCGATGCCTTGCGCTTCACGCTGTAACTGTGTGAGCGCCAGCGCGCGTTCCTGCGGCGCCGCATCGAGGTGTGCCAGCTGGACCTGCAACTGCTCCAGGCTGGCGGCGAGCGCCGATTCGACATGCTGCGCCCAGTAGGCATCCACCTTGCCCATCAGCAATTGCTGCATGCCCGCCGCCTGCTGCTCGTAGCTGCGCAGCCAATCGCCGACAGCGCGCTCCAATGCCAGCAAGACAGTGCGCTGATGCTGCACATGGGCTTCCTGCCGCGCCTGTTCCGCGCGTGCATCAAGCAGCACGGTCAGTTCGCTGATTTCCTGCTGCAGGCGCAGTGCTTCCTTGTTGCTTTGCTCCAGCGCCCAACCAGTCAACTCGCGCTCGCTGGCCAGACGTTCCTTGCGCACCAATTCGTTGCGTGCGAGCTGCAGTCCTGCATCCAGCTCGGCCACTGCGCGCCGCTGCTCCGCCAGCGCCTGCGGATCGACGACGCTGCGTTCGCTCGGTGCACCGCCACAGGCATTGCCGATCCGCTCGCCCCAGTAAGCGAGCGAAAGAACCTCAAGCGCACCCAGTTTCTGCAAGATGGGTTGCGGAATGTTCGGGTGCGGATCGCCGGTACGGATCGCCTGCGCCACCTTGGTTGTCTCCGTGACGATCTTGCTGATCTGCTGGGCCTTGACGACCACGTTACGAATCTTGACACCCTGGCCAACCAATGCCCCCACCTTGGCGCCAACGGTCGCAGGGTTGACACATATCAATGCCAAATCGGCAATTTCGCCAAAAAAGCGTCCCAACTGCGCACCGCCGTTGCCCTCCGTGCGCTCGATGACGCGCGCCAGCGGCTCCTCGATCACGTATCGCCGTTGCTGCGCCAGCGTATGGAGCTGCAGCTCGTCGGCAGCAAGGTCGACGCTGGGCAAGGCCTGCAGCTGGTTTTCCGTTGCCAGGACGAGCTGCTGCTTTTCCGATAAGGCCTGCTGCAGCTGCAACAATTTCCCCGTCTCGAGAAAAGTGCTGACATCCACCGCGACGGGAACGGGCAGGCGCAAGTTGAAGCTGCTGACCTGTGCATCGGGCAGCTGCAATGCGCCATAAGCCACCGAACGCGAGCTGAAATCAACGGCCAGCGCCGCGAGCGCTTCGCGCAACTGCTCGCCGCCCTGCAGACCAAAGTGCTCCCAGTCCACTACCACGCCACTGTCCGCCGGCACCTGCAGCAACTGCTGCAATTGCCGCTGCAGCGCCTGCCGGCGGCGTGTGGCGGCATCATCCGCATCACGCTCAAGCTGTGTGGTCTCCTCTTTCTGGCGCGCATACAGCTCGGTCTTCATGACATACAGTTGCTGCTTCTTCTCCAGTACCTCCGCATGCGCGCGGCGCACGGCATCTTCCGACCGCAGCTGGCAGGCGTGCTGTGCCTGCACATTGCTGCCCATCGCGTTCTCCAGCAGCGGTCGCATTTCCGAACGGAAACGTTGCAAGCGGATTGTGGACAGTTCTTGCCGCGATTGCGCCACGAATTGCAACAATTGTTCGCGCCCCAGTCCGTGCACGCTGACGCATTGCAAGTCCACGCAAAGACCCGTTTCAGCTTTGATCTGCTCTGACCAGCGCCCCAGGTCCGGCGCCTTCTCGCCTTGCGCCACACTGTTCACCACCATATCCCAGCGCGTGACCACGACTTTTACCCGCTTGCCGTACTGGCGCACGATGCGCAATGCTTCCATATCCTGCCGTGTTGGCCCACGCGGCTCAAGCAGATACAGCACCGCGTCAGCCTGCTGCACCTGGGCCGCGGTGTATTCCTGGCGGGCCGCCGACACGCTGCCCAGACCAGGCAAGTCGACCACCGTCACATCGCGCAACCATTCCAGCGGCAGCGCCAGCGTGGCGCAGACCGCACCGTCCGGCGCCTGCGAGGTCGCCTGACGAAAACCATCGAGATCCAGCGGCAAGGTACTGCCATCCGGCCCCACCAGTGCCATCGACAGCGTAGCACCGTGCTCGATAAACGTCGGCAGCGCCGTCGCTTCTTCCGGCGCCGTATGCAGCAAGGCCTCGCCCATCAGCATATTCAACAAACTGCTCTTGCCAACGGAAAAACCGCCCAGCACGACCAATTGCAGCGGCGCACTGGCCACCAGCCTGGATGCAGCCAGTTCGCGGGCCTGCTCTTGCAAGTCGGTTGGCAACAACGGCGCCAGTTGCACCAGCGTATCTTGAATTTTGTCCATCGTGTTTTCCTCAGCGGCCTGTGGCCTGGGTTTGCTGTACCAACTGCGCCAGTTCCTGCTGCGCCGCCTGTAACTGCTGTTCGCGGCGCGCCACATCGGCTTGCCCTTGTTGTAACAATTGATGCACGGATTCTCGCTGGGTGCGCTTGTCGCTCAAGGGCTCGACAAATTGTTCGCTGACGCAACTGTGCAGCAAGGCCAGCTGATTATCGTAAAGTTGCTGTACAGATCCGCTGACATGTTCTTGCAGATAGGAAATGCGCTGCTGCAACTGGCCAACGGTAGCCGCCGTCAACTGCGCCAAGGTTGCCGAAACCAGATGCTGCTGCTCGTCCTGGCGTGCCTGCTCGGCCGCCTGTTTCTTGCGGTTGAACGTCTGTAATTCTTTTTCATACTTGCGCAGGGCCGCCTCGGCAGACAGGCGCACGCCTGTTTTTTGTAACTCCTGTTGCCTGATGAACTCCATTCGAGTGGCCTTGTCAGCAAGGTTTTCTTGCTGGCGCGCCAAATCCTCTTTCCATGAATTAACATTGCTGTAATCGAGATACTCTTCATTTTCATGGCGATCACTGCTGTACATCCCGCCGCTACGCTTGACACTCTTGTTCCCCGTACGTGGCGCTGGTTGCCCACCGAGCCTGTCCAGCTGGCTTTCAGCGCGTTCCAGGGCTATGCGTGCCATCTCAATATCGCGCTCGTTCGGCGCATTTTGCTGGACTTTCAGTCTCAAGCGCTCCAGTTCATCTTCGCGCTCGGCAATGGTCTGCTCCAGTTCCAGCGCTTGCGCATGATGGTCCTCGATCAGGGACAAGTCCAGATCAAACCCCACGTCCAGCTTGGGCAAAGTGATATGCATCTCCCCCAGCGCCGTATTCAATTGCTTCGCGTGCTGCGCCATACTTTTTTCATATTCTGCGCGCAAACCTTCCAGGCTTTCGGCCAGCAACTGCCGTTCTTTTTGCCACAGCTGATTCACCGTACCGACGACGTCCTCAAACTCACGCGCCACATTGGCAGGCAAGCCTATCTTCTTGACCTTCTTGGCGACCTGCGATTCGATGTAGCCAACGGTCAGGTGAATTTCAACCTGAGCCTTCAAATTGGCCAGCGGGGCGATCAACTGATGTTCAATTTCCCTGGCCCGGTGCCTGGCGGCACGCGTATGCTCCACTGCCGACCCGTTCGCCAGGGTGCGCATTTCCAGTTCCAGATTCTTGATTTCTTCGTCCAGCAGCGCCAGATCGCGCGCGCGCTGCTCCTCTGTGTCCGTCGAGGCCAGTTGCCTCTGCTCCGTGGCTATGCGTTCCGACAATTGCTCTTGAATGTGCGCCAACTGCTTCAGCGGTTTCAGATAGATCTGTTCCAGCGCCTCACCATTGCAGAACATGTCACTGATCCGTTTGGACAACAAATCGACACCGGAACGCGCCCGCTTATGCTCATCGTCGGACAGCGCCCAGGCGGCGCTGACACCCATCAAGTGATGCTGATCGGTCATCAATGCCAGTTCAGCTTCGGGTTGATCATGCAACTGTTTGCGGAAGTTGGCACGCACATGTTCCAGTTTCAAGTCGGAAAGTCTGGCATCGGACATGGCTTCGGACTTACCCTCCGGCGTGTCCAGGATGACATCCCACATATTCACGACCGTAATGAATTTACTGAAGTCCTTGCGCAGTGTACCGGCGACAAATTTCCATTCAGAAGCATTCGCACCCAATTGCAACGCACTTTGCACCCATACCGCAATATGCGCTTCCGCAATGGCGCGACGCGTGATTTCTTCATGGTGCTGCACCATCGATTCCAGTCCTGGTGTATCGATCAATACCAGCCCCAGATCGAGCAAGGGATGCTGCATGAAAATCTCGATGCGATCCACAGATAAGCGGGCATCCGCATTGAGTGCATCAAGTTCAGTACTCCAGCGCTCCAGCGCGCTGGCATCCGTCCATGCAATTTCCTGCGCCGACTGGCCATCGACAAAATGCACGCGAATAAACCGTTCCGTACGTCCTGCTGGCAAAGCGCGCACAAAAGTATTAATTGCCGTAGTCGCCTCTTGTGCATGGCGTAGCAACTTGATACCCAGCAGTGCATTCACCAGACTGGACTTCCCACGCGAGAATTCACCAACGAATACCAGCATCACGTTGCGGTCAGCCTCCAGTGAACGGCTTAATTCAGCAAATTTGGCATGCGAACTTTTCAACTCATCACCGCCAAACCGTTCAAATATGGACTGCGTACGCTGCAATAAAACCTGCGCCTCTTGAATCCGTTCCTGGCGGGAGTGCAAGCCAGCACTGATTGCTGCATTTTCAATGGCATTGACAGATGAATTCATTCTTGAAATAGCCTTTATATGAGCCAGAAAAATCGTCGAAGCATATTGTAACGATATTTTCCAGGCAGAAACTAACCAACATCCCCCATCGGAAGAATTAATAAGATAAAACGTACTGCGACAACTAATGTCGCACTATCGTAAAAATCCAGAATTTAACCAATAATCAATGGCACATCGAGAATAAAGGTATCTCCACGCCAGCCATTAACAATGGCAAGGGAACTACTCAATTCCGCTGCCGCCGAGGTGAATAGCGTTTTTAATCAGCGTCAAGTTGAGCAGTGATCAATGCTACGGTGCGATAAAGGGGCACGGCGCATGCCTGCAAACGGCCCCGCTGTGCGAAAATGCCCGCCTTCGCCATTGCCGGACTTTTCCCATGCCGCACGCTGCCCTCGCCACCCTTGCTACCCTTTCCGAGCGCGACGCGCGCCGCATCGCGCGCCATGCGCCGGCGGCCGACGCCGCCCGCTTTTTGCATCCGGCCCAGCAGGCCTTGCTGCAGCGGCGCGGCTGGCTGACCATGCTGGCGCCACGCAGCGCGGGCGGCGCCGAGCTGCCCTTGCCGCAAGTGGTGCGCCTGGAAGAAGCCGTGGCCGCCATCGACGGCAGCATGGGCTGGGTGCTGACCCTGTGCGCGGGGGCGGGCTGGTTCGCGGGGTTCCTGGAACCTGAGCTGGCGCAGGCCATTATCGGCACGCCGCGCGTCTGCCTGGGCGGCAGCGGTGCGGCCACCGGGTATGCCGAGGAAGAAGGCGACGGCTATCGCATCACCGGTAGCTGGGACTACGCCAGCGGCGCGCCCATGGCGACCCACTTCACCCTGAACGCCCGGCTGCAGCGCGATGGCCAGCCCCTGCTCGATGCGCAAGGCCAGCCACGCATCCGCGCCTTCCTGGTGCCCGCCGCCCTGGTGCAGCTGGTGCCCTCGTGGAACAGCCTGGGCATGCGCGCCAGCGCCTCGCACAGCTACCGCATCGACGCAGAATGGCTTGCCAAAGAACACGGTTTTGCCATCGATGCGGCCGCCGCGACGGCCGACGGCCCCCTGTACCGCTACCCCTTCTATTCACTGGCTTACGTGACCCTGGCCGCCAACATGGCCGGCATGGCAGCGCATTTCATGGAATTGGCCGAGGAGTGCATGCACCGCCGCCGCCATGCGCGAGCCGGCCTGCCGCTGCTGGACGTGCCGGACGTGGCCGCCATGCTGCAAGACATTAAAGACGCATTTATCGCCGCCCGCGCGCGTTTTTACGCCGTGCTGGACGACAGCTGGGCAACGGTGGCAGGCGGCGCAGTGCTGGACGACAACGCCATGCAAGCCGTGCAGGCCGCTTCGCTGGCCCTGGTGGCCGCCGCGCGCTCAGCCGTCGATGGCTTGTATCCGTACTGCGGCCTGTACGCGGCCCGCGAAGACAGCACCATCAACCGCGTGTGGCGCGATTTTCA
>RCMZ01000940.1_pt1 | contig 12747 bp, 12 predicted proteins | sample 2041141 | NCBI WGS metagenome assembly RCMZ01 (sample SAMN09708263, study PRJNA481090) | Wastewater metagenome, whole genome shotgun sequencing project. | biome: sewage; isolation source: Davis station wastewater (DW) | place: Antarctica: Davis Station | collected 2010-03-01
CATTTTGTAGTAAAATTTCACGAAATACTCATTTTTAAGGAAATCCATATGGCGCTGCATCCAGTAGTCGAATCCGTAACAGCGCGCATCATCGCGCGCAGCCGGCCATCGCGCGGCGCCTACCTGGCGCATCTGGATGCGGCCCGCATCCAGGGCGTGCAGCGCGGCGCCCTGTCGTGCACCAACCTGGCGCACGGCTTTGCCGCCTTTCCCGTCGCTGAAAGAATACAAGAAGCCGTCCGTGGCCATCGTTTCGTCGTACAACGACATGCTGTCGGCGCACCAGCCGTTTGAAGGCTTCCCGCAGATTATCAAGCAAGCCGTGCGCGAAGTGGGCGCCGTGGCCCAGTTCGCCGGCGGCGTGCCTGCCATGTGCGATGGCGTGACGCAAGGCCAGCCGGGCATGGAACTGTCGCTGTTCTCGCGCGACACCATCGCCATGTCGACGGCCGTGGCGTTGTCGCACAATATGTTCGATGCGGCCCTGTACCTGGGCGTGTGCGACAAGATCGTGCCGGGCCTGCTGATCGGCGCGCTGCACTTCGGCGCCGTCTTCGTGCCGGCCGGTCCGATGACGTCGGGCCTGTCGAACCAGGAAAAAGCCCAGGTGCGCCAGCTGTATGCGCAAGGCAAGGCCACGCGCGAGGACTTGCTCGAAGGCGAGTCGAAGGCCTATCACGGCGCCGGCACCTGTACCTTCTACGGCACCGCCAACAGCAACCAGATGCTGATGGAAGTGATGGGCCTGCACATGCCGGGCGCCGCCTTCATCACGCCGAACACGCCGCTGCGCGATGCGCTCACAAGAGCCGCCGCCCAGCGCGCGGCCGCCATCACGGCGCAAAGCGCCAGCTACCTGCCGGTCGGCCATATTGTTGACGAGAAATGTATCGTCAACGCCGTCGTCGGCTTGCTGGCCACGGGCGGTTCGACCAACCATACCCTGCACCTGGTGGCGATCGCCAAGGCGGCCGGCATCGTCATCGACTGGAACGATTTCAACGAACTGTCGGCCATCGTGCCGATGCTCACGCGCATCTACCCGAACGGCGACGCCGACGTGAACCATTTCCACGCGGCCGGCGGCACGGGCTATCTGATCCGCGAACTGCTGGACGCGGGCCTGCTGCACGAGGACGTCAACACCATCCTGGGCCACGGCCTGCGCGCGCACTGCCAGGAACCGTTCCTGGGCGAAGACGGCAAGGTCTTCTGGAAAGAGGCGCCACTCGCCAGCGCCGATGAAAACGTCTTGCGCCCGGCGTCGAACCCGTTCGCGCCGGACGGCGGCATGGTGCTGGTGGCGGGCAACCTGGGCCGCGCCGTGATGAAGGTCTCGGCCGTCAAGCCGCAGCACCGCACGGTGGAAGCGCCGGCGCTGGTGTTCAACTCGCAGGAAGATTTCATGGCCGCCTACAAGGCGGGCACGCTGGACCGCGATTTCGTCGCCGTGCTGCGCTTCCAGGGCCCGCGCGCCAACGGCATGCCGGAATTGCATGCGCTGACCCCGGCGCTGGCCAACCTGCAGGATGCGGGCCGCCACGTGGCCCTGGTCACGGACGGCCGCATGTCGGGCGCGTCGGGCAAGGTGCCGGCGGCCATCCACGTGTCGCCGGAGATTCTCGCCGGCGGCCCGCTGGGCCTGGTGCGCGACGGCGACATCATCCGCCTCGACGCGTTTACCGGCGTGCTCGAGGCGCTGGTGCCGGCCGATGTCTGGCATGCGCGTGCGCTGGTCACGGCCGACCTGTCGCCGAACCACGTCGGCATGGGCCGCGAGCTGTTTTCCATGTTCCGTTCCACCGTCAGCGCGGCGGAAGAGGGTGCTACCGCCTGCCGTCGCCGATTCCCACCACCGTCGCCTTGCACGACGCCGACAATGTCGGTGATACCGTACCGGGTTCCGATGAAGACTTTTTGGCTAGGAAATAAGAGATGACCATGACACTACTGGAAATTATGCGCACTTCGAGCGTGATCCCCGTGATTGCGATCGACGATCCTGAACACGCCGTACCGCTGGCGCGCGCGCTGGTGGCGGGCGGCGCGCTGGTGGCGGGCGGCATCCGCGTGCTGGAAGTCACCCTGCGCACGAAACACGGCCTCGAAGCGATCCGCGCCATGTCGGCGGTGCCGGGCGCCATCGTGGGCGTGGGCACCCTGACGCGTCCCGAGGAATTTGCCCAGGCACGCGATGCGGGCGCCGTGTTCGGCGTCTCGCCAGGCTTGACTTCCGCCCTGGTGGCGGCGGCGAAAAGCAGCGGCCTGCCCCTGCTGCCGGGCGTGATGACGCCAGGCGAAGTGATGGCGGCGCGCGAAAACGGCTTCCAGCAGCTGAAGCTGTTCCCCGCCGTGCCGGCGGGCGGCATCGGCATGCTCAACGCGCTCTACGGCCCGCTGCCGGACGTGACGTTCTGCCCGACGGGCGGCATCTCGCAAGAGACGGCGTCGCAGTTCCTGGCGCTGAAGAACGTCGCCTGCGTGGGCGGCTCGTGGCTGACGCCGAAAGACGCGATCGCGGCCGGCAACTGGGACCGCATCACAGAAATCGCCAAGGCGGCCAGCGGCCTGCGCTCCGCTTAGCCGTACCGGACATCAGCGACTGCGCGTCGCGCTTTGCGGCCTGCGATGCTCACCGTACGCCAGTACGGTTGCGCTTCCCGGCCGCAAATCACCGCCGCTCGCGACGCTTCTGTCGGATACTCGCAGTTGTAATATGCGGCAAGCTTGCATGCTTGCCGCGCTTCTTTTGTATCGGAGTGCCATGCGCGTCTTGCGCCGCCCCCTGACCATCGGCGAAACCGCCATGGCCCGCGGCGTCTTCCGCGACGCCATCGACTACGCGCGCGTGCGCGTGGTGCGCGGCTCCTTTTTGCCGTTCGGCTTGCAGGACCAGAACACGGCGATGACGCCGCGCGGCAACCTGCACTTCATGCCGGCCCAGTACCGCGACGACTTCTCGCGCGAAGGCCATGGCGGCAAGCTGTTCTTCATCCATGAGATGGTGCATGTGTGGCAGTACCAGCTCGGCTACAGCGTGCTGCTGCATGGCGTGCTGCTGGCCTTGCGCGGCGGCTACATCAAACAGCGCGCCTACCGCTACGAGGCGCAGGCCGGTGGCGTCTTGTCCGACTTCAACATGGAACAGCAGGGCGACATCATCGCCCACTACTTCGGCGCGCGCCAGCTGGGCATTCCCGCCTATGTGGCGAAGCTGCCGCAGCTGCAGGACATCCTGCAAGGCTTCCTGCTCGACCCCGCCGACCGCAAGTTGCTGCCCCGCTGACTGCGCCCTCGCTACGGCGCCGTGTTCGCCGCCAGCAGGGTATCGGGCGCGCGCAGGCTGGCCGCCGCATCCTTGCCCAGCACTAGGCGCAGGTCGGCGCCGGCGCCGATGCCGTCTTCGCTCGACGCCTGCAACTGCGGCATGCCGCCCAGGGCCTTGGCCAAGGCGGCCGCCGCGCCGGCATGGCCGGGGCGGTAGACGATGCTGCTGGCCTGGCGTCCATATGGCCGCTGGTTGCCCAGGCGAAGCACGCTGATGCCCATGCCGCCCAGCATGCCGCGCATGCGCGCCGCCATCCCCGTTTCGCCATTGCCGTTGATGACTTCCAGCCGCGGCAGCGGCGCCGCCGGCGCCACCGGTCTTGCCGGGAGCGGCGCGGCCGTGTGCGCCGCCACGGCAGCGTCGCGCCAGCTCAGCGCAAAGATATTCGGCTGCAACTGCGTCAGCTGCAGTCGGCTGGCCGGCGCCGCCGGCAGGGGCGCGGGCGCCAGGTCGGCTTCGAGGGCGTCCGTGCCGGCATCGACCGTGCCGACCTGGCGCGCCAGCGCGGCGATGGCCAGGTCCAGGTTGGCGCGCGCCGGCTGCTGGCCGTTGTCGAGTTGCAGCGACTGGCGCAGCACGGCCGCCGCCTGCGCGTAGTCGCCCTGCAGGTACAGCACGTAGCCGAGGTTGTTGTAGGTCCTGGCGCTCGGCGCTTCGCTGCTCAGCGCCTGCAGCATGGCGCGCGCCGTCTCCAGCTGGCCCAATTGGGCGTGCAGCACGGCGGCGCCATTGCGCGCATCGGGCAAGGCGGGCAGCAGGAGCAAGGCTTCGCGGTAGGCCGCCAGCGCCGCGCGCGGGTCGCCCAGTTCCTGCATGCGCTTGCCCAGCTTGCAGTACGCGGCGGCGCGCGTGGCGTCGCTGTCGTCGCTCTGCACCGGGGCCGGCGCGTGGTGGCTGGCGACGCCGGGCAGGGTGCCGCAGGCGGGCAGCAGGCTGGCGCAGGCCAGCATGAACATCAGTGTGGAGTGCTGTGACATGGCGCTTCTCCCATCAGCTGCCGCCGCCCATGCTGGGCAGGAGCACGCGGTAAATTTGCAGGAAGGCTGGTCCCATCAGGACGACCAGCAGCGAAGGAAAGATGAAGAAGATCAGCGGGAACAGCAGCTTGAGGGCGATCTTCGCCGCCTCTTCCTCGGCGCGCTGGCGCCGCTTGGTGCGCAGCTGGTCCGACTGCACGCGCAGCGAGGCGGCGATGCTGGTGCCGAAGCGCTCGGCCTGGATCAGCATGGCCACCAGCGCGTCGACATCGTCGACGCCCGTGCGCAGCGCCAGATTGCGCAGGGCCCGCTCCTTGGTATTGCCGGCGCGCAGTTCCAGCATCACCAGATGCAGTTCCTCGGCCAGCACGCGGCTTTTCAAGGCGATCTCGGCGGCCACCCTGGCCAGCGCCGCATCCATGGCCAGGCCCGCTTCCACGCAGACCGTCATCAGGTCCAGCGCGTCGGGAAAGCTTTCAAAGATATCGCGCTGGCGCCGCTTGATCATCTGCGCCAGCACGATGTTGGGCAGGTAGTAGCCGACGGCGGCCACGATCAGCAGCCAGAACAGGAGCGCCTTGCCGGCCATCTGGCTGCCCGACGCGCTCAATCCCAGGAACAGCAGCAGCGGCAAGCCGATGGCCAGCATGGTCTTGGCGGAAAAGAACAGGATCGGCGTGGACGGCTGTCGCAGGCCGGCATTCATGAAGCGCCGGCGCATCGCCGAATTTTCCCAGCCCTGGTCGGGCAGCGAGAGCTTTGCCAGCGGACCCGTCAGGCGCACGATGCGCGCCAGCCAGGCGCTGGGCGGCGCTGCGCCGGGCGGCGGCGCGGCCTTGCCGGCGGCCGTGTCGAAGCGCTGGCGCAGCGGGTCGGGCGAAAAGCTGCGCAGGGCGAGCAGCGCCGTGCCGAAGACGGCGATGAAGAGCAGGGCGAGAAAGGCGATATGCACGGGATTCATGGGGATTCTCCTTGCGGGCTCAGACGCGGATGCGGATGATGTTGCGCATGACGAAGACGCCGCAGACCATCAGCAGCAGGGCGCCAGCCAGCATCTTGCGTCCGCCCGGATCGACGAACAGCATTTCCAGGAATTGCGGATTGGTCAGGTGGATCATGGCGGCCGCGCCGAACGGCAGCAGCGACAGGATCCAGGCCGACAGCCGGCCTTCGGCCGACAGCACGCGCACCTGTCCCAGCAGCTTGATGCGTTCGCGGATGATGCGGCTGATGCTGTCGAGCAATTCCGCCAGGTTGCCGCCCGTTTCGCGCTGGATCAGCACGGCGATGACGAAATAGCGCAAGTCGGTGCTGGGCACGCGCGTGGCCAGGTTCATCAGCGCATCGGGCATGGCGATACCGAAATTGACTTCGTCGAAGGTGGCGCGAAATTCCACGGCCAGCGGCGCGTTCATTTCATCGCCGACCATTTTCAGGGCGGTGGGAAAGGCGTGGCCGGCGCGCAGCGCGCGCCCCATCAGGTCCAGCGCATCGGGCAACTGCTGCTCGATGCGCCGCAGGCGCCTGGCCTTGGCGCGCAACACCAGCAGCAGCGGCAGCACGGCCGCGCCGGCCACCAGCGGCAGGCGCAAGGCCCAGGGCACGCTGAAATAGCTGAACAGCAGCAGCGCGGTGCCGGCGGCGGCCAGCATGAGGCCGGTAAAGCTGGCCACGCTCCAGCTCAGCCCCGACTGTTCCAGCAAGCGGTCGAGCGCATGCACGCGCGGCACGCTCAGCAGCAGGCGCTGCAGCGCCGGCGTATCGCTCAGCAGGCGCTTCTTGATCATCGAGCTGCCCGTCTCGCCATGCGCGCCGGCCGACATGATGCGCAGGCGGCGCGCCACCCGCTCCGCTTCGGGACCGCGCGCGCTGTTCCATGCCAGGTACAGGCCCTCGATCAGCAGCACCACGGCGATGAAGGTGAAGATGGCGAACACGTAGTATAGATAGTCCATGATGCTCCCCTTAGTGATACTGGCGGGTGGGATCGAACAGGGTTTCCGGCAGGCTGATGCCGAAGGCGCGCAGGCGCTCCAGGAAACGCGGCCGCACGCCGCTGGCATGGAAATGCCCCTGCACCGTGCCATCCTCGCCGATGCCCGTCTGGCGGAAGGTAAAGATCTCCTGCATGGTGATCATCTCGCCTTCCATGCCCGTGATTTCCTGGATCGAGGTGACCTTGCGCTTGCCATCCGTCAGGCGCGACACCTGCACCACCACGCTGATGGCCGAACTGATTTGCTGGCGCATGGCTTTCACGGGCAGGGCGGCCGAGGCCATGCTGATCATGTTTTCCAGTCGCGTCAGGGCGTCGCGCGGGGTATTCGCGTGGATGGTGGCCATCGAGCCTTCGTGGCCCGTGTTCATGGCGCCCAGCATGTCGAGCGCCTCGGCGCCGCGCACCTCGCCCAGGATGATGCGGTCGGGACGCATGCGCAGCGCGTTGCGCACCAGTGCCCGCTGCGTGACTTCGCCCTTGCCTTCGATATTGGCGGGCCGCGTTTCCAGGCGCACCACGTGCGGCTGCTGCATCTGCAGTTCGGCCGCGTCCTCGATGGTGACGATGCGCTCGGCCGTGCTGATGAAGCCGGAAATCGCATTGAGCATGGTGGTCTTGCCGCTGCCCGTGCCGCCCGAGATGAGGATGTTCATCTTGGCCTTGCCCAGGGCTTGCAGGATGGTGCTCATTTCCTCGGTCAGGCTGTGCTTGAGCATCAGGTCGGCCAGGCGCAGCGGTTGCGCGGAGAAGCGCCGGATCGACATCACGGGGCCGTCGATGGCCAGCGGCGGGATGATGGCGTTGACGCGCGAACCGTCGGGCAGGCGCGCATCGACCATCGGGCTCGATTCATCGATGCGCCGGCCCACGCGCGAGACGATCTTGTCGATGATCTTCATCAGGTGCGCGTCATCGGTGAAACAGATGTCGCTCAGCTCCAGCCGGCCATGGCGCTCGACATACACCTGGCGGCAGTTATTGACGAGAATGTCGGACACGCCGGGGTCGGCCAGCAGCGGTTCGAGCGGGCCGAAACCGAGCACCTCGTCCTGGATGTCGCGGATCAGCGAGCGGCGTTCCAGTTCGTTGATCACCACATTGTCTTCGCTCAGCACGTCGCTGACGAGGATCTTCAATTCTTCGCGGATCTGCTCGCGCGACAGGCGCTGCATGCCCTCCAGGTCGACTCTGTCGAGCAGCGCCTGGTGCGTGCGGTGCTTGAGCTGCTGGTAGCTGTGGCTGGCTGCGCCCTGGTGCGCCGCGGCGTCATTCAGGCTGGCGTCGTCCTGGGCGTAGCCCAGGCGGTCCCGCAGGGTGAGTTTTTCGGCAGTCATGGTCGGTCTCCGGTGAATGGGGCGTAGTCGGCTTGCGTATCGGGCTGAGGTGTCAGGCGCGCGCCAGCAGCCGCGCCACCCAGCCTTGCGCGGCGGGCGGGGTTTCGCCGGCCAGGCTGGCGGCCAGTTCCTGCAGGGCGCGCGTGACGGGATTGTGCGGCGTCAGCTTGAGGATGGGCACGCCCTGGCTGACCGAGGCCGCCACCGCCTCGTAGTGGTTGGGGATGGACTTGTAGACGTGCTTGCCATATGCCGCCTCGAGGTCGGCCACGCGGATGTTGTCGCTGCTGGCATAGCGGTTCAGGATCAGGCGGATCTTGTCTTCGCGGTAGCCCAGGCCGCGGAACACGTCGAGCAGGCGCTTGCCGTCGCGCACGTACGGCAAGGTGGCCTGCAGCACGGGGAAGATCAGGTCGGCCCGGTCCAGCGCGCGCACGCTGACGGCATCGAGTCCCCGTCCCACGTCGAGCAGGATGTAGTCGTACTGGCTGCGCGCCAGGGTCAGCAGGCGGTCGATATGTTCCGCTTCCACGTCGGCCGCGTGGGCCGGATCGTCGGCGGCGGCCAGCACGCTGTAGGCGGGCGTAATCTGGATCATGCTGGCCGTCAGCAGCGAGGCGTCGAGCCGCGCGATCTGCTGCGACAGCTGCGACAGGGTGGTGGCCGGCTTGTGGTCCGAGACGAACAGGGCGGCGTCGCCGAATTGCAGGTTCAGGTCGAACAGGGCCACCTTGCGCTGTTCGCCGGCGGCCAGCGCATAGCCCAGGTTGGCGGCGATGAAGGTGGCGCCGCTGCCGCCCTTGCAGGAAACAAAGGCCAGCACCTGGCCCTTGCGCGTGACCTGTTTTTGCAGTTTGTCCTCGATGCGGCGCAAGGCGGCGCACAGGCCCGCGTCGTCGTCGGGCAAGAGCACTTCGCGCACGCCGGCGCGCATCGCACGCAGCAGGAATTGCGGGCTTTGCTGCGCACTTTGCACGATGATGGCCAGGCTCGGGTGGCGGCCGCCGAGCGCTTCGACGCCTTCCAGCTCCTGCTCGCCCATATGCTCCTGTTCCAGCAACAGCAGGTCCGGCGTGACGCCGCTGTCGAAGGCCTCGGGCGTGCTGGCCAGCAGCGAGATGCGGTCGGCGCTGCTGCGTTCGCGCAGCAAACGGGTCAGCCGCTTGAGCTGGATTTCATTCTTCGAGACGATGACGATATTCACTTGGTACTCCCGGTAAAGGCGTTCAGTTGATCTGGAAGCCCAGGCTTTCGGCGTGCATGACCACCACCGATGCGGGCAGGGCGATATTCAAAAAGCCGAACAGGCTGACCATCGGCGTATAGCTGACGTTGTCGATCGATACGCGCACGCTGTCGATGCAGCTGGCCGTGCGCGTGATGTCGCCGCAGGCCGACAGGTTGTCGCCCGGGTCGAGCGGCGGCAGGGTCACTTCGGCGCCGCTCTTGTTCAGGTAGCGGATGGTGATGTTGGCGGCCGTCACTTCGGGCGCGGCCGGCAGGGCCGTGCCGCCGAACAGGGCCAGCGTCTTGACGGCGTCGGTCTGGTCGATCCAGCGCACCACGGCTTCACGCGCGGCGCGGCGGCTCACTTCCTGCACCGTGTTGTACAGGTACAGCAGGCGGCCGAATTCCAGGATGCCGAACAGCAGGGTGAAAAACAGCAGCGACACCAGGGCGAATTCGACGGCGGCGGCGCCGCCCTGGCCGCGGACGGCAACTGGCGATGGGCGGGATGGGCGCATGGCGTTCTCCTTACAGCATGTAGCGCATGGTGGTGCGCGGCGCCAGCGGCGTGGCATAGGTGCTGGCCGCGCCGATCACGAACGGCAGATACTGGCCCACCGACAGCGTGTAGTTGACGACTTCGACGCGGATGCCGCCGGGCGCCGTGCCATCGCTGCAGCTGCTGTCGTTGAAGCTCGCATCGAGGCAGGTCACCGTCACGTTGGCCGTGGTGAAATCGCTGATGCCGGCGCTGGCGGCGGCGTCGGCCACCGTCTGCTTGGCCGCCGCCACGCCTTGCGAGGCGATGCTGGCCTTGGCCTTGACGGACATGTTGCGCGCCGCGTCGCGCGTGGCCTTGGTCAGCGCATCGTAGTACCAGAACGCGCGGCCGAAGCCAAAGATGCCGGCCAGCAGCGTGACCAGCAGGGCCAGCACGATGCCGAACTCGACGGCGGCAGCGCCGCGCTGCCTGGATGGGGAAAGGTGGGTGCGCATGGCGGCCTCACTTGTAGAGCTTGATTTCGGAATTCGGCACGGGCTCGATCAGGCCCGCGAACTCGACGTCGAGGCGCTTGGTGCCGCCGCTGAAATCGGCTTTCATCGTCATGAAGAACTTGCCGATGCCGACCGCGTTCATGGTGCCGCACGAGGCCGGGCCCACGGGCGCCGTGCGGCAGTCGACCAGCACCACGTTGAGGATGCGCCGGTTGCGCTGGCCGGGATGGGCCACCGACGGCGCCTGGAACGTGGGGCCGCTGGTCTGGTTGTAGGGCGAGGGCGGCGTGCCCGCAGGGAAGCCGGCGCCGGCGCTGGCGGGGTAGCTGGCCGTGTCGAAGTAATTTGCCTTGGCCGTGCTGTACATGGGATTGGCGTTGGCGTCGGCGACGCTGAACGCCGTGCCGGCCTTGGCCGGCGTGGCGCCGTTGCTTTGGTAGGCCGGGCCGTAGGACCACAGCACGCCGTATCCGGCGAACTGGGCGAACGTGGCCGACGGCGCCGGGACGGTGCCGGCCGATGGCAGCTGGTAATTCGGCTTGCTGCCGCTCAGGCTGACCGACTGCTGGCTGGGCAAGGTGCTGGCGCCCGGCTGCATCCAGCCCGTGGGCGGCGAGTTGGCGGCACTGGCGGCGCAGGGCGAGGCGGCGCCCGCGCACGGATATTCCTTGATGTTGGTGTCGGGCGGCGCCGTCGCCGGGTCGCACACGGATGGCCCGCCGTAGTCGTCGAAACGCGAATTGAGCGAGGCGGCCAGCGAAGCCGTCAGCCCCGTGTTGGTGTAGACCTGGCCCGTGCCGCTGGTGATGACGGCGCTGCTGCCCGTGCACATGAAGGGCGCGGTGGAGGCGGCGCTCGCATGCGAGGCGCTGCAGCTGCCGGGCGGGGCGTCGACGGGGTTGATCAGGTAGGGATCGGACGGGCCGCCCAGCGGATTGAGGCCGAACAGGTTGTAGGTGACGCCGCGGCGAAAGCCGAATTCGACCAGCTCCTTCAGGCCCGTGCCGGCCGGCGCCGCCGGATAGGTGTATTGCGCCGTCTTGTTGGCCGGATCGACGGCGCACACGCCGATGGGCGTGACGTCGTTGACGAAGCGTCCCGCCACGGCCACGCCCGAGGTGCTGGTGCTGGCGATGCCAGCGATGCCCATCAGGTAGGTGGCGAAGGTCTTGCTGCCCGTGTCGACCTGGATGAAGGTCATCCCCTGCGGGCTGGTGCGGGCGCTGGCGCCCGACGACCATGGCCCGTCCGGGCTGGGGCCGAAGCTGATGTTGGCGGCCGTGATGGTCAGCGCGGTGGAAAAGTCATAGCGGTTCTTTTGCGCGATGGCGATGGCCTTCGCTTGCGCGTTGTCGATGCCGGCGGCGCTTTGATTGAGTTCCACGGCGCCTGCCAGGGCGGCGCTGTCGGCGCCGTTCTGCAGCTCGGCCTTGGCAATGTACAGGTGGCCCAGGTCGAGCACCAGGCCGCCCATGGCAAACAGGATCACCAGGGTCAGTCCCAGCACGATGGCGATCGCGCCCTGCTGCTTGTCGTGCCTGCGGCATGCTGTTTTCATGGCGATTCTCCTGGTGGCCTGGGGAAGTGCATCGGGGACTGGCGCCTACTGGCGTCCTCCCACGCCGATGGTGAAGACGTTCGGCTGCGGTTCCGGCGCGGCGAACGATTTCTGGTAGCGCTGGTAGGCGCTGGCGCCGGCCTTGCCATCCATGCCGCTGACGGGGTCCATGTTGCGGTAGGCATCCGGATACATGATCTGCTGCGCCTTCAGCAGGGCCACCGATTCGCCGAAGTGGGAATCGAGCACGGGCGTGGTGGTGGCGGCGCAGCCGCCCAGCAGCGACAGCAGCGACAGCGACAGCAGGGCGGCGCCGGGCAGGCAATGTGCGGTTTTCATGGTGTGCTCCTATTTGAGGTCGAAGCCGCTGGCGGCGGGCTGGGGCGCGGCCGCTTGCGGCTGCATGGGGGCGGCCGGCGCGGGCTGTGGCGCTGGCGCCGTGCCTTCCATTTTTCCTTGCAAGAACATGTCGCCGCGCGTCGGCTGCACATACGGATCGGTGGGCAGCTTGTAGTCGGCCGGCAGCGGCTTGACCAGGTGCGGCGTGATGATGAAGACCAGTTCCGAGCGGTCCGTCTGGAAGTCCGTGCTGCGGAACAGGGCGCCCAGCACGGGCACTTCGCCCAGGCCCGGCACGGCCTTGATGTTGCTGGTCACATTGTTCTTGATCAGGCCGCCGATGGCGAAGCTCTGGCCGTCGAACAGCTGCACCGTGGTGGTGGCGCGCCGCGTGGTAAACGAGGGCAGGATGGCCGTCGTCGAAATGCCGGTGGCGGTGATGCCGATGCCGTCCTTGTTCAGGTCCGACACTTCCGGCGCCACCTTCAGATTGATGCGCCCGCCATCGAGCACGGTGGGCGTGAACTTCACGGCCACGCCGTACTCCTTCTCTTCCAGGGTGATGGTGGAGACGCCGCCCGTGTTGGTCTGGTTGACGGGGATGAAGATCTTGCCGCCGGCCAGGAAACTGGCTTCCTGGCCGCTGATGGCCATGATGGTCGGCTCGGCCAGCACCTTGATCAGGCCATCGCGCTTTTGCGCGTCGAGATTGAAGAAGCTGTGCTGGTTCGAGCCGCCCACGCCGCTGGGGTTGTTGCTCAGCAGGTTGGACAGCAGCGAATAGGTCCAGCTGCCGATGTTGCGGTTCAGGCCGATGCTGGCGCCCAGCTGGTCGACCAGCACTTTTGACACTTCCGCCACCTTCACTTCCAGCATCACCTGCTGCGGCGCGGCGATCGACAACAGGTTGATCACGCGCGGCATGCCGGCATCGGGCGCGGCCGCAGGAGCGGCGGCTGCGCCGGCGGCAGGCGCCGCGCCGGGCGTGG
>RCMZ01000813.1_pt1 | contig 12740 bp, 12 predicted proteins | sample 2041141 | NCBI WGS metagenome assembly RCMZ01 (sample SAMN09708263, study PRJNA481090) | Wastewater metagenome, whole genome shotgun sequencing project. | biome: sewage; isolation source: Davis station wastewater (DW) | place: Antarctica: Davis Station | collected 2010-03-01
GTTTCCTAACACCCAGGCACTCATTCCCAGTCAGCGGAGCCAATGGTCGGATGATCATTAATCGCGGTGGCCATGCGTCATTATCGGGGGACAACAATAGGAACGAATATCGGTGTCGGCGGAGCCGGTGGCATCATCATTCCATCGCTTTTCACCACATTCATTCTGGCCAATAGCAGCCATTCATGGACGACTTTTATCGACCGAGGCTGTGTAAAAACACTTTCGTGCAGATACAGCAATCAAAATCGGCGCGAAAACCACGTTCCTACGCAAAATCCAGGTCTGCTGACCAACCGAACGTCTGCAGATTTAACCTAGAAGCGAGGCCTTCAAAACGGCGCCTGCGTTTTTACACAGCCTCGACCTTTAGCTGCCGGTCAGCACAGGCATAGTCCGGCAGTAGCGTCGTTAAGGAAAGTTCGTTTCTGAGGATAGGCAGGTGTTGCAATTGTCTCAGGTTGGCGGCGTTTTGCTGCCAAAGTTAAATGGCGTTAAAGCGCTTTCTGCCGACAGTGCAGCAGGGCCTCGCTTATCATGGCATGGACCAATGAGGGAGAAACGCCGAGGATCTTTGCGATTTCATTCTGTTTCATGCCGTGGATGCGGCACATTTCGAACGCATACCGGGTGCGTTCCGGCAAATCGGACAATGCGTCGGAAACCCTTTCCAGTACTTGTTGATCCGACACCAATGCTTCCGGTGTATCCGCCTGCGGGCCGGACATTTCGCTGCTGTCATCTTCGTGGACGATCCAGCGCTCCTCGAACTGACGGCGACGGTAATGGTCGATGGACAGGTTGCGCACGATGCGCGTGAGGTATGAGGCTTGCGACTTGATCAGCCCACTGGTGTCAGCCCCACCCATTTTCAGAAACGCTTCATGGACAATGTCTTCGGCCTGGCTGCGACATCCGGTAATTCGTGCCGCGAGTCCAATCAAGCGCTGACGTCGCTCAAAGAACACCTCAAGCAATTGGGTATCGCTCCCCGCCGTATTAGGCTTTTGCATGATGCACCTGAATTGTTTTAGGAATCTGCCAGCGAGGGTCGTGAATTTATTCTTATTAAGAATTATTTGCAATCACTGCCCGAAGTCGTTCAGCCTGAGTGCCATCAATTAACGCCGAGGTTAATTTCAACGGCGTGCTGGAACTGAGCCAAAACCGCAGGACATGGAGTAAGCTTGCCGAAATTTTCCTTCTGCCAGCCAAGATGACCAATTTTCCCTGCCCGCAGAAAACCACTAGCGAAATAGCTGCCGACTGGTGTGTGCGACTGCATTTCAGTGAGTGCACGGACGCTGATCGCGCCGAGTTCCGGTGCTGGTATGATGCGGACCCTGCCCATGCGCTCGAGTACACGAAAATGTGCCGAGTATGGGAGGTGAGCGAACAATTGCCGACCAGCCTCGATGTCGACAGATCGGGGCGCTCGCGTTGGAGCCAGCCATTATTCTGGATGGCGCGTGCGGCGGTGGTGTTGGCGGCGGTGGGGGGCGTCTGGGGTACAGGCTGGTCAGCGGGTCTGCTGCCTGGCAGTGTTCGCTATTTCACCGCGCAGGAAGTCCGTCGACAAGTTGAGTTGCCTGATCACAGTCAAGTGCAACTCAATCAGCGTACTGGGCTTGTCTACCTCGGTTTTCGCGATCAACGCCAGGTACTGCTACGTGATGGCGAGGCTTTTTTTGATGTGGAGCACGATCTTGAAAAGCCGTTCGTGATTCGTGCTGAAAACGCCACTATCAGAGTCACCGGTACTCATTTCAATGTCTGGACCGGACAAGAGCTGACCACGGTTACCGTCACCCAGGGCTCGGTGCTGGCTTCGAGCGACAAAGGCAGCCCTGATAACAATCAGGGCACGGTGCTCACCGCCGGCATGCAGGCAGCATTCAGCCCTGGTCATCTGGCGCAATTGGCTCGCATCGATCCCGCCAGGGCCGCTGCCTGGCGCGATGGCAAGCTGATGCTCGATGGGGTCAGCCTGCGCGAAGCGCTGCCCCAGATCAATCGCTACCTTGACGTACCGTTGAAGCTGGCGAGCAGCGAGGTCGGTGACCTGCGCATCGGCGGCACCTACAACATCAGCGAGCTTGACCAACTGGTCGTCGGGCTGCCGAAGATACTCCCGGTAAAGTTGCGCCACAGCGATGAGGCGACCCTGTTGTTCAGTCGCTGAAACCTGCCCACTGGATTTCTTTTTCGTGATTTCCTGAACAAATCACACGCTCATTCGTCGATCCGGCATGCCCTTAACATCAAGCTACCGGAACCATTATGAGCGCCTATCCACTGAATCGACCCGCCCTGCAACTGCGCTGCTGCATTGCCGCCGCCATTCTGGGCCTCACATTGGTGACAGCGGTACCGGCAATGGCCGAGCCGGCCCGAGTCAACATCCCTTCGCAGGCGCTGTCGTCGGCGCTTTCCGATCTGGCCAGGCAGACCAACCTGCAGATCATCTACAGTGAGGACACGGTGTCCGGGATTCGAAGTCGTGACGTCGCCGGAGAGATGGAGCCGGAGGCTGCACTTCGCCAGTTGCTGGGCGGGTCAACAATTGTCTACCAGATCGAAGGTAATCATGTGACCTTGCAGGGTCGCAGTGACGACTCGACGATGGCATTACCTGTCACCAGCATCGTCGGTCAGGCCTACAGTTCTGTAAGTCCTGACGACGGCTATATCGCCAAGCGCGCCTCTGCTGGCACCAAGACCGACACGCCTCTGGTTGAAACGCCATACTCGGTTTCTGTGGTTACCCGTGAGCAAATTAAAGCCCAGCAGCCCAAGACCATCGCCCAAGCCCTGCGTTATACGCCGGGCGTCAATGCCGAAATCTCCGGGCCTCAGTTCGTTACCGACCAGTTGACCATTCGCGGTTTTCAGCAGGGCACCGGACGCATGTTGCGTGATGGAACGCGCACCTTCTTGCCCGAGTTTCTCGGCTGGGACGCCCCCGAACCTTATGGCCTGGAACGAATTGAAGTGCTGCGCGGTGCCAGTTCGGTACTTTACGGAGCTTCCGATCCAGGTGGACAGATCAATCTGGTGACAAAGCGCCCGACGATCGAGCCACTGCATGAAGTGCAGTTGCAAATGGGCAACCACAACTATCAGCAGGGCGCCTTTGATCTGGGGGATGCACTGGACGAGGAGGGCATCTGGAGTTACAGGCTGACTGGCCTGTTCCGGGAAGCCGATGCCCAGACCGACCACATTACTAACCGTCGTCAGTACATCGCCCCAGCCATCAGCTACCGTCCCAGCGACAACACCGAGCTGACGTTCCTGGGCGAGTACCAGAAGCAGACCGGCAACTTCGCCAACCTGCTGCCGGCCGATGGCACTGTGTTTCGCGACCCTCGTGGACGCCTGGACCGCGACACCTACGTGGGCGACACCGCGTCTGACTTCATGACCAACGAAAAGACTTCTCTGGGCTACGTGTTCGAACATCAATTCAACGAAGTCTGGACGGCGCGACAGAACGTGCGTTACAGCGACTATCGCCAAGCCAGTTCCGAGATCGCCATTTTCGGGCCGGCGGGCGACCAGTACTCGCGCTACAACGATCAGCGCAAGGGCGACGGTCATCTGTTCACTATGGACAACCAGATACAGGCCAACTTCGCCACGGGCCCGCTCGAACACACGCTGTTGACCGGCGTCGACTACAACAACGGCAAGTTTGATCAGGAGCAATCGCTGAACTTCATCTTGGAAAGCTTCGACGTGTTCAATCCGGTCAACGGGCAGCCATTGACCTTCGTTCCGTTCAGCGCCGCCAGCTACGAACAGAAAATGTCGCAAACCGGTGTCTACCTGCAGGATCAGTTTAAAGTTGACAAGTGGGTGTTCCTCCTGGGCGGTCGCTACGATTGGGCCAGCAACCAGAAGGACGACCGCGCTCCGCAAACCCAGAAGGATGAGAAGTTCAGCGGTCGCGCCGGTATTGTCTACCTCTTCGACAATGGCCTGGCTCCCTATGCCAGCTACAGCGAATCGTTCCTGCCGGTCATGGGCTTTACCGCTAACAATTCGCAACTTAATCCGGAAATCGGCAAACAATACGAAGTGGGCCTCAAGTACGAACCGCCAGGGACCAACAGCCTCTACACCATTGCCTGGTTCGACCTCACCAAACAGAACGCCACCGAGAACGTTGGCGGCTTCTCCCGCCAGGAAGGTGAGGTTCGTTCCAAAGGTGTGGAGTTCGAGGCCAAGACCGAAATCACCCAGGGTTTCAATCTGATCGGCAGTTACACCTGGAATGATGTTGAAGTCACTCAATCGGAAACCGGCAACAAGGGTAATACGCCGTTCCGGGTGCCAGAGCACATGGCGTCGCTGTGGGGTGATTACATCGTCCAAAGTGGCTCGCTGGCTGGCTTGCGTCTGGGTGCTGGCGCCCGTTACGTGGGCAGCACATTCGGCGATTCGGCCAACAGTTTCAAAGTGGACAGCTATTCCGTGGTCGACGCACTGGTCAGCTATCAACTCGGCAAGGTCGATGCTTCGCTGGAGGGCGTAGAAGTGTCGTTGAACGCCACGAACCTGTTCGACGAAGAGTACGTGGCCGGTTGCTTCAGCACCGTGGGCTGCCAGTACGGACAGCAACGTACTGTCTACGGCACGGTGAGTTACAACTGGTAAGTCCGGGCTGGCCAGATACAGTTTTTTGTACCTGGTCGCCGGCCGTGTCCGGCAACTCTCGGCAAGCGTGGATCTACAGGAAAAGTACCGAACATGACCGCCCGATTCTTGCGCAACTGGTATCTGGTGCATAAATGGACCAGTCTGATCGCCACTCTCTTTTTGTTGTTGCTGTGCCTGACGGGGTTGCCGCTGATCTTTCATGAAGAGATCGAGCACTACTTCGAACCGCACCCGGAACTGCGTCCGCTGACTGCCGAAGCGCCACGAATCGACTACGACAAGGTGACTGCCAGTGCCTTGGCAGCACGGCCAGGCGAAGTCGTGCGCTTCGTCGGTTTCGACCCGCAAGATCCGCTAGGCATGGTGATCACTGCAACAAGCCTGGTGCCTCCTCCGCTTGACGGTCACTCTCAGCCGTTCGATACGCGCACCGGCGAGCTGTTCCCGCCGGAGCCGCCGGATAATGGTTTCATGAACCTGATGCTGCGCCTGCATACCGATTTGTTCGTCGGTCTGCCCGGTTATCTGTTCCTCGGATTCATGGGGCTACTGCTTGTAGCGTCGCTGGTTTCCGGTGTGGTGGTGTACACGCCGTTCATGCGCAAGCTGGACTTCGCCACCGTGCGCAGCGGGCGTAGTGAACGACTGAAATGGCTGGACCTGCATAATGTGCTCGGTATCGTCACGCTGGCTTGGGTGGTGGTGGTTGGCATTACCGGCGTGATCAATACCCTGGCGCTGCCCATACAAGGCATGTGGCAGACGGGCCAGCTGGCGGATATGACTGCGCCCTATAAAGACGCACCACCACTGGAAAGCCTCGGTTCCTTGCACAAGGCGCTGGAATCCGCTCGAAACGCGGCGCCTGACATGGAACCGAGTTTCGTGGCGTTTCCGGGTACTCAATTCAGCAGCAAGCATCATTACGCGGTGTTCATGCGCGGTACCACGCCACTCACCGCGCGCCTGCTCAAGCCGGCCCTGGTGGACGCGCGAACGAGCGAGCTGACTGACATGCGCGAGATGCCCTTGTATGTGAAAACCTTGCTGGTCTCGCAACCCCTGCACTTTGGCGATTATGGCGGCTTGCCACTGAAGATCATCTGGGCACTGCTCGACGTGATTACCATCGTCGTCCTGGGCAGCGGTCTGTACCTCTGGTTGGGCCGACGCAAAGTAACATTGGAAAAGCGCCTTGCTGACCTGAATGCCAATGGCGTGGGAATGGAGGGCAGGGCATGAGGCGCGGCCTATGGATGATATTTCGTTGGCCGCTGTTGCTGGCTCTGCTGAGCTTTCTCGGGCTGTTTTCGGCACTCATCGGCGATGAGTTCTACGATCTGCTGTCGTGGCTCAGCCTCGGCGTGCCATTGCTGCTGGTCGGGGTGGTGTGGATACGCATGCGTCATGTAAATCGGCCACGTTCGTGATCGTACTCGGCGCTCTGCTGGGAGAGCGGGGGCGGAACAGCCATTACTTTTTTGTTTTCCCACTGAGACCGGTGCGCCTCTGTTCAGGGCCCGATGGATTCAGGCTTGGCCTGACTGTCGGGTTCTGGCCGGTTAGCGACGGTCTGACTTCGACCGTCGCTATACATGGTCAAACCTCAGTCTGTTCCGCCATTTCCAGGGCGTCATCGACCTCAATTCCCAGGTATCGCACAGTGCTCTCCAGCTTCGTATGGCCGAGCAGCAACTGAACCGCAGGCAGGTTCTTCGTCCTGCGATAGATCAGTGATGCTTTCGTACGTCTCATTGTGTGTGTGCCATACATTGCTGGATCAAGGCCTACGGCTTTCACCCAGCCTTTGACGATACGAGCGTATTGACGAGTAGATAGATGGTCTGAAGTATGCAGCCGGCTAGGAAAAAGGCAGTCCTCGCTGTGTAGCTGGGCCCGGTGTATCCAGGCCGCGAGAGCAGACCGTGTTTGCTCAGTGATCTCAAACTGCACAGGCCGCTGCGTTTTCTGCTGCATCACCATGGCTCGTGATGATACGTGCTCGCCATGAGCGACATCGCGCACGCGGAGCTTGGTTAAGTCGCAGGCTCGAAGCTTGCTGTCGATGGCCAGATCGAAGAGAGCCAGATCTCGGGTTCTTTCCGCCATTTGAAGCCTTACTCGGATGGCCCAGATATCGCTCAGTCGGAGTGGGGGTTTCTGCCCGACCAATTTTCCTTTGTTCCAGGGCTGACAGCTGCAGGTAGCGATGATGTTCACGACAAGTCCTCCACGTGGTGAAGGACAAGGATGACTAATCAGAGCAACGGTCGCTAACCGGCCAATTGCGGACATCAGCGGTTAGCCTCACAGAGCTATGTTCAACAGCCCGCCCAGGACGCCGCTGCCGAGTACAACCAGCCACGGCGGCAACTTCCAGAACATCAACGCAACTAGTGCCACGAGGGCCAGACCAAAGTCCTGTGGGGCGTGAATCGCACTCGTCCATACCGGCTGATACAGAGCGGCAAGCAACAGACCCACCACAGCCGCATTGATGCCCAGCAGTGCCGCTTGGGTGCCGCTGTTCCGGCGCAGACGCTCCCAGAACGGCAAGGCGCCCACCACTAGCAGGAAAGCAGGCGCGAAAATCGCTAGCAGGCAAATCAGGCCTCCAAGCCAACCGCTGGGCGCCTGGTTCATCGAGGCGCCGAGAAATGCTGCGAAGGTGAATAGCGGCCCCGGGACGGCCTGAGCTGCGCCATAGCCTGCCAAGAATGCATCGTTGTCGACCCATCCAGAAGGCACGACTTCAGCCTGCAATAGCGGCAGCACCACATGTCCGCCACCGAAGACCAGCGAGCCGGTACGGTAGAAAGCGTCCACCATCGACAGCACCTGACTTGGGAACAACTTTGCCAGGAGCGGCAGCCCGAGCAGAAAGGCAAAGAACAGGGCCAGCCAGAATAGGCCAGCGCGACGCCGGATGCTAATGGGCAGTGGATCATGGGATTCGTCCGGCTGGGGCTTGAACAGCAACAGGCCAATGATCGCGGCAATAAAAATGACTCCCACTTGCCCTAAGGCGGACGGCATGAGCAGCACGAAGCAGGTCGCTGCCACCATGATGGATATACGCGGCGCGTCGGGGCACAAATTTCGCGCCATACCCCATACCGCCTGTGCGACCACCGCCACCGCTACCACCTTCAAACCGTGCAGCACACCAGTGGGCACGGTATCGCCATAGCTGGCGATGCCCAGAGCGAAGAGGATCAGGGCAGTCGCGGAAGGTAAGGTGAATCCCAGCCACGCAGCCAGTGCGCCGCCATAGCCTGAGCGAGACAGCCCAAGCGCGATGCCAACCTGACTGCTAGCAGGCCCCGGTAGAAACTGGCAAAGGGCGACCAAATCCGCATAACTGCGCTCGCTTAGCCACTGGCGACGCACAACGAATTCATCCCGGAAGTACCCCAAGTGAGCGACTGGGCCACCGAAAGAAGTCAGGCCCAATCGCAGAAAGATTAAGAAAACAGTCCAGTGGCTACGGTCAGCCTGGAGCGTATCGGTCATGTTCGTTTGATCCATCATTGGCAAATTCACCAAACGATAATCGAAAATCGTAACGGAATATGATGAATCTAGCTGCGCAACCTGATGATGCAGAGGCCTACTGAACCTTGTCGCCTAGCGGGTTGAGCCCAACCGCGTCAACCGCGGAGAGAAAGCTCCAATAGCTCATCAGCGTTGACAAGTGACCGCTTCTGGCCGGGAGACGCCTGTCACGACAGGCAGGAACCGGCCAGAAGCGGACGTAGGCAAGCGACAGCTACCTGCCAAAAAAGCGGACGGTATCACTTTTGCCAGGGACGGATCACCAAACCAAGGGACATCAATCTAAGTTGCCCTGCTCTACTGAGCATGGGAGGGCGTCATCCCTGCTAACAGGCGCTGGCTGCCGGATTACATGCCATGACGATCCACGCCGCGCCGTCGATCATCACCGACCGCTCGCCGGGGAGGCCGGCGAAAGCGGCGCGAACCGCCGCTGAAGCTTGGGCGCGGATGTCATCGCTTTGATGCGCGAGCACAAGCGACAGCGGGCCGCCCTCGAACGCCATCCTCACCGCGTCGTCGATAGCCGCATCCCGAGTCTCGCCTTCACCGAACGGGATGGAAACATCGAACGGCGCAAAATTGATATCGGTAAAGCCAGCGGCCGTCAGGATACGCGTCACGCGTCCTCGGTCACCGAACGAGAATGGTCCAGGTGCTTCAGGATCAGGCGGTGCGGCCAGCGGGACGATGCCCCTGATCGCGCCCATTGGCAGCTGTACCCAATCGTTCTCGGCCACGCCGCGCCAGCAGATGAAAGCGACCCGCCCGCCCGGTCGGAGCGCGTGTCGCATATGGGCAAATGCCCCTGTCGGATCGTCGAAGAACATCACCCCGAAACGCGAGAAAAGGATGTCAAACGCGCCCTCGGGCAGCTCGGCGTTACTGGCGTCGGCCACCTGGAACAGGACCGGCGTATCCTGCGGCGCAAGCTCGCGGGCTCTTCCAATTAGCGGTTCGGATATGTCTACGCCCAGCACATGTCCGCCCGCACCGACGCGTGCGGCCAGAGCCAGACTCGACGCGCCCGCGCCGCAACCGACGTCAAGCACGCGTTCGCCGGCGGCGGGCGCCGCGGCTTCTATCGCGGCCTGGCCAAATACCGCAAACATGGCGTCGAGCCGGGCCTGATTGGCGGCCCAGTACTCTCCACTTTCGCCATTCCAATCGGCGACCTGATAGGCTTTTTGCTCTGTCATGACATCTCCTCGTTTTGTTTCGTTTTAAACAGCTAGCCGTTGATCGGGGCAAAGAGGATAGGACGCTACTTGGCCCATGCCGCGATCCGTTCCGCGATCGCTTCAGGGGCCTCGATGTGCAGGAAGTGACCGACGCCGGGGACGACTTCCATCGCGTGCGGGGCGGCGAACCGATGTCTGTCTTCGACATGCGCGGGGAGGATGCAGCCGTCGTTGGCACCGTGAAGCTGCAACAGGGGCACCGTGATCGGCTGAGACATGCGGCGCGTCGCACCAATCATGCCGGGGCGCAGCATCGCCCGGTAATACTTTAGGGGCGCGGGCATGCTCTTGTGCAGATGCTCGTGTAGCTCTGCCTTGAGAGCGGGATCGAGCGAGAAGCCGGGCGACCATTGACGCCAGAGGCGGTCGATGAAGGCAAGATCGCGGGCGGTGGCGATCCAGCCGCTTCCAGGCAGTTGAAAGAGCCCCATGTACGAGCTCCGGCGCAGCTGAGCGAGGTGCGTCAGCCGGCTCATGAACGTGAGTGGATGAGGGATTGCGAGCGCAACCGCGCGTTCGATCCGCTGCGGTGCGGTGACGCAGGCATCATAGGTGATCAGGGCGCCCCAATCATGGCCAATCAAATCCACTCGGCGCCCCGGAGACCAGCGGTCGATCAGCGCGAGCACGTCGCTGGTGAGGGCTGCGAAGTCGAACGGCCCCGCAGTCGGGGACGGCGCGTAACCGCGAAGCCAAGGTGCGACGACGTGGCGGCCACGGCGGCCGAGCTCGGCAAGGAAAGGCTTCGCGGTCGGCGGATGATCTGGGAAGCCGTGCAAGACGATCGTCGGTTGACCATCGGGATCCCCCCCCTTCAGCGCATGAAAGGTGCCGTGTGGCAGGTCGAAAGTAGCGTGTTCGAACTCCATGTGTGTCAGCCTTTTTCAAAATTGGTCGGGCGAGACATCCTGATGCTGGCTTCGGTGTTACTGATCTTGGACATGTGCGCCTCCATGCTCATCTCCAATCTGTGCTCTCAAGCCGGCATCAACTGCTGGGCGAAAATACCGGCAATCGCGCCTTGCCATATTTCCGGAGTCAGGCTGTGCAAAAACCGGGGACGGCGACCTTCTGGAACAGGTGCGGGGTGGCTACGACGGATGACGGATAGGCCGAAACCTTCGCGACGAATTCGGGACGGGCGAAGGCCTCGCGGAGCGTCTCGGTGGACTCCCACACCACATAGTTCAGGAAGGTCGGGCTATCACCGATCGCTCGGTGCAGTTGGGTAGAGATGAAGCCCGGCTGCTTCTTCAGGGTTTCGCCTGCCGCCTTGAAGGCGTCCAGGAAGCCCACTTCGTCGGCGGAACCGACCGTGAATATGTTGATAAGTACGATTGGCGAGGCCGAGATGCTGAGTTGGCGCTCAAGCGGGAATTTATCGTCTAGAGGCTTGAATTTCTTTAGGACTTCCATGGTGGTGCTCGCGTCTATTGTGAAATTGAAATTGCCGTGATCGATGCTGCTTGCTCTCAAACCAGCATCGACTGCTGGGCGAAGATGCCCGCCATCGCGCCTTGCCATGAAGCCGTGCTGACAGAAGCCATGAGAGGGTTGGCGAGATCTCCGGCAGCGTAGACGCCGGGCACACTGGTTTCGCGGCGCTCGTCGACCTTGAGGGCGATGCCCAGGGGCGTATCGACCGTGGCGAGGCCCAGTGATTCATGCAGACGTGCGGACGGCTTGTTGCGCGGATGCGCGAACAGGATCTCGACCGCAACAGAGGGGCCGGCGTCGAGCCTGACAGTGGTGTTGTGGCTCTCGTCATGGTCGATTTCGGTGATCCGGCCATCGACGACAGGGATGCCGCGGCGTGCCAGATCGGCCAGGATGTCGGGTGGAATGTCTTGACCATTGGCGAAGACTGTCAGTGTGTCGGTCCAGTCGTGGTATAGCCTGACGTAGTTGTGCGAGGGCGGGCCGGACCAGACGAGGCCCCAATGCCGGCCCGCAACTTCAAAGCCGTCGCAATAGGGGCAGGGCACGATGGAGGTTCCCCAGCCTTCGGCAAAGCCGGGAAGTTCAGGCATCTGGTCGACGACGCCATAACTCAGGATCAGGCGGCGCGCCGTGAGGCTTTCGCCATCGCCAGTGAGAATGGAGAAATCGTCAATGCTGCCGGAGATACTTTCGGCCCGGGCAGTGACAAGGCTGATCGTAGGGTAGCGCGCCAACTGTTGCCGCGCTTCGGCCAGAATCTCCAGCGGTGGCTTGTGATCGTGGCCAAGCAAACCATGCGAGTGGTCGGCAAAGCGATTACGTGGAAGGCCGGTATCGAGAACGGTGACTTTTCGGCGGGCACGACCAAGCTGGAGAGCTGCGGCAAGACCCGCAAAACTGCCGCCGATAATGATGACGTCGTTCATGGTGATAGGCTCCGCGTTGTGGCTGAAGGGACTTGGGTTTTACTGTTTGGATACTTTCGAGTACCATAATCCCTAAATTACGATACCGTCAAGTACTGGAATTTTTATGACCGAAATCAGCCAGACCAGGCGCGGCCGGCCAGCCAACGAGGCACTCAGCCAATCGATCGTCGACGCCGCCGGCGAACTTTTTGTGGAGTTGGGATTTCAAGCGACAACAATGGACAAGGTCGCCCAGCGGGCAAAAATATCCAAGCTAAGCATTTACCGACACTTCGAGAACAAGGAGGCGCTGTTCAGCGCGGCCATTGCGGCCCATTGCCATCAGTTTGCACCACGGTCCATTGTTGAAGGCATCGACGGTTCGGCTGCAGATCAGCTGATGGCGGTGGGGACATTCCTGCTGCGCACGTTGTTGAGTCCGGAAGTGCGCAGTGTTGAAGCCATGATCATGGTCGACAAGGCGAAGCAAAAGTCGTTGAGCAAGCTCCATTACGAAGCAGGCCCCGCCTATGTCACTGCCCAGATCGAGGCCCTGTTGCGTCAGTTGCACGCGGAGGCGATGCTAAATGTGCCAGACCCTTTGGAGTCTGCCCGGTTGTTCGCCGCGCTTATCAAAGGGTCCGATCTTCTGATGATCGCCCGCTTCGATGAGGCGAAGGCAAAGGACAACAATGAAGTCGAATCCTATTGCCGGTCGGCCGTCGCAATGTTCATCGCAGCGCACGGTGCTTAGTGTTTGATTTGAACGCCTGATGTCGGTCGTCGGCTGGACATCACAAATGGCAGATTTCGGCCAAAAGCAGCCGTTGGTGGGCGGCTGCTGTCGACCCAATGCGGCCGTTTCCTAACACCCAGGCACTCATTCCCAGTCAGCGGAGCCAATGGTCGGATGATCATTAATCGCGGTGGCCAT
>RCMZ01001189.1_pt1 | contig 12684 bp, 12 predicted proteins | sample 2041141 | NCBI WGS metagenome assembly RCMZ01 (sample SAMN09708263, study PRJNA481090) | Wastewater metagenome, whole genome shotgun sequencing project. | biome: sewage; isolation source: Davis station wastewater (DW) | place: Antarctica: Davis Station | collected 2010-03-01
GGGCCGATGGTCTGCCAATGCTCGCCCCCGACCTGACCGTAAAGGCGTCTTTTGACCGTGGCTGAGCCTGCGCGAGGTGGGGTGGCGGTAAACCAGTTGAGTTGTACCGCGCGGCCATCTGCGCTGATCTGCCCGTCTAGAGTCAGGCCTTTCTCAGCGGAAGTCTGCGCAAATACAGGCCCCGCGCTCAACAGAAAAGCAAGTTTTAAGATAATGAGGAGTTTTCGCATCATGGCCGATCTTACGTTGTAAGTCGCACGTCGTGCTACTGTCTGAGTCGCCCCGGATTTTCTACCGATCTCTGAAAATAGTGCTTTCCGATCTATTTCAATCAGGAATAGTTTCTCGCAGGCTTGATTGCAATTGCCTGCGTACTAGGTGTCGGCGCGAGTCATCTACTTTATTGGAAATGCCCGCAGGTAAAATCCATTTTTTGCCGAATACATGAAGTCTTTTTTCCGGCACTGCTTAGCTAGGAAGGTGTCCTGAGTACCCTGTGGTTGCTGAGCTGTAAGTGGATTTTTGGCGTCCCATCGTCCACGCCAACAACTGGTGTGGGCGATGGGACGTTTTTGTTTAACCCGCCACTCGCCTCCAGGCGCAGCGCTGCCTTGTCGAGCATGGCCAGGCCTTGCTCACGGCGGTGGCGCAGGGCGTCCAGCTCGCTGTTGCGCACGCTCGGGTTGACCGCTTGCAGGGCCGTCAGGCGCGCCAGCTCTTCCTCGGTGTCGGCGGCCAGGCGTTGCTTGGCCTCGGCCACGCGCTCGGCGTGAAACGGGGCAATCTTGGCTTCGCCGGCGTTGATCTTCGGATTGAGCACATCGCGCTGGGCCTGCACGAACTTGTTGGCGCTGGTGCGTGGCACGCCTTCCAGCTGTTCGTTGAGCTTGTCGAAGGACACCTTGCTGGCCAGGTCGTTGCCATTGCTGTCCAGCAGGCAGCGCAGCGCCGCCGGTGGCAGGTAGCGGCCAAGTTGCAGGGCGCGCGGGGCCACCACTTCGCTGACGTAGAGCAGTTCGAGCAATACGGTGCCGGGTTTCAGCGCCTTGTTCTTCAGCAGCGCTACCGAGGTGTTGCCCATCGAGCCGGACAGCACCAGGTCCATGCCGCCTTGCACCATGGGGTGTTCCCAGGTGAGGAACTGCATGTCCTCGCGCGACAGCGCCAGGTTGCGGTCGTAGGTGATGGTCACGGCTTCGTCGTCGCCGAGCGGGAAGCTGGCGTCCAGCATCTTCTCGCTGGGGCGTAGGATCAGGGCGTTGTCGGAATGGTCTTCGCTGTCGATACCAAAGGCGTCGAACAAGGCTTCCATATAGATTGGCAGGGCGAATTCGTCGTCCTGTTCGAGAATCGCCTCGACCAGCGCCTCGCCTTCGCCGGCACCGCCGGAGTTGAGTTCCAACAGGCGATCGCGGCCGGCATGCAGCTCGCCTTCGAGACGCAGGCGCTCGGCCTGGGCTTCATCGACCAGCGCTTGCCACTCGCCATCATCACCGGCTTCCAGCAGCGGCAGCAGGCGCGGGCCGAACTGATGCTGCAGGGCGTTGCCGGTCGGGCAGGTATTAAGAAATGCGTTCAGCGCCTGGTGATACCACTGGAACAGGCGTTCTTGCGGGCTGGTTTGCAGATACGGCACGTGCAGCTGGATGGTGTGCTTTTGACCGATGCGGTCGAGGCGGCCAATGCGCTGTTCCAGCAAGTCTGGGTGGGCCGGCAGATCGAACAGCACCAGATGATGGCTGAACTGGAAGTTGCGGCCTTCGCTGCCGATTTCCGAGCAGATCAGCACCTGGGCGCCAAATTCTTCATCGGCAAAGTAGGCGGCGGCGCGATCACGTTCGAGGATGTTCATGCCCTCGTGGAACACGCTAGTCGGGATGCCGGAGCGCACGCGCAGGGCGTCTTCCAGATCGAGAGCGGTCTCGGCATGGGCGCAGATGACCAGTACTTTGACTTTTTTCAGCATCTTCAGGGTGTCGATTAGCCATTCGACGCGCGGGTCGAAGCGCCACCAGCGCTCGTCGTTGTTGGCTTCTGGCTGAGCCTGGTAGCTGACTTCCGGGTACAGGTCAGCGTGCTCGCCCAGCGGCAGTTCCAGATACTCGTCTGGGCATTCCAGCGGGTAGGCGTGCAGTTCGCGCTCAGGGAAGCCTTGCACCGCCGAACGGGTGTTGCGAAACAGTACGCGGCCGGTGCCGTGGCGGTCGAGCAGTTCACGCACCATGCGGGCGCGAGCGTCGTTGTCACCGCTTTCGACGGCGGCCAGTAACTCGTCACCTTCGGTACCGAGGAAGCCGTGGATGGCATCACGGGCTTTCTTCGACAATTTGCCTTGGTCTAGCAGCTCTTGCACGGCTTCGGCTACCGGTTGGTACTGTGCACTTTCGGCGCGGAAGGCTTCAAGGTCGTGGAAACGATCTGGGTCGAGCAGGCGCAGGCGAGCGAAGTGGCTGTCCAAGCCCAATTGCTCCGGGGTAGCGGTCAGCAGCAGGACGCCGGCGATCTGGCGGGCTAGTTCTTCCACCAGCTGATATTCGGCGCTGGCCTGTTCTGGATGCCAGACCAGGTGGTGAGCCTCATCGACTACCAGTAAGTCCCAGTCAGCGGCTAACAGGTGCGCTTGGGCGCGCTCGTCGTCACGCAGCCATTCCAGGGCGACCAGTGCCAGTTGGCTGTCTTCGAAGGGGTTGTCGGCATCGCTTTCGGCGCAGCGTTCGGCGTCGAACAGCGCCACTTGCAGGTTGAAGCGCCGGCGCATTTCCACCAGCCATTGGTGCTGAAGGTTTTCCGGCACCAAAATCAACACGCGGTTGGCGCGACCGCTGAGCAGCTGGCGATGGATCACCAGACCGGCTTCGATGGTTTTACCCAGGCCCACTTCGTCGGCCAGCAAGACGCGCGGGGCGCTGCGGTCGGCGACTTCACGGGCAATGTGCAACTGGTGCGCAATTGGTTGCGCACGCACGCCGCCCAGGCCCCAAAGCGAGGACTGCAGTTGGCGGCTGGTGTGGGCGAGGGTTTGGTAACGCAGGCTGAACCACGCGAGTGGGTCGATCTGGCCGGCAAACAGGCGATCACTGGCCAGGCGGAATTGAATAAAGTTCGACAGCTGGGTTTCCGGCATGGTCACCGGCTCATGCTGGGCATTCAGGCCGTGATAAACCAGCAGGCCATCGACGTCGTCAACTTCCTGCACGGTGAGCTTCCAGCCTTCGAAATGGGTGATGTCATCACCCGGTGAAAAGCGTACGCGCGTCAGGGGCGCATTGCGCGTCGCGTATTGACGCGTCTCGCCGGTGGCCGGGTAAAGAACGGTGAGCAGGCGGCCATCCTCAGACAGCACCGTCCCCAGTCCTAACTCTGCTTCGCTGTCACTGATCCAGCGTTGCCCTGGTTCATACTGCGCCATGCCTGTCTCCCGCGGTGAAAAAGCCGGCTATGTTAACGGAACGCCGTGCGCAGGGCGACGGCACTTGCCGACTAGATGTGAGTCACAAGTATAGTGAGTGGCTTTTCTGCCGGTTCAAGTCGCCGGCTGAACGGCCGACAGTCTGATCAATGGACATGAGAGTACTGCCATGTTGCCGCCAATTCTCCACAACCAGCAGCCGGTTACGGCGCAGCAGGATGTGGCCAAGCCCAAGCCGGAAATCCCACCGGTAACGCCGGTGCAAGCTAGCTCCAGCGAAAGCTCGGTGAGCCTCGAGAAACGTCACCCGCAGGAAACCGAAGAGCTGTTGCGTCAAGAGCAACGGCGTCGTCAGCAGCGCCGTGGTTATACCGCTGAGCAATTGGCTGAGGGTGAGGTGGCGGAGGCCGATGAAGAGGTACTGGAGCAGTTGCCGCGTCAAGGGCTGTGGGTGGATGTAGAGGTTTAGCCGTGGCTCGGGTGTAATCAGCGCCTGGCACGCTGAGCGAGACAAATGTGAATTTATTTAACGACATGCCGCTGACCCTGAAGGACGCCGACTTGCGCTGGCAGCCTGCATGGCTTAATCCGGCGACCGCTGACCAATGGTTGGCGGCGCTACAGGCCGAGGTGGCGTGGCAGCAACCTAAAGTGTTTGTGCATGGCCGCCAGCATCCAGTACCGCGCTTGTTGGCGTGGTATGGCGACAGCGAAGCGAGTTACAGCTATGCCGGGCTGACGCATCAGCCGTTACCCTGGACGCCATTGTTGGCTGAGATCCGCGCTCGAATAGAGGCCGAAGCTGGGCAGCGTTTGAATGCGGTGTTGCTCAATTATTACCGCGATGGTCAGGACTCGATGGGCTGGCATAGCGATGATGAGACAGTGCTGGGGCGTAATCCATTGATCGCATCCCTCAGCCTGGGTGGTACACGACGCTTCGATCTGCGCCGCAAGGGTACAAGCCGCATCGAGCATTCGTTGGCGTTGGGGCATGGTTCGTTGCTGGTCATGGCCGGCGCAACCCAGCATCATTGGCAACATCAAGTGGCGAAGACCCGCAGCCTCTGCGCGCCGCGCCTGAATCTCACCTTCCGCCTGGTACTGCCGCCATCATGAGTGACGACAAACTGATCGACTTCGCTGTCGAGCGCGACAAGCGTATCCATGACCTGCACGACAAACGTCTGAACGAAATGCGCGACGCTTTTGCGCAAGTGCTGCCTTTGGGTAAGAGCAAGAAGACGCCGAAGCACAAACCGAAAAAACGCTGAAACGCTTATCAGGCGCGCCTATTCGGCGTTTGGCTGTCCCCGCTTTGTTGATCCAGGTCAGTGCTTGGCCAACCAGTCTGCCTGCCCATGCGCACTATTGATCCGGGTCAACTTTCCCTCGCTGTTCTCTCGCTACCTTGCAGCCATCACATTCAGTGCAAGAAGAGAGGACATCGCCATGTTTATGGACGTAGTGGTAATCGCCGGTATCGGCACCGTCGGGCTGATGGTCGCCTTCTTCGCTGGCTTCGGTTATTTCATCTGGAAGGATGCACACAAGGTCAAGGCTCCGGCTCCGGCTGCGACCAAGCACGACTGAACCTTCCAGCTGCAGGGCACGCAAGGCAATTTTGGGCAACTTCGGTTGCCCATTTTTTTGCCCGTGATTTGGCGCTGCCAACGTCCAATCATTGACTCCAACGCTGAGCGCCGCAATGCACTCGATTGTCCAGCCGACGCTGGACGAAAATACTTAGCTGGCTAATAATCTTCATTCGGAAGTTTATTCGGTAGCCAGCGTGCGTGACCTTTGGTCGACGTTTCTTTTCCCTAGTGCAACTGCCCTGCAATTCGCCAGCAAAACCTTGCTCGGCGCCGGGTTGGCACTGTGGTGCGCCTTTCGTTTTGGTCTTGAGCAACCGCAATGGGCACTGATGACGGCGATTATCGTCGCTCAGCCGCTGGCCGGTATGGTGGTGCAGAAGGGCCTGGCGCGGCTGCTCGGTACGCTGGTTGGTACCACCATGGCGGTGGTGTTTATGGCCTTTTTCGCCCAGACGCCTTGGCTATTTTTGCTGGCATTGGCGTTGTGGTTGGGCCTGTGTACGGCGGCATCGACCTTATTGCGCAGTGCTTGGGCGTACTCCTTTGTATTGGCCGGTTATACGGTGGCGATTATTTGCCTGCCGTCGCTCAGCCATCCGTTGCAGGTATTCGATCAGGCGGTGGCGCGCTGTACGGAGATTTGCTTGGGTATTCTCTGTGCCACCGTAGTCAGCGCATTGCTCTGGCCGCAGCGGGTCGAGCAGCAATTGGTCGAGCAAGCCGAACAGACCTGGCGCGCCGGCATGCGCGCATTGAGCGATGCACTGACCAATGCGCCGCAAGGGCGGCAAGGCTTACTCGATGTGCTGGGCCGTATTGTGGCGGTAGACGCACAGCGTGAGCACGCCTGGTTTGAAGGCGAACGCGGTCGTCAGCGTGGCCGTGCCCTGCGTGTGTTGACCCGCGACTTGCTGAGTTTGTTGCGTCTGGCGCGCGGTGTTGCGCGGCAATGGCGACTGCTGCCGGCCAGTGAGGCGCAAGAGCTGGCGCCTTGGTTGCGTGAGGTATTAGCGCTGCTGGACGAACCCAATGTTGCGGCTGTGCAGGCGCTACGTGAGCGTTTGCAGCAGGCGGCGCAGGAGGAGGCCGATGCGCCGGCACGCCAGTTTTGTTTGGTGCGCTTGGCGGTGCTGCTGCGTCAGTTTCTGTTGGCGCACGAGGCCTTGCTGGCGGTGGAGCAGGGCGTAGCGCCCGTCGATGCGCCGCCACCGTTGTCTTGGCACCATGATCTGCAGACGGCCCTGCTGTATGGCGTGCGCAGTGCGCTGACCTTCATCACCTTGTCGACATTCTGGTTGCTGACCGCTTGGCCGGCGGCCAGCGGCGCTTTGCTGCTGGCATCAGTGGTGTGCAGCTTATTTGCTAGCCGCGAGAATGCGGCGCAGATCGGCCTGGGTTTTTTGCGCGGTATTGTTTATGCGATACCGGTGGCGTTTGTTGTTGGTCAGTTATTGCTGCCGCAATGGAGTGGTTTTGCCCTGCTGTGCCTGGCGCTCGGCGTGCCCTTGTTATTCGGCGTGCTTGGCATGACGCGGCCGGCAATGGCCGGTACGGCTACCTCTTTTTGTCTGCACTTTATCGTCCTTTGCGCGCCGCAGAACGAGATGGTTTACAACGTTGCGCTGTTTCTCAATGAGGCGATCGCTATGCTTATTGGGGTTGGCTGTGCGGTGTTGGCGTTTCGCTTGGTCACCTCGCCGAGCCCGCTCTGGCATGGCCGCCGCCTGCTGCGTGCGACCTTGGATGATTTGATTCGGCTGACCTCACGCACGTTGCCAGGCTCGGACAATTGGTTTGGTGGGCGCATTGCTGATCGCCTGCTGCAGCTGGCGCGGCATTATCCAGTGTTGCCCACTGCCACGCGCAGCCGCTGGGATGATGGCTTGGTGTGTCTCGATCTCGGCGATGAGGTGTTGCATTTACGCGCCTGCCTGGCTGCTGCGCAGTGGCGGCAAGTGCCCGCTGAGCAACGTTTCTGGCAGCAGTTGCAGAAGGTTTTGCGGCGTGGCCCTGAGGTGGCGCACGCCGATGCTTTAACGGCCTGTACGGCTAAGTTACAGCAGGCTTTGCATAGCCAGCCCGTGAGCGCTGAGCTGCGTCTGGCTGAGGCGGCGCTGTTGCAGTTGCACAACAGTTGGCAGCAATGGTGCGAACAGCAAGGAGTGGCCGATGGGGTTGCATGAATGGGCCTGGGGCGGCGTGTTACTCAGCCCGCTGTTGGTGTATGCGCTGTTGGCGTTGGGGCTGACGGCGTTGCTGCGCATGGGTTTGCAGCGCGCAGGTGTGGCGCGCTGGATTTGGCATGAAGCGTTGTTCGATGTTGCCCTTTATGTCGGTGTGCTGGCTGCGCTGGTGGCGTGGCTAGTCGGCTGAATCTGGAGTGTTGCGATGCGTGCGTTATTGAGCAAGATGGTGACCCTGCTCCTGGTGGCGATTGCCATCTGGGCTGGCTACTGGCTGTGGCACTACTACATGCTGTCGCCCTGGACCCGTGATGCGCGGGTGGGTGCCGATGTAGTGATCGTCGCACCGGATGTGTCCGGTTGGGTGGTCAAACTCAAGGTAGTCGACAATCAGCAAGTTAAAGCCGGCGATCTGCTATTGAACATTGATCGCGAGCGCTATCAGGCCGCGCTCGACAAAGCGCGAGCGCTGGCCATGACGCGCCAACAACAATTGCGCCTGCGTGAGCATGAGGCCAACCGCCGTGTGCATTTGGGACCGCAAGCGATCAGTGCCGAGCTGCGCGAGAATGCGCTGATCAGCGCCGAGATTGCCCGCAGTGAATACCAAGAGGCGCAGGCCGAGGTCAAAGTGGCCGAACTCAACCTGGCTCGTAGCGAAGTGCGCGCCCCCCGTGATGGGCAGATCACCAACTTGCGCTTAGCGCAGGGCAACTATGTGCAAGCAGGGCAGGCGGTGATGGCGCTGGTGGTGGATAACAGCTTCTACGTGCAAGCGTATTTCGAAGAGACCAAGTTGCCGCGGATTCACCTCGGTGCGCCGGTCAAGGTGTTGCTGATGGGCGGCGATGTGCCGCTGGATGGCCGCGTGGCGGGCATTAGTCGCGGGATTACTGACCGCAATGCGGTGGCCGACAGTCAGTTACTGGCCAATGTCGAGCCGACGTTTAATTGGGTGCGACTGGCGCAGCGGATTCCCGTGCGAATAGAACTGCAGAGTTTGCCGCCAGAATTGCAGTTGAGTGCTGGGATGACCGCCAGTGTCACGGTGCAGGAACCCGAGCAGAAATAGCGCGGGGAGTTATTCGGCCAGACGCACAGGCATCTGGCCGAATGAGGCCATCATCAGCCGATGGTGACGATTGGCAGGGCGGGCATTTCTAAGGTTTGTTCGCTGCGCGGGGCCAGCACTTCGGCTTCGCCATCGACCACTTGTTCGTCGTTCTGGTTGAACACCCGAGTGGCCAATTTGACTCGACCCTTAGGCAGCTTCTCCAGCACCTCCAAGCGCACGCTTAGGGTGTCGCCGAGTTTTACCGGACGGCTAAATTTCAGACTTTGCCCCAAGTAAATGGTGCCAGGGCCAGGCAGCTGGCAGGCAATCGCCGCGCTGATCAGTGCGCCAGTGAACATGCCGTGGGCAATGCGCTCCTTGAACATCGTGGTGGCGGCGTAGTCGGCATCCAGGTGCACCGGGTTGCAGTCGCCTGAGACGGCGGCGAACAGCTGGATGTCGCGCTCTTCGACGCTTTTGGCGTAGGTGGCGGTTTGCCCGACTTCGAGAGCGTCGTAGGGGAAGTTCTTGACCAGACTCATGGGGTCTCCTTGCTGATGGGGCAGTAACGAGTGGCGCTCAAGGCGTGATGTAACCAATTGATAACGTCATCGCGATTAGTTTCATTGAACAGCTCATGGCGCGCATTCGGGTAGATTTTTACTTGCAGATTGTTCGAGCCGGCGTTGCACAGTGCATTGGCCAGTGTCTTCAGACGTTTGCCTTGACTGACCGGATCACATTCGCCGCCGATCACCAGCAGCGGCAGGTTGTTGTCGATTTGCACCAGCTTGGCGTGTGGGGTGATGTGCTGCAGGCCCTGCAGCAGGTCGAGCCATAGCTGATTGGTGCAGCGAAAGCCGCACAGTGGGTCGGCGATGTACTTATCGACCTCCGCCGGGTCACGGCTCAGCCAGTCGAACGGCGTGCGGTTGGGTTTGAACGCCCTGTTGAATGAGCCGAACGAGAGAAACTCCAGCAAAGCGCTGCGCCCGGTCGGTCCTTGGCGCCAGCGCTCGAAGCGCGCAATCAGCTCGGCCGCGCGATACAGGCCCACAGGTTGGTAGTTGGAGCCCGACAGAATCGCCCCTTGCAGGCTGCAACTGTGCTGCATGAGATACGCCTGGCCGATGTAGCTGCCCATGCTGTGGGCGAGTAGGAAGATTGGCGTGTCTCGGTATTGGTGGCGAATGTGATGGTTGATGCAGGCTAGGTCGTTGACCACCTTGGACCAGCCATGTTGATCGGCATAGTGACCAACGATGCCGTGCTCGGCGCTACGGCCGTGACCGCGCTGGTCGTGGGCATACACCGCAAACCCGGCCTCGACCAAGGCGGTTGCGAGGCGAGCATAGCGGCCGCTGTGTTCGGCCATGCCATGGGCAATCATGACAACAGCCTTGGGCGCCTCGTCGGCGAACCAGCGATTGACATAAAGCGGGGTGCTGTCGCTGGCATTCAGCCAAAAAGCTTCGTGGTGCATGGCGGATCCTTGTGCCCGTGGAGACAGGCATTCTGCACGCCTAGCGGCTGCGGGCAAAGTCGCTTCAGGGAATTGTCTGGCTTTGCTTTTGCAGTATGCGCAGATATTCGCCATTGGCGAAAAGAGCGCTTAGGCCATGGGCATAAACCCGAGCCCAATCGGTATGGCCAGGTTTGGGTGGGACGAAGCCAACGAACAGGGGAATCCGTGTCAGGGTTTGCCCCTGCCAAGCCAGGCTTTTTTGTAGGTCTGGCTCACGGCTTAGTAGGTGCAGTCCGACTTGTTGCTCCAATAGGACCAGATCGTAGCGCCCGGCAGCCAGCTTGCGCAGGTTGGTCAGATCATCAACGCCTTCTTCGCTAACAAAGCCGGCGTCGATGATCTGTTGCGGATAATCATAACCGCGGGCCACGCCGACCCTGCGGCCAGCTAATTGTGCGAGCTCTGTGAAGGCTACGGGTGTGTCGCGACGGACGAAAAAGCCCAGCTCGCTGTACAGCAGTGGCCGTGAGGCGATTAGTTTTTCGTCGATAATCTCTTCCGGCCAAAGCAGCAAAATACCGTCGTAATTGCCCTTGCGCAGTTCAGCGCGGGCGCGGGCCCAAGGCAGGAAATCAATTTGTACGCTGTGGCCTGTTGCCGCAAATGCGCGAGTAGTGAGTTCGACGATGCTGCCACCTTCCGGCAGCAGTTGTGAGCTGTAGGGCGGGTATTCCAAGGTGAGGAGGCGCACGTCTGCGGCGTGCGCGGTCACGTTGAGCGTGAGTAACAGGCAACTTAGCAAAATCAAACTGCGCATCTGGGCTCCGAACCGCGGGTGGCTGATAGCCAGAGTCTAAGCCCATTCATGTGGATGGCGTTGGCCTCGGTGATTCATCGCGCTAATAACACCCCGGCAAGTGTTTGCGCCCCGGTCTAGAGCTGTTAACTTCCAAGCCAGTCCCGCGCGCGCGGGTCAGCTTGTCGATGGAGATAATAATAATGCTCGCTGAGTTTTGGAATGATAAACGCCCGGCCGGAGTGCCAAATACAATCGATCTGACGGAGTACAAGTCCGTTGTGGAGGTGTTCGAGCGTTCCTGTAAAAAATTTGCCGATCGGCCGGCCTTCAGCAATATGGGTGAGACCCTGACCTACGCTGAATTGGATCGTCTCTCGGCGGCTTTTGGTGCTTATCTGCAAAAGCACACCGACCTTAAGCCCGGCGATCGTATCGCTGTGCAAATGCCCAATATTTTGCAATACCCGATTGCCGTGTTTGGTGCGTTGCGTGCAGGCCTAGTGGTGGTCAACACCAACCCGCTGTACACCGCGCGGGAGATGCGCCATCAGTTCAAAGACTCGGGCGCGCGTGCCTTGGTTTACCTCAACGTGTTCGGTCGGCTGGTGCAGGAAGTGCTACCGGACACCGATATCGAGTTTCTGATTGAAGCGCGTATGGGCGATATGTTGCCCACCCTCAAAGGTTGGTTGGTCAACAACGTGGTCAAACACGTGAAGAAGATGGTGCCGGCATATCAACTGCCGCAGGCGCAGTCGTTCAAACAGGTGTTACGTCAGGGCGGTGGCCATGGCCTCAAGCCGGTCAGTGCTGAGCTGGCGGATATCGCCGTGCTGCAGTACACCGGCGGCACGACCGGAGTGGCCAAGGGCGCGATGCTCACCCACGGTAATCTGGTGGCCAATATGCAGCAGGTGCACGCGTGTCTGTCGCAGCAGGGCGCTGACGGCTTGCCGCTGATGAAGGAGGGGCAGGAGATCATGATTGCGCCCCTGCCGCTCTATCATATCTATGCCTTCACCGCGAATTGCATGTGCATGATGGTTAATGGCAACCACAACATTTTGATCACCAACCCGCGCGACATCAGCGGCTTTATTAAAGAGCTGAAAAAGTGGCAGTTCTCTGCCTTGTTGGGCCTCAACACCTTGTTTGTGGCATTGATGGATCACCCTGAGTTCAAGAGCGTTGACTTCAGCCATCTGAAAATCACCAACTCCGGCGGCACCGCTTTGGTCAAAGCCACGGCCGAGCGCTGGCAGGCGATCACCGGTTGTTCGGTGGTCGAAGGTTATGGCCTGACTGAAACCTCGCCAGTGGCCAGCACCAACCCCTACGGCGACAAAGTGCGCCTGGGTACTGTTGGCATTCCGGTGCCAAGCACCGCCTTTAAAGTGATCGACGATGCCGGTGTTGAACAGCCCTTGGGTGAGCGCGGCGAGCTGTGTATTAAAGGCCCGCAAGTGATGAAGGGCTACTGGCAGCGCCCGGATGCCACCGCCGAAGTGCTGGATGCCGACGGCTGGTTGAAAACCGGTGACATTGCCGTGATTGACCCCGATGGTTTTGTGCGCATTGTTGACCGCAAAAAAGACCTGATCATCGTCTCGGGCTTCAATGTCTACCCTAACGAAATCGAAGACGTGCTCATGACCCATCCACAGGTCGCCAGTTGCGCGGTGATTGGCGTGCCAGATGAGCGCTCCGGCGAGGCGGTCAAGTTGTTCGTGGTGCCGCGTGCCGGCGGTGTAACGGTGGAGGAGTTGAAGGCCTTCTGTCGGGAGAATTTCACTGGCTACAAAGTGCCGCGCCATATCGTTCTGCGCGACTCACTGCCGATGAGCCCGGTGGGCAAGATCCTCCGTCGCGAGCTTCGCGATATCACCTAATAGCACTTTTTGTAGGGTTTTTCGGCTGCTGCCGAGCGGGTTTTTGCGTGTGACCAGAATGTATTTATTGGTCACTTTCGATACCCGCTAGGCGGCTTTTGCTGCTGGTCGGGTCTGGGTAAAACTGTTACGCTCGGCGCGGTTTTTTGCCCGTAAACGGGCTTGATAGCCGGTAAAAATCAAAAATAATCGCCGTTAAGGCGGTAAAGATCAGCTGCAGTTTAGGAGAGGGCTTCCATGTCTGAAAACTTCTGGAAGGACAAGTACCCTGCGGGCATTCCTGCCGA
>RCMZ01000814.1_pt1 | contig 12678 bp, 16 predicted proteins | sample 2041141 | NCBI WGS metagenome assembly RCMZ01 (sample SAMN09708263, study PRJNA481090) | Wastewater metagenome, whole genome shotgun sequencing project. | biome: sewage; isolation source: Davis station wastewater (DW) | place: Antarctica: Davis Station | collected 2010-03-01
GCTTTATTTTGTTGCGCTTGGCTATTGGCGTGAAATGCTTTGTCGTAGTTGTCTACGTTTTCAGCAATTCGAGCAATGCTGGCTCTGCCGCGCTCTTCGGTTAGTGTCGGAGTTACATCCTGGATAACCTGCTTGATCTCACGAATAAGAGATTGGTTTTCTTGGATATATTGTTCTTTCCCGGTCAGTTTGTAATGAGCGCTGGCGACTAATAAGCCTTTACTTGCGCTATCAATCTTGGTGAGTTGCAGTGTGTTATCGCCGCGCATAAGAATTTGGCTGATGTTGTAGAGGCTATTTGCCGCTAAAATGACAATTAACAGCAAAATAGCACCTATGCCAAACGCTAATTTGGTCGATACTTTTATATTTTTCATATGAGAGTGTCTCGTAATATCCGTGTTTGAGTCATGTGCAGGACTGGTTTAAAGGTATTATAGCGCTCAAATACGTATAGAAGGGTAGGGTGTGTTTATACCGCTGCTATAAACGCTACAGCAATGTTTTTAATTAAGTGTTTTGCATGCTTCTAGACATGAGATATCGGCATGCTCTGAAAAAACTGTAGCATGCCGTATCGCATAGGGGGTAGTGCCGAGCTTAGACGTTATCCACTAAGTCAGGCCTGAGGCGGCCACCAGTCCTGAGGGAGTTTCAACTTCTTAAAATTATGTACCCGGTTTTGTGCTTCGTGCCTGCTTCAGTGCGAGGTGAGAAAATTAGCGCTCGTCATGCCCTCGGTCAGTTGTCACGCATTCCGGATCACGCACAAGCGCTCAGGCTATGAGCAGGTCGAAGAGACCAGGCTCTCCCGATACTTCACCCACGTCCAGCAGATGTACAACCTGTTCGATGATCGAGTGCCCTACGACTACAGCGAGCACCTGTTAGCGTTCCGGGAGGCCTGTGACGACATCGGCCTTCAGCGTTCACCCAATGGCCCTGTCTGCATGAGCGAGACGGGTACGTACTGGCTCAGTCATCAACAGCGCATGAACGTCCTTACCGAACGGATCCGCGAGTTGCCCCGTCAGAGGTGGTATCGGCGTAGGCCTGGGGATCGCCGAGAACTGGCCAAGCAGCAGGCGAGGGAGGTGGAGGCGTACACGGATGCTGTGATGAGCCTTTACTCCCGTACGACGGTCATCAGACTGGACCTCTACTACCGACCTGAAGCTCGGCAAGGCAGCGCGTCGAGCAGGTCTTTGATCACCTGGATGATTTGATCTATGAGCACTGCCATAATCCGATTCAAGTGCCAGTTCGGTTACGTGAAGGTACGCTTCCGCGGCCTGGCCAAGAACACCGCGCAGCTGATGATACTGTTCGCACTGTCGAACTTGTGGGTGGCGCGTCGACATTTGATCGCCACCGCAGGAGAGGTGCGCCTGTAATGCGGGAAATGGCCACCGCGAGATGCTCGCGACGGCCAAAAAAGGAGAAATGAGTGGGCTATATGGCCGGTTTTTGATCGATTGCTCGCTTTCAAAATCGACAAAGACTGAAGTTGGCGCGAAATACCCAGCTACTTCAGACCTTCCCTAGATTCTTTCTTGCAGCGCCTTGAAGAAGGCATTGATATTCTCATCGTGGCGCTTGTAGTAGGTCCAGGGGCCGACCCGCTGCGATGTCACCAATTGCGCGCGCTGTAGAGCTGCGAGATATAGCGATGTCGTTGACTGCGAGAGGCCCGTGCGCTCTTGGATGATACTGACGCACACGCCTACCGTTTCTGGGTCGACCTCCTGCTCAGGAAAGGCTGTCCTGGGATCCTTGAGCCAATTGAGGATGGTAAGGCGCATCGGGTTCGCCAATGCTTTCAGGGCTTCGTTGACGTCAATAGTCATGAGTTTTTGATACCTATTTTTTATGATATCTAGATATGTTCCTGGTTTGCGCATCAAATTGGAAGGCTTCGCCGTGATCTCTGCGCACCAGCCCGTCGCAATGACGGGCTGGTTTGGACTGGAATCCTATTGTCCTGTCAGGTAGGACTATCGGGCACCTGTGCGCCGAATTGCGGGACGATATGTTTGCCAAGTTCCTCGATAACCTCTGCTGCGGGGCGTTTACCATACTTGAGGTTCAGGATGACGTGATCTACACCGATTTCCTGAAGTGTATCCAGCAAGGCCAGAAGGTGGTTACGTCCCAGTCGGAATCCTAGATGGATAGGCGAGGGCGGCGTGGATGGGTGTTCGTCCAGGTCGATATACAGCGATTGCAAGAACGGCTTGTAGATAGTGCCACATTGTTTAGCCGTTTCCTGTCGCCAATCTTCCACGATGAGTCGCTGTGTTTTTGGCGGACGTGGATAGTTGATCCATCCATGGCTTTCACGCGCGATCCAATCGAGCGACTGGCGGCTATGTCCGGTTACGAATAGCGGTATTTCCCGAGTCGTAGGTTTGGGAACAAGATCGGCCCCCAGTAACTCGCCGTGACTCCAGCGAATGGGCTCGAAGTGTGTTCGATGGGCTTGGCGTATCACATTGAGGTTTTCTTGAAAGGTCTCGCCACGCTTTTCTGGATCAACACTGAATGCGGGAAACTCCACGGGACGATCGCCAGAGGCTACTCCCAGGAGCAAACGACCTCCGCTCAACTGATCAATGCTCGCTGCGGCCTTTGCCGTGTGCAAGGGATTACGCAAAGTAAGGGCGATGGAGGCGGTGCCCAGTGCGATTTCTGTTGTATGGGCTGCGATGTAGCCCAGATACACCCAAGGGTCGAAAACCTGGCCGACATCACCGAAGCTTGGGTCCCTGAGTGGGACGTCGCGAAACCAGAGCGCCGAAAAACCTAGTGCCTCTGCACGTTTGGCCAGCGCGACCTGATCCAGCATGCGCGGTGTGTCACCCTGGAAAGCCTCCAGGGGAAAGAACAGCCCAAGGCTTAGATGACCCTGCCTGAAGGTTCGTTTGAATCCCCTATGCTCTTGGTAGGGGATCGTGCTCGGTTGGTACATGCTTAACTTCCTCGGTCAGCAAACGCTGAGCCATGCCCCTGAGTTATGGGGCGTGGCTCTGAGCGTTTAGGATTTGTAAGTCGGGTAGTCGGTGTAGCCCTTATCGGTACCGCCGTACATGCTGCTTGGATCAAGTGGGTTAAGCGGCCAGTTGTTGGCGATACGAGCGGGCAGGTCGGGGTTCGCAATGAAGGGGCGGCCAAAAGCGATCAGGTCGCCCCAGCCAGCTTTTATCACGCGATTTCCTCGTTCAGCGGTGTACTTGCCGGCATAGATAATCTTGCCGCTGAAGGTGTTACGAACAGCTTCCCGGAACGTCTCAGGCAGCTCGGGTGCGTTTTCCCAATCGGCTTCGGCGAGCGACAGGTAGGCAATGCCCACTTCCTCGAGGATCTTCACTGCCTCGATGTAGGTTTGATGAGGATCTTCTTCGACCAGACCAAGGTATACGCGGTCTTCGTCTGTGGTCGCGAACAGCGGGGCGAAGCGAACGCCAACGCGCTCCTTGCCGACCACGCCAGCAACGGCGAGGGTGATTTCGCGCAGGAAGCGAAGACGGTTCTGCAGCGAACCGCCATATTCATCATCACGCTGGTTGGTATGGGCCGAAATGAACTGGTTTACCAGGTACCCGTTCGCGCAGTGAAGCTCCACCCCGTCAAAACCTGCTTCCAGAGCATTTCGGGCTGCTTGGGCGTAGAGCTCAACCAGTTCCTTTACCTCCTTGGTGGACAGGGCTCGTGGGGTCGATGGATCGGCCAGTGCACCCGTGCCGGGGCCAGTTTCGATGAACACCTTGACGTTGTCCGCGCGGATGGCTGATGGCGCGATGGGCGCTTCACCACCGGGTTGCAGCGATGTGTGCGACACGCGGCCTACATGCCAAAGTTGAGCAAAGATGACCCCCCCTTCGGCGTGAACAGCGTCGGTGACCTTACGCCAGCCTTGTATCTGTTCTGGGCTATGAATGCCGGGTGTCCAGGCATAACCCTGTCCTCGGGGTTCGATCTGTGTGCCCTCGGTCACCATGAAGCCAGCACCGCTGCGCTGACGGTAATATGTGGCCATTAGGTCGTTGGCAATATTGCCGGGTTGGGAGCTGCGCGAACGCGTCAGTGGCGGCAGAACGATACGGTTCTTGAGGGTGTATGGGCCCAGCTGAGTGGTTTTGAAAAGTTCTGATTGTGTCATTTCGTTTACCTGCATATCTAGAATATTCGATGTTATAAGTCAAAAAAACATGGATCAACAAGGTCAGAAGAGCCCGAGCGGTGCTTTGTTGAGGCTGACGTAGATGTTCTTCTTCTGGCTGTAGGCTTCCAGCATTGACTTGTGAGTTTCCCGTCCCAGGCCAGATTTCTTATAGCCACCAAAGGGGGTATGGGCAGGGATCTGATGGTAGGTATTTAGCTGCTGTCGGGAAGGTGATTCGGATGCGTATCGCTGGAATCTTTCATGGGGGTGCCTCCTGAGGTTTCTAGCGCGGGTTACGAGTTTAGATTATTCGTAATATCTACATATGTCAATATGTCGCTATTATTTCCTGCGCGTATGCATATTTCCACGCCCTTGCAGCTCACTTCTGGATCAGCTGGGAACGCGCCGTGCTTAGCGCAGGGTTGCCTGCTGGCTTGATTACCCAGCTTAGGGCTGCCAGAACCGTGGGATCCGCTGCTGATTCTGGCAGGCGCTATTTGGCGTTGCCGTTCAATCGATCAAACTAGGATCAGGTGCGAGCGGCGGCAGCTCCTGTTTCAGCGGATCAAGACGATTGCGCAACAGTGCATGTAATTGCTGAACGGCCGGCGAATATTGCTTGCGATGCGGGCACACCAGGTTCAACGGTGTGGGCTCGCCTTGGTAGTGGGCCAGCACTATCTCCAGCCGTCCTGCCTCAATGTCATCGTGTACGTCCAGCCAGGATTTTTAGGCCAGTCCTTCCCCCGCTACTGCCAAGCGTCGCACGATGTCGGCATCGTTGCTGAAAAGTGGACCGGTGACTTGCACTGTCTGATCACCTACCTGCCAGCAGTCATGTGCACGCCCATTGAGCGAATACAGCAGACAGTGATGCTGGGCTAGATCGGTGGGCTTTTGAGGTCTGCCGTTACGTTCTAGATAATCGGGTGCACCCACCAGAACACGGCGGTTCCAGGGAGCTAGCGGCAATGCCACCCAGCTCGCATCGTCAAATACGCCGTAGCGCAGGGCAACGTCGACCGGATCTCGAAAAACATCCGCCACTTGATCGGAAATTAGTAGGCGAAGACTGAGCGCTGGATGCTGATGGCGAAACTCGGAAAGCCATAACAACAGCAGGTTGCGCCCTAGATCTGATGGAGCCGAAACCTGCAGCAAACTCTGCAGCTGGGTACTTTCCCGGCGTATCCGGTCATGACCTTCGTGCAACGTATCTAGCGCCTCGCGGGCAAACGGCAAGTACTGCTCTCCTTCGGCAGTCAGCCGCAGGCTGCGCGTAGAACGAGCGAATAGACGGATATCCAGCTCTCGCTCGAGGCGTTTGATCGCCGCAGCCACCTGGCCTTGGAAGCAGGCCGACCTCGCGAGCGACGTTGGAGAAGCTACCCAGCGCGGCTGTGCGCACAAACAACTGGAGGTCTTCGATTCGAACCATTTTCACGCCTGCGATGAAAGTGCTGGTGGATTTTGAGCCTTTTTTCAGAGATATTGGAAGACGAAAATTATCAAACTTTTACTTGTTCCTGACCTTCAAGGATTGCCCCACATGAAAGCTATCGTCTTCACCGAATACGGCCTGCCAATCGACGACCCTCGTGCATTGTTCGACAGCGAGCTTCCAGAACCTACCCCAGGCCCGCATGACCTGCTGGTGCAGGTCAGGGCCATCGCGGTGAATCCAGTCGATACCAAGGTGCGTTCCGGCAAGGGAGCCACCCCCCAACCCAAAGTGCTCGGCTGGGACACGGTTGGTGTAGTGCGTGCCGTGGGTTCCGACGTAACGCTGTTCCAGCCCGGCGATGAAGTGTTTTATGCCGGCGCCATCGACCGTCCTGGCAGCTACAGTGAGTTGCATCTGGTCGACGAACGCATCGTCGGGCGCAAGCCGCGTAGCCTGGACGATGCCAGTGCGGCGGCTTTGCCATTGACGTCGATCACTGCCTGGGAACTGCTGTTCGACCGCCTGGGCATCGGCGAGCACGGTGGAGCAGGGCAGAGTCTGCTGATCTTGGGTGCCGGGGGCGGCGTGGGTTCGATCTTGACGCAACTGGCCCGCCAGTTGACCGGCCTCAAGGTGATCGGCACTGCGTCTCGCCCGGAAACCCGGGAATGGGTCAGCGCCCTGGGTGCGCATCATGTGATCGACCACAGCCGACCGCTGGCCGAGCAGCTAAAGCACATCGGTATCGAGATGGTGGATTATGTGATCAGCCTCACTCACACCGAAAGCTACCTTCCTCAACTGATTGAGGTGTTGCGGCCCCAGGGTCATCTGGCACTGATCGACGATCCGGCTGTGCTCGATGTAGTACCGCTCAAACGCAAGTCGCTGGCGCTGCACTGGGAGCTGATGTTCACCCGCTCGCTGTACGGGACGGACGACATGATTAAGCAGCACCAGTTGCTCAACCGCGTGGCGGAACTGATCGACGCTGGTGTGCTGAAGACGACTGTAGGGGAGCATTTCGGGCGCATCGAGGCGGCCAACCTGCGGCGTGCCCATGCACTGATCGAAAGCGGCAAGGCCATGGGCAAGATCGTCCTGGAAGGCTTCTGATTTATCCATGCATTAGCGCCCGCCACGCGGGCAGGAGGCCCAACATGCGCATCGAAAAGCGGTTTAGCCACGCTCTGTTGGCCTTGGCGCTAGCCAGTCCAGTCACCTTCGCCACGCAACTCCAGCCGCTGTCGGCCAGCGCTCCGTCGGCTTGGCCGATTGGTGTGATTGATCAGGTATTTGCCTTCCATGACGCGATGCCCACCGGCGTAACCGTCAGCGAGACCGGACGTATCTTTGTTAACTTCCCTCGTTGGGGCGACGAAGTTCCTTATACAGTTGCTGAGTTGCGCAACGGAAAGTCGGTGCCTTACCCTAACGTAGAGATTAACCACCAAGATAAAACTCGTGTCTCTGAGCGCTTCCTGAGTGTTCAAAGTGTCGTGGCTGATGGGTAAGGGCGTCTCTGGGTGCTTGATACTGCTGCTCCCGAGTTCTCGAGTCCAGTTGCCGGCGGCGCCAAACTAGTTGCTATTGATCTGGGTATAGACAAAGTAGTTAAAACTGTAGTCTTCCCAGAAAACGTCATCGACGCTAATACCTATGTCAACGATGTACGATTCGATTTCCGCGTACGTCGAGAAGGTGTTGCTTACGTCACGGACTCATCGCCAAGCGGCAAGGGTGCGGATGCTGTTGAAGCCAGTGGTGCGAAACACGAAGCTGTCCAGCGGATCCTCATCACCAATGACCACGTTCAGTCGGCCACAGGGCTGGCAGGCACCGCCTTTGGCCAGCGGACAGGCATCCGGTGAAGGACAAGGCAACGACTGCATGCCGTCCTAGATAACCCGCTTGCAGGTTTCGCCATTGCTGATGCAAAGCGACCGACCTGATTGCCGGTCGAACAGCGTGTAGTCAGCCCTGAAATTCAATTCCGGTTCGTTGAACAACAGACGTACGGGATGCTGCGTAGCTTGTCGTCCTTACCCTGACGCAGCTCGTCATTGAGCGGATGCAGCAGCCAGTCGTCCTTGCCTTGTACCTGCGAGGTAATGGTGAATTGGTCATCCTTCTCCGGCAGGCGCTTGCCGTTCTTCTCGATGACTTTACCGATGGAAATTCGTCCGAGTACGGGCGGGGTGATTGCCAGACCTTTGAGTATGGAGTGTCTCCTGGAAATTAAAAAAGGCCAGCCACGCCGGGTGAGCGGCATGGACTGGCCAAGGGGGAGGGAAGGGTTGGAAGTGGTGGGTTTCAGCCGACCAGGAAGCGCCGAGCGCACAACCACCGACGCCTCCGACCAGGCCGCCGAGAATGGCGCCGGATGCCGAGCCGAGTGTGATACCTACAGGGCCGGCAATTGCGCCGAGTGCTGCGCCGGCCTTGCCGCCTGCCAGAGCAGCACTGATGCCGCGTGCGAGGCCACCGACGGCGCCGATGGCTGCGCCGGTTTTCATGGCGTGATGGAACGAAGCGACTTTGGGGGAGTGACAGTGAGGGCACTGCAATGACATGAGGGGAACCTCTTTGGTGCGGATGTCATGGCAGTAATGTGTGATTGAGATTTTTTTGAATCGAATGGCAGCTTTGCAGCTGCCAAACCAAGGGGGAAGCGGGCTACAGTCGGCCAATAGCGGACGATTGGCTGGCAGGTATGCATCGCTATGTCCCCAGGCCTTGGGGAAATAGCTCGGGGTTTGAGAAAGCCTGCTTAAGATGGTCGTACACCAATCGCACCCGCTTCGATACAGGGCCCTGCTGCGGGCGGTATATGAACAGATCCCATGGCGCTGGAGCGAGATCAGCCAAAACAGAAACCAGCTTGCCTGACCGCAGATGGGGCTCAGCCAGATAGGTAGGAATTTGGCCAAAGCACATGCCTGCCAGGGTGGCTTCCAATTCCGTGTCAGGATCATCACAGATAAGAGCTGGCTGCCTGGGCGTGAATGTTTGCCCGTCGGCAAATAGCCAAGGCCAAGGGCGACCATTTTTCTGGTCGATCAGGACTGAAAGTGGCAGCTGAGCCAAGGCATCCAGAGATCTAGGTATTGTCTTTTGCTCTATTAGCGCCGGGCTTGCGACAACATAAAACGGCACGGGAGCTAAGGCCCGTGCGACGTAGCGCCGGTCGCGAATAACACCCACCCTGATGCCAATATCGATATGCGCCTCAACGGCATCGGTCATCTGATCTTCCAGGCGGAGATCGAATTGCAGGTCTGGATGTGCTGCGGCCAAGGGCTGAAGAAACGGTATTAAGAGGCGCCTGCCAATAGCATGTGGAGCCGTGATTCCCACCCTCCCTGACAGCTCAGGTTCCATCCTGTGCGACCGGAATAGCGTGTCGAAATGCTCCAGAGCTGATCTGGCATCTTTGGCGTAATCCTGACCGAAAGCAGTGATGCTCACCTGGCGGGTATTACGGTGAAACAGCGATTCGCCAAGCTCCGTTTCCAGGGCTTGAATGGCTCGGGTAACCCCTTGCGGGGAGATACCTAATCGGGTTGCCGCTTCGCGGAAGCTACCTGCCTCTGCTGCTGTGCAAAAAATCCTGACCATCTCCATGCGGTTAAGCATGTTGCCCTCCCATTTATTCCATATTCAGGAATAGCTTAATCCAATCATTTCCATTTATTGAGATCAATCATGGGGCTAAGGTTTGCGCACTGCCAGGTTAACCAGCCATGGCGAAGTACAAACCCGCCGATGAGGTTCTCAACATGAGCAATAACATTTCTGGAAAAGTTGTCGTTATCACCGGCGCCAGCAGTGGCTTGGGTGAAGCGACTGCACGCCACCTTGCTGCGCTTGGCGCGCGCGTAGTGCTGGCCGCACGCCGCAAAGATAAACTCGACGCATTGGTGACTGAGCTGACCAATGCAGGTGGTCAGGCAATCGCATATCAGACCGATGTCACCTCTCAGGAAGAGGTCAAAACGCTCATTCAAGGTGCCGTGGACACCTACGGGCGCATTGATGTACTGGTCAACAATGCCGGGCTGATGGCGATTGCACCGCTCAGTGATGCTCGCACTGACGAGTGGGATCGCATGATCGACATCAACATCAAGGGGCTGCTGTACGGAGTCGCGGCTGCATTGCCGGTCTTCCAGAAACAAAACAGTGGCCACTTCATCAGCATCGCATCGGTTGCAGGCCTGAAGGTATTCAGCCCTGGCGGCACGGTGTACAGCGGCACCAAGTTTGCTGTGCGGGCCATCTCCGAAGGACTGCGTCACGAAGTCGGTGGCAGCATTCGCACCACGACTATCGAACCGGGTGCCGTGGACTCCGAGTTGAAATTCGGCAGCTCCCACCAACAGAGCCGCGATTTCGTGGTGGACTTCTACAAGCAAGCAATTCCCGCTCAATCCGTCGCTCGGGCTATCGCCTTCGCAATTGAGCAGCCTGCTGAAGTGGATATTAACGAGATCGTTCTGCGCCCAACCCTGCAGGAATTCTAATGAGTTTAGGGCCTGCCGCTTCGGCGTCAGGCCCCGCTTATATGGAGTGAAAAGTTGTGAGCAACGTAACTGAATCGCTTTCGAGTGGGGGACTGATGAAGGCCTTGCGCCTAGACAGCTATGACGCGAGCACCCTGCTTGAAGTCGAAGTCGCAAAGCCTTCGCCACAACAAGGGCAGGACTGGTAAAGATTAAAGCCAGCGGCGTTAACCCAATCGACTACAAAATTCGCCTGGGGCAGGCCCCTTACGCGATGCCTGAGTTACCAGCGATCATTGGCACTGATTTGGCTGGCGTCGTTGAGGCAGTGGGCGAAGGCGTTACTCAATTCCAAGTTGGGGATGAGGTGTATGGTCTGACTGGCGGTGTGCGTGGATTGCAGGGATCTCTAGCCCAGTACGCGGCAGTCGATGCAAATTTGTTAGCCATCAAGCCCAGAAATCTAAGCATGCGCGAAGCGGCAGCTCTGCCACTGGTGACGCTGACTGCATGGGAAGGCCTAGTAGATAAAGCAGCTGTGAAAGCGGGTGACCGCGTGTTGGTTCATGGTGGCGCTGGCGGAGTCGGGCATGTGGTCGTACAACTCGCCAAAGCGTTTGGTGCGGATGTTTATGCAACCGTGTCCCCGGCGAAGCAATCACTCATCGAGTCCTACGGGGCAACGTCCATCGATTATCAAAGCGTTGGCGTCAATGAGTATGTGGCCCAGCACACTAACGGGGATGGCTTCGACATTATTTATGACACCGTTGGTGGCGAGTCCTTGGATCTGTCGTTCCAGGCTATTCGCCCATATGGGCACGTCGTCAGCTGCGCTGCTTTTTCCTCCCATAACCTACTCCGGGCTCCCTGCGCTGCATGACCCTATCCGGGATATTTGTCCTATTGCCAATGCTTTCTGGCAAAGGGCGTTCTCACCATGGCGAAATCCTACGCAAGGCTGCCCAATTGGCAGAGGCGGGCCAGTTGAAGCCGCTGGTAGATGAGTTCCGCTTTACTTTAAGCCAAGCTCAGACTGCACATGAGATGCTTGAGCGCGGAGATGTACGAGGTAAGGCCGTCATTGATATCGACTAAGGGTCTTCGTGCCCGTAAGGCAGATCGTGCCATGCAGGGATAAGAGGAACTTGCCTCTATCCTGACCCATCTCGAACAAGCCGATTTTTCACAGCCCTAACACCCGCATTGCCGAGGCAACCGGTAATGCGGGTGAATAGTTCTGCTTTAGCTCCAAGTAAAGGCCATTGCCATCTGTGAGCTTGTAGGGCTTTTCCTTGGGCTTGGCGGTGCGGCACTCGGTATCGGTAAGCAGCATGACTGCTCAATCCTGCTATACCCGGTTATATGGGTGGGTGAATTTTTCGATACCCGGTAGCGTACCCAGTAAATATGCGGATCGTATAGATTCTTGTCGGACCTTTTCGGAAAAGAAAAACCCCTTGAGGCTTCATTCCTCAAGGGGTTTTGTGTCCGGTAAGATCCGGTGAAATCCGAATTGCTGTTTAGACGTTGAATCTAAAATGCATGACATCGCCGTCTTTAACGATGTAGTCCTTACCTTCTAAACGCCATTTCCCAGCTTCTTTAGCGCCGGCTTCACCTTTGTACTGGATGAAGTCGTCGTAAGCGATTACTTCAGCACGGATAAAACCTTTTTCAAAATCAGTATGGATCGCTGCGGCAGCGCGTGGTGCTGTTGCGCCAACTTTAGTCGTCCATGCGCGGACTTCTTTAACGCCGGCGGTAAAGTAAGTCTGCAGGTCTAGCAGTTGGTAGCCTGCACGAATCACGCGATTGAGGCCTGGCTCTTCAAGGCCAAGCGCCTCAAGGAACATATCCTTTTCTTCGCCGTCATCCAGTTCCGCAATTTCGGCTTCGATTTTATTGCACACCGGCACCACAGGCGCGCCTTCTGCTTCAGCAATGGCGCGAACGATATCCAGTAGCGGGTTGTCTTCAAAGCCGTCTTCAGCAACGTTAGCGATATACATTACCGGCTTGCTGGTGAGTAAATGAAAGCCACGAACGATCTGCTTTTCATCAGTGCTCCAGCCTTTGAGTAGGGCGCGAGCAGGCTTGCCTTCGGTGAAATGAGCAATTAGCTGCTCAAGCAAGGCTTTTTGCGCAACCGCTTCTTTATCACCGCCTTTAGCGTTACGGGTCACGCGCTGCAGTTGTTTTTCACAACTGTCGAGGTCGGCAAAAATCAATTCGAGATCGATGATTTCAATATCGCGCTTTGGGTCAACTGAGTTGGAAACGTGAACGATGTTTTCATCTTCAAAGCAGCGCACCACGTGAGCAATGGCATCGGTTTCACGGATGTTGGCTAAGAACTTATTACCTAAACCTTCACCTTTGGACGCACCGGCCACTAAGCCGGCGATATCAACAAATTCCATGGTTGTCGGTAGCACGCGCTCAGGCTTAACAATTTCTGCTAAAGCATCTAAGCGCGGATCGGGCATTGGCACGATACCGCTGTTGGGTTCAATGGTGCAGAAAGGAAAGTTCTCAGCAGCAATGCCTGATTGAGTTAAGGCATT
>RCMZ01000817.1_pt1 | contig 12663 bp, 13 predicted proteins | sample 2041141 | NCBI WGS metagenome assembly RCMZ01 (sample SAMN09708263, study PRJNA481090) | Wastewater metagenome, whole genome shotgun sequencing project. | biome: sewage; isolation source: Davis station wastewater (DW) | place: Antarctica: Davis Station | collected 2010-03-01
GCGACGGTGCGCAAGGTGGCCTGCGGCGCGGCCGAGGTGCCCCGCCCCGTCCAGCGCCGCCCCAGGCGGTCAAACGCCAGATAAATCACCGGAGTGGTGAACAGCGTGAGCATCTGGCTCAAGATCAGCCCCCCAAAGATGGCCAGACCCAGCGGGCGGCGCAACTCAGCACCATCCCCCCATCCCAACATCAGGGGCAGCGCCGCAAACAGCGCCGCCAGTGTGGTCATGAGGATCGGCCGGAACCGCAGCAACGCCGCCTGGTGAATCGCCTGTTGGGGTGACATGTTCTGGTGGCGCTCCGCATCGATGGCGAAGTCGATCATCATGATGGCGTTTTTCTTGACGATGCCAATCAACAAGATGATGCCGATGATGCCGATCACGCCCAGGTCGTTGCCCGACACCATGAGCGCCAGCAAAGCCCCCACACCGGCCGACGGCAGCGTGGACAGGATCGTCACCGGGTGGATGTAGCTCTCGTACAGCACCCCAAGCACGATATACACACACACCATGGCGGCCAGGATGAGCCACAACTGGCTGGACAAAGACTTTTCATAAGCACCTGCCGCGCCCAGAAACTCCATCGACAGCCCCTGCGGCATGCCAATGTCCTTGGCCGCTGCGCGGATGGCGTCCACCGCAGTGCCCAGCGACACGCCCTCGGCCTTGTCGAATCCCAGCGTGGCCGATGGATATTGCGCGACACGCGTGACCTGCAGCGGCGCCAGTTGCTCGCGAATGGTGGCCACCGCCGCCAGCGGCGTGGGCGACCCCGAGCCGGTGCGCAGTTGCAGTGTGCCCAGCGCCTCGGGCGTGTTGAGCTGGTCCTGCTGCGCCTCCAGGATGACGCGGTACTGGTTGGTTTCGGTGAAGATGGTCGACACGATGCGCTGGCCAAACGCGCTGTACAAAGTGTCGTCCACGGAACTGGCCGTGACCGAAAGGCGTGACGCCGTGTTGCGGTCGATATCCACAAAAGCCGATAAGCCCTGGGCACCCGCATCGGTGGTGGCGTTGCGCACCTTGGGTTCTTTTTTCAGGCGCTCCACCAGTTGATGGGTCCAGTCGTTGACCTGCTTCGAATCGACACCGCCGATGGAGACGCGGTATTCCGTGGGGCCCGATTCCGCATCAATGGTCAGATCCTGTGTGGGCTGCAGATACAGGGTCACGCCCGCCACCGAACGCACGCGCTCGCGCAGCCGCTGCATGATGGCCTCTTGCGCGTCTCGCTGGGGCTTGAGGTTGATGAGCAGCCGCCCCGCATTGAGCATGGTGTTGTTGGCCGCGTCCACCCCCACAAATGAGCTGAGCGACTGCACGTCCGGGTCTTGCAAGATCGTGCGCACGGCGGCCATCTGCAATTCGCTCATGCGCGCGTAAGAAACATCGTGCGACGCTTCGATGCGCGCCTGCAGTTGCCCGGTGTCTTGTGTGGGAAACAACCCCTTGGGTATCACCACATACAGCAAGGCGGTGAGTGCCAGCGTGAGCACCGCAACCACCAGCGTCATGCCCTGGTGGCGCAACACCCATTGCAACCAGCGGTCGTACCCCGCAATCACGCGCTCAAACCCCTTGTTGATGCGTGCCGCAACGCCCGTGGGGCCACCGGCAGGTTCGTGGCGCAACCAACGTGCCGCCATCATGGGAACCAGCGTGAGCGACACCACCCCCGAGATCAGGATGGTGATGGCCAGCGTCACAGCGAACTCCCGAAACAGCCGCCCCACCACATCGCTCATGAAAAGCAACGGGATGAGCACCGCAATCAGCGACACCGTGAGAGAGATGATCGTGAAACCGATCTGCGTGGCGCCCTTCATGGCTGCCTGAAACGGGGGCTCTCCCTCTTCAAGGTACCGCGCGATGTTCTCGATCATCACGATGGCATCGTCCACCACAAAACCCGTGGCAATGGTCAGCGCCATCAGGCTCAGGTTGTTGAGGCTGTAGCCCAACAAATACATCACGCCACAGGTGCCGATCAATGAGATGGGAACCGCCAGGCTGGCGATCACGGTGGCGCGCAGGCTGTGCAGAAAAAAGAAAATCACCAGCACCACCATAAGAACAGCGAGCGCCAGTTCCATCTCGACGTGCTCCACCGAAGACCGGATGCCCGTGGTGCGGTCTGACAGCACCTGCACCTTGAGCGAGGCCGGCAGCCCCGCCTGCAGTTCGGGCAGCAGCTTCTTGATGTTGTCCACGGTCGCGATCACGTTGGCGCCCGGCTGGCGCTGCACGTTGAGAATGATGGCCGGCGTCTCATTGGCCCAGGCGCCCAGGCGGTTGTTCTCGGCGCTGTCCACCACGCGCGCCACTTCGAGCATGCGCACCGGCGCCCCGTTGCGCCAGGAAACGATCAGGTTCTTGTAATCCTCGGCCGTGAGGAGCTGGTCGTTGGCGTTGATGGTGTAGGACCGCTGCGGTCCGTCGAAGCTGCCCTTGGCACTGTTGGCGTTGGCCGCCGTGATGGCTGTGCGCAGCGTATCGAGACCAATGCCGTACGACGCCAACGCTTTGGTGTCGGCCTGAATGCGCACGGCGGGACGTTGACCGCCCGCCAGCGACACCAGCCCCACGCCACCGACCTGACTGATCTTCTGCGCAACGCGCGTGTTGACCAGGTTCTGCACTTCGGTCAGGGGCAAGGTGTCCGAACTGATGGCCAGCGTCAGCACCGGTGCATCCGCAGGGTTGACCTTGGCGTACACCGGGGGAGCGGGCAGATCGGCTGGCAACAGCGATGTACCGGCATTGATGGCGGCCTGCACTTCCTGCTCGGCCACATCCAGCGCCAGCCCCAGACCGAACTGCAAGGTGACGATAGACACGCCTGAGGCGCTGGTCGATGCCATGCGCTCGAGCCCCGGCATCTGCCCGAACTGGCGCTCCAGCGGCGCGCTGACCGTGCGGCTCATCACCTCAGGGCTGGCCCCCGGGTACAAGGTCTGCACCTGAATGGTGGGGTAGTCCACCTCGGGCAAAGCGGACAGCGGCAAAAAGCGAAAACCCACCAGGCCGGCCAGCACGATCGCCACCATCAGCAGCGCAGTGGCTACCGGCCTTTCAATGAACGGACGTGAAGGACTCATTGCGGCAAGCCCCCGCTCAAGGCGTTTGCGCCGGACGCTGGCGGCGGTGCCCGCCCGCCCCAGACGCGCCCTCGCGGGGGGCCGACGCCCCAGCGCCAGGCCTGCTGGCTGCCGAGCGGGCACCGCGTGCGCCCATGGCACCGGGTAGCTGAACCTTCATGCCATCTTGCAGGCGGTCGCCACCTTCGGTCACCACCCGCTCTCCATCCTTGAGGCCTTCGGTGATTGCCATGACCCCGACCGTTGCCAACCCGCGTTTGACCTTGCGCAGCGACACAGTGCGGTCTTCGTTGATGACATACACATAGTCGCCACTGGCCCCTGTGCGCACAGCGGTGACAGGCACCACCGTGGCCGATACCGAGCGCAGCATCAGTTGCACGTTCACGAACTGATTGGGAAACAGCGCGCTCGCCGTGTTCTCGAACCGCGCCTTGGCCTTGACGGTGCCCGTGGTGGTATCCACCACGTTGTCGAGCGTGGAAAAGTGGCCCTTGTCAAGCACAACCTTGCGCGTGCGGTCAAGCGCCGTCACCTCCAGAGAGGGGTCCTGTGCCTGCGCCGCGAGCACATCGGCCACGCGGTCTTGCGGCACCGAAAACTGCACATCGATGGGGGCCACCTGGGTGATGGTGGCAATGCCTGCCGCGTCTCCGGAAGTCACGTAGTTGCCGGCATCCACTGTGCGCAAGCCGATTCGCCCCGAAGTGGGCGCCGTGAGGCGGGTGTAGTTGAGGTTCAGCCGGGCCGTTCCTTCCTGCGCCTTGTCGGTCATCACGGTGCCTTCCAGTTGCTTGACCAGCGCCGCTTGCGTATCGACATCCTGGCGGGCGATGGAGTCTTGAGACAGTAGCGTGCGATAACGCTCCAGCGTCAGGCGCGCGTTGTCCAACTGCGCCTCGTCGCGGCGCCGGGTTCCTTCGGCCTGCATCAGCGCCTGCTCGAAAGGGCGGGCGTCGATTTGCGCCAGCAACTGCCCTTTCTTGACCATTTGCCCCTCGGTAAAAAACACCTGCGTGAGCTGCCCCGCCACCTGGGGCCGCAGCGTCACCGTGGCGGCCGGGATCACGGTTCCCAGCGCCTCAATGATGACCGGCAGCTCGGCAGTGCGCACCGTGGCCTCGCCCACGGTCACCATGGCGCCGCCGCCAGGAAACCCTCTGGCACCGCCCCCACCCGGCTCTCCGCTGGCACGTTTGACCAGATACCACGCGCCCCCGCCCACCAAGGCAACGAGCACCAGCGCCACCAGGCTTCCCACCCACCGGGAGCGCCGGGGGGGGCTCAAGGGGCGCTCGGGCAGGGGCGTTGACGGGGTCGGGGTGGCCGATGGCGCGGGAGGCACATTGACTTGTGGTGGGTTCATGGCTGTTCTGACTCGTTTTTTGTGTGCGGTGGGGCAGGGATAGCGCTCGGCCCGACCACCCCACCCGCATCGTAGAGGCTCATTCATGCTCTGCCTTGAAGGCTGTGCGAAGAAAAGTAAACCTGAGGGCCATGGCCAGGCACCGCCATTGCTCCGCCCCTTCGGTCTGCTTTGACCTGCTTCGGCCTGTGCTTCCAAGCCTGCCGTCCCGCAGCGCCCCCCCACACGTACACGTACACGTACACGTCTCACAGGGTGGTGTCTGCGGTTGCCTTGGTGCTCCCGTTCACGCGCACCCGCTGCATTTCACGGACCCAGGGCGGCGTTTCGTCGCAAGCCGGTGGCCGCAGAGCAAGCACACCGGCACAGTCCCCCCATCGCAACCGCCCGCCCCAGAGCCGCCATGCACACACTCACCCCCGTCATCGCCATCCACGCCGCCTCGGCACTGACCGCGCTGGCCCTGGGGCCCATCGCCCTGTGGGCTCGCCAAGGCGCCACCCAGCGACCCCGTCTGCACCGGGCTGCGGGGTATGCGTGGGTCACCCTCATGGTTGTTACGGCCATCTCTGCCCTCTTTATTACCGGCGGCGCCGGCCCGCGTTGGGGCAGGTTTGGGCCCATCCATCTGCTGGTCCCCCTCACGCTGGGCATGCTGGTCGTGTCGTTTGTCTGCCTCGCCCGCCACAACGTTGCGGGCCATCGCGCCTTCATGCGGCGCACGTATTTCGGGGCCTGCCTCGTAGCGGGCGCCTTCACGCTGCTGCCAGGGCGCTTGCTGGGCCACGCGCTGTGGAGCCAGATCGGCCTGATCTGACCATCTGCTTCTTCTTTCACGTCTTTTCCACTTTTGTACAGGACACCACCATGCTGCTCCAGCTCCTTGTTCACAGGCCCCAGACGCTGGTCCCGATCCTCCAGCAGACGCCCTCTTGGGTCTGGGCCCTTCTGGCCGCCCTGTTGTGGCTGGGCGCCAGCCAGCTGTTTGACCGCACGGCCAGCCTGCGCCGGGTTCTGCTCATGCCGGCGGCGATGACCGGCTTGTCCCTGTACGGCCTGGCCTCCGCGTTTACCAGCGCCGGGCCGGTCGGCATGGCTGCCAGCGCATGGCTGGCTGCGGTGGTCGCCACCATGGCCCTGGCGCTGTGGAGCCGGCCCACAGCCCCCTCCGGCGCACGCTATACACCGGCCTTACGCAGCTTTCATTTGCCAGGCAGTGCCATGCCACTTGCGCTCATCCTGGGCATCTTCCTGACCAAGTACTTTGTTGGCGTCGAGTTGGTCATGCAGCCCGCATTGGCCCGCGACAGCGTTTTCCCCGTGCAGATCGCGGTGCTGTACGGCGTGTTCAACGGACTGCTCATCGCCCGATCACTGCGCCTGTGGCGCCTGGCTCAGCGCAGCACGGTTTTGGCGACAAATACCGCCGTCCCCTGAGCCACCGACTGCCCCCTCTTCACGTCACACACCCCACCACGCATTTTTTGGAGCCCTTCCATGCGCCACGCCTGTTCCCACAACAACACCGACACCTCCATGGACCCCATCGAGCGTCTGGCGCGCAAGCGTGCCGGGGCCAAGCTCGGTTGGTATCTGCACGCTGGCATCTACCTTTTGGTCAACCTCCTGCTGGCCACGCTGTCGGCGGCCAGCGGCCGGCACTGGGCCGTGTTCCCGGCCGCAGGGTGGGGCATCGGGTTGGCTGTGCACGGCATCGTGGTGTTTGTGCTGAGCAGTGGGGGCGGACTGCATGACCGCATGGTGCGCGCCGAGCGCGAGCGCATCACCCGGCAAAACGAACGCCCCTGATCGCCAAGCTCCCAACGCCCCCTATCCTGCAGGCTCCTAAAATCGCGATTCCATGCCCCTTCCCATGCCCCCCGACGACATCGAACGACTGGCCCACAAACGCGCTGGCGCCAAATTGGGGTGGTACACGCACGCCACCATCTTCACGCTGGTCAACCTCGTGGTTTTCGGCATGTCGCGTTACGGTTTTGGCAACCGCCCTTGGTCGGTTTACCCGCTGCTGGGCTGGGGGCTGGGGCTGGCGCTGCACGGCATCTCGGTGTTCGTGCTGGGCACGGGCAGCGGCCTGCGCGAGCGCATGGTGCAAAAAGAGCGCGAAAAGCTGCAGCGCGAACATGAGCGCAACCGCCGCGCGCCATGAAGATCGACTGGATCGCAAAACTGCGGCATCTGCTGCAGACCCTGTCCTTCTGCCTGGCCATCTCGGCCATCCAGTTCGCATTCCAGCCCGAGAAACCTTACGAAGGGCCGCTCGTCTATTCGCTGGCCATCGGCATGCTGTCCTGGGCTTTCATCGATTTCGGGCGCCACCTCCTCCCATCGAGCCAGCACACCGGCTGGCCCACAGGGGTTGCGGGGATCGCATTGCCTCTGGCAGGCATCGTGCTGGGATTTTTGCTGGGCACGCTGCTGGCCGACCAGTGGACGGGCCTGTCCACCTGGCACGCCGGTGGTGGCACACAGCTGCGCATTTCCATCGGCATCACGCTGCTGGCAGGGCTTGTGGGCAGCTATTACTTCTACAGCCGGGGCACCAGCGCCTGGTTGCAAGCCCGCATGAACGAGGCGCGCAGCCAGGCGGCCGAGGCGCAACTCAAGCTGCTGCAAACGCAGTTGGAGCCCCACATGCTCTTCAACACACTGGCCAACTTGCGCGCGCTCATTGGCACCGACCCTCAACGCGCCCAAGAGATGCTGGACCGCATCATTGCCTACCTGCGGGCCACCCTGAGCGCGTCGCGCAGCACCGAGCACCCGTTGGAGAGTGAGTTTGAGCGCCTGCGCGACTACCTCGAACTCATGGCCGTTCGCATGGGTGCCCGCCTGGCCTACACGCTGGATCTGCCCGATGCCCTGCGCACGGTGCCGGTGCCTCCCCTCTTGCTGCAACCCTTGGTGGAAAACGCCATCCGCCACGGCCTGGAGCCGCAGGTGCAAGGAGGCCACATCACCGTGCGCGCACGCACCACATCCCGCAACCTGGGCCTGCTTTTGGTGCTGGAGGTCAACGACACGGGCGTGGGACTGCCTGCCGCCCTGCCTCCGCCGCATCCCCACCAGAACTTTGGCCTGGCCCAAGTGCGTGAACGGCTCGCCACACAACACGGCAGCGCGGGCACTCTTGATTTGATAGCTGCTAGCGCAGGCGGAACAAGCGCTAGAGTCACTTTTCCCTTGAAATCCCCCGCCCCCCATGACCGAAGCCACACCCCGCGCCCTGATTGCTGAGGACGAACCGCTGCTGGCCGCCGCCCTGCAGCAAGAGCTGGCACACGCCTGGCCGCAATTGCAGATCGCAGCCACCGTGGGCGATGGCCTGTCGGCCGTGCAGCAGGCGCTGGCGCTGCAACCGGACGTGCTGTTTTTTGACATTCGCATGCCGGGGCAGAGTGGGATCGACGCGGCAGTGCAACTCGCAGACCGGTGGCCCACCGAAGGCCCCTCTGCGCGGCCGTTTCCTGCGCTGGTGTTTGTAACGGCGTACGACCAGTACGCCGTGCAGGCGTTTGAAGCGCAGGCGGTGGATTACCTGCTCAAACCCGTGCAGCAGGCTCGCCTGCAAAAAACAGTGCAAAAAGTGCAGCAAGCGCTTATGCAAAAAGCGCAATCAGCTATCAATATAGAAGCAACGATCGCACAACTGCGCCAACTGCTGACGGCCGGCATGGGCCCTGCAGCCGGGGCGAGCCTATCGGGCCACGTGGCCAACATGCTCGACAGCCCATGGCCTGCACAGGCAACCGCCACACCAGCGCCCGGCATGCCGCTCACCCTCATTCAAGCCAGCAGTGGCAACCAGATTCACATGGTTCCGGTGGCGGAGGTGCTGTATTTTGAAGCGGCCGACAAATATGTGCGGGTGCTCACAGCAACGCGCGAGTTTCTGATCCGTACCCCGCTGAAGGAGCTGATCCCCCAGCTGGACACCCAGGTTTTTTGGCAAGTGCACCGTAGCATCTTGGTGCGGGCCAGCGGCATCTCCACCGTTGGCCGTGACGAGGCCGGAAAACTACACCTGGAGCTGGCTGGGCGGGCCGAAAAACTCCCAGTAAGCCGCCTCTACGCCCATCTATTCAAGGCGATGTAGCCTGGCGACATCAACGGTGGCTGGCCAGCAACAACCCACCCGCCCCCATAAAAAACCCGCCCGTGGCCTTGTTCAGCCGCACCACGCCGCGCGATGAGCGGATGAAGCGCCGAATCTGCCGGCCACCCGCCGCATACACCGCCGTGGCCACGAATTCGGCACACAGATACACCGAGCCCAACACCAAAAACTGCCGCGCCGCCGGTTGTGCAGGATCGATGAACTGCGGGAAGATGGCGGCGAACAGGATGATGGCCTTCGGGTTGGTGATGCCCAGCAAAAACTCCTGCGCAATCAGCGCCTTGAGACGAATCGGCGCATCGGTGGTTTTGATCTCGCCGCCCTCCATCACCTCCAGGCCACTGAACTCACGACTGTGCCAGGCACGCCAACCCAGCCAGAACAGGTAACACGCACCCACCCATTTGACGGCTGTGAAAGCGGCCTCAGACGCCAGCAGCATGGCGCCCAAACCCACGGCGGAAACCGTCAGAAAGATCGCAAAGGCAGCCACCCGCCCCAAGGTGGCCACCAGGGCGGCGCCCACCCCCGCGCGAATGCCGTTGTTCAAACCACAGAAGTTATTGGGGCCAGGTGTCAGCGCAATGGCCACCGCCACCGGAACAAAAAGCAACGCGTCCATGGAACAGTCTTTCAGACAATGCGAGGGCACTGCGAAGTAGCCCCTCGAAAAAAGGCGAGGAAAGGCAAAGAAAAGATAAACGGGACGAGTCTAGAACAAGCCGGCAACGTTGCAAACACCTGCGCGCGGCAACCCACGGGCGCCCATATGCCGCACTGCTGCACCGCTGCAGCAAGGACTACAAATCCAGCACCGTGCCCCACGGCACGCCGGGCAGTGCTTCGTAATGCGCGACCACGACCACGCGCGGTGGACCGCCAGCAACCTGGCCCAACGCCTGTGCCAGATAGGCCACTGACGGCTTATCGAGCCCGCCCACGGGTTCATCGATCAAGGTCAACACCGCTCCCGACGCCAAGGCACCGGCCATGAGCACCTTGCGTCTGCTGCCTGTGGACAGGGCATAAAAAGGCTTGTCCAGGTGCTCATGCAATGAAAACCCGTCCACATGCAGCGCCAGCGCCGCATCACTCCAACCGGGGTAGCGGGCGGGCAAGCCCTGCAACCATTGGCGGGCCGTCCACGGGTCAAAAGCCTATGAGCGCGGGTCGGCCCAGAAAACGGCGTCGGCCCAGGCTGCACGGTCGTGGACCCGATGCCCTCCCTGCAACTCAATGCGGCCCGCCTGGGGCTGGAGTTCACCGGCCAGCAAACGCAGCAAGGTCGTCTTGCCACTGCTTTCATCACCGCGCACCAAGGCCAGACCGGCCGGCAACGCAGCGGACCAGCGCTGGATCACCTCGCACTCGGGGTAGGCAAAACACAAGCCATCCACCCGCAACATCGTGTTCTCGTTCATCCTGTCCGTTCATCCCCAATGGGGCAATCGTCTTGACATCCAGCCTGGGATTTTAGGGAGCATCCGAGCCCACGCCGAGGTGCAGCGCCCATGCGCCGTAGGCACGACCCGGCCTGGAGGAGGTCCATCCGCATCCCCGCAGCACCTGTTGAGTCGGCATCCACCCACGTCAACCCGTTCGGGCGGGGCTTGCCAAACCGCCTCGCGAGACGTCGACAAGACCCGCCCGAACGGGTGTTTCAAGAAAAATAGGCCGTCTTCATCAGCACAATGCAGTTGCGGCTGGGCATCCACGTGTACGTGTCCGAGCGGCTTGCTCAGCGCATGAAAGCCCCATCCCACTGGCCGGACCTGCGCCTTTTTCTACTGTCTTCAACACACCATGACCACGACGCTTCATTTTCTGGATTTCGACTACAGCGAAGACGATGAAGGCACCGGCACCTTCGACGCCATGGCCAGCGCTGCGCCCGCACAGTTGGGGGCATTGCATGCGGAAGTGGCCAGCGTGCTGGCATGGGCCCATGCCCACTTCCCCGATGCCTGCGGCCCTTCTGAAGACGGCGGGCGTTGGCAGTACGACCTGCAAGGTGTACAGGAGATCGCCACGCCCGTGACCCTGGACTTTGATACCGCCACCGGTCACATCATCGCCACCCCAGGGACACCCGCTGCGCCCCGCGCTACCGTGACCCTGTCGCTCAGCGGTGATGCCGAATTTTGTGCATCACTGCGCAGCGCATTCGATTTGGAGTGAGCGGTTTCACACAAAGCGGGCCGTTGACCCATGCAGGCACGTGCAGGCTGACCGCCACAGCCAGGACCCGCTCCCCACAAACGGGCACGTGGGAGCCTCTCACGCTCACTCAGTGAGGCCGCCCCCGGCGACGGCTCACCAGCCCAATCCCCCCCAGGTCCGCGCTTTCAATCAAGAAAGCCGTCCGCCTACAAGCGCTTCGTCCCAGCCTTTCTAAGCTGAAACAGCGGTTGCCGGACACCCGGTGCGCAATGCTCCGAGAACTCCCCATGCCCACCTTTTGCCAATCCAATGAACCTTGCACGACGCAGGACAAAAACCTTCAACGGGCGCACGTGAACGCCACGCATTTGCTTGCGTATGGCGCATCTACGAGTGAAAACCTCTGAGGCTGCGATGAATAAACCACTGTTTGCACTCCACACCCCCGAGTTCATCCGAGGCTCGGAGCGGCCCCTGGTGTCCCCATTGCTGCCGCCCCATGAACCCAAAGTTCGCCTGGAATTGCAAATCGATCTGGAGTACGACATTGATCGTTACGGCGCCGATTTCATCTTCAACATTCATGCCGCCCAAACACCCCATCAGAAGGTGAGCCATGAACGCCTGAAAATCAGCCAAGACATCCCGCACGCTGTGCACACTGATCCCATCACTGCCAACCGCACGCTGCGACTGCGCGGCGACGTCGGCACGCTGCATGTGTCGTACAGCGCCACCGTGGAAATATCGCATCACAGGGCAGACCCCCACACGCTGCGCGAAGTGGCTGTGCAGCATTTACCGGCATCTACCATCGGCTATCTGTACCCCAGTCGCTACTGCCAATCGGACCGCTTGCTGCGCCTTGCCGCCAAGGAGTTTGGTGCGCTCCCGCAAGGCTACAGCCGCGTTCAAGCGATCTGCGATTGGGTCCAGAGGCATGTGTCCTTTGAATCCAACACCTCCGACTCGAACACATCCGCCGTGGATACCTTGGTGACGAAGGTGGGCGTTTGCCGGGACTTTGCACACCTCATGATCACGTTGTGCCGTGCGTTGAATATTCCGGCGCGTTTTGCGACAGGCACCGACTACGGCGCCGATCCCGCGCTTGGCCCTCCTGATTTTCACGCGTACGTGGAGGTCTACCTGGATGGCCGGTGGTACATCTTTGACCCGTCGGGAACCGCCACGCCCATGGGACTTTTGCGCATTTGCACCGGTCGCGATGCGGCTGATGTGGCTTTTGCGACGATTTTCGGCGGGGTGCGGGCGCACCCGCCAGTGATTCGGGCATTTGCCATCGAAGATGCTGAGCGCGGGCTTGAGCTTCCAAAGCATGGCTCGCAAGCCCTGTCAACCGACCACGGAATGGACATGGCATTGGGTTCTATCGTCCCCTGACGGGCCATCGAAAACCCACAAACCCGGCTGTGGCCTAAAATCAGCGTTTTTTCCACTTTCTCAGAGAATCATCATGGGCAACAAGATCGTCACCGAAGCAGACCGCAAGGCAACTCCCCAACCCAAGCCCCTGCCAGGCTACAGCCTGCGCACCGGTGGCCGCGGCCAGCGCGTCAGCCTGGAACGCGGTGTTTCCACCCGCAGCAAGAAGAACCCTGGCAAGCGCTCCAAGAAGGGCGGCTGATCGCCGCTGGCAGGGGCGCCTGGCGCCCCTTGCACACTACAAGCCCTCTTTGCAGAGGGCTTTTTTTTGGGAGAACGTACGGTGGACGACAAGGTTTTGCTGCTGCTCAACACCAGCGTGGGTCACAGCCCGGCGCTGCTGTGGGGCGCGCGGTGGGTGTCGCAGGAGCTGTCGTGGCTGCTCTGGGGGGCGCTGGCGCTGTCTGGCGTGGCGGCCCCGGGGCGCTGGCGCCGGGTGGCTTGGCGGG
>RCMZ01000819.1_pt1 | contig 12631 bp, 10 predicted proteins | sample 2041141 | NCBI WGS metagenome assembly RCMZ01 (sample SAMN09708263, study PRJNA481090) | Wastewater metagenome, whole genome shotgun sequencing project. | biome: sewage; isolation source: Davis station wastewater (DW) | place: Antarctica: Davis Station | collected 2010-03-01
CCCTACAGCAGTGCTGCTGGAAAATGAGGCCCAGTGACGCGGTACGGGGCTGGTTCACATGCTCATTGCGCGTTTCCACACAGCCTCGGTCGTATGATGACCTCCAAAAACAAGGTGGGAAACAAGGGGTGGAAATGGTATCAATCTGGCATGACGCCACACTGGTGTTCGCGGTGGGATTTCCGCCACTGCTCCAAAGCCTGCTGTTCTGGATCTTCGCGTCGCTGGTGGTTCATGTGTGCCAACGCCTGGTTGAGCACACGGCGTTCTCGGTCGATCCATCAAGCCGCCGCATCAGCGCATCGCAGGCCGCACTGTGCATCGGCTGCATCGTCTGGGCCTTGGATGTGGTGGGCCTTTTCATGTACGCCGAGCTGGCGCACCATGTGCTTGAACTGGTGCCAGCGCTCAGCGGCCTGCTCATCATGGCCATCAGTGCGCGATTGACCATTCCCACGCTCAGTACCAGCAGCAGCAAGACACACATTGTGTGGGCCGGCATGTGGCTGGCCGCCGGCATGCTGGCCGCGCACTTCACCATTACCTGGGGCCTTGTGCAGAGTTTCTCGCAGGTGAACGGCCTGGCCATCGCGCTGTCGATGGCGACCGCCGTGGGCATTACGGCCTACACATCCATTCGCCATCGCGCGGCCAAAATGAGCGTGCTCACACCCCACTACCGCGCGCAGAAGTGGGAAGACAAAGTGCTTTGTGGCGCCTCCATCCTGGTGCTGCACTGGATGCTGGTCAACACCTTCGCACTGCACATTGGCGACCCGAGCGAAGCGTCTGACGGCATCGCCCTGTTGTTCATCATGCTGGTGTTTGCCATCGCGGTCGCCATGGAGCAAATGCGCAATATGCATTGGGACGCCGGCCGCCAGCAGCTCTTGCGGCGCGGGCTGTCAATGATGCGGTCATCGGCTACCGCTCAAAATGCCCAGCGCGACATGCAGCTGTCGCTCATTGCTGACCATCTGCACAGGCTGCTGCACCCGGATAACCTGGTGCTGCACTTTCAGCCCATCCTCGATTTTCAGCAGCGCGGTGTGCAGTTCGAAGCCCTGCTGCGCATGACCGACAAGACACTGGGCACCATCAACCCCGAAACCTTCTTGCTGGTGTGCGAGTTGCAGGGCAAGACGGCCGAGGTGGACCGCATGATTCTCCGCAATGCACTCGACAGCGCGAAGGCTTGGCAAGCCCAGGGACTGCCCCACATTGCCATCAGCGTTAACGTGGCTCCCGTCACACTGATTGACGGCCGCTTTGCCCACTGGCTTCATGAAGAACTGGCCCAACGTGCTCTGCACCCCAGCACCCTGAAGCTCGAAATGACGGAACACGCCATCATTGCGTTGGGTACGGAGATGGTGACCGCCATCCGCGACCTCGGCACTATGGGAATTGCCGTGTTGATGGACGACTTTGGCGCCGGCTACTCGTCGCTGGGCATGTTGGCCGATCTGCCGATTGCAGGCATCAAATGCGACCGCCTTTTTTTGCGAAAGCTGCCCCAGGACAGTCGCCGGCAAATGTTGCTGCGGCACATCAGCACATTGGCCGGCGAGTTTGGCCTGTCTGTGGTGGTGGAAGGCGTGGAGACGGTAGAAGAACTGCAGACCCTGGCCAACATCGGGCTGCATTGCATCCAGGGCTACGTGTTCAGCAAGCCCATACCCGCAGCCAACGTGCCCGACTGGTACAAAAACCACATGCCGCAGCAGCGCACGGCACTGCAGGCCTTGCGGCTCCCGACGGGTTCGGCTGCGACATTGACGCGCGCACCGTTTTTGGCGTCCGTATCCACCCTGGCACCCTCGTCCAGAAACTGACCCATGGCAACAATCAAAACACTCGTCCTGGGCGGCTACGGTAACTTTGGGGAGCGCATCTGCCGCGCGCTGGTGGGCAACGGCGCCACGCGCCACCCCATCGCGCTGTTGGTGGCGGGTCGCGATGCCTCCCGCGCCCAAGCTTTGGCCACCACACTGGGCCACGGGGCCGAAGGCGTTGCCCTTGACCATCAAGCCCCGGGGCTGGCGGCCAACTTGCGCCAATGGGGAGTGGGCCTTGTCATTCACACTGCGGGCCCGTTCCAGGCACAGGGCTACAGCGTGGCCCAGGCGGCCGCTGAGGCGGGTGCGCATTACATTGATCTGGCCGATGGCCGCCGCTTTGTGTGCGACTTTCCGGCCACCATGCATGCCACTTTTTCCGCCGCAGGGCGCACCGCCATTGCGGGCGCCAGCACGGTCCCGGCACTGTCTTCCGCTGTCATCGACCACCTGTGCGCAGGCTGGCAACACATCGACAGCATCGATATGTGCATTGCCCCCGCGCAGCGCGCACCGCGCGGCCAGGCCACACTGGCGGCAGTGCTGAGCTACTGCGGCCTGCCCATTGATGTATGGGCCGGCGGCCGCTGGCAGCCGCAGCGGGGCTGGGCGCAGCCCACTGCGGTGCAGTTTCACCGGCTGCGGCCACGGCTGGGGGCGGTCTGTGACATCCCGGATCTGGAACTCTTCCCCGCCCACTACCGGGCTGGCGACCGCGTTACCTTTCGCGCGGCCCTGGAGGTAGGCTTGGCCCAGCGCAGCTTTGCAGCCATCGCAGCCCTGCGCCACTGGGGCGTACTTCCCCGACCAGAGAAATTGGCTTGGCTGATGCATCACGCGGGCGGCGTGCTTGACGTCCTGGGCACGCCGCTGGGCGGCATGGTGGTCCGCGTGGCGGGCACTGACGCACAAGGCCACACACGCCGCCGCGCCTGGCACATTGCGGCCGACCACGACCACGGCCCCGAGATCCCCTGCATGGCCGCTATCCTGCTGGCCAGGCACATGGCGGCTGGGCAGCCCCTTCCCATCGGCGCGCACACCAGCACCAGCCTACTCCCCCTGGAGTCCTTTGCGCCCGAGTTTGCAAAATGGGGCATGCAGACGGATGTGGTGGAAGAGCAGGTCGTCCCATGACCCCCGCATAGACACAAGCTGTCGTTCCACAGTCTGGTGGCCCGTTGGCTGGCCACTGCTTGGGGCATTCTGAGAACTATCATCACCCCATGCTGATCGAGACGCTGGACACCGCCCGCGACCTGGGGCGCCTCAAGGAAATTCTGGGCGTGATGGTGCGCCACGGATTTGGTGATACCGTGCGCCGCCTGGGCCTGGCCGACCGGCTGGAGCGCGCAGGCCAGGCACTGAACTGGGCCCATGCCGCAGACCTTGCGCGCGTCAAGCCCCCCGTGCAGGTGCGGCTGGCGCTCGAAGAACTGGGCCCTGCGTTTGTGAAGTTCGGGCAGATTCTGGCGGGCCGGGCGGATCTGTTCGGGCCCGAGTGGATTGCCGAGTTTGAAAAGCTGCACAGCCACGTACCCGCCGTGCCCCTGGAGGCCCTGCGCCCTCAATTGCGGGAGGACCTGGGGGCCGAACCGGAAGCCGTGTTTGCATGGTTCGACACCACGCCGCTGGCGGCTGCGTCCATTGCCCAAGTACACCGCGCAAGGCTGCACGACGGCACCGAAGTGATCGTCAAGATCCGCCGCCCCGGCATTGCCGACACGATCGCCGCAGACCTGCGCCTGCTGCAGCGGCTGGCTGCCGTGGCCGAGGCGGAGTTACCCGCGCTCAAACCCTATCGGCCCGAACGACTGGTGCGCGAATTTTCACGCTCGCTGCGCCGTGAACTGGATTTGGCAGGCGAATGCCGCCAGGCCGAGCGCATTGCCACCAACATGGCAGCGCTGCCCCACATCGTGATTCCCCGCGTGTATTGGGCCTACACGCGCGAGCGCATCAATGTGCAGGATTTCATTGACGGCACCCCTGGCGGCGCTCTTGCCGCGCTCACCCCCGAGGCGGGGTTTGACCGCACCGTGCTGGCGCAACGGGGCGCGCAGGCGGTGCTCCAGATGATTGTGAAGGACGGCGTTTTCCACGCAGACCCGCACCCTGGCAATGTGTTTTACCTGCCGGGCAACCGCATCGCCTTCATTGACTTCGGCATGGTGGGCCGCCTGTCGCAGCGCCGCCGCGACGAGGTGCTGCAATTGCTGCTGGGCTTGGTCGAATACCAGCCGCAGGCGGTCGGCGATGTGCTGCTCGATTGGGCGGGCGACGAACAGGGCGTCCACCTGGGCCAGTTAGAGACCGAAATCGAGGCCTTTGTGGACCAATACCACGGGGTGCCGTTGGCGCAGTTGAGCCTCGCGCAGATGCTCGGCGATGTGACAGCCATCTTGCGCGAGCACCATCTGGGGCTGCCGTCGGACCTGGCTCTGCTGATCAAGGCGTTCATCTCACTGGAAGGCATGGGCCGCAACCTGGATCCCCAATTCCACATGGCCACCGAGGCCCTGCCGCTGCTCAAGCAGGTGATGCACGACCGTTACCGCCCCAAGGCACTGGCCGGGCGTGCCTGGAGCACGTTGCGGCGCGCGCTGACCACCGTAGAGCAATTGCCAGACGACCTATCGCGCCTGCTGCGCAATGCGCGCCGCGGGCGTCTGCAGGTGAGCATCGAGCTGGCACACCTCAAGCGCGTGGGCGACCAAATCGACCGGTCGACCAACCGGCTCGCCATGGCGCTGGTGATTGCAGCGCTGATCATCGGCTCGTCCATCGTGATGACGGTCAAGGGCGGACCCACGCTGTTTGGTCTGCCGGCCTTTGGTTTCCTCGGCTTCGTGGGTGCGGTGGTGTGTGGTCTGTGGCTGGTGCGCGCCATCTGGCGCAGCAGCCACCAGCGCGATGACGACTGAACGCCATCGGTATGGCCACGGCTGAGAAAAAACACACGCCGCACCACCCCACCAGGCGGACAGATACGGCGTGTGCACGCAACCATCGAACGCGACGGCAACCCGGTGTTCAGGGCGGCCCAAACCCCAACCGATGCAATACCGCCTGAGCCGCTGGTTCACGCAGCGCCACCGCAAAGGCCTGTGCGGACGCAGGCGCATCGGCACGCACTGCCAGGCCATAGGCTGCGCCCACCTGCAGCGCCGGGGGCAACTGCACCACGCGTAAACGTGGCACCTCCGCCTGTGCTGCGACCGCATTGGTGCAATAGGTCAAAAACACGTCGGCCTGGCGCTGATCCATCACCCACGCATAGGTGCCCCGACCCGCAGGGGGCTTGGGCGAATCGGCACCGCCCGTGAGCTTCAGGGCCTTCGCATCCAACTGGGCATAGGCGCCCGGCTCCAGCCGATCGGCCTGGCGGAAAAGCGCCCAGGCATAGTCACCCGACGGGTCGGCCTTGGGCGTGGACGTGCCCACGCGCACGTCGCTGCGCAGCAGGGTCGCCAGCAAGGTGTCGGGTGTCGTGCTGATCTGCTCGCTGGTCAGCGCACACAGCGCATTGCGTGTGAACACCACCGGGGCCGACCAGCCGCCCCGGGCCGCGAGGCGCTGGGGGTGGTCGGTGTCGGCCGAGGCGAACACCTGCGCGGGCTCGCCCTTTTCGATGCGTTCGCGCAGCAAGCCCGACGCGCCAAAGGTCAGCACCGCCTTCTGGCCCGTACGGGCTTCGTGGTCGCGCGCGATCTCGGTAAAGGCCTCGCGCAGGCTCCCTGCGGCATAGACGTGCACAGCGGCAACATCAGCCATGGAACCCTTGGCGCGGGGCGTTGAGCAGCCAGTGAGGGCGATGGCCAACCCGGCCGCTGCAGCGACCACCATGGCCTCGGTACGGCGTGCCATGGCGTCGGCTCACTTCGCCGCGTTCGGGAAGAACAATTGCTCGCCGCCAATCTTGTAGCCCGCGATGACCTGCTGGCCTGCGGGCGACACCACCCAGTCCACAAATTTCTGCGCGTCCTGCGCCTTCACATGAGGGTGCTTGGCCGGGTTGACGACCATCACGCCGTATTGGTTGAAGAGCTTGGTGTCGCCTTCCACCAAGATGGCCAGGTCCGCGCGGTTCTTGAAGTTGAGCCAGGTGCCCCGGTCGGCCAGCACATAGGCGCCGCTTGATGCCGCAATGTTGAGCGCAGGGCCCATGCCACAGCCGCATTCCTTGTAGCCACTGCCCTTGGCGGCGTCGGCGCCAGCGAGCTTCCAGTAACGCAGCTCAGCCGCGTGGGTGCCGCTCTTGTCGCCGCGCGAGATGAAATTGCCATTGGCCGTGGCCAGCTTCTGCAGGGCCTGCACGATGTCCTTGCCTTTGGTGCCCACGGGGTCATTCTTTGGCCCCACCAGGACGAAGTCGTTGTACATCACCGGATAGCGCTTCACGGCCCAGCCATCGGCCACAAACTTTTCTTCGGCCACCTGGTCGTGCACAAACAGCACGTCCGCATCGCCCCGGCGCGCCATGTCCAGCGCCTGCCCCGTGCCCAACGCCACCACCTTCACATCCAATCCACTGGCTTTCTTGAATTCGGGCATCAGATAACCAAACAGGCCCGATTGCTCGGTGGACGTGGTGGACGCCATCGTGATGCTCTGCGCAAACACGGAACCAGACGCTACAAAAATAGTAGCTACCAGCGCTTTATGCATAAGCGCCAGAGGCCTAAAACACTTGAAATTCTTCATACTAGCTCTCCTTTGACAAACAAACGGGCGGCCTCGGGAAGGGGGCCGTTGAAAAAATCGTGCACCGGCAAGTCCGCCACCAGCCGGCCGTGTTCCATGTAGACCACGCGGCTGGCCAGGCGCTTGACCTGGCCCAGGTTGTGGCTGCTGAACACCATGGTGACCGGGTGCGCCGGTCCTGCCGCGCCATGGCTGGCGGCAAAGTCAGCCATCAGGGCTTCGACTTCGCGCTTGGCGTGGGGGTCGAGGCTGGCAGTGGGTTCGTCCAGCAGCAGCACATCGGGCCGCAGCGCCCAGGCGCGTGCCAGGGCCACGCGCTGCTGCTGGCCGCCCGACAGGGTGCGTGCGTTCTGCGCGGCAATGTCCTGAAGCCCCACGCGCTGCAATGCCGTGAGCGCCTGAGTCCGTGCATCGCGCCACCGCGTGCCGCGCAGCCACAGGGCCAGCGCGACGTTGTTTTGCGCGCTGGTGCGCAGCATGTGCGGGCGCTGAAACAGCATGGCCTGGCGCTTGCCCGCAGCGCTGTGCAACTGCCCGCCGGTCGGAGCAAGCAGGCCATGCAGCACCCGCAGCAAGGTGCTCTTGCCACTGCCATTGGCCCCGACCAAGGCCAGCCGCTCACCTGCGGCGACACACAATTCAATATCGATGAGGGCGGGCACAGGGCCAAAGTGTTTGCTGACGTTGACCAGCTCAAACAGCACTGGACCATGGGCCGCTGGCACTGACGCCTGTGCGGGCTGTATGGGCCGTGCGCGCTGCGCACCCTTGCTGATGTCGATGGGCACGGCGCTCATGCGGCCACGCGCGGCGCGGCCGCTCCGAAATCAGCACCATCCACCCGCTCGCGCCAGCGCCGCACCTGAGCAATCAGCACGTTGAGCGCCAGCACCACGCCCAGCAGCACAAGCCCCAGCGCCAGTGCCAGCGGTAAATCGCCTTTGCTCGTCTCCAGCGCGATGGCGGTGGTCATCACCCGGGTGAATCCATCGATGTTGCCGCCCACAATCATCACGGCGCCCACTTCGGAGATGGCCCTGCCAAAGGAGGCGATCAGCACGGTGAGCAGTGCATAGCGCTCGTCCCATACCAGCAACAGGCTGCGCAGCAGCGTGCCAGCCCCCATAGAGCGCAATTGCTCGCCATGCGATCGGTCGGCATCCTCCACCACCTGCCGCGTCAGCGCAGTCACCACCGGCAGCACCAAAATAGCCTGCGCCATCACCATGGCCTTGAACGAGAACAACCAGCCCAGTCCGCCCCACGGTCCGCTGTGGGACAACAACAAATAAACGGCAAGCCCCACCACCACCGATGGCACCGCGAGCAGCGTGTTGAGCACAGCAAGCACGGCACCGCGTCCCGCGAAACGTGCCACACCCAGCCAGCCCCCCAGCACCAAACCCAGGCCACAAGACAACACACTGGCCGTGGCACTGACCGCCAGCGATCGGCTCACGATGGTCCACAACGCCGGATCGGAGGATGTGATGAGTTGCAGTGCAACAGAAACAGATTCGGAGACGGTGGACATGCCAAAAGAACGTGAGGGATCGGCTATCGTAGGTAGCTCCACAATGTCCAGCCATATGTAATCCCGTGCATAGGATCCAACTTCACTACACCCTGAGCCTGGCCGCTGGCGACGCCCTCATCCGCAACCCCCTGCCCGAGATGCTCGAAGCCGTCGCGCGGCAAGGGTCGATTTCGGGCGCCGCACGGGCACTGGACCTTTCGTACCGCCATGTCTGGGGCGCACTCAAACGCTGGGAAGACCAGCTGGGCGGTGAACTCATCATCTGGGGCAAGGGCCAATCGGCCCAGCTCAGCGAGTTCGGCACCAAGCTCCTGTGGGCCGAGCGCCAGTCCCAAGCACGCCTGGCCCCCCAAATCGAAGCGCTGCGCGCGGACCTGGAGCGCGCTTTTGCCGTCGCGTTTGACCCCAGCGCCCATGTCCTCACCATCTATGCCAGCCACGACAACGCGCTGGCAGCCCTGCGGGCGCATGCGGCCCAGCCAGGGGTTTCGGGCCAGGATGGGGCGCTTCACCTGGACATCCGCTTCACAGGCAGTGTGGACGCGATCCGTGCGCTCAACGAGGGCCGCTGCACCATCGCGGGCTTTCACACGCTCGAGCAGCCCTCTACCGACTCCCTGGCGGCAGCCAGCTACCGCCCGCTGCTGCAGCCAGGCCTGCACAAGATCATCGGGTTTGCACGCCGCACGCAGGGCCTGATCGTGGCGCGCGGCAACCCGCTGGGCCTGCGGTCCCTGCAGGACGTGGCACGCACGCGTGCGCGCTTTGTGAACCGGGCCCTGGGCACGGGCACCCGCGTGTTGCTTGGCGACCTGCTGGCGCAAGCGGGGCTCGGGCCCGAGAGCCTGCAAGGGTATGAACAGGACGAACCCTCACACGCAGCCGTGGCGCAGGCTGTGGCTGCCGGGGTAGCCGATGTCGGGATGGGCATCGAGATGGCGGCGCGTGCGCGGGGGCTGGATTTCGTGCCGCTGGTCCACGAGCGCTATCACCTGGCCTGCCTGAAGTCCATGTTGGAACAACCTGCCACCTTGGCGCTGCGCCACCTGCTGCAAACCCCCACCTGGCAAGACCAGATGGCGCTCCTGCCCGGCTACGCGCCGATGCACTGCGGCGAGGTGCTGGCCATGAGCCAGGTGTTGCCCTGGTGGAAGTTCGCGCGAAAAAAGCGTGCACCGGCGCCTAGGCAAAAACCCTAATTGCTTCGTTTTTAATAGCGCCAAACCGAATATCCACCAAGGGATAACACCGTCACGCTACCGTCAGACTCGGGCTAGAGTGCTCCGTAGAATCGCGCCCTGTAAAAGTTTGTTGGTCCCCGACTATCCTCGGTGGGGCCAGCTATTTGTGCGCGCAGCCTTTTTATTGGAGACACCATGCAGGCTCTACTCAGACTTTCAAGGGGAGTCGACTGGCTCAACACCCAAGTCGGCAAAATCGTTATCTGGCTCATTCTTGGATCCGCAGGCATCAGCGCCCTCAATGCGATCGTGCGCAAGGTGTTCGACACCAGCTCCAACGCCTTCCTGGAAGTGCAGTGGTATCTCTTTGCGGCGTCCTTCCTTTTGGCTGCGGGCTACACGCTGCTGCAAGGCGAGCACGTGAAGGTGGATGTGCTGTCCAGCCGTTTTGCCAAACGCACCCAAGTCTGGATTGAAATTTTTGGATTTCTCTGCTTTCTCACCCCCATGTGCCTGGCGGTGCTTTGGTACGGAACACCCTTCTTTCTGCGAGGACTGGAGTCCGGTGAGATGTCAAGCAACGCCGGCGGCCTGATCCGCTGGCCTGTGTACATGATGATCCCCGCTGGCTTCACGCTGCTGCTGCTGCAAGGCTGGTCCGAACTCATCAAGCGCCTGGCTTTTCTGCAGGGCCTGGTCGAGGACCCCACAAGCAAAAAGACCGAAAAAACGGCAGAAGAAGAGCTCGCTGAAGCGATCCGCAACCTTGCGGAAGCCGCCAAAGGCAACGGCCAGAACAAAAACGTGGCCAGCTGAGCGGAGACACGACCATGGAATTCATCACCCACAACCTCGCCCCGATCATGTTCGGGGGACTCATCCTGTTCCTGCTTGTCGGGTTCCCGGTAGCTTTCAGCCTGGGCGCCTGCGGCCTGTTTTTCGCCTTTATCGGCATTGAGCTGGGCGTGTTGCCCCAGGCGCTGCTGCAGGCGTTGCCGCTGCGCATCTTCGGCATCATGCAGAACGACACTCTGCTGGCCATCCCGTTCTTTACGCTCATGGGGCTGATCCTGGAGCGAAGCGGCATGGCCGAGGATTTGCTCGAAACCATCGGCCAATTGTTTGGCCCCCTGCGAGGCGGCCTCGCTCTGGCTGTGATTTTTGTGGGCGCACTGCTGGCGGCCACCACGGGCGTGGTTGCTGCCTCGGTGATTTCGATGGGGTTGATCTCGCTGCCCATCATGCTGCGGTACGGCTATGACCGACGCTTGGCGGTTGGCGTCATCGCTGCCTCCGGAACCCTGGCGCAGATCATTCCACCATCGCTGGTGCTGATCATTCTGGCCGACCAGTTGGGCCGCAGTGTGGGCGACATGTACAAAGGTGCATTCACACCGGGCCTGATGCTCATGGGGTTCTACGCGCTCTACGTCATCATCCTGGCGTTCATCAAGCCTCAATGGGTGCCCGCACTGCCCCCCGAGGCGCGCGCTTTCCGCGAGAAGAGTGGCAAGAGCGGCGTGGTGTCGCTGCTGGTGCTGACTGCGGCAAGCACAGGCGCAGCGCTGTATGTGGCAGAGCACATGGCCGCGCTGCACACCTGGTGGTCGGGCGAGACGGTGGAACACGTGCCGCTGGATGAAACCATCGTCGTTTCCATGTGTTTTGGGGTCGCCCTGGCGTTTGTGGTTGCCATGGTCAACAAGGTGACCCGCCTGGGATTGCTGTCAAAGGTCGCCGAGCGCGTAACCTTTGTGCTGATCCCACCTTTGCTGCTCATTTTCCTGGTGCTGGGCACGATTTTCATGGGCGTTGCCACACCGACAGAAGGTGGTGCGATGGGTGCTCTGGGCGCCTTCATCATGGCCTCGATTCGTGGCCGCCTGAGCTTCTCGCTGCTCAAGCAGGCGATGTACACCACCACCAAGCTGTCTTGTTTCGTGGTGTTCATCCTGGTGGGTGCCACCATGTTCGGCCTCACCTTCCAGGGCGTCGATGGCCCCCTGTGGGTGGAGCACCTGCTGACAGGACTGCCCGGCGGGCAGCTGGGATTCCTCATCGTCGTGAACATCATGGTGTTCTTCCTGGCGTTCTTCCTGGACTTCTTCGAACTGTCCTTCATCGTCGTACCCCTGCTGGCACCTGTCGCTGAAAAGCTGGGCATTGACCTGATCTGGTTTGGCGTTTTGCTGGGTATCAACATGCAGACGTCCTTCATGCACCCGCCCTTCGGTTTCGCGCTGTTCTACTTGCGCAGCGTCGCGCCCGCCAAGGAGTACATGGACAAGGTCACCAAAAAGATGATCGCCCCCGTGACTACGGGCCAGATCTACTGGGGGGCCGTGCCGTTTCTGGTGATTCAGCTCACGATGGTGGCGCTGGTCATCATCTTCCCGGGCATCGTCTCCAGCGGTCTGGACAAGAAGGTGGTCTATGACCTGGACAAGGTACGCCTCGAAATGGAGGCCAACATGCCCGCACCGATGTTCGAACCCGACCCCACGGCAGGCATGCAGGGCACCCCATCCTCTGAACCCTCGGCCGCAGAGCCTGCAGCGGCAGATGATCCACTCAAAGCCATGCAGGACTCCATGGCCGAGCCCGCGAAGAAGGAATAGCCGGGCGGACGCCTCGGACAAGAGGTCGGGCCTGCGCCTCTGGTGCGGGCTCACAGGGAAGTCGCATCCCTTGCCGTATGCCTCTGGGCCTGAAGCCCTTGCAACCCACAGGTTGCAAGGGCTTTTTTGTGGGCGAGGCGCTCCACCCGGTGGTATCTGCCTGGGCATATCTACCCGGATTGACGTTGAACGGGTCGATGCCGTAGCAACCGGGCACCGGGGAACGCTGTGTGATGTGCGAACGAGCGGCCAACCAGTGGTCTATGGCCTCTATCAGGCCCTTGCGGAGGAGGTCACTCCATCACCGGGACCACACTCCCACCACCCACCATGTCAGTGCCTTGGCAAGCTGGCCACAACAAAGACGATGGCCGATGCCGATGCCGATCATTGGCGCGGTAAAAATTGACACAAAAAAAGACCGCCAAGCAATCCACTGGGCGGTCTTTGTTGTCACAGCGGTCCGTGCTGGGCACCGCCGGTCTGGATCAGAGTTTCTGCGACGACATGAAGGTGTCAAAGCGGGCTTCGGCGAAGCGGAACCACAGGATTTCGTCGCGCTGAAAGTTGCGGTAGTCGCCGTAGATTTTTTTCCAGTCCGGGTTGCTTCCGGCCAAATCGGCATACACCTCCATCGATGCCTTGAACGAAGCTTCGAGCACCGACTGGGGGAAAGGCAGCACCTTGGACTTGGCGGCTACCAGTTGTTTGAGCGCCCCCGGATTGCGTGCGTCGTAGCGTGCTTGTGTGGTC
>RCMZ01000821.1_pt1 | contig 12592 bp, 8 predicted proteins | sample 2041141 | NCBI WGS metagenome assembly RCMZ01 (sample SAMN09708263, study PRJNA481090) | Wastewater metagenome, whole genome shotgun sequencing project. | biome: sewage; isolation source: Davis station wastewater (DW) | place: Antarctica: Davis Station | collected 2010-03-01
GACCAGCCGGCCGTCGGCGAGCAGTTCGCGGATCAGCGGCGCCCGCCCGAGCGCCGCGCCCTGGCCGGCCAGCGCGGCGGCGATGCACTGGTCGTAGTGATTGAACTGGAGCTGCCCCTTGGCCTGCGCCGGCGTGCGCTCGAGCGGCGCCAGCCAGTGTTCCCAGCGCAGCCACGGAAAGTCGTTGCCGTCGTCGAAAACGAGCAGCGTCAGCGCCGGCAGATTGTCCGCCAGAAGCGCCGCGCCGGCCGGCAGGCAGGCGGCGAGCGCCGGACTGGCGACCGGCAGCAGCGCCTCGTCGAACAGCTTGACCGCCCCCGGCGGCGCGTTCTCCGTCGCGCAGTAGCGGATCGCCACATCCACCTCCTCGGCGTCGAGATCGACCATGCGGTTGTCCGCCGACACGCGCACGCCGATCTCCGGCTGCCGGTCCTGAAAGCCCGACAGGCGCGGCACCAGCCACAGCGCGGCGACGCCGATCGACGCCGACACGGTGACCCGCGGCCGCCGCCCGCCGGCGCCGATCTCCTGCACCACCGCGCCGAGCCGCCCGAGCAGCTCGGCGGCGCAACGGTAGAGCTGCTCGCCCTGCGGCGTCAGGCGCAGGCGGCGCGTGCTGCGCTGGAAGAGCGGCACGCCGAGCTGCGCTTCCAGCGCCTGCACCTGCCGGCTGATCGCCGACTGGGTGAGGCACAGCTCGGCGCCGGCGCGCGTGAAGGAGAGGTGGCGCGCCGCGGCGACGAAGCCCTTGAGATGGTCGAGAGTCGGTAGCTGGCGCAGTCCGGCGGACATGGTCCATTCATTCCTTGAACGCATCGATCAGATGCGGATTTTCCGTTTGTCATTCATCGCAACGCTTTCCATACTGGAAACACGGCGGCTTCCTCAGCGGGAAGCCATATCGAAAGCGCATGAATGGAGGATAGGAAAATGAGACCGCTCGTGCAAGCCGTGCAGCCCGGATGGCTGCATCTCGAACTGGCCCGCCGCGACGTGCTGGTGCTCGCCGACGCCTGCGGCCAGACGCTGGCCTGCCACGCCGGCGAACTGTGGCTGACCGAAGACGGCCGGAGCGAGGACTTCATTCTGCGGGCCGGCGATACGCACGCCATCGAGAGTCCGGGCAGCGTCGTGGTCACCGCCTGCCGGGCGGCACGCTTCGCGCTCGGCGGCAAGGCGCCGCGCCGCGCGCCGCTGCGCTGGACGCACGGCCTGCTCGCCGCGCTGCCGGCGTGGGAAACGCCCGGCCTGCGCGCCGGCAGCGCGTCGTAATCCCCGCCGCCGCAACGGAAAGGCCGCGCCGCGATGCACGACGACTTGCCGACCGCCCCCGCCGACGCCTCGGGCGAGCCGCCGCGCACGGGCCGCGCGCTGACCCTGTGCGCAGCCGACGGCTATCCGCTCGCCGCACAGCTCTGGCTGCCCGCCGGCGCGCCCACGGCGGTCGTCGTGATCAACCCGGCGACCGCCGTGCAGGCCGCCTACTACCACCGCTACGCGCGCTTCCTCGCCGGGCACGGCATGGCCGCGCTGACCTACGACTATCGCGGCATCGGCGCCTCGCGCCAGGGCAGCCTGCGCCGCTGGCGGCACATTGGCAAGCTCGACTGGGGCCGCTACGACTGCGACGCGGCCCTGCGCTGGGCGCTGGACGCCTATCCCGGGCTGCCGCTGCGCGTCGTCGCGCACAGCATCGGCGGCCTGCTGCTCGGACTGGCGCCGAGCGGCGCGGCGGTGCAGCGCGCGCTGACGGTCGGCGCGCAGTACGCCTACTGGCCCGACTACGGCCCCGGCAAGGCGCGCATGTGGCTGCGCTGGCACCTCCTGATGCCGGCGCTGACCGCGCTCTGCGGCTATTTCCCGGCGCGCCGCCTGGGTTGGCACGAGGATCTGCCGGCGGCGGCGGCCTACGAATGGGCCTTCCGCCCGGCAACGCTGGAGCGGGCCTACCGGCGCCAGATCCGCGCCGGCGACGAGCCGCTCGCGCACTTCCCGAAAGTGAGCGCCGAACTGCTGGCGATCAGCCTGGCCGACGACGCCTTCGGCACGCCCGCCGCGATCCGCCGCCTGCTGGGCTATTTCACCGGTAGCCGGCGCCACCACGTGCCCCTGACGCCGGCGGCCGAAGGCATCGGCGGCATCGGGCACTTCGCCTGGTTCAACGAGCGCTTCCGCGACAGCCTGTGGCAGGAATCGCTGCTCTGGCTGCGCGAGGGGAAGCTGGCGCGGACGCCGCTGGCGACGCTGCCGCCCGGAACGCCTTGACCCCTCGCATCCAAGGCCGGATGGTCCCCGGGCATTCACGGGCAACGGCGGCGCGCGCCACACCAGACCAAGCCTGATCGCGCCGGATCGCAGCTTCGGAGGACGACAGAGCGCGTTCGGCAGCCCCCGAAACGTCTTCCCGGCGCGAAAACGGAGTCCACCGGACGCCCCTTGCCGCGCTCATCCGGATGATTTCTACCGTAACAACGGGAAACGGGAATCCGGCGATTTTCCCGCCTCGCGAAACGTCCCCGGAAAACGCCCGCAACGACCTGTCGAATCCTGAAAACTAGAACTCCAGCGGATCGACTTCCAGATGCCAGCGCAGGCGTGACGGCGCCTTGATCGCTTCGACCGCTTCCCGCCAGCCGGCGAGGAAACGTTGCAGCGCGGGGCGCGACGACGATTCGGCGAGCAGCTGGCCGCGTTCGTAGTTGGCGCGCCGCGCCATGCGCATCGGCACCGGATCGTAGAGCATCACGTCGCCGTGCGCGCCCGCGCCCGGCCAGGCGCGGGCGGTGGCGAGGAAGGCGATGGCCTCGGCCATCTGCGGCGCCTCGGCGCGCAGCATGGCCTGGTAGGTATAGGGCGGGAAGCCGGCCTGCTCGCGTTCCTTGAGCTGCTGCGCGGCGAAGGCCGGGTAGTCGTGGCGCACCAGCGCGGCGTACAGCGGGTGCTCGGGAAACTGCGTCTGGATCAGCACCTCGCCGGCCAGCTCGGCGCGTCCGGCGCGTCCGGCGACCTGCATCAGCTGCGCGAACAGGCGCTCCGGCGCGCGCCAGTCGGCCGCGTGCAGCGCGGCGTCGGGGCCGATCGCGCCGACCAGCGTCAGCTTCGGGAAGTCGTGTCCCTTCGCCAGCATCTGCGTGCCGACCAGGATGTCGGCGGCGCCGCCGTGAATCTGCTCGACCAGCGCCTCCCATTGTTTGCGGCTCTTCGCCGAATCGCGGTCGACGCGCAGGATGCGCGCCTGCGGGAAGCGCGCGGCGAGCACTTCCTCCAGCCGCTGCGTGCCGCGCCCGAAGGGCAGGATGTCCTGGTTGCCGCAGGTCGGGCAGGCTTTCGGGATGCGGCTCTCGAAGCCGCAGTGGTGGCAGCGCAGGCGGCGGTCGGCGAGATGCAGGACGAGGTTGGCGGCGCAGCGCGTGCACTGCGAGACCCAGCCGCAGGCGGCGCAGGCGAGCACCGGGGCGTAGCCGCGCCGGTTGAGGAAGACGAGGCTCTGCTCGCCGCGCGCCAGGCGCTTTTCGATGGCCGCGAGCAGCGCGCCGGAAAGGCCGTCCTGCAGTTTTTCGAGGCGCGTGTCGATGCGCTGCACGGCCGGCAGGCGGGCGTTCTCGACGGCGCGCTCGCGCAGCGTGAGCAGCGTGTAGCGGCCGCGCGCGCGGTGGTCGGTGGCGTTCGCCCAGCTCTCCAGCGATGGCGTCGCCGAGCCAAGGACGATCGGCACGCCGCGCTCGCGGGCGCGGAAGACGGCGACGTCGCGCGCCGAGTAGCGCATCCCGTCCTGCTGCTTGAACGACGCGTCGTGCTCCTCGTCGACGACGATCAGGCCGAGTTCGGGCAGAGGCGTGAACACCGCCAGGCGCGTGCCGAGCACGATGCGCGCGCGCCCCTCGAACGCGGCGCGCCAGTTGCGCGCGCGCGCCGCCTCGGTCAGCTCGCTGTGCAGGCTGGTCAGGCCCGCCTCCGGAAAGCGCGCCGCGACGCGCGCCTCGAGCTGCGGCGTCAGGTTGATTTCGGGCACCAGCAGCAGTGCCTGCCGATCGGCAGCCAGCGCGCGCTCGATCAGGCGCAGATACACCTCGGTCTTGCCGCTGCCCGTCACGCCGTGCAGCAGATAGGCGTGGAAGCCCTTGCCGGCGTTGGCGTCGACGGCGGCGAGCGCGGCTTCCTGCTCGGCGGTGAGCGCCGGCGGCACCTGCGCCGGCGACGCCTTGGCGGGCGCCTTCGGCGTGCGCGCCTTGGGCGGATCGACGCGGCGCAGCCCGGCCGGCAGCGTCGACAGCATGACCTCGCCGGGCGGCGCCTGGTAATAGGCGGCGCAGAATTCGGTCAGGCGGAACCAGTCGGCGGGCAGCGCCGGCAGGTCGCGCAGGACGGCCTCGACGGGCTTGAGCTGGGCCGGCGAGAAATCGCTCGTTTCCGGCAGGTCGACGATGATGCCGATCTTCGCGCGCTTGCCGAAGGGGACGCGCACGCGGCAACCGATGTCGGCACGCGAAACGGCCTCCGCCGCGGGGACGAGGTAATCGAAATAGCGCTGCAGCGGAACGTCGAGCGCGACGCGGACGAGGGTCATCGGGCGGTTTCTATGACGTTCGACAGAGCATCCGGCGGAAAGCCAGGATCGGCAAGGGTCGAGTTAGGCGGCAAAGCTCGCGCCGCTTCTTGAAGAAGGCCGTAAGCCATTCACGCGACAGGCTTTTCACAGTTGTTCACAATTTCTGTGGATAAGTCTGTGGAGAAAGCCGGAGCGGCATCGCCAAACGCCGCCCCCGCAAGGGTTTTTCTTACTTTGCCGAAAAATAAGGCACTGATTTAGTCATTAAAAATCAGTGCCTTACAAAACACCCCTGGATTAGGCCGCGCTTTGTGTCGGTTCTGTGACCGACGCGTCCGCACTGTGCATAAGTCAAGGGGCTTCGTGAAATTATCGTGAAATTCACTTCCCCTGCGCGCGCAGGGTCTTGCTGTACTCGTGCACCGTGTTGACCAGCGTCGTCACGTGCTCGGGCGGCGTGAACTGCGAGATGCCGTGGCCGAGGTTGAAGACGTGGCCGGTGTTGCCCGGACCGTAGCTGTCGAGCACCTTTCTGGCCTCGGCGGCGATCTTGTCCGGCGAGGCGAACAGCACGTTGGGGTCGAGGTTGCCCTGCAGCGCGACCTTGTCGCCGACGCGCCGGCGCGCTTCGCCGATGTCGATCGTCCAGTCGAGGCCGAGCGCGTCGCAGCCGATGTCTGCGATCGACTCGAGCCACAGGCCGCCGCCCTTGGTGAACACGATCGACGGGATGCGCTCGCCGTCCTTCTCCTTGATCAGCCCGGCGACGATGCGTTGCATGTACTGCAGCGAGAACTCCTGGTAGGCCGCCGCTGACAGGCCGCCGCCCCACGAGTCGAAGATCATCACGGCCTGCGCGCCCGATTCGATCTGCGCGTTGAGGTAGGCGGTCACCGAATCGGCGGTCACCGACAGGATGCGGTGCATCAGGTCGGGCCGGTCGTAGAGCATGGTCTTGACGTTGCGGTAGTCGCTCGACGAACCGCCCTCGACCATGTAGCAGGCCAGCGTGTACGGGCTGCCCGAGAAGCCGATCAGCGGCACCGAATTGTCGAGCGCGCGGCGGATCTCGGAAACGCCGTCCATCACGTAGCGCAGGTGGTCCCAGGGATCGGGCGCGGTCAGGTCGCGGATCGCCCATTCCTCGCGCAGCGGGCGCTCGAACTTCGGCCCCTCGCCCTCGGCGAAGTAGAGACCGAGGCCCATCGCGTCGGGCACGGTGAGGATGTCGGAGAAGAGGATCGCGGCGTCGAGGTCGTAACGGGCGAGCGGCTGCAGCGTCACCTCGCAGGCCAGCGCCGGGCTCTTGCACAGCTGCAGGAAGCTGCCGGCGCGCTTGCGCGTCTCGCAGTACTCCGGCAGATAGCGGCCGGCCTGGCGCATCAGCCAGAGCGGGGTGTGGTCGGTCGGCTCCTTGAGCAGGGCACGCAGGAAATTATCGTTACGGGGTCGGGTCACGTCAGGCTCCGCCGAAAAGAGAAAGATTCGCAGGAAAGGCGGGATTATCCGCCATTTCAGGACGCTCCGCCACGACGCCCGGCCGGGCCGGGCGCCGGATCGGGTCTTCCGCGCGCGCCCGGCGGGCGCCGTTCCCGCCGCCCGCCGCCTACTTGCGCCAGAAAGCCGGCATCAGGACGACCAGCAGCGTGAATATCTCCAGCCGGCCGAGCACCATCGCGAAGGTGCATACCCAGGTCTGGAAGTCGCTGAGCACGGCGTAGTTGTGCGCCGGGCCGACGGCGTCGAGGCCCGGCCCGGTGTTGTTCAGACAGGCGACGGCGGCGGAGAAGGCGGTGACCACCGGCAGGCCGCTCGCCGCCAGCACCAGCGTGAGGACGACGATGGTCACCATGTAGATGAAGCTGAAGGCGAGCACGGCGTGCAGCACGGTGTCCGGCACCAGCCGGCGGCCGAGGCGGACCGGCCACACGGCGGTCGGGTGCATGGCGCGCAGCAGCTCGCGGTACACCTGCTTGTAGAGGATCACCGCGCGCATCATCTTGATGCCGCCGCCGGTCGACCCGGAACAGGCGATGAAGCTGCCGAGGAAGAGGATCCAGAGCTGGGCGAAGAGCGGCCACATCGTGTAGTCGGTGGTCGCGAAGCCGAGCGAGGTGGCGAGCGAGATGCTGTGGAAGGCGACGTAGCGCAGCGCCGTCAGGAAATCCGGATAGGCGTCGAAGCCCTGCAGGTAGAGGGTGATGCCGAGGATGCTGACGGCCAGCGCGCCGAGGTAGAAGGGCAGTTCGGCGTCGGCGAGGTAGGGGCGCAGGCTGCGTCCGCGCAGGGCCATGAAATGGGTCGCGAAGTTGATGCCCGAGAGCAGCGCGAAGCCCATCGCAACGAGCTCGACCGGAAGGCTGTTGAAATGCCCGAGACTGGCGTCCTTGCTCGAGAAACCGCCCAGACCCATGATGCTGAAGGCGTGCATGACGGCGTCCCAGACGTCCATGCCGCACCACCGCAGGGCGAGCACGCAGACCACGGTGAGCAGGACGTACACCGTCCACAGGCCCTTCGCCGTCTCGGCGATGCGCGGCGTGAGCGCCGACTCCTTCATCGGCCCCGGCGTCTCGGCGCGAAACAGCTGGCGGCCGCCGATGCCGAGCAGCGGCAGGATGGCCACGGCGAGGACGATGATGCCCATGCCGCCGACCCAGTGCAGCTGCATGCGCCAGAAATTGATCGACAGCGGCAGGTCGTCGAGCCCGGAAAGCACCGTCGCGCCGGTCGCCGTGAGGCCCGACGCGGCCTCGAAATAGGCGTCGGTGAAGCTCAGTTCCTCGATGTGCAGGTAGAGCGGGAAAGCGGCGAAGAAGGGCAGCACCACCCAGGTCAGCGTGACCAGCAGGAAGCCGTCGCGCACCGTCAGGTCGCGCCGCTTGCGGCGCGTCGCCAGCCACAGCGCGAGGGCGCTGCCGAGCGCGAGGAGGATGGCCTGATCGTAGGCGCCCTCGGCGCCGTCCCGGTAGTACACGGAAATGGCGAGCGGAGCGAACATCGTCAGCGCGAAGATGCCGACGATGATCGCGAGCGCGTTGAGAACCTGGGCGTGCCGCACGAACGCCGCTCAGAAGAAGTGGAAACCGACGGCGAAGAGCTTCTCGACCTTCTTCACCACCTTCTTGTTCAGGCAGAAAACGATGACGTGATCGCCCGCCTCGATCACCACGTCCTTGTGCGCCATGAGGACGTGGCCGCGCCGCTTGCGCTTGGCCATGCCGTCGTAGGCCAGATCCTCGTAGTGGTCGAGGTCGCGCACGATGGCCGCGATGGCGGCGCCCGGGATCAGTGGCAGGTCGCCGATCCGCTGGCCGACCACCTGCGAGCTGCGCCGGTCGCCGTGCGCGACGATCTCCAGCGCTTCGGCGGCGCCGCGCCGCAGGCTGTGCACCTGCGCCACGTCGCCGTGCCGCACGTGCGCGAGCAGGGTGCCGATCGAGACCTGCGCCGGCGAAATGGCGATGTCGATCGGCCCGCCCTGCACCAGATCGGCGTAGGCGCGCCGGTTGATCAGCGCCAGCACGCGCCTGGCGCCCAGGCGCTTGGCCAGCGACGCGGCCATGATGTTGTCTTCGTCGTCGTTGGTCAGCGCGAGGAAGAGGTCCATCTCCTCGATGCCCTCCTTCTCGAGCAGGCCCTCGTCGGTCGCGTCGCCGCACAGCACCAGCGCCGATTTGAGCGTGCCGGCAATGACTTCGGCGCGCGCCTTGCTGCCTTCGACGACCTTGATCCGGTGGCTCGCCTCGAGCGCCTGCGCGACGCGCAGGCCGATGTTGCCGCCGCCGGCGATCATGATGCGGCGCACCGGCGTCAGCATGCGGCGCATCTCGCGCATGATCGGCCGGATGTGCTCCTCGGCGGCGAGGACGAAGACCTCGTCGCCGTCCTCGATGCGCGTGTCGCCGCTCGGCGTGATCGCCCGGTCGCGGCGGAAGATCGCGGCGATGCGGGCGTCGACCTCCTGCGAGAGGTGCGCGCGCATCTCCTTGATCGGCTTGCCGACGAGCAGCCCGTCGGCGTAGGCGCGCACCGCGACGAGCGCCACGCGGTCGCCGGCGAAGCCGAGCACCTGCAGCGCCTCGGGAAACTCGATCAGGCGCGTGATGTACTCGGTGATCTCCTGCTCGGGGCAGATCGCGAAATCGACGGCGAAATTCTCCGGCGCGAGCAGCGCCGGGCTTTCCAGAAAGTCCGCCGAGCGCAGGCGGGCGATGCGCGTCGGCACGTTGAACACGCCGTGCGCGAGCTTGCACGCGACGAGGTTGGTCTGGTCGCTCTGCGTCACGGCGATCAGCAGGTCGGCGTCGGCCGCGCCGGCGTCGCGCAGCGTCGACGGCAGCGCGGCGTTGCCGGTCACCGTGCGCAGGTCGAGCCGGTCCTGCAGGAACTGCAGGCGCTCGCGGTCGCTGTCGACGATGGTGATGTCGTTGTCTTCCGACACCAGGCTCTCGGCGACGCTGGCGCCGACCTGGCCGGCGCCGAGGATGACGATTCTCATGCGGCCGCCCTATTCGCGTTCTTCGCCGCGCCGGCCGAGGTTGAGTCCGAGCTGCTTGAGCTTGCGGTAGAGGTGCGTGCGCTCGAGCCCGGTCTTCTCGGCGACGCGCGTCATGTTGCCGCGCTCGCCCTTCAGGTGGTGCTCGAAATAGAGGCGCTCGAAAGCCTCGCGCGCCTCGCGCAACGGCTGGCTGAACAGCGGCAGCGCCGGCATCGGCGCCCCGGCGTCGGGTTCGCCGTCGCGCTGCAGCACGCGCGCCACGTCCTCGGCCGAAATTTCGTCCTCGAGCGCCGAAAGCGCCAGATTCTTCACCGCCGCCAGCAGTTCGGCCCATTCGCCGCGCCACTGGTGCATGCGCAGCGCGTTGAGCGCGCTGCTCGAAAAGTGGCGCAGCGGCACGTCGCCGCGTTCGGCGAGATGGGTGAGGACCAGCGCGGCGATCTCCGGCACCTCGTCGGCGTGCCCGGCGAGCTGCGGCAGCGCCACCCAGACTTCGCCGAGGCGGGCGATCAGCGCTCCGTCCCAGCCGGCCTCGGCCAGTTCGGCGAGCGGCCGGGCGGAGGCGGCGACGAGCTGCAGATTGTTCTTTTCGAGGCGTTCGAGCGCGAACACGAGGTTCATCTGCTGCAGCTTGCCGAGCTGCGCCAGATCGGAAATGAAGAGGATGCCGCCGGCCGCGTCGTGCAGCATGTCCTGCGTCAGCGGCGCGCTCGACGCCGACAGGTCGAGCCAGGGCGTCTGCGGCGCCTGCAGGGTGCGCGCGCAGATTTCGGCGATGCTGCCCGAGGCGCTCTTGAGGAGCAGCACCGGCGTCTTGGCGGCGGCCTGTTCGAGGCGCTTCCGGAGGTCCTTGAGCAGCGGCGAACGCGCGAAGGCATCGAGCGTCAGCGGCGGCTTCTGCGGCGCCGTCTCGTGCTTGAGCGCCTTCTTCACGGTCGCCAGCAGCTTCTGCAGGGCGATCGGCTTTTCGAGGAAGTCGATGGCGCCGATGCGCGTCGCCTCGACCGCCGTGTCGATCGTGCCGTGCCCGGACATCATCACCACCGGCATCGTCAGCAGGCCGGCCGCCGACCATTCCTTGAGCAGCGAGATGCCGTCGGTGTCGGGCATCCAGATGTCGAGCAGCACGAGGTCGGGGCGTTTCTCGCCGCGGATCCGGCGCGCCGCGGCGGCGTGCTCGGCGACCCAGACGGTGTGCCCCTCGTCGGCCAGGATCTCGGAAAGCAGTTCGCGGATGCCGATTTCATCATCGACGACCAGAATTTGCGCCATGGTCAGGTCTCGCTGGAAGGTGCGCCGGCAACGGCGCCGGAGGAGGGGGTGGCGGGAGATGCGGATTCGGGGAGCGTGGCGAGCGGCAGGCGGATGCCGACCGCCGCGCCCTGCGGCTGCCGGTTGGTGATGTCGATGCCGCCGTGGTGCTCGTCGACGATCTTCTTGACGATGGCGAGGCCGAGGCCGGTGCCGCGCGCCTTGGTCGTCACGTAGGGCTCGAAGACGCGCGCCATGATCTCGGCCGGGAAGCCCGGCCCGTCGTCGGTGACGCACAGTTCGGCCTGCCCGTCGAGGCGCCGCGTGGCGATCCCGATGCGCGGCGCGGCGCTGCTGTCCTGGGCGTCCTCGGCGTTGCGCAGGAGGTTGTGGATGATCTGGCGCAGCTGCGTCGCGTCGCCCCACACCGGCGGCAGGCCGGACTCCAGATCGACGTCGATGCGCGCGCGCGAGGTTTCGTACAGCCCGAGCACTTCGCCGACCAGCGCGTTGAGGTCGAGCGCCGCCATTTCGGGCGCCGGCATGCGCGCGTAGTCGCGGAAGTCGTCGACCATGCGCTTCATCGCCTGCACCTGGTTGATGATCGTCTGCGTCGAGCGGCTGAGCATTTCCAGATCGTTGCCGGCGACCTTTTCGGCGAGCTTCATCTGCAGGCGCTCGGCGGAGAGCTGGATCGGCGTCAGCGGATTCTTGATCTCGTGCGCCAGGCGGCGCGCCACCTCACCCCAGGCCGCGCTGCGCTGCGCCGCGATCAGGCGCGTGACGTCGTCGAAGACGACCACGTAGCCGCCGCTCGAACCTTCCGGCAACTGCGTGCCGCGCAGCAGCAGCACCTGCGGCAGGCCGCCCGGGCGCTCCAGTTCGATCTGCGTCTGCCATTCCTTCTTGCCGTGCTCGGCGAAGGCGTCGCGGATCGCCCGCCCGAACTCGCGCTGGCGCGGCCAGCCCTCGACCGCTTCGCCGAGCAGGCCGGAAAAATCGTCGCCGAGCGTCGTCAGCGCGCCTTCGTTGACGGTGCGCAACAGGAAACGCTGGTCGAAGACGAGGACGCCGGCCGACAGGTTGGCCAGGATCGATTCGAGGTAGGCGCGCGCCGATTCGACCTCGGCGCGGTGGCGCTCGGTCTCGCGCCGGGCGTCGGCGAGCTGGCGCGTCATCTGGTTGAAGGACTGGGTGAGCACGCCGAGTTCGTCGCGGCTGTAGATCGCCTGGCGCGGCGTGAAGTCGCCGGCGGCCACCGCCTGCGTGCCTTCGGCGAGGATGGAGAGCGGCGCCGACAGGCGGCGGGCGAGCACGAAGGCGGCGGCGATCGCCGTGAACAGCGCGAGCAGCACGGTCAGCGTCAGCGTCATCGCGTAGATGCGCGTCAGCCCCTCGCGCCCGAGCGACAGCTCCTGGTAGTCGCGGTACACGGTCTGCACGCTCTCGGCGTTGACCGCGAGGCTCGGGGGAACGAGCTGGGTGAGCTGCAGGATGCGCGTCTCGCTGCCCAGGCTGGACGGCGCGACCGGCACCAACACGCGCAGGAAGAGGTCCTTGCCGCCTTCGCCCTCGATCACGCTGTAGCCGCGTCCGAGGCGCGCCTGGCGCAGCTGGGCGGTTCCCGGCTGCGGCGGCAGCAGGGTGGCGAACTCGGCGGTGGCGGTGGCGAGCAGCTGGCCGCTGCTCGAGAAGAGGGCGGCCGACTGCACGCCGGTCTGCTCGCGCAGGCGGCCGAGCGACAGGCGGCGCTGCGCGTCGGACTGGTCGCCAAGTTCGAGGGCCATCGCGTGGCCCTTTTCGGAGAGATCGTCGAGCAGGAAGTCGAGCGCGCTGCGGCCGAGGTTGAGGCCCGATTCGAGCGCCTTCTCGACGCGCACGTCGAACCAGGTCTCGATGCTCTTGGTGACGAACTGCACCGACACGGCGTAAACCAGCACGCCCGGCAGCACCGCCATCAGGGCGAACATCAGCATCAGGCGCAGCTTGAGGCGCGAGCCGAAGACCTTGGCCCGGTGGTCGCGCCACAGCGCGCGCAACTGCCAGGCGACGAGCGCGAGCAGCGAGAGCGCGACGACGGCGTTGAGGCCGAGCAGCCACGGATAGTGGCGCGCGAAGAGCGCCGTGTTGGCGCTCGCCGAGGCGAGCAAAAAGAGGAGGATGCCGCCGAAGGCGGCGGCCGCGATGACGAGGTACTTCATTTGCCGTCGCTCGCGCCGGCAGCGGGAACGGGCGCCGGCAGCGGCGCGCCCGGGGGCGGACTCGGAGCGGCGCTCGCCGGCGCGGCGGGC
>RCMZ01000822.1_pt1 | contig 12580 bp, 13 predicted proteins | sample 2041141 | NCBI WGS metagenome assembly RCMZ01 (sample SAMN09708263, study PRJNA481090) | Wastewater metagenome, whole genome shotgun sequencing project. | biome: sewage; isolation source: Davis station wastewater (DW) | place: Antarctica: Davis Station | collected 2010-03-01
TGGCCGGTGGGGGCGACAGGCGGCGGCGCGGCCGGGCGCGGCGCGGGCGCCTCAGGCGGCGGGGTGAAGGTGACGGGCGCGTCGGTCGATTCCGTCTCATCGCGATAGACGCGGATGCCGGCGGCCGGATCAATCGGCTGGGCGTCGATGGGCGCAGGCGTCTTCAACTCGCCCACGGGCTGGCCGACAGCAGGCGGGGCGTCGTTGGAGGCGCGCATGCCCGACCGATAGAAGAAGATCACGGCGACGATCAGCAGCAGCAGAACCGCCGCGCTGACGATCAGGGTCACCGGCGGCGCCTTGCCCCCGCCCGAACCGACATTGCGGCCGCTGCGCGGATCATAGGAGTTGCGGCGGAACGGCAGATCGTCGTCCGTCGGCGGCGTATAGGCGCCACGTCCGGGCTTGTTGTCGTCATCGAAAGACATGGTCGCGCTCCGCCGTATGTCCGACGCCGCGAATCAGACGCGTCGGACGTTAATCCTAATACGCCCCGCGCAACTTTCGAATCACAGATCGAGCGCCAGGTCGAGGCTGAACAGTTTCTGGTGAACTTCTATCGCATAGCGGTCGGTCATCCCGGCGATATAGTCGCACACCGCCCGCGCCCGCTGGGTCCGGTCGTCGGTCATTGCGGGCACGCTCCATTCCGGCGGCATCACCTCAGGCTCGGCCATGAACAGCTCGAACAACTGCGACAGGACGCGGCGCGCCTGACTGCGGGTGCGATTGACGCGGTAATGGCGATACATCCGCTCGAACAGGAACTTGCGCAGCACCGCCAGATCGCCGTGCATGGAGCGCGAGAAGTCGACCATCGCCCGGTTGGCCGTGCGCACATCCTCTGTCGAAGTGATGCGGTCCTCTTCCAGACGGCGCGCGGTTTCGGCCAGCACGTCCTCAACCATGACGCCGATCATGCGCCGCACGGCCTCGATCCTCAGCATCCGCTCGTCGATGCCGGGCCAGTCGCGCCGAACCGAGGCCAGCATCGGCCCGATGATCGGGATTTGGTCCAGATCCGCCAGGGTGATCAGGCCCGCCTGCACCCCGTCGTCCACGTCGTGATTATTATAGGCGATGTCGTCGGCGATGGCCGCGCACTGGGCCTCCAGCGAGGCGAAGGTGCCAAGGCGCAGATCCCAGTTCGCCTCCCCGCCCGTCCGGTATGGCCGCACCACCGACCAGGCCGGTTCATCCAGCCGGTGCGACACCGGGCCATTGTGCTTGATGACGCCCTCGACCGTCTCCCAGCTCAGGTTCAGTCCATCGAACTGGGGGTAGCGGTTCTCCAGTTCGGTGATAACGCGGAAGCTCTGGACGTTGTGGTCAAAGCCGCCGTGGTCGGCCATCTGCACCACCAGCTCGTCCTCGCCCGCGTGGGCGAAGGGCGGGTGGCCCAGATCGTGGGCCAGGGCGATGGTCTCGGCCAGATCGTCGTCCAGCCGCAGGGCATGGGCCAGCGACCGCGCGATCTGGGCCACCTCCAGCGAATGGGTCAGGCGGGTGCGGTAATGGTCACCCTCATGCGCGACGAAGACCTGGGTCTTCTCTTTCAGGCGCCGAAAGGCTGTCGCATGGATGATGCGGTCGCGGTCCCGGGCGAAGGGCGTCCGGGTGCGGCTGGGCGGCTCGAAGAAGCGGCGGCCCAGGGTCAGTTCGGGGCGTTCTGAATAGGTCGCGCGGTCTGAATGGCTCAACGGATCAACTTTGCAGCGGGCGACCCTTTGCGATTGGCCGCACGCGCCTCATATAGACACCCGTGAGCACCGTCCAATCCACAGAACCATCCACACCCGCCTTCTCCGTCGCCACGCGCGCACCGGAGGGCATCACCCTGGCCGCCAGCGCCGCCAAGCGCCTGGCCAGGCTGGGCGCCGCCGAGGGCAAGACCCTGCTGCTGCGCGTCGCTGTCGATGGCGGCGGCTGTTCCGGCTTCCAGTACAGGTTCGAACTGATCGAGACGGCTGAAGACGACGACCTGCGGATCGAGGCTGAGGGTCAGGCGGCGGTGATCGACCCTGTGTCCGTCCCCTTCCTGAAGAACGCCCAGATCGCCTATGTCGACGAACTGGCCGGCGCCCAGTTCGTGGTCAACAACCCCAACGCCTCCTCCAGCTGCGGCTGCGGCGTCAGCTTCTCGATCTGACACCCATTAAAATCGACGCCTTCAGGGAGCGTTGATTTGCGACTTGCATTTAGGATAATTCCTAATTAGCCTTTTCCCTATGAACACCCTGTTCAAGGCCCTGTCCCATCCCGTCCGCCGCCGCATCATCGCCATGCTGCGCAGCGGCCCTCTGGCGTCCGGGGACATCGCCGCCGCCTTCGACATGAGTTGGCCCACCATAACCGGCCATCTCAACGCCCTGAAGGAAGCAGGTCTGGTCAGTCCCGAACGCGAGGGCCAGACCATCCGTTACCGGTTGGAGATTTCGGCGGTCGAAGAGGCCATGGCCTTCCTGATGGACATCGCGGGAACGGGAAAGCCCGCCCCCATCCCCATGACCAAGACTGAAGGGAACCGCGGATGAAGGACCGCCTGTCGCTGCTGGATTATCTGACTGTCGCAGTCTTCACGCTGCAAGGCGCCTTCGCCCTGCATGTCGGGTTGAACGGCCCGACAACGCCGATCCCGGTGCATTTCGGCCCGGATCTTCGGCCCGATCGCTGGTCAGACCGCACCGAACTGGCCCTGACGCTGGGCGGCATAGCCCTGCTGGGACTGATCCTGTGCGTCGGACTGGGTCTTGGCGCCATGCGGGCCGAGGCGGCAGGCGATCAGTCGCAAAAGCGGTCGTTGAGGATCGGGCAAGGCATAGGCCTGTTCACCCTGACCATAGTCGGCGTTCTCATCGCCTGGGCCAGTCTGGGACAAACAAGCCTGGGGCATGCAAGTTTGGGGCAGACAGGTCTGGAGGCGCGCGGCGGGATCTTTATGGGCGGCCTGTCGCTGGTCTTCGTGGGCGTTGGCGCCTTTATCGGGCGGGTGTCGCCCAATCCCTTCGTCGGGGTGCGCACGCCCTGGGCATTCAAGAGCCGTCTGGCGTGGGATCGCTCCAATCGTCTGGCCGGAAGATTGTTCTTTCTGATCGGCCTGTGCGGCCTGATCGTCGCCCCTGTCGCGCCCCAACCCTTCGGCGTCACCGCCCTGACCGTCAGCATCATCGCTGTCAGCCTGATCGCCGTCTTCGAAAGCTGGCGCGTCTGGCGCACCGATCCCGACCGCCAGCCCTTCTGACACCCTTCGCGAACGGAGACTGACCATGTTGAGCCTGATCCTCGCCGCCGCCCTGACCAGCGCGCCTGTCGCCACAGAGGTCACCCTATCCGCCCAGCCTGCGCCGCTGCACGGCACGCTGCTGACGCCTGAGAACGCCAGTGCGGTGGCGGTCATCCTGCCCGGATCAGGCCCCACCGACCGCGACGGAAACAGCCCGATGGGCGTCCGGGGCGGAACCTACCGCCTGCTGGCCGAGGGGCTGGCGGCGCAAAACATCGCCACTATCCGCATCGACAAGCGCGGCGTCGGCCAGAGCGCAGCGGCGGGCGGTGATGAAGCCGCCCTTCGCTTCACCGACTATTCCACCGACGCCCGCGCCTGGGCCGCTGAGGCCGCATCGCGCGCCGGCAAATCCTGCGCCTGGCTGATCGGTCATAGCGAGGGGGCGCTGGTCGCCCTGAAGGCGGTCGAGGGCGGCGACGACAAGATCTGCGGCCTGATCCTGCTGTCGGGCGCCGGGCGTCCGGCGGGCGTGGTCCTGCGCGAGCAGTTGGAGAACGGCCTGCCGGAACCGCTGAAAGCACAAGCCTTCGCCGCTCTCAGCGAACTGGAGGCCGGGCGCACCGTCACAGACACCCCGCCCGCTCTGGCCGCCCTGTTCCGCCCGTCGGTCCAGCCCTATCTGATCTCGTGGCTGCCGCTGGACCCCGCCGCCCTGATCGCCGCCTATGACGGGCCGGTCTTCATCGGTCAGGGGACCACCGACCTTCAGGTCACCACCACCGACGCCAACGCCCTGGCCGCCGCCGATCCCAAGGCGACGCTGAAGCTTTGGGACGGCGTCAACCACCTGCTGAAGACCGCCCCCGCCGACCGCGCCGCCAACATGGTCACCTACGCCAACCCCGACCTGCCGCTGGCGCCCGGCGTGGTCGAGGACGTGGCAGGGTTCATCAAGGCGTGCCCGACACGCTAAGATGCGAATGCTGCAGCGCAGCCTAAGCCCGGCTATCTGCGCTCAGGAAAGCGATGCTTTTGAATGGCGTCGTCAATCGCTCCGTTGGCGTCATCGACCCACCCATCTTCGCGCTGCCCCTCGGCGTCCTTGATGAAGGCTTCTATTCCAACGCCCAGCGTTGGGCCGAACCGCATGGACAAGAGCAGCATGCGAACACTGCCGCCCAAGGCCGCACCGATAGCCAGCACCAAAAGAACGAAAGGCCCCTTGATCACCCATTCCTGGATCACGCCTGATTGGGCGGCGTACCATTCGCTGAAAACTTCCAGGTTCATCCTTCCAGTGTCTGCGAATAGGCTGAAGGATTGATTGCAGCTCTAGGTTAAATCGACATTCAACCCCAGACTGCCCTTCGGGTTCGTCCTACGGACGCCCCGGAATTACGATCTAAGATTTCGACCGACCGAATAACCGGACGGCCCTAGCCCCTGTCCGCCTTGGCCTCGTCCGGGCGCAGGGTCAGGACGCGCACCCCGTCGCGCGTGACGGCGACCGTGTGCTCAAACTGGGCTGACAGTTTTCCGTCCTCGGTCACCACGGTCCAGCCGTCGTCCTCAGTGTCGACCTTGCGGGTTCCTTGATTCAGCATCGGCTCGATGGTGAAGACCATGCCTTCGCGTAAGGTCATGCCGGTTCCCGCCTTGCCGAAATGCAGCACCTGCGGGTCTTCGTGCATCTCGCGTCCGATTCCGTGGCCGCAGTAGTCGCGCACGACCGAGTATCCCGCCTGTTTGGCGTGGCGCTCGATGGCCGCGCCGATGTCGCCCAGCCGCGCGCCTGGCCGCACGGTGCGGATGCCCTTCCACATGGCCTCATAGGTGGTGCGGACCAGACGCCGCGCCGCCGGGCCGACGTCGCCGATCAGATAGGTCTTGCTGGAATCGGCGATGAATCCATCCTTCTCCAGCGTGATGTCCAGATTGACGATGTCGCCGTCCTTCAGCACCTCGTCCGCAGACGGCACGCCGTGACAGACGACCTGATTGCGCGAACTGTTCAGCACAAAGCCATAGCCGTACTGCCCCTTGGACGCCGGGCGCGATTTCAGCTCATCGACGATATAGGTCTCGACCAGATCATTGATCTGCAGCGTGGTCATGCCCTCCAGCGTCAGCCCGTCCAGATGGGTGAAGACCGAGGCCAGCAGACGCCCCGCCTCTGCCATCAGGGCCAGCTCTTGCGCAGTCTTGATCATGCCGCCGCACCGCGCGCGCTCGTCGCATCCACGCCCGCCGCCTTCAGCTCACGCGCCACCAGCTCCTGAAACGTCAGGCCGGGATTGGTCTCGCACAACATCCCGATCCTGATCCAGAACGCCGCCTGGGCGTTGATCGAACGGTACGAGGCCTTGCTGGCCCGCCGCAGCTGCTCGTGCAGCTCATCCTCGATATTGACGATCCCCACCGGGCGCTCCTGAACATATACGTTTCGTATGCGCTTTATATATTCGGATACGAAACCAGTTCAAGGTTACGCCGACGCGATCACGCATGTTGGAAACCCACATCCCCTCATGCTCAAGCGCGCCACGCAGGTGGTCATTCCACAAGGAGACATCCAAGAATTCGGCTGAGGGTGGCGGGCTCAACTGATCGCTGCAAGATCTCCGCTGGCGTTCGATAGAGCAAGGTCTTTCTGGGCCGTTCGTTGAGCTGGCGGGCTATGGCGCTGAGCTGGGCCTGGCTGTGTAAGGACAGGTCGGTCCCATGGGGCAGGTACTGGCGCAGCAGTCGGTTGGTGTTCTCGTTCGAACCGCACTGCTACGGCGGGCGGGGATCACAGAAGTAGACCGCGACGTCCGAGGCCAGCGCCAGCCGCTTGTGGTCGGCCAGTTCCTTGCCCGGTCCCAGGTCAGGCACTGATAGAGTTCGCCGGACAGTTTCTTCGACTGTTTGATCAGGGCCGTGACGACGCTTTCGGTGTCCTTGTTGGCGACCTTGACCAGCTAAAGTAGCGCGAATGCCGCTCGACCAGTGTGGTCCTGCAGTTCCTTCTTCAGCACCCCTCGGGTCTGGATAAACAGGCTGCGATAAAGGGTTTCGTGCGACACCTGATTGTGCGGCTCCCCGGTCCTGGTGCGTTTGAGCCAGCCGGCGATCTGCTCGGGCGACCAGTTCCGCTGCAGCTTGGCTGATACTGTCCGCGCCAGAGCGGGTCGGTAAACCAGCTTGCAGCGCTTCGGACGCCGCGCCCGGTCCCAGGCCGCCTGATCAGCGCCTGTCGCCCGATACCGTTCGGGCCCGCCGTTGCGCAGAACCTCGCAGCTGATCGTCGATGCTGATCGACCCAGCAACCGGGCGATCCCAGATTACGGCCCGCTGGGCCGCCGAGTAATAGATCCGTCGCCGCTGCTTCATCGCCCCCGCTCCATCTCCGAAGAAAAGCTAGCGTGTTGCGTTCACCGGTTGAGCCCGCTACCCCTAACGAACATTCCACTGGCCCGCTTCCGCCCCGCCCCGCTTCATGCGATGGCGAGGCATGGCCAAGACACCCGCTGCCCCCAAAGCCTTCCCAACCTTCGATCTCGAAACCGTGCTGATCCAGCGGGTCAATGGGCCTGTCTGCGGGGTGGATGAGGCGGGGCGCGGGCCGTGGGCGGGGCCGGTGTCGGCGGCGGCGGTGATACTGAACCCCGATGATCTGCCGCCCGGCATTGATGACTCCAAGGCCCTGACCGAGAAACGCCGCGCCCTGCTGGAGCCCGAGATCAAGGCCCGCGCCGTCGCCTGGGGCGTGGGTTTCGCCTCAGTGGAGGAGATCGACGAACTGAACATCCTGCACGCCACGGGTCTGGCCATGCGTCGCGCCATCGAGGCCCTGTCGGTGCCGCCCGTCGCGGCGCTGGTTGACGGCAACTACCGGTTCAAACTGCCGTGCGAAATCCAGACGGTGGTCAAGGGCGACAGCCTGTCGCTATCCATCGCGGCGGCCTCGATCCTAGCCAAGACCGCGCGGGATCGGCTGATGATTGAACTGGACGCCGAACACCCCGGATACGGCTTCGCCAGCCACAAGGGCTATAATGCGCCGTCGCATACGGCGGGCCTGAAGGTGCTCGGCCCCTGTTCCGCGCACCGTCGTAGCTGGGCGCCGATCAAGGCCCTGCTGGCGGACGGCTGACGCCTTAGAACTCCAGAAACAGCCCCCCCACCAGCACGCCCATCAGGGTCGCAATCGCCGCGCCCGCCAGCACCAGCATCCAGGTCGGCGGCGGACGCAGCGCGGGTTCAGCCTCTTCATCCGTCACGACCACGGGCTCGACGTCCCGAGCGGCGAAGTTGCGCCTATTGTGGGTGTAGCAGCCCGCTGACTTCGCCTTTTCCGTCGGCGCCCATGATTTGGATTCCGTCGCCGAGAGCTGGCCGTCAACGTCCCCTGGACGGCGTAGTTTGGACGGTGACAGAGGCGGTTCCATAGGCCGAAAACGGCACGCCGCGATTCGAGTTCCGCTGCGGCAAGTTGAAAAACCGCTTTTAATTCAGGCGGCGACCGGCAAAGCTACGGGGCGGTCGGTCACCACGAACAGATATTCGACATTACGCAGACGCCCGACCTGACCGACCTTCTCACCCTTGGGATTATGAATGCCGATGCGTGCGCCGACATAGCGCGGATGGGCGATTTCGACTACCTGGACATGACCGCGTGAGGCCAGCATCGCCTCCAAATCCGCGCGGCTCAGATAGCCTTCGTCATTGAAGCTGACGATCAGATTCGGGGCGCGAACCCGTTCGATCACCGACTGCAGCGCCGGGCCGATGCCGGGGCGGCTGTTGAAGGCGCTTTTGCGGGTCTTCACGTCGATGCGCTTGTTGGCCACCCCGTAGGTCTCGGGCTTGTCCCACAGCACCAGACTTTCCCAGCAGTGATAGTTGGCCAGATAGGAATGCTGGTTATAGGGCGGGTCCAGATAGACGAGGTCCGCCTCGACAGTCTGGGCGATCTCCAGGGCGTCGCCCTGGGTCGCACGGCACGGTCCACCCACGGCGGGGACGATATCCGGCGTGCGCAACTCCAGCGTCTTCAGCGCGCGCGGGGCCCATTGTTTCATATAGGCCATCTGCACGCCCGCCGTGGAATCCACCCGGTCCGCGGCCTCCATCAGACTGACCAGGGCGATGGCCTTCAGCTCTGGCTCAAGATCCAGCGCCTCGATCCGGTCGCGGATGGCGTCGATCCGCGCGCCGTTGTCGGGGTGAAAGAAGCGGGCGTCGTGGCAGAAGGCCTGGGTGAACCAGCCCGCCTGGGGCTGCACGGTCCGCAACTCGGTCAGCACGGCCTCGACCCGCTCGATCCAGACTTCGCGATCGGCCTGCACATAGGCGGTGGCCAGCATATGGGCATAGGCGTTGTAGTCGTTGGACCAGACGCGGAACCCCTGCTTCTTCAGCGCATGGCCGACCCGCGCCGTGCCGGAGAACAGATCACAGACCAGACCGCCCTGTGGCAGAACGCTGGACACGGCGCCGGTCACATGCCCCAGCAGGGCGCGTTTGGAGCCGATGTATTTGATCATGAAGGGGTCCGACTCATCGCCTGACCTTACCCCGCCCCCGCCCGAAGCGGGAGAGGGACGCGCCTGCCGCCCTCAGGCGGGATGAAATCTGCACGGCCGGGCGGGTTCGCCACCCTGCCCGCCCCCGCCGCGCAGGGCCGCCGCGATCCTGCATCCGGCCATGACTGCGCACGCAATCCGCGCATCCGGCCCTTTGTTTTCAAACAGGTTTCATCAGGGCGCGGCCAATCTACGCAACAGGTCGCGAACCCGCCGTATAATGGCGGCTCAGGTCTTTGACATCGCCGCGCCGTCAAATTGCACCTTGTTGCACATTGCACTGTTTTCGCTGGTGCAGTGCAATTCGACGGGGCTTTCGGCGTCAGTTCTTCCTGATGCGGCCGCCTGCCTTGGCCATCGGCGCATGGGCCAGACGCAGCAGGTTGGCGGCGCCCGGCGCGCCAAACGGCGTTCCGGCCAGGATCAGGATGCGCTGGCCCGGCTCGGCCAGGCCGTATTTGATCGCGCTGTTCACCGCGTCGTCAGTGACATTCTCCAGCGAGTCCGGCTGTTCGCCCAGCCGCGTCTCCAGCCCCCAAACCAGAGCCAGACGGCGCGCGGTGTTGGGATTGGGCGTCAGCACCAGGATCGGCTTCAGCGGCCGTTCGCGGGCCATGCGACGGGCCGTGCCGCCTAGTGTCGTGAAGACCACCAGACAGCCGGTCGACGGGGCGCTGGCCGCCATGGCCGCCGCCCCGACCAGGGCGTCCACGTCCTGCTCGTCCATGTCGGCGTGTTCGGCGCCCATCAGGCTGGGCCACATCGGATCGCGTTCAACGCGCTCGATGATGCGGCTCATCATGCCGACGGATTCCAGCGGATAGTCGCCCGACGCCGTTTCCGCCGACAGCATCAGGGCGTCGGCGCCTTCATACACGGCGTTGGCCACGTCGGTGGCCTCGGCGCGGGTCGGGGCGGGGGCGCTGGTCATGGATTCCAGCATCTGGGTGGCGACGATCACCGGCACGCCGCGATTGCGGGCGGCGCGGACGATCTGCTTCTGGGCCACCGGCACGTCCTCGGGGTCCAGTTCGACGCCCAGGTCGCCGCGCGCGACCATGACCCCGTCGCAGTAGTCGAGGATGGCCTCCAGATCGGCCAGGGCCGCGGGCTTCTCGATCTTGGCCAGACAGGCGGCCTGACCGTTCACGATCCGCTTCAGCTCGGCCATGTCCTCGGGCTTCTGCACGAAGCTGAGGGCCACCCAATCGACGCCGAGACGCAGCGCAAAGGCCAGGTCTTCGCGGTCCTTGGGGGTCAGGGCCGATACGGGAATGACCGCTTCCGGCACGGCGACGCCCTTGCGGTCCGACAGCTTCAGGCCGCTTTCGACCGTCACATCGGCCCATTCGTCGGTGCGTTCACCGACGCGCAGGCGCACGCGGCCGTCGTCCAGCAGCAGCAGCATTCCGGTGCGCAGGGCCTTGAAGATTTCGGGATGCGGCATCTGAACCCGCGTCTCGTCGCCCGGCTCCGGGTTCAGGTCGAAACGCATCTGGTGCCCCGGCTTGACCGAGATCTCGACGTCCTTGAAGCGCCCCAGACGCAGCTTGGGCCCCTGCAGATCCGCCAGGATGCCCAGCGGACGCTGCAACGCCATTTCGGCGCCGCGCACGGCCTTGAAGGCGGCGGCGTGGTCTTCGTGCGAGCCGTGGCTGAAGTTCAGACGAAACACGTCCACCCCGGCCTGGGCCAGGGCCTTGACGGTGCCGGGGGCACGGCTTGCGGGCCCCAGTGTCGCGACGATGCGGGCGCGGCGGGCTCTGTTCATGGACGTTTCCTGTCAGCTCTCAAGTGTCACCCTTGCGGACGACACGGGCGATTTGCCCCCTTGTGCCTTTGAAACTTCCTTAGCGTAAGACCGCCGCCCCGGCGGGAAACACGAGTTTATGGCTCCGAAACAGGAGTTTATCGCGCAGGCGTCAATTCCGTCGCCGGACAGTCCGAAACCGCGAACCCGTTCAGGTCCATGCAGCGGCCTTCGACCTTGGGCGCAGGCACACCCATGACGTGGGCCAGGGTCGGGGCGATGTCGATGGTGCGGATCGGCACGAACCGCTCTTCGCCGTGCGCGCCCGGCCACCAGAAGATGATCGGCACGCGGCGGTCATATTCCCACGGGGTGCCGTGTCCGGCCAGGGTGCCGCCGACGCGGCCGCCCAGGTTCGCCACCTGGGCAAAGGCGATCATGATGTCGGGCGAACGCTCAGCCAGGGTCGACAGACGCATCCGCTCGCGCACCGTCATCATCTCCGGCTGGCGGCTGTCGGGCAGCGGATCGGCCAGCAGGCGGTCGCGCGTCTCAACAAAGGCGACGTCCGGCACGGCGCGCAGCATCTCGACGGCGGCCTCGGCCACCTGCGTCCGCAGCGGATCGGGCAGAGAGCGCAGTTCCTTGTCCGCCACCATCAGGCCGCTGCCGCCCATCTGCAACGGATTGGCGTCCAGGTTGAAGCGCTGGCGCAGGCTGTCGTTGATCGCGGTGATCGGGGCCAGGTCGACGCGGTGCGCGTCAGGATAGCCGTGCTGATGCAGGCGTTCGACAAAGTCCGATCCGCCGTGGTCCGCCGTCAGCACGACCAGCGCGCCGCCCGGAACCTGAGACAGCTTGTCTAGGAAGGCGCCCAGGGCCGCATCCAGACGATACATCTGTTCGCACATCTCCGGCCCCTGGGTGCCGTACATATGGCCGATGCGGTCGGTGGCGGACAGGCTGACGCCCAGCATGTCGGTCGTCGCGCCCTGCCCCAGACGCTGGCTGTCCAGCAGATACTCAGCCGCCTTCAGCGTCTGTTCGTCCAGCAGCGGCGAGGTGTCGAACTTCAGCCCCGCAGGCGGCAGCACGGAATGGAAGGTCTGACCGCGAATGGTCCAGTCGCCCGCCAGTCCACGGCATTCTTCGCGCTGATAGTCCCAGGTCACCGGGTTCGCCGCCATCCAGGCCTTGAAGCCGGTGTTGAAGGCCGCCACCGGCGCCAGCTTCGCCTCGGCCGTCTGGCCGGGCTCGACAAAGGTGGTCAGACCGAAGCCGTCGGTGAACCAGAAGGCCTGCCCCTGATGACCGGCCAGATTGATGGCGCCGCGATCCTTGCCCGACACGGCCATGACCTTGCTGTCCGGGCTGACGGCCTTCAGCCAGTCGCCGACCGTGGTGACGCGCAGCTGGTCAGGACCTACTGGGCCGTTGTCGGTGTCGTCGCGCCCATGCGCCAGATGGTTCTGCGGCGCGGCCAGGCAATAGATCTCCTTGCCCGTCTTGGTGTCGATCCAGTCGTTGGCCGGGATGCCCGTCTCGGTCGGATGCATCCCCGTCAGAACGGTCGAGTGGCCGGGGCAGGTCTCGGTCAGGCCGTGGGTCTGATAGCCATTGATCGACACCAGTCCCTGATCGGCCATGCGGCGCAAACCGCCCGCGTAGCGGCTGCGGTACTGGTTGAACAGATTGGCGCTGAACTGATCGACCACGATGGTTACGATCAGCTTGGGCGGGGTCATGGCCGACGCTGAAACCTGGGGCGCAGGTTGCCGTGCCGGGGCCGTCTGGGCGGTGGCCACGCCTCCAAAGGACACGGCGGCCAGGGCCGCAAGGGCGGCGATACGCGGCATGGACATCAGCAACTCCGACAAATCTCAGCGGGCTTTAGCGAATGGGGATTGCAGTCGCGTGACAGACCCCGCTCCCGTGACGCTTTGTCCTAGAGCATGATCGTTTTAGACGGAACCGCTACGCGGTTCCGACAGAAGCGTGAATCATGCTCTCGCTTAATATCTGGAGCCTGATTCA
>RCMZ01000823.1_pt1 | contig 12576 bp, 12 predicted proteins | sample 2041141 | NCBI WGS metagenome assembly RCMZ01 (sample SAMN09708263, study PRJNA481090) | Wastewater metagenome, whole genome shotgun sequencing project. | biome: sewage; isolation source: Davis station wastewater (DW) | place: Antarctica: Davis Station | collected 2010-03-01
TGCGCGGAACCGATGAGACGGCAGAACTGCTCGGCGCCCTGCGGGAGATGAACCAACAACTGGTGCGCGTGATCACCGAGGTGCGCGAGAGCACCGAAACAGTGGCGCGAGATGCTGTGCAGATGGCGGGCGGCACAGAAGACCTCGCCCGTCGCACCGAGGTGCAGGCGTCGAATCTTCAGGAGACGGCCGCGTCGATGGAGCAGCTCACCATCACCGTGCAGCACAACACCGACAACGCCGAGCGGGCCACTGCACTGGCGCAGGAGGCGAGCAATGTGGCGAATGAAGGGGGGAGCGTGATGCGCGACGTGATTGCCACGATGCAAGAAATCAACACCCAGTCGCAGAAAATCACCGACATCATCAAGGTGATCGATGACATTGCGTTCCAGACCAACCTGCTCGCGTTGAATGCGGCGGTCGAGGCAGCCCGTGCGGGCGAGCAGGGGCGTGGCTTTGCCGTGGTGGCCGGTGAGGTGCGAGGGCTGTCCCAGCGCAGCAGCACGGCGGCGCGCGAGATTCGCGGGCTTATTTCAGCCAGCGTGCAGGGTGTAGAGCGCGGATCGACGCTGGTGGGGCAGGCTGGTGAGCGGGTGGCTAATACCGTCAAACACGTCAATCAGGTGGTGGCGCTCATCAGCGAGATCAAGGACGCGGGCCAGGAGCAGGCCCGGGGAATTGCCCAGATCGGCGAGGCGGTGCGCCAACTGGACATGGCGACGCAGCAGAACGCTGCATTGGTGGATGACAGCTCCTCCGCGTCCACAGGCGTGAAGAACCAGGTCCGGCGCCTGCTGGAGGTGATCCATCAGTTCCGGCTGGCGCCCGAGAGTCCGCAGGACGCTGCGCAGGTTTCGCTCAGCCTGGGGCAGAAGGTGCCCGCTTTGCCTGTGGTGATTCACGCACGTGCACAGCTCTCCATGTCGCAAAGGTAGGGGCCCTCTTCACAAATCACCGTGCCCTGTGTGCCTGCGGCTTTGGGCGCCCTGTGTTGTTGCAGATACGCGCATTCGCGATAGACATGGCAATGGCAATGGCAATGGCAATGGCAATGGCAATGGCAATGGCAATGGCGGGGTTTTTGCTCCTGATAGCCCGCTCCGATCTGCAGCGATCACGTCGCGCTCGATTCGTGCAGAGAATCGCTGGAAAGCGTGGAAAGCGTGGAAAGCGTGGAAAGCGTGGAAAGCGGGTTTCGTGTTGCGCGGCAGCTCAGCGCTCCCATCCATTCAACAGGGGATGGCGTGCGAGCGCGTCGGGGCTTGATCGGGCGGGGCTTTCTCTCCGTGCAGATGGAGCATAGGAGCGATGGAGCACCGAGAGGGTCCGACGGGCGGCGCTGCTTCGAGGCTCAAGGGGCGGGCGCAAGAGAGCTCTCGTCGCCGGGCAGGTCCAGCGATGCGATGCCGTCACGTCCTCGGTGTTTGGCCTGGTAGAGCGCCTGGTCGGCCCGGTCGAGCATATCGCGCAGGCTGCGGTCACTGTGACGGAAAGCGCCCACGCCCACACTGGCGGTGATGCGGTAGTGCTGGCCGGCGTCGTCATTGAGCTTGAGCGCACGGATGCTCTGGAGAATGCGCGTGGCCACCTCCATGCCTTCTGCCAGCGCAGTCAGTGGCAGCAACACGCCGAATTCCTCACCGCCCAGGCGACCGACCGCGTCGCTCGCGCGAAGCTGGTTCTTGACGGCGTGCGCAAACGCCACCAATGTGCGGTCGCCCTCGAGGTGGCCAAAGCGGTCGTTGATGGTCTTGAAATGGTCCACGTCGAGCATCAGCAGCGCCAGTGGCTCGCCATTGCTGCGTGACCGCTCAAACACGGACTCGGCGTGCTCCAGAAATGCGCGCCGGTTGGCGATGCCCGTGAGCATGTCGGTGGTGGCCAAGCGCTGAAGCTCGCGTTCAAGGTTCTTGCGCTGCGTCACGTCGCGGTAAATGCCCTCCACCCCCGCGAAGTTGCCCGCATGGTCGTACAGCGCATGGCTGCTGATGGAGATGTCGATCACCTGCCCGTCGCGGCGCACCATCTGGCCAGGGAAATCAGAGACTTCACCTTCCTCCAGGATGGCCTTCTTGAAAGCGTCCCTGTCGGCGCTGTGGGGGTAGTAAGACTCGGCTGTTCGGCCTTCGATTTCGTGGGGCTCATAGCCCAGCACACGCCGAACGCCGGGGCCCACCTGCTGCACCACGCCTTGCGCATCGGTACGGTAATACACGTCCTGCAGGCTCTCGAACAGGCGGCGAAAGTTCTGCTCGCTCTCGCGCAACTGCGCTGCCATTTCGCTTTGGTGGGTCATGTCCATGCCGGTCATCAGCACGGCGGGGGCGTCGTCCCACTCGATGGCTACGCTGCTGACCAGCACCATACGCAGTTCACCCTTCAAGGTGCGGACGCGAAACTCTGCGGGCTTGTTGGGCTGCGGTGCCTGGTTGGAGGCGGAAACCTGCTGCACCCGGTGAGCGGACCGATGCTGGTCCAAGAGGTGCACAAAATCATTCAACACCCGGCCTACCAGAGCGGTGGGGTTTGCCGCCTCCATCAGTTGCGCAGCCGCCGAGTTGGCAAAGCGAACCGTGCCCTCTTGAGCCACCAGCACGGCCGCTGGCAATGCGTGCAGCAGATGAAGGTCAAGGTGCATGGGGCGTGCAACAGTCCACAAAAGTAGTGCACCATTCTGGCACTGGTGGTCGCCGCTGCCAAAGAATATCTGTCACAGGCGCTACCATCGCCCATGCGAAAAACTTTTCAACTCCACGTCGAAGGCAAAAACGGCGACCGCGTGCTTGATGCCGTCAAGCACGAAATCCGAAAATACATCAAGCGCGAACGCCGCCGCGATCTCCCCGAGGGTGCAGATTTCTGGGACTTCGATTGCCGGTTTGGTCGCACCAAGGATGCGGCAGAGGCGGCTCATCTGTCGGCTCTGACCGGGCTGATCAATGAGGTCGCAGGGGAAGGCGGCGCCCAGTTTTACGTCGAAATCCTCGCCAAAGCAGGCAAGCGCACTCCGCGTTTGCCTGGTGAAGTCGCCGCTGAGGTCGATGGCATGCAAGAGGACGAAGATGATGACCACAGCCATCAAGGTGACAAAGGCGGCTGAGCCTCGTCACTCAGGGGCTGCGCGTGTGTCAAACAGAGTGCAGCCAGCCGTTTTTTAGCAGGCTCCTTTCAGGGGCCTTTTTTTTGTGCCGCAGCTTCGGCGGGGGGCGCTGATGGCGCTGCCGTTGAATCAGTGGCTGCGGCGGCGCGCAGCTTGTCTTTTTTGCTCGGCCGTTTGCCCTTGATCCCGCCGGTTCCATGGGGATCCGTGATGGTGGCGAGCACTGGGGCCGTCTCGGTGGACTCAAACCCTGCAATTTGCTCGCGCGGCAGGCTCAGGTGTTGGCGCTTTTCGATGAGTCGAAAGTGAGCCTCGGCATCAGCGGTCACAAAACTCACGGCAGCGCCACTTTCGCCCGCGCGGCCCGTGCGGCCGATGCGGTGCACATAGTCCACGGCCGAGCGAGGCAGGTCATAGTTGACGACGGCGGGCAACTGCGCAATGTCGATGCCACGCGCCGCCAGGTCGGTGGTTACCACCACTTGCCAGCGCTCGTCCTTGAACTCTTGCAGCACCTGCTTGCGGGCCCCCTGGCTCAGGCCGCCATGAAAGGGTGTGGCAAAGATGCCTGCCTTGTAGAGCTTTTCGGCCACGTGTTCGGCTGCGTATTGCGTCGCCACAAAAACCAAAACCCGCGACCAACCATGTTCCTTGAGCAGGTGACGCAGCAGTTGGGTACGGCGGGCGGCATCGACGGCGATGGCGCGTTGCTCAATGGAGGGTTCGTTTTCTGGCGTGTGGGCAACTTCAACCTGCACGGGGTTATTCAGCAAACCGTCTGCCAGAGCCTGCACGGCGGTTGGAAACGTCGCCGAGAAAAAAAGGTTTTGCCGCTGCGCGGGCAACAGCGCCAGCACGCGTTGCAATTCCTCAGAAAACCCCAGGTCGAGAAGTCGATCGGCTTCGTCCAGCACCAGGTGGGCCACAGCGCCGAGCCGCAGGGCGTTGTGCTCCACCAGGTCCAGCAATCGCCCCGGTGTGGCCACCACAATGTCGGCGCCACCACGCAGGCTTATCATTTGCGGGTTGATCGATACCCCACCAAAAATGATTGCCACCTTGGGTGGGTGCGACAGGTGTTGTGCCAGGCTGCGCAGCACTTCACCGACCTGGGCTGCCAGCTCGCGTGTGGGCACCAGCACCAGTGCACGCACCCGGCGTGGCCCATTACCGGGCGTTCCCGTGGTCGCTATTAGCAGTTGCTGCAGCAGAGGCAGCGCAAAAGCGGCTGTTTTTCCCGAACCGGTCTGTGCGGCGCCCTGCAGGTCCAGACCCTGCAAGATGGCGGGAATTGCCTCGGCCTGGATCGGCGTGGGCGTAGAAAACCCCAGCTGACTGGCAGCATGGATGAGGGCCGGAGAAAGGCCAAGGGAAGCAAAAGGCATGGGCGGGGCGCTGGTGTGGCGTGAAGGGTGAACGCGAGACAGCGCGAGCGTGGGAGGAATGGGTCGATTGTCGCCGCAGTTGCAGCCAGAGCACAGCGGCACGGACTTTGCGGTGGGAGCCAGGCTTTCCGCACGGTGCGAACGGACCCCTGCGGGGAGGAGCGCTGAGTGGCTGGTTGCCGGGGCCGGTGGGGGCTTTTGCGGCGTGTCGATGGCCCGTGGGTTTTGCTTGCCCTTGTCCACCGATAATCGCGTTCCCCTTTCGTTTTGATTGCACCACGTACTCACCCATGGCCTTGCCTCTTGATACATCCGTCATCACCCATGGCATTCAGCTGGCGGTGGCGCCCGTGTTTTTGCTCACCGCCGTGTCTGGAATGATTGGTGCCGTGGCCGGGCGGCTCGCGCGCATCATCGATCGGGCCCGCTTGGTGGAGGACCGTGCCCGCGCCAACCGAGATCCCGATTTCTTGTCGCGGGCTTACAGCGAGCTGGCAGAGCTGAGGCTGCGGGGCCGTCTTGCCAATGGCTGCATTGGGCTGCTGACGTTTTGCGCATTTCTGATCGGTATCACCATCATCTTGTTGTTTTTGGGTGAAACCACTGACTTTCAGTCCAGCCGGTTCGCCGTGATTGGCTTTTTGGCGGGGGTCGCATCCTTTCTTTTGGCGCTGGTGTGTTTTTTGACCGAGACCCTGCTGGCAACGCGCCTGCTTGACTTTCACATGCTGCAAGATGAGGTGGAGGGCAAACGATGAAGTCGTTCGCAGATCTGGGCGGGCTTGTCTATTCAACGGGTGCGGGCCGCATGTGCCCGTGCTGCCGCGAGCCCGTGGCGGGATGCACCTGCAAACTCAACAAGACGCTGCCCACGGGCGACGGTATCGTGCGCGTGTCGCGCGAAACCAAGGGCCGCGGCGGCAAAGCGGTGACTTTGGTCAAAGGCGTGCTGGTGGATGAGCCAGCGCTGCAGCAACTGGGCAAGCAGCTCAAAGCAGCGTGTGGCAGTGGCGGCACCGTGAAAGACGGCGTGATTGAAGTGCAGGGCGACCACGTAGAGCGCGTGGTGGCAGCGATGCAAAAGCTGGGCTACCAGGTCAAACGCGCTGGCGGCTGAGGGAAGAGACCCCATGGTGATCGACCCCGATAAGCTGCAACGCCTGGTGACCGTGCAAATGCCTTATGGCAAACACAAGGGCACGGTGCTTGCCGACCTGCCGGGCAACTACCTCCACTGGTTTGCGCGGGAGGGGTTTCCCAAAGGTGAACTGGGCCAGTTGCTTGCGCTGATGCGTGAGATCGACCACAACGGTTTGTCGGACCTGCTCACGCCACTGCGCCGCTAAGTGCGCATGAAGGGAGCCGCCGATCCCCACACGATGGCGCTCACTGCATCACTGCATCACTGCACATAGCGCCTTCGGCGCGTGTTTCCTGGCAGCCTGTGGCGCCAGCGTAGAGGCAATCGCCCCTGTGTAGCGCGCGGCGTTTCAGGGGTTGGGGTGCGCGTGTTGCTCGTCAGGTCGCTGCTCGATAAACCCCGGGTCGCAGCCGAAGTACCCTCGAAACAGGTTGCGTCCAATGCCATGGGCCGCCACCTGCAGGCGGTGTGCCACATCGGGGAAAAATAGCTGCTCGGTATGTTTTTTCCATAGCCCCACCCATGCGGCAAAGTGCGCAGGGGTGATGTTTTGCAGGGCCATGTGTTGGCTGAAAATGTCGCCGCGAAAGCTGCGTGTTCCGAGCGCGACTGTGCTCCAGAAGTCCACCAGCCGCTGAAGGTGCACGTCCCAGCGGCCGCGCAAGGCATTTTCAAACACCGGCCCCAGTAAAGGGTCCTTGCGCACGTCGGCATAAAAGCCATGCACCAGCGTGTTGATGGTCTCCTTGGTGGGCGCGGCAGCCCGCTCGGGCGTTGTCGATTCCGGGTTCATGTGGGGAGTGTGCCTTTTCAGCTGCAGCCGCAGCCTGACGAACCGCAACCTTGTGCAGAGGCCGCGCTGGCCTCGAATTGTGGAAACAACACATTGTTTTCGAGGTGGATGTGGTTGATGAGGTCATCGCCCAGTTGCCCAATACCGGCATACAGCGCGCGCCACGTGTTGCAGGCACCCTGCGGCGGGGTGGCGTCGTTGGTGAGTTCGTGGAGCTTATCCAGCGCTGCGCCGTGGTCCACGTGTTCGGCCCGCATCATGCCGATGGGTTGGCCCACCATGGGATGGCCGCCGGCCTTGAGCATCGGGAACAGCACTTGCTCTTCCTTGAGCATGTGTGATTGCAGCTCTTCGTTCATTTCCTCCAGCAGATCCGCCAAGCCGGCCGGGACCTCTGGGCTATCGCGGTGTACGGCTTCTACGCGGCGAGCCATGCGGATCAGTTCCGGCAGCTGTGCGCGATGGACGTCGTGGTAGCGGGCCAAGATATGGTCAATCAAGGCGCTGGGAGAGGTGGCCTCTGGTACTGCATCGCTGCGTTGCAAGGCGGACAGCTCGGCCAGCACGGCGTTCGGGTCCAGGCCCTTTTGCGCAGCGGCCTCGGACAGGCTGACTTGCCCGCCGCAGCAGAAATCGAGCTTCAGTCGCCGGAACACCGCCGTAGCACCCGGAAGTTGCACCGCAATCTGCCCGATTTGCTGGTCGGTGCGGAGGGGCATTGGGGCGGTTTGCAGGGAGTCGATGCGTGCGTTCATGGCAGTCCTTTAAAGATTCAGGTGTTGTGAATATTTTATTCAATAAAATGCACAACAAGTGCATCTTTCAATTGACCTGGGACAAATTCATGCGGCTGACACAGTGGACCGACTACACCTTGCGCGTGCTGATGTATTGCGCAAGCACGCACGGCCGGGCGCAGCCGGTCACGATCATCGAGGTGGCAGAGCTGTATGGCATCTCTCGCAGCCACCTGATGAAAATTGTGCAGCAGCTATCGGCGCAAGGGCTTCTTGAAACCACCCGGGGGCGCGGCGGCGGCATACGGCTGATGCGGCCAGCATCCACCGTCAATATTGGGGCGGTAGTGCGCTCGACGGAAACGGATTTCAACCTTGTGGAGTGTTTTGATCCGCTGACCAACCAATGCAGTCTGAGTGACCGCTGCCGCCTCAAAGGGGTCTTGCGCCAAGCGATCGATGCCTATCTGGCGGTGCTGGATGCCGTGACCCTGGAGGACCTCATTGCACCGTCCCCAGCACGGGCGGGTGGCGGGCTGGTGTCTACCATTGCCCCGCCGGCCAAGCGCGCCCCACGCAGCACCTTGCCAAGTGGAAATGATCGTTAAATTGCCTGCAGCGCTTATTTAATAAGCGCTATTAGCTATTGAATTGGTAGCAATCCGTAAAAATTCCGGCAGCACCGGTATAACGCTCGTGTCGGCTGCAACGCCGGTGCAGCCGGGCGCGTGTGACGGCTGATGTGACGCCCGTGCTGCGCGGCACATTCAGCGCAGCACTTCCAGCAGCCGGTCGAGCCCGCCTTGGTTGATCGCGACGTTGGCCTGCGCCCGCACGGCGGGTTTGGCGTGGTAAGCCACGGAAAGGCCCGCCACGCCCATCATCGGCAGGTCGTTGGCGCCATCGCCCACAGCGATGGCCTGCGCGGGTGTGATGCCCATGAGCGATGCCACTTCCAGCAGCGTGCGGCGTTTTTCTGCGCCGTCGCAGATGTCGCCCCACGGTTGCTCCACCATGCGGCCGGTGAGCTGGCCGTTGTCGATCTCCAGCTGATTGGAACGGGCGAAATCGATGCCCAGCCCGGCCTAGACGCGGTCGGCAAAGAAGGTAAATCCCCCCGACACCAGCAGCGTGGTCAGGCCTGCGGCCTTGGCTGCGGTGATCAGCTCTTGGGCGCCCGGGTTAAAGCGCAGGCGTTCGGCAAAAACCTGCTCCATGTGTTGCACCGTCACCCCTTTGAGGAGAGCCACGCGCTGGCGCAGGCTTTCCTTGTAGTCGGTGATGAGGCCTTGCATGGCCGCTTCGGTGATGGCGGCAACCTCGGCTTTGCGCCCTGCCGCATCAGCGATTTCATCCACACACTCAATGTTGATGAGGGTGGAGTCCATGTCGAAGGCAATGAGTTTGTAGCTGGACAGGAACGGCTGCGGCGCAACGCCTTGAAGGACAAGGCCGGGGGCGAATTCGGTAGCGTGGGTCATGGCAGAAATGGCGCGGCAAAGGCAGTAATGGAGCCTGCAATGGTATCGCCCCATGCGCAATGCCCGCGCCGTTTTGAGCCCCTCAGGGCGCTGGGCTTGCGAAAATCTGTTGCAGCCCTGGGGGAGTGAGCGTGCGTTTGGCGTCAGCGCGAGGGGGGCTGATTTTTGCCATTGCCCGCAGGCGCCGTTGTGCGACGTGCGGGGGCTTGGGGCGCGTCCATCTTGCCCAGAAACATACGCAAAAAGAAGGCCGCCATGCACAGCATGAACCCGATGCCAATGATGCTCATCAGGCCGTAGGGGGTGGTGAAAAGGTCGTGCAGCAGTTTCATAGGTCACCTCGTTTTGACTGGGGTTACTGACTATTGCGCGATTCGGTGCCTGGGCCGTTGCGTTGTGTCAAACCCTGTGGCCGCAAGGGCGAGGGAGCCGGTGGTAATTGCAAAAGCCGCGCTACTGCGGGCGTGCCAGATACAGGCGGTCCGACCAGGTGGCGAGCCATTCGGGTTTGAAAGCCACAAAAATGGCGGCCATCATGCCCGTGACAAACCCGTCGCCCCAGGCCATGAGCCAGCGGGCCACCAGTGAAAGATCGGTGCCTACGCCTGGCAACAAATGGCCGCTCCACTGCGACACGACTCCGGCTGCAAATACACAGACCACCGTGCCCAGGAACGCCCGGCCCAGTACGTAGACAAACGGCTGGGTGCCGATGAAGTGCCGCAGCAATGCCCCCAGCCCCAGCGTCAGCGTGGCGGGCACCACACCCATCCAGGTGGTGGTGGACAGCGCCTCGGGCCAGGCCAGTGCGGGCGAGAGAAGACAGGCACAGCCCCCCACCACGACGAGCACGGGGATGGCGAGTGGCCAGCCCAGCATCAGCACCACTAGGCACGCGCCAGACATTTGCAGCTGCAGCGGCATGGCGTGCAATGTGGGCAGGGCCCACATCCAGGGTAGAAACACCAGTGTGGCGAGCAGAGGCGTCCACAGGGCAGGGGGTGCGCCGTGGGTCTCGTGTGCCAGGGCCTGGCGGCTGGCCAGCATGCGCCAGGGCCGCGCGGCCACGGCGCAAGCCAAAGCAATGAGGACGAGAGCCGCTTCCAGTCCCATGGGTTTTACTACTATTTACTACGTTATTGATAGCTGCTGGCGCTTGATGGATAAGCGCTAGATGCCAATTTCACTCAAAAAATCACGCAGCAACCAGCGGCTGCCCCAGGCTGCGCAGAATGTCCCGCACCATCTGCGCGCGGTCTTTCGGGTCCTTCAGTTCGCGCTCGATGCGCAGCTTTTCGTTGCCTGCCAGCTTGATGTGCTTGTTTTTCTGGATCAGCTCGATGATGCGCATCGGGTCGATAGGTGGCTGCGGCTTGAAGGTGATATTGATGACGCCCGGGGCGGCATCGACCTTCACCACGCCATAGGGCTGGCTCAACACGCGCAGGCGATGCACGTCGATGAGGGTCTGGGCCTGTGGCGGCAGTTTGCCAAAACGGTCCACGATCTCTTCGAGCAGGCTGTCAATCTGGTCGGGTGTCTTGGCCGTGGCCAGCTTCTTGTAGAACGACAGGCGCAGGTGCACGTCGCCGCAGTAGTCGTCGGGCAGCAGGGCAGGGGCGTGCAGGTTGATGTCGGTGGTGACAGACAAGGGCGCCAGCAAATCGGGCTCTTTGCCCGCCTTGAGCGCCTTGACGGCCTCGTTGAGCATCTCGTTGTAGAGCTGGAAGCCGACTTCGAGCATGTTGCCGCTCTGGTTCTCGCCCAGCACTTCACCGGCCCCTCGGATCTCCAGGTCGTGCATGGCCAGGTAGAAGCCGCTGCCCAGTTCTTCCATCTGCTGGATGGCGTCGAGCCGCTGCGCGGCGTGCTTGGTCAGGCCTTCGGTGTCGGGCACCATGAGGTAGGCGTACGCCTGGTGGTGGCTGCGGCCCACGCGCCCGCGCAGCTGGTGCAACTGCGCCAGGCCGAACTTGTCGGCGCGGCTCATGATGATGGTGTTGGCCGTGGGCACGTCGATGCCGGTCTCGATGATGGTCGAGCACAAGAGGATGTTGTAGCGCTGCGCCACGAAGTCGCGCATCACACGCTCCAGCTCGCGCTCGGGCATCTGGCCGTGGGCCACGGCGATGCGGGCCTCGGGCAGTATCTCTTCGAGCTTTTGGCGCCGGTTCTCGATGGTCTCCACCTCGTTGTGCAAAAAGTACACCTGCCCACCGCGCTTCAACTCGCGCAGCACCGCCTCGCGGATCACGCCCGTGCCCTCGTTGCGCACAAAGGTCTTGATCGCCAGGCGCCGCTGCGGAGCGGTGGCAATCACGCTCAGGTCGCGCAGGCCTTCGAGCGCCATGCCCAGCGTGCGCGGGATGGGCGTTGCCGTGAGGGTGAGCACGTCGACTTCGGCGCGCAGGGCCTTCATCTGCTCCTTGTGGCGCACGCCAAAACGGTGTTCCTCATCGATGATCAAGAGCCCTAGATCGTGGAATTTGGTGGACTCGGAGAGCAGCTTGTGCGTGCCGACCACGATGTCCACGGTGCCGTCGCCAATGCCCTTGATGGCGGCGGTGATTTCCTTGCCCGAGCGAAAGCGCGACACCTCGGCCACTTTGATGGGCCACTTGCTGAATCGGTCCACCAGCGTCTGGTAATGCTGCTCGGCCAAGAGTGTGGTCGGTGCGAGGAAAGCCACCTGCTTGCCGCCCGTCACTGCCACAAAGGCTGCGCGCAGCGCCACTTCGGTCTTGCCAAAGCCCACGTCGCCGCAGACCAGGCGGTCCATGGGGCGGGGGCTGATCATGTCCTGGATCACCGCGTGGATGGCAGCGTTCTGGTCGGCGGTTTCTTCAAAGCCGAAGTCGTTGGCAAAGGTCTCGTAGTCCTGTGGGCTGTAGCGGAAGGCGTGGCCCTCGCGCGCGGCGCGGCGGGCATAGATGTTCAGCAGCTCTGCCGCGCTATCGCGCACCTGCTCGGCGGCCTTGCGCTTGGCTTTTTCCCACTGGCCGCTGCCCAGCTTGTGCAAGGGCGCCTCGTCGGCGCTCACGCCCGTGTAGCGGCTGATGAGCTGCAGCTGACTCACCGGCACATACAGCACGGCTTTGTCTGCGTATTCCAGGTGCAGGAATTCCTGCATGGCGGGCGAGCCGTCGGGGGTCTTCTGGCCCACGTCCATGTGGACAAGCCCGCGATATCGGCCGATACCGTGGGCGCTGTGCACCACGGGGTCGCCCAGCGTGAGTTCGGACAAGTCCTTGATCAACGCCTCGACGTCGCTCACTTGCTCCTGCTTCTTGCGTCGCCGGGTGGTGGGACCGGCGGCAAACAGCTCCGTTTCGGTCACGAAGTCGATGCCGTACTCGATCGCGCTGAAACCCACCGTGAGGCCTGCCGTGGCAATCCCAATCTTCTCGCTGGCATCGCCCTGGAACTCGGCCAGCGAATCGAAGGCCGGTGGGTTCACCCCGCTGGCGCGCAGAAAATCGAGCAGGCTCTCGCGGCGGCCGTCGCTCTCGGCCAACAGCAGCACGCGGTGCTGCGTGTTGCGGATGTGGGCATGCAGGCGGGCCAGCGGGTCCTCGGCCCCGCGCACCACCGACAGGTCGCCCAGCTTGTGGAAATGCGGGTTGTCGGCAACGTCCTCGACCCCGGGGCGGATGGACAACTGGGCGTGGTGGTTGGCGCGTGTGTAGAACTGGTCCACCGACAGGAAAAGCGACTCGGGCGGCAGTGCAGGGCGCTCCGGGTCGCCCTGGATCAGGCGAAACCGGTCTTTGGTGTCCTGCCAAAAGCGCTGGAAGGCGGGTTCCAGGTCGCCATGCAACACCACAGTGGCCTCGCCGCCCAGGTAGTCGAACACGGTGGCCGTGTCGTCGAAGAACAGTGGCAGGTAATACTCGATACCCGCCGTGGCCACGCCGTTGGCGCTGAGCGGAGCGATCC
>RCMZ01000825.1_pt1 | contig 12572 bp, 7 predicted proteins | sample 2041141 | NCBI WGS metagenome assembly RCMZ01 (sample SAMN09708263, study PRJNA481090) | Wastewater metagenome, whole genome shotgun sequencing project. | biome: sewage; isolation source: Davis station wastewater (DW) | place: Antarctica: Davis Station | collected 2010-03-01
CCCTGCCAGCGCGGCACGGCGCCGCGGCTGCCCGTGGCGCGCCGCACGTAGGCCGTCATCTCGTGCACGCGCACGAATTCCAGGATGCGTCCGCCAAACAGGAAATGATCGCCCTGCCGCAAGCGCGAAATGAACGATTCCTCGATGCTGCCGATCCGTCCGCCGCTCATGAACTTGACCTGGATCGCCGCCTCCGACACGATGGTGCCGATGCTCATGCGGTGGCGCCGCGCCAGGGCGGCGTCCGGCACGCGGTACACGCCGTCGGCGTCCGGCAGCACGCGCCGGTATTCCGGGTACACGGTCAGGCTTTGCCCGCCGCGCGCGACGAAATCGAGCGCCCACTGCCACTCGTCCGGCGTCAGGTGGCGGTAGGACCAGGCCGCGCGCACTTCCCCGTACAACTGGGCTGAAGAAAAACCGCCGCCCAGCGCGATCGTCACCAGGTGCTGCACCAGCACGTCGAGCGGCTTGTCCGGCACGGGGCGCGCTTCCAGGTGGCCCTGCGCCAGGGCCGTGCGGGCGCCCGCCGCCTCCAGCAATTCCAGGCTGTTGGTGGGCACTAAGGTGACGCGCGAGATGCGCCCCGGCGCGTGGCCGCTGCGTCCGGCCCGCTGCACCAGGCGCGCGATGCCCTTCGCGCTGCCCACCTGCAGCACCCGTTCGACGGGCAGGAAATCCACGCCCAGGTCCAGGCTGGACGTGCACACGACGGCCTTCAGCTCGCCCGTCTTCAGATGCTGCTCGACCCATTCGCGCACCTCGCGGTCGAGCGAACCGTGGTGCAGCGCGATCAGGCCCGCCCAGTCGGGCCGCGCATCGAGCAGGTGCTGGTACCACAGCTCCGCCTGCGAACGCGTATTCGTAAACACCAGGGTGGTGGCGCTGCCCTCGATCTCGGCGATCAGCGGCTGCAGCATCTGGATGCCCAGGTGGCCGCCCCAGGGAAAACGCGTGGGATTGACGGGAATCAGGCTGTCGACGAGGAGGCGCTTTTTGACCTTGCCTTCCACCAGCACGCCGGCGTTTTCCGCGCCCAGCAGCACGTCCTGCGCCTGGCGCAGATTGCCCAGGGTGGCCGACAGGCCCCACGTCATCACGGCGCCGTTCCAGCGGCGCAGGCGGGCCAGCGCCAGCTGCACCTGCACGCCGCGCTTGCTGCCCATCAGCTCGTGCCACTCATCGACGATCACCGTTTCCAGCAGGCCGAAGCGTTCGTGCGCGTCGGCCTGGCTCAGCATCAGGGACAGGCTTTCCGGCGTGGTGACGAGCACATCTGGCCAGGCCTTCGCCTGCCGCGCCCGCTGCGCCGCGCTGGTGTCGCCCGTGCGCGCTTCGACGCGCCAGCCGGGCGCGAGATCCGCGCCGGACGCTTGCAGGGCGCGCACCGTGTCGGCCGCCAGCGCGCGCATGGGCGTGATCCACAGCACGCGCAAGCCCTGCTTGCGCCCTTGCCGTCGCAGGCGCTCGGCGCGCAGCAAGGCACCGAACCACACGGCGTAGGTCTTGCCGGACCCGGTGCTCGCATGCAGCAGGCCGGATTGCCCTTGCGCGGCGGCGCGCCAGACGCCGCGCTGGAACGGGAACACCGTCCAGCCGCGCTCGAGGAACCAGGCGTCGATGCGCTGCGCCAGCAGGCTTTTGCTCATCGCTTGCTCACGGCTGGTCCTTCATGCGGCGCTCGCCAGCATGGCCTTCAAGGTGGCCAGGGTGTCGGCGTCGGCGATCGTCTTGTCTTCACGGCGGCGCAGGATGCGCGGGAAGCGCACGGCGATGCCCGCCTTGTGGCGGCCGGACGCGGCGATGCCTTCGAAGCCGATCTCGAACACCATGCTCGGCTTGACGCTGCGCACGGGGCCGAATTTTTCGATCGTCGTCTTGCGGATGGCGGCGTCGACCTGCCCGATCTCCGCATCCGTCAGGCCCGAATATGCCTTGGCGAACGGCACCAGCTTGCGCTCGCCCTCCTCCACGTCATCCCACACGGCAAAGGTGTAGTCCGTGTACAGCGAGGCGCGCCGGCCGTGGCCCGCCTGGGCATAGATCAGCACGGCGTCGACGGAATACGGATCGATCTTCCACTTCCACCAGGTGCCCACGTCTTTCGTGCGGCCCACGCCATACGCGGCCGACAGGGCCTTGAGCATCATGCCTTCCACGCCGCGCGCGCGCGATTCCACGCGGATGGCCGCCAGCGCCTCCCAGCTTGCCGCCTCGATGCGCGGCGACAGGCGCAGCGCCGGCGAAGCCACTTGCGCCACCACGCCTTCCAGCAACGCGCGCCGCTCCCGCTGGGGCAGGTGGCGGATATCCACGCCATCCATTTCCAGCATATCGTAGGCCACCAGCACGGCGGGCAGCTCCGCCAGCAGCTTGGGCGAGACCGTCTTGCGGCCCATGCGCTTTTGCAGGTCGGCAAACGCGGATGGCACGTCGCCCGGCTGCCAGATGAGGATTTCGCCATCGAGCACCGTGCCTTCCGGCAAGGGCACTTGCGCCAGTTCGGGAAAGCGCTCCGTGATCAGCTCTTCGCCGCGCGACCATAGCCAGCTGGCGCCAGCGCGGCGCAGCAGCTGCGCCCGCATGCCGTCATACTTCCATTCCACCAGCCAGTCGCCGGGCTCGCCCAAGGTTTCCGGCGCCGCCTGCAAGGGATGGGCGAGGAAGAATGGATACGGCTGGCCGCCGCGCAGCGCATGCTCGCCGTCCGATTGCGCACTGATCAGTTTTAAAAATCCCGCGCCCGTGGGGCTGACCTTGCCATCGGTCCAGCCCATCAGGCGCTGGGCGATCAGCTTGCTGTCGATGGCGGCGATGGACGCCAGCGCGCGCGTCACCAGCAGTTTCGAGACGCCCACGCGAAAGCCGCCGCCGATCAGCTTGACAAGCAGGAAGCGCTCGCGCGTTTCCAGTTCGTCCCAGTACGCCAGCAGGCTGGCGCGGATGGTTTCCGGCGCCGCGCCGCGCAAGGGCGCGATGCGCTGCTCGATCCACTCGGCCAGGCCGATGTCGCTGCGCTGGCCCGGCGCGGGCAGGATCAGGGCGATGGTTTCCGCCAGGTCGCCCACGGCGTGGTACGCCTCGTCGAACAGCCAGGCGTCGAGGCCGGCGCGCTCGGTCGCCAGCTCGCGCAGCAATTTGCTGGGCACGGCCTGGCGCGGCTTGCCGCCCGCCAGGAAGTAGACGGCCCAGGCCGCATCCGCGGGCGCGGCGCGCTGGAAGTACGCCTGCAGCGCCGCCAGCTTGCGGCTGGTGGACGTGGTGTCGTCGAGTTCTCCGTACAGCTGGGCGAATTCACGCATGGGGCAGCTCCTCCGGCGGCGCGGGCGCGGGCGTGCTTGCCGTGTCATCGGCCTCGTCATCGCCATATTCCGTCTCGAAGCCGCCTGCCTGCCAGCCGTTCTGCTGCAGCCAGCGCACCATCACGGGAATCGAGCCGTGGGTGACGATGATGCGCGGCGCCTGCGTGGCCGCGATGGCTTGCATCAGGCCGGGCCAGTCGGCATGGTCGGACAGCACGAAACCCCGGTCCACGCCGCGCCGGCGGCGCGCCCCGCGCAGCAGCATCCAGCCGCTGGCAAACGCATCGCTGTAGTCGCCGAAGCGCTTCATCCACGGCGAGCCGGCGGCCGACGGCGGCGCGATCACCATGGCCGTCTTCAGGGCCGCCTTGTCCGTGACGTCGCCCACCATCACGGTGGCCGGCAGGGCCACGCCCGAGGCGCGATAGACTTCCGTCAGGGCCTGCGCCGCGCCATGGCAGACGATGGGGCCGATGGACGGATCGAGGCCGGCCAGGATGCGCTGCGCCTTGCCGAAGGCATAGCAGAACAGCACGCTGGTGCGTCCCTCGGCCGCATTCCTGCGCCACCACTGGTTGATGTCCTCATTGATTTCCTGCGGCGCCTGCCAGCGGTAGATGGGCAGGCCAAAGGTGGATTCCGTGATGAAGGTATCGCAGCGCACGGGCTCGAACGGCACGCAGGTGGGGTCCGGCTGCAGCTTGTAGTCGCCGGACGCCACCCATACTTCGCCGCCCGTTTCCATGCGCACCTGGGCCGAGCCCAGCACGTGGCCGGCCGGATGCAGCGACACGCGCACGCCGTGGTGCTCGATGCTTTCGCCATATGCCAGGCCCTGGATGGCGACGGGCCCCAGGCGCGCGCGCAGCACCTGCACGCCGGGCGCCGCGCACAGATAATGCCGGTGCCCGACTCTCGCATGGTCGGCATGCGCATGCGTGATGATGGCGCGCTCGACGGGACGCCACGGGTCGATGTAAAACTCGCCCGGCACACAATACAAGCCTTCCCTGCGCACCACCACCATGTCCGCCATGCCCTGCTCCCTGCGTTAAAAAGCCGCGTTGCATGGGCTGATTCTAGCGCTGTTGCGCCAAATCACTGTTCGAAAGCGCACACTGGGGCCTCACGCGGGGGCGACGAACTCCGCCATGAAGGTGCGCGTGGTGTTTTCTGGAAAGGCAATCGTCACCTGGTCGCCCACCACCGACAGCACGGTGCCGATCTGGTAACGGGGCACGCGCACGCGGCTGCCGACGGTAATCAGGGGCACGGGCGGGGTGGCGGACAGCTCGGGCAAGACGATATCGTCGAGCGTCATGGGCTGGGCCAGCGCCGGCGGCGACAGGCAATTGTCACAGGTGCAGCAGCGCTCGAAATCGCCGGCATCGCCAAAATAATCGAGCAGCAGCTTCCAGCGGCACAGGCCGCTTTGCGCATACGCCACCATTTGTTCCAGCGCCTGCTTGTCGCGCTCCTGCTTGTCGACATAGATCTGCGCCAGCTGCGCGTAGGTGGGCGTCTTCGCGGATGGCGCTTTCAGGCTGTAGCCCAGCTTGCGGTCCTGGCGCAGCAGCTTGCCGTCTTTCAACAATTTCAGGCAGACTTTCAAGTGGCCGTCGGAAAACTCGGGCAAGGCCGCCTGCAAGGCATCCGCGCGGAAGGTGGCCGGCAATTCCTGCGCCGCGGCGACGATGGCGGCCAGCTCTTCGGCCGTGGGATAGTGCTTGGCGAGAAAGAATTGCTGCACCCGCTTGTCTTCCTGGAAGTACAGCAAGGTGCAGTCGGCAGGCAAGCCATCGCGCCCCGCCCGCCCCGATTCCTGGTAGTAGGCTTCCAGGTTGGCCGGCACCTGCACATGGATGACGAAGCGCGTATCGGGCTTGTCAATGCCCATGCCAAACGCATTCGTGGCCACCATGATGCGGCGCTCGCCGCCCATGAACAGGTCCTGGTGCTGCTGGCGCTCGCGCGCCGCCAGCTTGCCGTGATAGCAAGTGACGCTTTCACCCAGTTCTTCCAGGCGGGCCGTCAAGTCTTCGACGGCTTTCACCGTGGCCGCATAGACGATGCCCACGCCCGGCGTCTCGCGCAGCAGCCGCAGGACTTCGTCCTGTTTTTCGCCGGCATTGGTCACCTGGATCACGCGGTAGCGCAGATTGGCGCGGTAGATGCCTGTACTGACGACGTGCAGCCGGGTCGCATCGAGCTGCGCGCGGATATCGGCCGTCACTTCCTCGGTGGCCGTGGCCGTCAGCGCCAGCACGGGCGGACGCCCCAGCGCGCGCAGGGCGGCGGCGATTTCCAGGTAGGCGGGACGGAAGTCATGCCCCCACTGCGAGATGCAATGGGCTTCGTCGATGACGGCCAGCACGGGCGGCGCCGGGGACAGCAGCGCCAGGAACTCCGGCATCACCAGCCGTTCCGGCGTGCAAAAGATAATGAGCTTTCCGCCGCGCGCGATCGTGGCCAGGGCATCGTCCTCCTCGGCGCGCGTGAGGCTGCTATTGAGCTGCACCGCCGTGATGCCCAGCGCATGCAGCTTTTCCAGCTGGTCCTTCATCAGTGAAATCAGCGGCGACACCACGAGGGTGGCGCCGGGCAGGAGCGACGCGGGCAACTGGTAGCATAGCGACTTGCCGCTGCCCGTGGGCATGATGGCCAGCGTATCGCGCCCCGCCAGCACGCTGTCGATGACTTCCTGCTGGCCCGCGCGCAACCGCTGCATGCCAAATACCGAGCGCAGCAGGCGCTGGATCGCGCGCCGGGGTGCGCGGCCCGGATCTGTCAGGGGGTCTTTCATTGCCGTAGCGGGAGCAGCCATCGTGGTCGGGTCCGTAAAATGCCGGCGCCAGCCGCCAGCTTGCCGCCACTTTACGGCCGCGCCCGGCGCGCCGCCATAGGACGGGCGCTCCATCCCGCGTAGGAATTCAGGAAGCGAAGAGGATGGCCCAGAACAGCATCAGCAGGCCGGCGATCGACACGCACCAGACCAGCGTGCGCACGACGGGCACGCCAAACGCATACAGGGGCAGGTACAGCACGCGCGCGGCCAGATACAGGGCGGCGCCGTACAGGGTCAGCGCGCTCTCCTGCGCCGTCACGTGGGCGATCAGCACGGCGGTGGCGAACAGGGGCAGGGTTTCAAACAGGTTGGCCTGGGCGCGCTGCAAGCGACCCGTGATCTTGCCCACAGGCGGGCCATCGCCATCGCGCGCGCTCACGTTATACGCCGTGCCCGTTTCGCGCGTGCGCAACATCGCCGGCAGCAGGATTTGCACCAGCGCCAGCACCAGGGTACAGCCCAGCATCGTCAGTTCAGGAGTCATCAGTTCGCCTTTGGAGGGGACAGCCCGGCCGGGAGGCGCGTGCCGTCAAGGTCAGGATTGGTCGAGTGCCGCTTGCAGCTCCATCAAGTCATACGGCTTGCGCAGGACGCTGGCGGAAAAGCCCAGCTCATCCATCGATTCCTTGCCATAGCCGGTGGAAAAGATGATGCGCATATCGGGTTTGTCGCGCAACACCATGCGCGCCAGCGCGATGCCGGACATGCCCGGCAAGCTCACGTCCGTAAACAGGATATCGAAATCTTGCTCGCTTAGCAATTGCCACGCGGACTCGCCATCGGACACGCCGCTCACCGTATGCCCGAGCATGCCCACCAGCTCGCACACCATCAGCTGCGAATCGAGGTTGTCTTCCACCACGAGGATCTTCATGGATGTCGGCATGTCCCCCTGCGGCTCTGGCGCATGGCCTGTCAGGTCCAGCCCCGGCGTGCCGACCCGCAGCGCACTGGCCGACAGGCTGCCGGCCACCGGTGCGCCGGACCGTTCGAACTGGCGCGCGCGCAATTGCTGCTGGCGATTGGCCAGCACATGGCGCAGCTTGCGTGCCAGCTCTTCGCGCCGGTACGGTTTGCTGAGCAATTCCACTCCCGCGTCGAGGCGACCCTCGTGCACGATGACGTCCTGCGCATAGCCGGACGTAAACAGCACGGCGATATCGGGCTGCAGCTCGCGCGCCTGGCGCGCCATCTCCGTGCTGCTGACAGGACCGGGCATGATCACGTCCGTAAACAGCAAGTCGATCTGCGCGCCGCTGTGCAGCACGGCCAGCGCGCTTTCGCCATCTTCCGCTTTCAGCACCGTGTAGCCGAGCGCGCCCAGCATGTCGACCACGGTGGTGCGCACGCCCACATCGTCTTCCACCACCAGCACGGTTTCCGTGCCGCCCGTGACGACGCCGCTCAATTCCACTTCCTCGTCCGCTTCGGCCATCAGGGAGCGGGGCAAATAGATTTTGACTCCCGTGCCCACGCCAGGTTCACTGTAAATGCGGATGTGGCCGCGGCTTTGCGTGACAAAACCGTATGCCATCGACAGGCCCAGGCCCGTGCCCGCGCCTTCCGGCTTGGTGGTGAAGAACGGCTCGAACGCGCGCTGCAGCACGGGGCCGCTCATGCCGTGGCCCGTATCGGTCACGGACAGCATCACATACTGGCCGGCCGGCACGTCGACCAGGTTGTGCACATACTGTTCATCGAGCACGACATTGCCCAGCTCGATGGTCAGCTTGCCCACGCCATCCATGGCGTCGCGCGCATTGATGGCCAGGTTGAGGATGACGTTTTCAATCTGGCTGCGGTCGACCAGGGTATTCCACAAGCCGCCGCCACCGACGTGCACGATGTCGATGGCTTCGCCCAGGGCGCGCCGCAACAGCGCATCCATATTGCGCACCACGCGCGCCAGATCCGCCACCACGGGCTTCAAGGGCTGGCGCCGGGCAAAGGCCAGCAGATGCGATGACAGCTTGGCGCCGCGCTCGACGGCGGCAATCGCCGTATCGAGGCGCTGGCGCATCTGGCCGTCCGTGCCCGTCAGGTGCTGCAGCAAATGCAAATTGCCGGAAATAATCTGCAGCACATTATTAAAATCGTGCGCGATACCGCCCGTCAACTGCCCCACGGCTTCCATCTTTTGCGCCTGGCGCAAGGCGTCCTCCGCCTTGGTGCGCTCGCTCACTTCCTGTTCGACCCGGTGTTCCAGCGTTTCGTTCAATTCATGCAGCGCCTTTTCCACGCGGCGCCGGTCCGTGATATCCGTCTTGACGGCGATCAGGGAACGCGTGTGCCCCTGCTCATCGACCAGGCGGCTGACGCTGCTCGACACCCACACTTGCGTGCCGTCGGGCTTCAGGTAGCGTTTTTCCAGCGAGAATGACTCGCCCGTTTGCACCAGGCGCTGAAACAGCATATTGTTGCCCGGCACATCATCGGGATGCATGATGTCATTCATGTTTAGGCTCAGCAATTCCTCGGCGGAACGCCCCAGCATGCGGCACAGGGCGCCGTTGACGCGCTGGAAGCGGCCATCGAGGCCCAGCTCCGACAAGCCCACGGAGGCCTGGCCGAAGATGGCCGCCATGCGCTCCTGGCTGGCCGTCAATTCCTCCTCGATCTGGCGCCGCTCCGTGACGTCGAACGACACGCCCACGTAGCGGCGCTGGCCCGGCACGCGGCCAGGCACCACTTCGCCCTGGCGCGCGATCCAGCGCACTTCGCCATCGATGGGACGGCGCACGCGGTACTCGACATATTCGAGCGGATTCTGCGCCAGCTCAAGCTTGCTCGGCCCCACCTTGCGCAAGTCGCGTTCATCGACCAGGCCGACCAGCAATTGCTGCGTGACTTCCGCGTCGTCGGCGATGCCCCACTGGCGGCGGAACGTGGGCGAGACCACCATCGCGCCCGTCTCCGGGAACCATTCGAAGGTGCCGATGCCGCCCGCCTGCTGCGCCAGGCGCAGGCGCTCCTCGCCTTCCATGCGCTCCGTGACGTCGATGCCTTCGACGAGGATGCCCGTGACCACCCCATCGTCATCCTTGATCGGCTGGTAGACGAAATCGACGTGGCGCTGGCCCGTGTGCCCTTGCGCCGTCTGCAGCGCCACCTTCACCTGGCGTCCCTCGAAAGGCACGCCCGTGCGGTAGACCTGGTCGAGCAGGTCGATGAAGCCTTGCGCCTTGACTTCCGGCAAGGCCACCTCCACCGGCTTGCCCAGCAGGTCGCGGCAGCCCACCAGGCGCAAATAATGTTCATTCGCCAGTTCGAACACATGCTGCGGCCCGCGCAGCATGGCCATGAAGCTGGGCGCTTGCTGGAACAGGGCGCGCAGCAGGGCGCGCTCTTCGGCCAGGCGGCGGTTGGCGGCGCGCACGGCCTCCCCTTCCGCCTGCAAGCTGTTGTTGAGTTCACCCAGTTCGGCCGTCGCCAGCTTCAGCTGGCGGCCCTCTTCCATGCGCGCCGTCAATTCCAGTGCCGTGCACAGCACGCCATCGACCTGGCCGCCCTCGCCATGCACGGGCGTATAGAACAGATCGAAGCAGACGTCCGTCGCTTGTCCATCACGCAGCAGCGGCAGACAGCTCTCGCGGTGCACCTGCCTCTCGCCGCGCATGCCCGCTTCCAGGATGCGCGCGTTCCAGTCCCAGATCTCGGGCCAGATGGCCGGCACCGTGCCGCCCAGCGCCGCCGGATGGCGCGCGCCGGCGATCTTGATGTAGTCGTCGTTGTAAATCATCACGTGCTGCGGGCCCCACATCAGCACCATGGCCATCGGCGAATTGAGCACGATGTCGACGCTGGCGCGCAAATTGGCGGGCCAGCTCTCGGGCGCGCCGAGGCTGGTGGCGGCCCAGTCGTGCTGGCGCACCAGTTCCCCCATGATGCCGCCGCCGCGCGGCCAGGTCGGCATGCTCATGTGGCCGCCCTCATTTCGCCACCGCATCGGCTTGCACGCACACCTGGCACTGGCGCGGAATGCGCACCGTCGCCACCGTGCCCTGCGTTTGCGTCGAGCTGAGCTCGACCGTGCCACCGTGCGCCTTGACGAACATGTTGACGGTGTACAAGCCCAGCCCCAGGCCCTGGCCCGTCTTGCGCTTGTCGCCCGCCTGCTGGAACGGTTCGAACAGGGTGGGCAGCAAGGCGGACGGGATCACGCCACGATTGACGATGCGCAGTTCGATGCTGTCGGCCGCGCGGCCATCGAGCGCCAGCTGCACCGGCGCGCCCGGTTCGCCATGCGTGATGGCATTGTTCAGCAGGTTCGAGATGACTTGCGACAGCAGGCCCGCATCGCATAGCCCGTGCAGTTCGCCAATGCTGCTGACCTCGATCGGCGTGGCCTGGCCCGGCGTGTCGAATTCATCGACGATGGCGCGCGCCAGCGCCAGGTAGTCCTGCATGCTGCTGCGCAATTCCATGGTGCCCGAGCGGATGCGGGCCAGGTCCAGCAACTGGTCGACCATGCGCGCCATGCGCTTGGCGCTGCTTTCGATGCGCTGCGCCGTGACCACCACTTTCGGATGGTCGCTCATCATCGGCAGCAGCATGGCGCCATTCATCACCACCGACAGCGGCGTGCGCAAGTCGTGGCCCAGCACGGCCGTAAACAATTCGTTGAGGTGCAGCGCATGCTTGAGTTCATCGAGCTGGGCCGACAGTTCGCGTTTCTGCTGGTACAGCTGGACCAGCACCGCCACCTTGCTCTGCAAGGCTTTCACGTCGATGGGCTTGTAGAGGAAATCGACGGCGCCCGCCTCGTAGCCACGGAAGCTGTAGCTGGGCTCGCGCGAGGCGGCCGTGAGGAAAATCAATGGAATGCTGCGCGTGCGTTCGCTGCCGCGTATCAGCTCGGCCAGCTCAAACCCGTCCATCTGCGGCATTTGCACGTCGATCAGGGCCAACGCCACCTCATGCGTCAGCAGCAGTTCCAGCGCTTCGGCGCCCGAGGCGGCCTTGAGGATGACAATCCCGGGCCGCGCCAGCACGGCTTCGGCGGCGGTCAGGTTTTGCGCGATGTCGTCAACGACGAGAATATGAATAGGTGCGGTCACGGAGTAGTCTTCTGGCATTGCAACGGCAGAATGCCATCGTATTTCTGTATAGAAATTATTATTGTTTCAGTCTTTGCGTATATTACACGCACTGTCATGTCTGCATTCACTTGCTCTGCCCGTCACCGAGCAAGGCCAGGCTGGCCGCCATCTGCGCCAGGTCCAGCACGCGGTCGGCGCCGGCCCGTTGCAGGGCGGCGGCCGGCATGATGCCACAACGGGCGCCCGCCGGCTCCTGCACCCAGGCGCCGCCGCCCAGTTGCCGCACGCGCGCCAGGCCCGCCGCGCCGTCGGCCGATGCGCCCGTCAGGATGATGGCCAGCATGGCGCGCCGGTAAGCCAGGGCCGCCGTTTCCAGCAGCACGTCGATCGACGGCCGCGAAAAATACACGGGTTCTTCCTGCGACAGGGAAAAACAGCCATCGGGCTCGATTTGCAGATGGTAGTCGGGCGGCGCGAAGTACACGGTGCCGGCGTGCAGCGGTTCCTTGTCGCGCGCTTCGCGCAACGGCAGCTGGCATCGCTCCGCATACAGCTGTGGCAACTGGCTGGAGCGGCCGGGCGCCAGGTGCAGCACCACCACCACGGCCGCGCGGCAGCTGGCGGGCAAGGCGCGCAACAGGATGCCCAGCGCTTCCACGCCGCCGGCCGAGGCGCCGATGGCGATCAGGCGCAGGCCGGCAGGCGGCGGCGCCACCTCGCTGGTAGGCAGCGCGGACAGGACATCGGACGAGGGACCGGGCGTCATGGGATCAGGCACGCTGGTAGATTTTTTCCGCCGGGCACAGCTCGCGGAAGTCGGACGCGTAGCGGCTGAAGTGCAGGCTTTCCTTCATGCCCAGGCCCAGGAACCCCCGGTTTACCAGCGCCTCGTGGAACAGGCCCAGGGCGCGGTCCTGCAAGTCCTTGTTGAAATAAATCATGACGTTACGGCAGGACACCATGTGCACCTCCGAAAATACGCTATCGGTCGCCAGGCTGTGGTCGGCGAAAACAAACTGGCGCCGCAGGCGCCGGTCGAAGATGGCGCCCTTGTAGGCGGCCGTGTAATAGTCGGACAGCGAACGCTTGCCGCCCGCCAGCTGGTAGTTTTCGCTGAACTGGGCGATGCGCTCGATCGAATAGATGCCTGCCTCGGCGGCGGCCAGCGCTTCGACATTGATATCGGTCGCGTAAATCATGCTGCGCTCCAGCAAGCCTTCCTCTTCCAGCAGGATGGCCAGCGACCAGACCTCTTCCCCGCTGCTGCAGCCCGCCACCCAGATCTTGATCGAGGGATAGGTATGCAGGATGGGCACGACTTTTTCGCGCAAGGCGCGGAAATACGCGGGATCGCGGAACATCTCGCTCACCTGCACCGTAAAAAAC
>RCMZ01000826.1_pt1 | contig 12572 bp, 11 predicted proteins | sample 2041141 | NCBI WGS metagenome assembly RCMZ01 (sample SAMN09708263, study PRJNA481090) | Wastewater metagenome, whole genome shotgun sequencing project. | biome: sewage; isolation source: Davis station wastewater (DW) | place: Antarctica: Davis Station | collected 2010-03-01
AACGCCACCGACATGGTCATGGCGCGCCAGCTGGCCAATATCGCCGGCGAAGCGTGGGACCACAAGCCGATGATGATCGCCAAGATCGAACGGGCGGAAGCCATTCCCGCGCTGCAAGAAATTTTAGATGCCTCGGACGGCATCATGGTGGCGCGCGGCGACCTGGCCGTGGAGGTGGGCAATGCGGCCGTGCCGGCCTTGCAAAAGCGCATGATCAAGATGGCCCGCGCGTCGAATAAATTAGCCATCACGGCCACGCAGATGATGGAATCGATGATCGTCAACGCCGTGCCGACCCGCGCGGAAGTGTCCGACGTGGCCAACGCCGTGCTCGACGGCACGGATGCCGTCATGACGTCGGCCGAGACGGCGTCGGGCCGCTATCCGATCGAGACGGTGGAAGCCATGGCCGCCATTTGCCTGGACGCGGAAAAGTGGGATACCTGCAAGCTGGATGCCGATTTCCTCAACGCCACGTTCTCGCGCATCGACCAGTCGATTGCGTATGGCGCATTGTTTACGGCCCACCATCTGCGCGTGAAAGCCATCGCCACCCTGACGGAATCGGGCTCCACGGCCCTGTGGATGAGTCGTTGCAACATCGATATCCCCATCGTGGCCCTGACGCCCAGCGTGGGCACGCGCCGCAAGCTGGCCCTGTACCGCAACGTCAGCACCCTGGAACTGACGTCCGGCACGGACCGCGACAAGGTCTTGCAACAGGCGGAAGACTTGCTGCTGGAGCATAAAGTCGTGGCCAAGGGCGACACCGTCGTGCTGACCTGGGGCGAGCCGATGGGCAAGGTGGGCGGCACGAATGCGCTGAAGATCATGAAGATCGGGCAGCACTGAGCGGTGATTGCCCGCTGATGCCCGCCAGGCCCTAGGTCGGCCTGGCGGTATCGCATTCCGCCATGGTGCACTCTGGCGCAGGCTGGCTTGGCGCTTGGCGCCCAGGCCCGCCACAGCGGCCGAGGGCCGCTGCGCCGTGAATCGGCGGCCTCCCATTCGCTTGCTGGCGCAAAAAACTCGCGGTGGCGGTCGCCATCGCATCGTGCTGGCAACGCGGCGCATGAATGGACGTTAATTCCCCATATGTGCGAAAGCGCATATAAGAACCGTCGCTACAATCTTACTATTCAGGCATCCCCACGATTCGTCACGAAGGGTTTGCCATGGATACCCGTTCAGCCATTTCTCCGCTTGCCTCCCGCCAGGCCGCGCCACCCGTCCCACTGTATCCGCTCAGCCTGGGTGTCAATGGCCAGCGGCATCAATTGTATGTGGAAGCCTGGGTCAGCCTGCTCGACCTGCTGCGCGAGCGCCTGGGGCTGACGGGCACCAAGAAGGGCTGCGACCATGGCCAGTGCGGCGCCTGCACGGTGCTGGTGGACGGCAAGCGCATCAATTCCTGTTTGACCCTGGCGCTGATGCAGGAAGGGCGCAGCGTCACCACGGTCGAGGGCATGGCCGACGGCGCGCAGCTGCATCCGCTGCAGCAGGCGTTCATCGCGCACGATGCTTTTCAATGCGGCTATTGCACGCCGGGCCAGCTGTGTTCGGCCATGGGACTGATCGCCGAAGGGCAGGCACGCACGCGCGCGCAAGTGCGCGAACTGATGAGCGGCAACCTCTGCCGCTGCGGCGCCTATCCGCAAATCGTCGAGGCATTGGCCGAGGCCATGCAGCTGCCAGCGGACTCGCAGGACGGTGGGGCCAGCGCGCCGGCCGGCATGGTGCCGGCATGAATCCGCTGTCGTTCGTGGTGCCGTTCGACGTGCCCGCCGCGCTGGCGCAGATCCGCGCGGAAGGCGCGCGCTTTGTTGCCGGCGGCACCAATCTGATCGATCTGATGAAGGAGCGCGTGATGCTGCCGCAGCGGCTGATCGACATCAATCGCCTGGCGCTCGACACCATCGAAGAGGATGACCATGGCGGCTTGCTGCTGGGCGCGCTGGCGCGCAATGCCGCCACGGCCTACCACCCGCTGGTGCTGGAGCGCTATCCGCTGCTCAGCGCCGCCATCCTGGCCGGCGCCTCGCCGCAGATCCGCAACATGGCCAGCAATGGCGGCAACCTGCTGCAGCGCACGCGCTGCCACTATTTTTATGACGTGGACGTCGCGTGCAACAAGCGCGAACCGGGCAGCGGCTGCCCGGCCATTGGCGGCCTGTCGCGCCAGCACGCCATCCTGGGCGCCAGCGACAGTTGCATCGCCACCCATCCATCGGACATGTGCGTGGCCCTGCGCGCGCTCGACGCCGTCGTGCACGTGGCCTCGCAGGAGGGCGAACGGGCGATCGCCTTCGGCGATTTTCACCGCCTGCCCGGAGACCAGCCGCACATCGACACGACGCTGGCGCCCGATGAACTGGTCACGCACATCGCGCTGCCGGCGGCGCCGCAGTTTGCCGCCCATGCGGTCTACCTGAAGCTGCGCGAGCGCGCCTCGTATGCGTTCGCGCTCGTGTCGGTGGCCGCCATGCTCGATATCGGCGAGGACGGCTCGATACGCGAAGCACGCGTCGCGCTGGGCGGCGTGGCGCACAAGCCGTGGCGCGTGCCGGAAGCGGAGGCGCTGCTGCGGGGCGCGCCCGATCCTGTCCGCTTCGGCGCTTTTGCCGACCGCCTGCTGGAAGGGGCGCACGGGCAGGGCGGCAACGATTTTAAAATCGTCATGGCGCGGCGCGCCATCGTGCGGGCCCTGGCGATGGCGGTGGCAGGCACGCACAACAACACGGGCCATGGCAGCACCGTGATGGCAAGGGGCGCGGCATGAACGCCTCGACGCCGGGCTTGATTGCCGAACTGCGCACGCCTACGGCCGACATGGGCACCGGTTACGTGAAGACGGGCACGCCCGTCGCCCGCGTCGATGGGCGCGACAAGGTCACGGGCGCGGCGCGCTATGCGGCGGAATTGCCGGTGGACGGCCTGCTGTACGGCGTGGTGGTCAACAGCGCCATCACGCGGGGCCGCATCGTGTCGTTCGATACCGGTGCGGCGCTGGCCCAGCCCGGCGTGGTCGATGTCATCACGTACCAGAACCGGCCGAAGATGCGCAGTTACGACCTGTTTTACAAGGACATGACGGCGCCCGGCGGCGCGCCGTTCCGGCCCCTGTACGATGCACAGATCGTCAGCAACGGCCAGCCCGTGGCGCTGGTGCTGGCCGAGACCTTCGAGGCGGCGCGCCATGCGGCGGCGCTGGTGCAGGTGGAATACGCGGAGCAGCCGCATGCGACAGGCTTGCTGCGGCACCTGGTGCGGGGGCACAAGCCGAAGGGGCTGAAGGCGGGCTACACGCCGCCGCCCGGCGAGAAGGGCCATGCGGAACAGGCCTGGCAGGGCGCCGACTGCAGGATCGACGCCGAATTTTATAGCGGCGCCGAGCACCACAACCCGATGGAGCTGTTCGCCTCCACCGTCATCCGTTCCCCCGACGGCCACCTGACCATCTACGACAAGACGCAGAGTTCGCAAAACAGCCGCTGGTACGTGTCGCGCGTGTTCGGTCTGCCGAAATCGACGGTCACGGTGCGCAACCCCTATGTGGGCGGGGCCTTCGGTGCCGGCTTGCGGCCCCAGTACCAGCTGCCGCTGGCGGTGATGGCGGCGCTGAAATGGCAGCGCTCCGTGCGCGTGGTGATGACGCGCCAGCAGATGTTCACCTTTGGCCACCGCCCCGAGACCTGGCAGCGGGTAAGGCTGGCGGCCAGCCGCGACGGCGTCCTGCAGGCCATCTGGCACGAGGCGGTGGCGGAAACGTCGCGCTTTGAAGATTATGTGGAAGCGGTGGTCAACTGGTCCGGGCAGCTGTATGCCTGCGCGCATATCCGTCTGGGCTACCAGCTGGTGGCGCTTGACCAGTTCAGTCCCATGGACATGCGCGCGCCCGGCGCCGCCCACGGCGTGCATGCGCTGGAAGTGGCGATGGATGAATTGTCGTACGCGGTGGGCATGGACCCGCTGGCCTTCCGCCTGAAAAATTACGCGGCAGCCAATCCCGTCGACGGCTTGCCGTATTCGAGCAAGGAACTGCGCGCCTGCTATGCGCAGGGCGCCGAGCGCTTCGGCTGGAGCGGCCGGCCGTTGGCGCCGCGCAGCCGCCAGGAAGGCACGCAGTGGGTGGGCTGGGGCATGGCCACCGGCATCTGGGATGCGATGCAGATGTTCGCGCGCGCCAGCGCCGTGCTGCATGCGGATGGCCGTCTGGTGGTCAGCAGCGCGGCCAGCGATATCGGCACCGGCACCTACACCGTCATGGCCACCATCGCCGCCGAAGAACTGGGCCTGCCGCTGGAAATGGTCGCGTTCCAGCTGGGCGACTCGACCTTGCCGGTGGCGCCCGTCGAGGGTGGATCGTCGCACGTGGCCACCGTGGGGTCGGCCGTGCAGGGCGCCTGCGGGAAACTGAAAAAATCCCTGTTCAAGCTGGCCTGCCAGCTGCCCGACTCGCCGTTTCCCCACGCGCGCCTGGCCGACGTGGAGTTCGCGGAAGGGCGGATACGCCTGCGCCGCGCGCACGACGCTGGCATCGGCCTGGCGGACCTGCTGCGGGCGGCGGAGGTGGCGCAGATCGAGGAAAAATACCTGCTGCTGCCGAACCTGCTCAAGCAGCGCAACTATACGCGCGCCGTGCATTCGGCCGTGTTTTGCGAAGTGCGCGTGGACGAGGAACTGGGCACGGTGAAGGTCACGCGCGTGGTCAGCGCCGTGGCGGCGGGGCGCATCATCAATCCGCGCACGGCCGCCAGCCAGGTCAGCGGCGCCGTGGTGTGGGGCATCAGCCAGGCCTTGCACGAGGAAACCCTGATGGACCATGCGCTGGGTCGCTACATGAACCACAACCTGGCCGAATACCACGTGGCCGTGAACGCCGATATCCACGCCATCGACGTCATTTTCGTGCAGGAAGATGACCGCGTCGTCAGCCGCCTGGGGGCCAAGGGCGTGGGCGAGATCGGCATCGTCGGCGTGGCGGCCGCGATCTCCAACGCCATCTACCACGCCACGGGCCGCCGCCTGCGCAGCACGCCGATGACGCCCGACAAGGTGATGCGGCCCTGAACGTCAGGTGCGGCCGGCGCGCGTGGCCGTCTGCTATAGTCGGCGTTTTATCCGGAAGAGACCCCCATGCAGCGCAGCGCACCCCTGTTGTTGATCACCATCCTGTCCCTGTGCGGCGTCACGGCCGTGTCGGCGGCGCAGCCGGCGCAGCGTTTGCAGCGCGCGTCCGGGCTGTGGAAGGTCACGCCCGCCACGTCGCCTTTTTCCTGGGAAATCTGCGTCGACCACGAGCGCGACCGCCTGATCGAGGACGACCTGTGGAGCGACTTCGAGCAGGAATGCACGATCGAGTCGCAACACCGCGATGGCGACCGTTACGATTTCCAGTCCATCTGCCCCGGCGCCAGGCTGGCGGGCCACTTCAAGGGAGATCTCGCCAAGGCCTACACGCTGAGCAGCGACACCACCATGGAACTGAACGGCAAGGCCGAGGTGCAGCACCTGGCGCTGGCGGGCGTGTTTCTGGGCGCTTGCCCGGCCGGGCTGGCGCCGGGCGCGAAGAAAATGCGCGGTGGCATGGTGATGAAAAGTATCTATAGCAACCGTTAGTCGCGGCGCGAAACAACAGTTTTCAGGCATGCAGGGACGCCGGCATTGACGCCGGGCGCGATGATTTGTGATAATGAGAACTATTATCAATTGGATTGGTTGCTGTGCAGCCGGCCATCATCCCACGCAGCGCCTCGCATCGGGCGCAACGGAGTCCCAGTGAGCATTGCCCAGTCCAGCGAATCGATCGCCGTCATCTACAGCAACCATCATGGCTGGCTGATGCGCTGGCTGCGCGCCAAGCTGCAATGCGCCGATCACGCGGCCGACCTGGCGCAGGATACCTTCATGCGCCTGCTGTCGGCGCCGCACGACAATCGCCAGACCTTGCGCGAACCGCGCGCCTATCTGACCACCGTGGCGCAGCGCCTGCTGATCGACCATTACCGGCGCCTGTCGCTGGAGCAAGCGTGGCTGGAAACCCTGGCGCAGCAGCCGGAGCTGCTGATGCAGTCGCCGGAGGAGCGCTTGATCGTGCTGCAAGCCTTGCAGCGCATCGACGCCATGCTCGATGGCCTGGCGCCGCTGGTGCGCAGCGCCTTCCTGCTGGCGCACGTCGATGGCCTGGGCTACGCGGACATTGCCCAGCGCCTGGGCGTGAGCGAACGCAGCATCAAGCGTTACATGGTGCAGGCCTTCGAGCGCTGCATCCTGCTGATCCTGTGAACGCGGGGATGGCGATCGTCGACCCGCGCGCCGCCCGCGAGGCGGCGCAATGGCTGGTGCGCCTGCATGCGGGCGCCTTGAAGCCGGACGAGCAGCTGGCGTTCCAGGCCTGGCGCGCCGGCGACCCCGCGCATGAAGCGGCGTGGCAGCGGGCCGAGCTGGTGTGCAGCACCCTGGCCAGCGTGCCGCCCGCCTTGCGCCAGGCGGCCGAGGAGGCGCCGCGCGCGCCGCAGCGGCGCGCCCTGGTGCTTGGCTTGGCCGGACTGATCGTGGCGGGACCCGCGCTGTGGCTGGCCAGCCAGTCGGCGCCGTGGCTGGCGTGGCGCGCCGCCATCCGCACGGCCAGGGGCGAGATTCGCCACATCAACTTGCCCGATGGCACGCAACTGGTGCTCAACACGGATACGGCCATCGACGTGCATGTCGATGCGAAGGCGCGCGCCATCGTGCTGCATGCGGGCGAGCTGCACGTCGGCACGGCGCCTGACCTGCTCACGCCGGCGCGGCCCTTCCTCGTGCACAGCCGCAATGGCGTCGTGCGCGCGCTGGGCACGCACTTCAGCGTGCGCCACGGCGGCAGCTTGCTGGCGCCGCGCACGCAGGTGGGCGTCAGTGAGGGCGCTGTCGAGATCCAGCCGGCCCAGGCGCCGCAGGCTTTGCGCCTGGTGAATGCGGGGCAGCAGGGCAGCTTCGATGACACGGCTGTTTCCCCCCTGACGCCGCTGGCGCCGCATGCGGGCGCGTGGCTGCAGGGCGTGCTGATCGCCGAGCGCATGCCGCTGGGCGAGGTGCTCGAGTCCGTGGCGCGCTATCGCTACGGCGTGATCCGCTGCGATCCGGCGCTGGCGGCCATGCCCGTCGATGGCATCTTCCAGTTGCAGGACCCGGAGAAGATCCTCGCCTTGCTGCAGCATTCCCTGCCGATACGCATGACACGCCGCACCCGCTACTGGATCAGCGTCGAGGCGGCTTGAGCCGGCATGTGCTGACGTGTGCGTTTGTCTGGTCGCGTCGAGGGTCAAAGCGGCGCTGGCTGGGCTTGTCGGCTGACGCGCGGCCTTGCCCCGCCAAGCCGGCCTGCGCATTATTTCCAGCTTGCCTGTCCCTTTTTGCGGCGTCCTTCGTCATACAAGGTAGAGAAGGAATCATCCGAACCACCGAAAGGGTAGCCATGGCTTTGCAGCACCGTATTTTTGCACCAGCACGATTGACGCTCCATCCGACCACGGGCGCCGTGCGCGCCGCGCTGCTCCTGTTCCTCGCCGTGGGCGCCGCCGGCGCGACTTTGCCGCCCATGGCGCTGGCGGCCCAGGCCAGCGAGGCGGACGGCGTGCGCGACTACCATATCCCCGCCGGCAGCCTGCGCAATGCGCTGTCCTCGTTCGCCATCGCCGCCGGCGTCAACCTGTCGACGCAGGGCGTGGCGCTCGACGGCCTGGCGACGCCGGGCTTGCAGGGCCGCCATGGCGTCATGGCCGGCCTGCAAACACTGCTGCAAGGCAGCGGGCTGGAAGTGAGCGATGGCGGCAATGGCAATTACCTGTTGCGCAAGGTCACTGCCAGCACGGCCGATGGCGGCCTGGCCAGCATGCCGGCCGTCGTCGTCAGCGCCGAAGCCGACCGCGCCACGGAAGGCACGGGGCTGTATACGGCGCGCAATATGTCGACGGCCACGGGCTTGAACCTGTCGCAGCGCCACACACCGCAAACGGTGAGCATTATTTCGCGCCAGCAAATGGAAGACTTTGACCTGACGACCTTGCAGGACGTGGCGCGCGCCACGCCTGGCATCTATGGCAAGTCGCAGGGCGTGTCCGACCAGGAAACCACGTATTTCGCGCGCGGCTTTGCCCTGAGCCACGTCAACGTCGATGGCTTGCCGCTCGATGTCACGGGTTTTAATGAACGCAACGTGTCCGCCGACATGCTGATGTACGACCGCGTGGAAGTGGTGCGCGGCGCCACGGGCCTGATGGAAGGCGCGGGCGCGCCCTCGGGCAGCATCAACCTGCTGCGCAAGCGTCCTACGGCCACGCCCTTGCTGAACGCATCCGCTCACCTGGGCAGCTGGAAGGACCGGCAATGGACGGTGGACGCCAGCAATGCCCTGAATGACACGGGCAGCGTGCGCGGCAGGGTGGCGGCCGGCTGGCGCGACAGCGACAGCTTTGTCGACGTCGTCAAGAATCGGAACGGCACCGTGTATGCGATCGTGGAAGCGGACCTGACGCCGTCGACGACGGCCGGCATCGGTTTTTCGCGCCAGCATAGCCGCACGGATGGCGTGTTTGTCGGCTTGCCGACCTTTGCCGATGGCCGTCACATGCCATTGCCACGCTCGACGTTCCTGAACAATGCCGACTCGTTCCAGAAGCGCGACAACAACGTCGTCTTCGCCGACCTGGAAACGCGGCTGGCGCAGGGCTGGCGCAGCCGCTTCGCCATCACGCGCATCGATGCCTCCTCGTCGACGCGCAACACCACCAACAGCCGCATCGATGATGAAGTCTACCGCTTCAGCCAGTCGGAAACCGGCTGGAAGTACGGCACGCAGCAGGTGGTGGCGGACTGGCGCCTGAGCGGTCCCGTCGCCTGGTTCGGCCGCCAGCATGACGTCATCGTGGGCGCCAGCTACCGCCACGACGATTCGGACGCGGGCCAGAGCTGGGAGGGCGCCGACACGCGCGTGATCGACATCCGCCACTGGAATCCCTACGCCTACCCTATGCGCGGCACGGCGTTCGAGCCCTACAACTGGGGCCGCAAGACGAACGAGAAGGGCCTGTATGCGGCTGGCAACTTCAGCCTGGCCGATCCGCTGCGCCTGGTGCTGGGCGGGCGCTTCGGCTGGTACGCGCAGGATGTCACGGGCTGGTATGCCACCCATCCCGTCTGGCGCCGCAGCCTGACGGAAAAGGCGAAATTCACGCCCTATGCGGGCCTCGTCTACGACGTCGACCGGCACCATTCCGTGTATGCGAGCGGCACGCAGATTTTCGAGCCGCAAAGTTCGCTCGATGCCAGCGGCAATACCTTGCCGCCGCTGAGCGGCACCAACCTGGAAGTGGGCGTCAAGGGCGAGTATTTCGGCGGCAGGCTCAATGCCAGCGGCGCCGTGTTCCGCATCAAGCAAAACAACCGCGCCATGGCCGACGAGCAGAATTGTCCCACGGGCGGGGCCATCTATTGCGCCCGCGCGGCGGGGCAGGTAAACAGCGAAGGCATCGACTTGCAGCTTGGCGGTTCGCCCTTGCCGGGATGGCAGATCAGCGGCGGCTACACCTATGTGCTGGCCAAGTACACGCAGGACAGCGTGGCGGCGAATATCGGCCAGCGCATCGCCACCGACGAGCCGAAGCAGCTGTTCAAGCTGTTGACGAACGTGCAGCTGGGCGGCAGCCTGGCGCGCTGGAACGTGGGCGGCTCCGTGTACGCGCAGGACCAGATCTACCGCCGCGATACGGGCTACCTGACGCGGCAGGGCGGCTACGCGCTCGTCGGCCTGACGGCAGGCTACCGCCTCAGCGAGCAGCTTCAATTGCGCGTGAATGTGGAGAACCTGTTCGATCGCCGCTACTACCAGGCGCTCGGCTATGCCTGGTCGGGCGGCCTGGAGCGCTATGGCGCGCCGCGCAGCGTGCTGGTGTCGCTGAACTACAAGATGTAAGGGCGGGTAGCGGAGGCGCGTAGCGGAGCGCGCCCTTTGCGGCGCCTCTGCTACACTGCCGCCGTTCCCACTTTTTCACGCTTCCCATGTCCGCGACACCCGTCCTTACGCCCCTGAAAAACGCTTTCCAGCAATCGCGCGCGCAGAACAACATCGAGCTGATCCTGCCAGAGCTGCTGGCCGCGCAATTGCACGTCGTTATCGGCGGACAAAGCGAGCAGATCGACCTGTTCCTCGTGCCGTCGCCGAATCCCGAGCGCCAGTGCGTGACGGTGGCGGAAGACCCGGCGTTCCTGGCGGGCATCGCGTTTCCAAAGATTCCCGTGACGGGGGCGCAGTTGATCGCGTCGATTCCCCCCGAGGTCGAGATCGTCCTGCTGCATGGCGATGGCGCGAACTACCTCACGCGCGAGCAGCTGGCGTGGTTCCGCCGCATGCCAGCCATGGCCGCTTGAGCGGCAGCGCCGCATCGGCGCTGCAGGCGCGCGCCGAGTGGATCTGCTTTTCGCCCGCCGAGGACGCGGCGGCCCAGGCGGCGCTGCTGGCCACTGCGCGCCCCGTGCTGTGGCGCAGCGTGCTGCTGGGCGGCTGCGCGCTGATCCTGGGTGTTGTCGCGCAAGCCGTCTGGCGCGACGCGGCGTATGCGGGCGAGGCCGTGCTGCTCGGCGCGCTGGCGCTGCCTGCCTGGATCGCCGGCCTGGTCGTATTTCCAGGGCGCAATTTTCTCTTCCATGTCGCATTCGACGACGCTGGCCTGCACTTGCGGCGCCAGGCACGGCGCTTGCCGGGCTGGGACAAGACGGCGCAGCTAGATTTGGCGCAATTGCGCCGGCTGGAGCTGGTCACGCATGGGGGCGCGCAGCAAGTCTACCGGGGCGCGCCGCCCATGGCGCGCGTGGAAATGCTGCTGCATACGACCCTGGCCGACTATCCGCTGATCCGCGTGGTGGGCCTGGACTTGCGCATGCCGCAGCGCTGGTAATTGCTGCAAATCAAGGAAGAACTGCGCCGCCGCTGTAAGCTGGCCGCTGTCCCTGTCGGCGAGACGGCCGGCGCGCCCGGTCAGCAATCCGGCGCGATCCGCGCAGGCTGGCCGCAGGCTTGAATGGCGATGCTATGATGGGCGGGAGCCGGCTCCTTGAACCGCCGGTAAAAAGGAAATGCCATGCGTTTTTGCTTGCCTCGTCCCTTCCTGTCCGTGTGCGCCGTGCTTGCCGGCGCCGCCTTTGCCATGCCCGCCAGCGCCGCCGAGCCCACCCTGGAAGCGACCATCGTGGCGCTGGACGCCAAGGCATTCGATGCCTTCAATCACTGTGCCGAAGCGGGACGCCTGCAGGAGCACGCCACGTACTTTGCCCCCGACGTGGAGTTTTATCACGACCAGGGCGGCGTCACGTGGAACCGCGACGCCATGCTGGCCAACACGCAACAACATGTGTGCGGCAAGTTCCGCCGCGAAATTGTCGCCGGCTCCCAGCGTGTCTATCCCATCAAGGACTTTGGCGCCATCGAGCAGGGCGCGCACCGCTTTTGCCATTTTGACACAGGCAGTTGCGACGGCCTGGCCGATTTCACCATCATCTGGAAGCACAATCCCGCAGGCTGGCAAATGACGCGCGTGCTCAGCTACGGTCACCGCGAGAATAAATAATGCCGGCGCGGCTGGGCGTGCCATGCCTGTCGCTGCGCCCCGTCGATGCGGCCAATATCGATGCGGTGCGCGCGCTGGCGCCGCAGGCAGCGCAGCAAGGCTTTATCGCCAGCAATGCCGATTCGCTGGCACTGGCTGCGGGGCACGCCCATATGCATGCGCGCGCCATCCACGCCGGCGAGGTGCTGGTCGGCTTTGCCCTGTATGCGGAACCGGGCCCCGCAGGCCGGCAGGATACCCACGTGCTGTACCGGCTGATGATCGCCGCCGGGAGCCAGGGGCAGGGCCATGGCCGCCGCGCGCTGGACCTGCTGCTGGCCGACATGCGGGCGCGCGGCGCGGCCCGGGTGGCGCTGTATTACGCGCCGGACAATCAACTGGCGCGGCAACTGTACGCTTCCGCCGGCTTTGTCGAAACGGGCATCGACCCGGATGGCGAGATGATGGCGGTGCGCGCGCCGGCGTGACGGCGGTGCGCCAAGGCCGGCGACGGGCAAGTGTCGCAGGATGGCCGCGGAATATGTCCTTTGTGGCAATTGTATTGCTGAAGTCCTATGAATATTTTCGTAAAGCAACTATACTCATGGCTCTTGAAAAAATCATCGTCACGCTGGCGGCCAGAAATCCGCGCCAGAGTTTGACCGCAATCCGCTTTTTCTGTCTGAAATAGCACCTTTCCCCCGCGCGGCAGGCGCGGGCGTGATGACCGAGCCTTGCCCTGGTCGACTGCTACCGTTGTCATTTCCGCTGTGTTGCCGCTTTGGTAAAAGCCTGGCGCCGGCGCGCGGTGCGCCGTCATGTTTTGCGACGTCCGTTTTCACCCTACTTATGCCACGACCGTATGTTAAGTTCCATGTTTGACGTCTCCGACACTGCGCTGCCCTATATCTCTGGCACGCATGATTACTGGCTGGTGCTGTTTTCCATCGGCATCGCCATCTTTGCCTCGTTCATGGCCCTGCAGATCGC
>RCMZ01000827.1_pt1 | contig 12563 bp, 15 predicted proteins | sample 2041141 | NCBI WGS metagenome assembly RCMZ01 (sample SAMN09708263, study PRJNA481090) | Wastewater metagenome, whole genome shotgun sequencing project. | biome: sewage; isolation source: Davis station wastewater (DW) | place: Antarctica: Davis Station | collected 2010-03-01
GTCGCCCTGGGCCCGAACTCGGAGGCGCCCGACTCAGCGCGCCGCTTGGCGAAGCCGACCCGGAATCAGCTGCAGCAAGTGCTCGTGCGAATGGGCCTCGACTACGGCCAGGCGCAGAATCTTTCCCTGGACGCCGGCCGCAGTCTCGCCGTCCTTCGCCGTCTCATGCCAGCGGCGCCGGGCAGCCGTCCATCCTGGTCGATTCCGCAGCCACCTCGTCCGATGCTCGGTGCGCTTCTCGCCGGCGGATGGCTCGAGACGCTGGACGGCGACAAGGCCGTCATCGAACAGTTGGCCGGCGTCCCGTACGAAGAGGCCGTCAGAGCGCTCGGGCCCTACGCCACCGCCCTGGACGGGCCTCTGCGCAAGCGCGAGGACGCGTGGCGACTGAAATCGCCTCGTGACGCCTGGGCCCTCCTCGCGCATGGTCTGACGGCGCCGGACATCGACCGCTTCCTGTCCGTCTATTGCGAAGTCTGCGCCGAGATCGATCCGACATGGGACATGGCGCCGGACGAGCGCTGGCTGGCTCCCATTCGGAACATCCACCCGCGTTTCTCGTCGTTCCTGAAGCAGTCGATGACGGAAACGATGGCGCTTCTGTCGTTGTACGGCGACCGGGCGGGGCTGGTGGACGGCGTCGAGGCGAAAGTCGCCAGGACCCTGACGACCATTCTGGACGGCGCCACGGAGGCGATCTGGTGGTCCCTCGGACCCGTCCTCCCGAAGCTGGCGGAGGTCGCGCCTTCGGCCTTCCTCGGCGGCATCGAACGTGCGCTCGGCCAGACGCCCAGCCCACTGATCGCCTTCTTCGAACCCGAGACGTCGACACACACCGTCACGCGGCTTCCCCAGCTGATGTGGGCCCTGGAAAGACTGGCCTGGGATCCGGCTCTTCTGCCTCGGGTCGCCGACGTCCTGGCGCGGCTCGATGCGCTGGATGGGGGCGGCAACAACGTCGCCCGTCCGAAGCAGGTTCTCACCACGATCTTCCTGTCGTGGTCGCCTCAAACCCACGCGACATTAAAACAGCGGCTGGCTGTCATCGACGGCCTGCGCAAACGACATGGAGACATCGCCTGGGATCTCATGATTTCACTCCTGCCGCGCTCGCACGCGATCACGATGCCGACGTCGTCTCCGCATTGGCGCAAGGCCGCGCCAACCGACCGCGAGGCGTCGCCCGAGACGGTCGTCCACGACTGCGTCGTAGAGGTCTCAGACCGGCTGATCGAGGATGTCGGCAATCGGCCAAAGCGCTGGAAGGCCCTGCTCAAGGCCATGGAGCTCCTTCTGCCCGACACTCGGGCTGCGATCGGCCAGAAGTTGCTGGAGGCGGAGCCGACGATCACCGGCGAAGAGGACCGCGACTTCACGCGCACGGCCCTTCGGAAGGTCCTGGCTCGCCACCTGGAATTCCAGGATGCGCACTGGTCGATCCCGGCGAATGAACTGACGGTGTTCCAGACCGCCCTCAAGCGGTTCGAACCCGAGGATGTCCTCTGGAGGCATGCCTGGCTGTTTTCCAACGGCACCGGCTGGATGGGATCCGTGCGCGAGTGGCGACAGTCGCTGGACGAATCGACCGCCGCCCGCGCCGAGGCCTTCGAGGAGATCGTCGAGGCGCGGGGAATCGACGGCGCGCTGGCCCTTCTCGACCGATGCGATCAGCCCCGCTGGGTGGGAGAGGCGGTCGCGCACTCGTCCGCCTCAGCGTCCTGGCGGTCAGACTTCATCGAACGCGGACTGGCCTCCGACGACGGCCCCCTCTGGACGGCCGCCGCCGAAGTGATCGGCCTGCTGCGCGCGAAGGAAGGCGGCGCCGATTTCGTCACCGGCCTGCTGCCGGCGCCGGGCCCCCAACTGGACGAGCGAGCGGTCGGACGCCTGCTCCACTTCCTCCCGGCGCGCCCCGAGACCTGGTCGGCTGTCGAGGCCTATGGACCCTCGTTCGAGGATCGCTACTGGCGGACTCTCGCGGGGTGGGCGGTGGCTGAGACCAAGGAGGAAACCGAGCATGCGATCCGGCGCTTCAACGCCGTCGATCGCGCTCGTGACTCTCTCCATCTGATCGGAAGCCGACTTGAAGTCGGCCTCGATCCGAAGCTGATCGTCGAGACGCTCGACCTGGCGCTGAAGACAATGAACCGGGCGAGCGAAGACACGAACGAGCCAGTGATGCGGCTTCACTATCTGACGCGGATCCTCGCCCACCTCGAAACCCATCCCGAGGTATCGGACGAAACCCTGGTCCTGCTCGAGTGGTGCTACTTCCACATGCTGCGGTACTCGGAACGACCAAGCCCGGCCTTGCATCGCGAACTGGCGAAGAACCCGGACTTCTTCCTCCAGGTGCTGACCATGGTCTTCCGGCGGGAAGACGACGACGGCGGCGCAGACGAAGACCTCCCGGGCGGACCCGCGACGCCGGACCAGCGGGCCGCCATGGCCCGGCACGGCTACGATGTGCTGGATGCCTGGAACCGCATCCCGGGCGCAGACGACAAGGGGCGGATCGACGGCGCCGAACTTGAGCGCTGGGTCACGGAAGTACGCCGCCGCGCGTCGGAACTGGGGCGTAGCCTGCCGGCTGACCTCCGGATCGGCCGCATCCTCGGGATGAGCGCAAAGCCAGCCGGTGAGGTTTGGCCTCCCGTCGCGATCCGCGAGATTCTCGAGAGCGCCGGATCAGAGACCCTGGAGGATGCTTTCGTCTCCGGTGCGTATTCGTCGCGCGGAATGATCACCCGTGACCTGAGGGAAGGCGGTCGCAAGGAGCGGACGCTGTCTGATCGTTACAGAGATCACGCGACGGCGATGGCGTCAGAATACCCCGTCACCGCCCGGCTACTGAATGACATCGCCGATATCTACGACGGTCGGGCGAAGCGCGAAGATGACGAGGTAGAGGAGCGCAGCTGGCACTGAGATGCCCGCCGCGCGTGGTCAGCTCGCTGCGCCTCGAAGCTGATTGAGGCGCTCGCGGCAGACGTCAGCGACGATGTCACCCAACCGGCGCGCCGACTTCGCGAGCATCTCCAGATCCTCGCGACTGACGTCGTACTGGTCCGAGTAGCGGGCCTCGACATACGCGCGCTTCAGCGTCTCGAACCGCCGCCGATCCGCCCGCTGCTCGCGCGGCCAAGCCTCTACGAGGCGCTTGTCGACGTCTTCGGCCAGAGACCGCAGGAACTTGATGTTGTGAGACCGGGGAAAATAGAAGGTGTGGACGAGCAGGAAGCAGATGTAAGCGCGCTCAGTGGCTTGATGGAGAAGGAACGCAGCGTCCTTCGCGTTGCCTCTTTCGATGTAGAAGTCTGCTCCGGCTAAAGCTTCGGAGACCTTTTCTGTCCAGCTCTCGAAATACCCTTGGGCCATCGCGATGGCGTCGGCCGGCGTCATCGGCTTGGGAGTCGCCAAGGGATGGCCGGGCAGCTCGTAGAGCATGACCCCGTCGCGGGCGATGTCGGTCCAGAAATACTCGCCGCGGCCCAGGGCCTGGTTCACCTCGGCGAGGTCGTGGACGATGATGTTGACGATGCGGCCGACGGAGGGATCGTGCAGGATTCTGTTCTCGGCCTCCCACCAGTAGTCGGCGATATCCGTCAGTTTGGGGTGGCTGACGATGACCAGCAGATCGAAGTCGGAGAGGTAGCCGTTGTCCGGCTCGTCCACCCAGTCGGTGCGGGCGTAGCTCCCGAACAGAATGATCTTGAGGACCTTGCCGCCCTTGCGCCAATCCGAGGTGCCACCCGCGCCTTTCCGGAGCGCCGCCTCGAACTCCGTCAACAGGGTCGAGCGGACGTGCGCGAGCTCCTGCTGCTGACGTTCCGGGAGGTGATCGAGGGTTGATTTCATCGACGCGAGTCTAGCCGCAAACCGTGCGCCTGATCGACAGATTTCGGCATTTCTGCCGACATGACCGCTTCCGACATGAGTGGTGACGGAGGCGGACCTCAGAAGAAGGCGCCCGGCTCAACCGGCCCCTCCGTTGCGACCAGGGCCTGGAGCGGAACAGGTTGCGGCGTCCTGTGTCGCCCGATCTTCAGGGGAGCGAAAGTCTCGTCGAAGTCCCAGTTGGTGTCTCGCTGCAGCGAGACCTCGGATCGGAAGTAGTTGACGTTGACCCACCGGAAGCGGCGGTTCTCCGGTCGATAGATCCAGGTCTCGATCAGATTGGCCATGAACCGCTCTCGGTCGACCCGCGCCTCTCCCGTCGTTTCTATGCCGATGTGGACCACCCCGGGACGGTCGGTCGGCAGCTGTCGCTCGGCGCGACCAAGGGTGCGCCGGAAATGACCCGACTTCATCTCGAGGGCGCGGGGAGCCCGACAGGTCCATCCGACCACGCTCGCGTGGTGGAGGTCTGTCGCATAAAATGGTCGTCCCTCCGCAGGCGTCCATCGCCCGGAGAAACTGTAGTCCCACTCCGGCTGCAGCGCGCCCGCCGTCAGCTGGATCATCCGTTTGGAGCCATAGTAGACGTCGTCGCGCGCCATCACCTGCAGCAGTCCCGCTGCATCGGGAGGGCGAAGTCGTCCGATCGCTGTCGCGTCGGCCCAGCCGCCCCGATGTTCCGCCAGAGCCTCGCGCACGCGCTCGACCAGATAACCATCCGGCACGTCCTGAAGCTCGACGTTGTAGACCGTCTCTACGACGAGTGGCGGCCCCGCCTCGCGAAGGAGGTCGTGCACCGGGTTCGCGAGGCGAGCGCCGTGAGCCGCCTCGTTGATGGCATAGGTGGACCGGTCCAGCCGCTTGCACTCGACCGCCCAACGACGGTTTGGCCTGGAGGCGAGGAAGTCGGGGGTTGCGGGTCCGCCGCGCTGTTCCGTGACAAACTCGACCGTCCATCCATCCCTGCGCCAGGCAAGCGCCACCAGCAGTTCGTAGACGCCGGCGTCCATCGTCGTCCGCCGCTCCGTCAAAAGTCGCCCGGCCCTGTCTTCCGCACCCGGTATGCCTCTTAGAATTGCCAGGTCGGCGCCGAGCCGTTTGAGGAGCGGCGTGATCCGCGCCGCTTCCTCGGGCACCGAGTGGCGTCTTCCGTCGGCGAAGTCGGCGCCTTGCAGAAGCCACCAGGCCGCCGGGTCCTGACCATCCGTTGGCGGAGCCTGTCCGCCATCGCGCCAGATGGCCAAGGCGGCGTCGAGGCCCTGACGCTGAGCCTCTATGCGCGCGGCGATGTCGGCGGCGGGCGCGAGTCCACGCAGCCAGTCGATGGCGGCCTGAACGTCGTCGTCCCGCCAATCCTGCCCGTCGCGTCTCGCGATCCATAGAGGGTCTTCGTTCGCCATAACCGCACTAGCCGGGAGATCCGCTCCCTGTTCAAGTGCCGGCTGAGAAGGCCTCGACGCCGCCGCCTGTTCGTACCAACCTCTCCCGACGAGCCCCTGTCCTCGAGAGCAAGACCGTGCTGATCCGATCCGTTGCCGCCGTCATCCTCGCCGTCGTCCTGACCGCCGCGGGTCAGGAAGGCGCCGGGAGCCCCTGGTTCGGAACATGGGCGCTCAGGGCGGAAGACGCCGGCGACCAACCCGAGACCCTGATCTACAGCGACGCCGGTAACGGCGCGATGCGCATGGAATCCGTCGAAGCCCGGAGCGTGATCGTCACGCACTTTGACGGCGAGCCGGTCCGCGACAGCGGCCCAACCAACTCCGGCAATGCCCTGGCGGTGACCAGGACCTCACCGACCAGCTACGCATGGGTGTTCTGGACGGCCGGCGAGCCGTTCGTGCAAGGTCAGAACACCCTGGCCGACGACGGTCGATCATTTACCGAGGTCAGCTGGCGGATCGACCGACCCGAACGCAGGGTCACGTTGATTTACGAGCGGCGCTGACGAGGTGGTTGGGCCAACCTCAATCGTCCAGGCCGGGCAGCACGATGAGGTTGCGCACGGAGACGCGCTGCAGCCCGCATTCCTTGCCGAAGGTGACCTTGAGCTGGCGCATACCGCGACGCTCCGCCCCATCGTCGAAGATCCGCACCTCCTTCCAGGGAAGCTGGCTCATCAGCATGTTGGCGTAGGCGGGCTCCTCGAACAGCGCATCAAAGCCTCCGCCCGCGTCGGTGTATGAGACCAGCGGGATCATCAGGTGGTCATCTCGCCCATAGACCACCAACTGGAGACCCTTCGGCATGTTGGTGCGAGGTCCAGGCCCCTCCCCAATGCGCCCGACGGCGACCATCGAATCCACCTTCTTGAGTGCCGGGCTCTTCGCGAGAATCGAGCGTGCCAGGGTGAAATCGTCATCCCTCGAATAGATGAACCGGCTGGATGACCGGACCTGCAACTCGTTGAGAAAGGCGTCGGTGCGACCGCGTCCGAGCGTGGTCGGCGTCCCGGCTGCGAGTGCGGTCTGAATGGCGAGACACTGATCCCGCACCGGCTTTTCGAGGGCGTCGCCCAGTTCGACACCCTGGTCGATCCGCTTGCTGAAGGTGGGGCACATGAAGCCGACGGCGAGGTCTGAGGCGATGGGCCAGTAGACCTCGACGCCAGGCGAACCCAGACCGGTCTCTCCGTAGGGCTGCTGGTTGTAGCGGACGAGCGGGTTGTCAGAGGTCCAGAACGCCCCCCCAGGTTCCGGTTCGATCAGGATCAGGTCGAGCTTCGCAAGGAGGTCTCTCTGCCGTTCGCGCTCATGCAGCGCGGCCCGCGCCATCGCTCGCGCATCCTGCTCGCCCAACTCTGGGCGTTCGCCAGAGAGGAGGCCGACGCGCTCCATATCGCTGAAGATGGCGTCGGTGACCGATCGCATCGTGGAGCGGAACATCTTGGTGCGCAGGAGCTGGACAGCTGCAGTGTCCGCCAGGACGAGGCGATCCGCGTCACTCAGGACCGCGAGTGACCGCGCGTCCACCAATCGGTTCTGCACGTTCCCCATCGCACCATCAGGGTGGTCGAAATCGCCCTCGAAGTTGATGCGCTCGCCGTCCACATGAACGACGTTGAAGTGGTTCTCCATCCCGGCGTCCAGGACAGTCGACGGATACGATGCATCCCGAACCTTGTCGTAGACAAACAGGCGGTCGTCGGCCGCGGCATTGGTGAACCGGCGAAGGATCGACTGGGCAACGAAGTGGTGTTTCTTGGAATCGGCCATGTTCGACGGAAGTGAGAGGACAGGTTCTGTCTAGCTGTGGTCCGACCCCTGGGCGTCTGGAGGCATCAGATCCCCAGCAGCAGGTCATCCCAGTCGGTCGGCGGATCGCCCTTGCCCAGCCGCCCCTTGAAGACGGCGTAGGGGTCCGTCTTGGAGCCGGCCTTCCGCAGGGTATTCTCGTCGTTCACCCAGACGTAGATGATCATCTTCGTCTTCGAGTCGAAGCGGTAGAACAGCCGGAACCGCTGCAGGAATTTGGCGCGCCGCCAGTGCCGGTGCGCCGACCCCATGGTGTTGCCGAGCTGGTAGGCCGCCGCGTTCGGATCGGCCGGCACCTCGATCGAGATGATGTCAGTGATGCGCTTGAACAGCTTGGCCTTAGCGTGGCTGGCGTAACCCTCGGGGTCGGCAGCCTTCAGCTGCGCCACCTCGTCGCGCAGGCGTTCGTAGTCCGTGCGAAAACCGTCGTGCAGGAAAAGGCGCCAGCCGTTGACCTCGGCGAACGGCTTCGGATCGGGAGGTTTGGACATCAGATCCCCTTCCGACGATTGCCCGACGGGCGCGTCGCCGCCCGCTTGGCGGCTTCGGCGTCAAGCGCGGCCTGCTTCATGTCCGCGACGATGCCTTCCAGCCGCCTGACCAGCGGGCTCAAGTCGTAGCGGTTCGAGGTCTGCCCTCCGGACGCCGACCTTCGGGCCTCGCTGACGATCAGCTTCTCGTCCTGAAGACGCTTGAGGCTCCGTTGGATCGTCTTCTGGGACACGCCCAGGCGTTCCGCCAGGGCGCGCTTCGACGGCCAGGGCTGGGACTCCGGGGCCCACCAGTAGTCGATCAGACAGATCAGGGTGGCCAGATCGGTCGCGCCGATATGCAGACGAGGGAGGCCTTTCAGCAAGGCGGACGGGATGACGGTCCAGCCCATGTCCAGGCTGGTCCGCCATTTGATGCGCAGGGTCTTCTCGCTTTCACGCTCCTTGGGCGTTTCAGCGGTCTCTGCCGGGGGGGTTGCGGTATCGGTCATGGGCGCAATATGATCCGTCAGAAGCCCCGAATAAAGGTTCGCGCGAGTGCGACCCCGGGTCGGCAATGACATGGGGGCTAGGACGCAGATGTCTAGGCCCCGGTGACGCCAGAGTCCCACGAAACATGACGCCGTGTTGCAGGATTCCCGGGGTTAAGGACCATAGGACGTATTGGGCCCTGGACAGGAATGTCCCGGTATAGGCGGCTGTTCGGAACGTACTAATATACGTTCCATGGGCAAGCAGGCAGTCAGTTTCGAAGGTTCGGTGACCACCACCGGCAGGTCCGAGGCTGTGCGCCTGGAGAAGGCGTTTTTCCGCGCCCACCCGGAATTTCGCCAGAAGGCGCGCGTGCGCGCCCAAGCGATCGGCGAAGGCCATGTTCTCGTGTCCGTAGCCGAGCCCCTGGTCCCTACATCCGACGAGGTCGATCCCGTGGTCTCCGCCTATCTCTCCTTCCTCGAAGCGGACATGGTGGCCCACCCCGAGCGCCTGTCGCCTTTCAGCAGCGCCGATCTCGCCGCCGCGCGCGAGCTGACGGGTGGAGTCGAGGTGTCGGACGACGACATCCTCCCCGACGACGTCACGATCTAGGGTCGGGGCCCCGGCGGCCGATCCTCGCTGTCATCGCGATTGACTGGATCACGCTTCCTGTCCGGCAGTCGGCGAATAGAGCTCGGTGATCAGGGAACGGCACCGGTCGAATACGACCTCGGCCATATTGGGTGCATAGACGTGGTCGCTGCCGTGAGCGATCTCGTTCCTGATCGAAGCCAGCAGCGCGTGTTCGTCTCCCCAGGCGCTGGGTGTGGGGGCGCTCAGAAGGCCGAGCTTTACCGCGTGGTCCAGTCTCGGCTTCAGGCCTCCCATCTTCGCCGCCGGTGCGCCCAGGCGGGTCTTGAGGGAGAACTCCAGCGTCGCGAGGGCCTGTCCGCAGGCGACCACCATCAGCTCGTAGTCGAACCAACCGTAGAGCAGTGCGTGAAGGGCGCGACCGTAGAGGCGCTCGATCACCTCAGGGACCTCCGTCTGCAGGCCGAGCCGGGCGACCATCTCGTAGTGGTCTCCGAAGGTGATCGGCCGAAGACCCGTGTCAGGGTCGTCGATCATGATGATCCGATAGCGTTCGTCAGGCAGAAGCGCTTGGGGGTAGGATTTCATCGGCTCGAGCCAGGGCGATGTCGGTGAGGGTGCGCCGGGCGTTGAGAACATGTGAGATTCGCATGCGCTCACGCCTTTAGCCGAAGCCTGTACATACGCGTGAGCCGCACCGGGCGGCGCCATTCTAACGTAGAGACAGGCCGACAGGTAGGTCGCGGTGATCGTGAACCGTCGTCAGGCCAGCAGCACAGCGGCGGCCTCGGCCGGCGTATGGACCATGTAGTCCGGCACGGCGGCGCTGAGAGCCGAGGCCGCGCCGTATCCCCAGGACACGGCCATGGCGGCCACATGAACATGGTGCGCCGCTTCGATGTCCCGCACCTCGTCGCCGACGGCGCAGACGCGGGCCGGTTCGACATCCAGTTTACGGATCAGGGACGAGAAGCGCGCCCCCTTGCCGAACAGCGACGCGCCGCAGCTGAAGGCCGAGATCAACGCCGCCGATGGCCCGAGCACCGCGCGGACATTCTCCTCGCTGTTGGAGCTGACCACGGCAGAGCGGACGCCGCCGTCGTGCAGCCGCCGCAGAAGATCGGGGACGCCTTCGAACAGCGCGATCTGGTGCGCCTCCTGGGCCATTCGCTTGCGCAGATCGGCGGCGATCCCCGGCAGGCGGAGCGGCGACACGCCCAGCGCCTTGACGACGTCTCGGGTCGGCAGGCCCCGAAGACGTTCGATCTCCGCCGCGTCGGGAGATCGGAAGCGATGGGCCTCGGCGAGGCTCGGCAGCTGGGCGATGAACCAGGCCGCGCTGTCGGCGAGCACGCCGTCGAAGTCGAAGAGGACGAGTTTGTATTGGGCCATTCGGATCGCCATAGCGGGAATACGGTCGGCGGGCACGGGGTCCCGCCCCGCTACGTCCCGCCCGCCACGAGAAACAGGGTGAACGCGGCCGTTAACGGCGACGCTTAAACGACCCTTCAGCGCCTCGCACTAGGTGTCGGGAATGAGCTTCCCCGTCGCCAGACCCGATCGCCGCATTCTCGCGCGCCGCCGGTGCGCCGAACAGTGCGTCATCGAGTACGGCCAGGGAGAGACAGCGCCCGGGGTGCTGCGCCAGCTCGATCTGCACGGCGCTCGCGTCAGATTGCTCCAACAGGGCGCCGCACTCTCGGGCGATGTCCGCATCCTCACCCAGGCCGGCGACGAGGTTTTCGGCGCGACGGCCTGGCGCATCGGCGACGTGGTCGGCGTGCGGCGGCACTCCCGATCCGAAGCCAGGATCAGGGCGCTCGGGGAACGCTGAACCCCGCACCAGACCAAAGGCGCTAGAAGTCGAAGCCAAGCTGGCCCTCTGCGATGGCCGGCCCGGTTCGACGCCGTGTGCGCGACTTCGGCTTGCTTCCTCGCGGTGACGGCGACGGATTTGGCTTTGCCGTCGGCGTCGCGATGACGCGGTCTTCGCGTGGACGGGGCGGCGTTGGCGTGATGGGTCGGGCCGGCGGCTCGGGTTCTGGTGTCGGCCCGCGGCTCTCGTTCCAGCGGGCGATATCGCGCTCGCGCCAGGCCACCCGTCCGGGCGAGATCGGCACCGGCTCCGGAAAGTCTCCGGCCTGACGCATGCGCCAGGCGGTCGTGCGGCCGAGGCCCGTCAGGTCCCGGACCTGCCGCCAGCCCAGGAACCGCTCGAGCCCGTCGTCATGGGCCATGACGCTGTTCCAGAAGCGCCGTCGCACGATCCCCCATGACCGAGGCGAGCGCCGCCGCATCGTTGGCCGCGTCCAGAGGATCCCGGCTCCACCAGACCAGCAGCACGGCCCTGAGCGGATAGCTGACCGTCGGGTCGTTCATCAGGGTCTCGAGACTGGGGCGGGTGCTCGTCATGAGGTCGCCTCCCGACGCCGGGCCTCCCGCCGCAGCCGCTGGCGCTCGCTGGATGAGGCGGCGGGCGCTGTGATCTGCGCCTCGGCCCACGTCTCCAGCAGGTCCAGCGGGTAGTAGGGCTTGTTGCGGATGTGCCGGCACGGCGGACCGCCCGACCCGGTCGAATAGGCGCGCGCCAGGGTCGTCGGCTTCATCCGGATGCCTTTGCCCTCCAGGAACACGGACGCCTCCGCGCGGGTCAGGAGCGTCTCCCGGGGCGACGACGCGACCGCCTCCGCGCCGTCATGAGGGGCCGTCGCGAAGGTCACAGCCCGGCCTCCGCCGGGACGCATTCCCGCGACGATCGCACCCCGCGTCCCGCCGTGAGCGCCAGGTAGCAGTTGATCACCGAGACGACGTAATTCTGGGTCTCGGTGATGTTCGGGATCCGGCCCAGCCGGGCGACCCGATCCGGTCCCGAATTATAGGCCGCGAGGGCTAGGCGAAGGTCGCCGAAGCGGAGGATCTGGCGGGCCAGATAGTCGGCTCCTCCCCGCAGGTTCTCATAGGGATCGAAACGGTCACGCACGCCGAGATCCGCGGCGGTGCCCGGCATCAGCTGGGTCAGGCCGCAGGCGCCGGCGTGAGAGCAGGCCTGGGCGCGATAGGCGCTTTCCACCACGACCAGGGCATGGAGCAGCTTGCGATCCAGACCATGCCGGTCGGCCGCTTCGGCGATGGCGTCGGCGAAGGGTTGGTCGAGATCGGCCAGACGGACGGCCTCGAGGCCAGCGGCCTCCGGTGCGGGTGCTTCCGGAACGACGCCCACGAACAGGTCGCCGCCGGCCGGACGCCAGTCGACGCGGGTCTGGGCCGCGACCGGCGTCGCCGCGATGGCGATGACGGCGGCAAGAGGAAGAAGGTGGCTCACCATGTCAGGGTCTCCCGATAGACGCCCTCGATCTGGGCGGTCCTCACCGGCCCGAAGTACCGGCTGTCCAGGCTGGACGGCGTATCGCCGAGCAGCAGTCGTTCGTCGGCGGCGAGCCTGCGACAGCCTCGCCAGGCCGGAAGCGCGACGCCCGCGCTATCCCGGGCGTGGATGCGGACGGTGCGCATCGGCGCGACCAGCCACCGGCCGTCCGAACACACCATCTCGCCGCCCGTCGCCGCCACCCGTTTGATCAGCCGCACCTCGCCGGGCATCCCCTGGCGCGAGAGATAGGGCCGCACGATCTCGGGCTGACGAATGGCGACCACCGCGCCGCGCTCGATGTCCGGGGCCTCGGTGCGGACATAGACGCCCCGAGGCAGGCTCGGGCTCTCATTGATCAGGGCGACGGCGGGCCGCTGCGCCGCGACCGCGCCGAAGGCGAGGAGGCCGACGGCGGGCGCCACGGCCGCCACGAGAAGACGACGGAGACGGGTCATCGGCGGTACGGCTCCAGAATGAGGTCCCGGGTGA
>RCMZ01000828.1_pt1 | contig 12551 bp, 8 predicted proteins | sample 2041141 | NCBI WGS metagenome assembly RCMZ01 (sample SAMN09708263, study PRJNA481090) | Wastewater metagenome, whole genome shotgun sequencing project. | biome: sewage; isolation source: Davis station wastewater (DW) | place: Antarctica: Davis Station | collected 2010-03-01
GCCCGTGACCCCGCGCCGCCGCCCGGCCGCGCCGGCGCCGCAGGCGCAGTCGGAAGCCGCGCCCCTGGCCACGCTGGACGATGTCGTCGTCACCGCACGGCGGATGGAGGAGCGGATCATCGACGTTCCGGTGGCGGTCTCGGCCTTCTCGGCCCAGCAACTGGACGACCGCAAGATCGAGGGCGGGGCCGAACTGCTGCGCGTCGTTCCGAACGTCAGCTTCTCCAAGGACAACTTCACCAGCTACAACTTCTCGATCCGCGGCATCGGGGCCAAGGTGCTGGCCACGACGGCCGATCCCGGCGTCGCGATCAGCTTCAACAACACCCCTCTGCTGCGCAACCGCCTGTTCGAGCAGGAGTATTTCGACGTCCAGCGCTTGGAAGTGCTGCGTGGCCCACAAGGCACCCTGTACGGCCGCAACGCCACCGCCGGCGTGGTCAATCTGCTGCCGAACCTGCCGGAGCTGGGCCAGTTCGGCGGTGATCTGCAAGGGGAGTTGGGCAACCACGGGACCCAGCGCCTGCGCGGCCATATGAACATCCCACTGGGAGACACCTTGGCCCTCCGCATTGCCGGCGCCACGACCCAGCGGGACGGTTTCGACTACAACACCGTCACCGAGCAGAACGTCAACGGTCGCGACCTGTGGTCGACCCGCGTTAGCCTTTTGTGGGAGCCAACGGAGAATTTTCGGGCCAACTTCCTGTGGGAGCGGTTCCGCGAGGACGATGACCGCGCCCGCACCGGCAAGATGCTGTGCACGCGCGGCGAAACGCCCGAAACTTTGGACTGGACGGCGCCGGACGGTACGGCACAGAGCACGCCGATCTTCTCCTACTGGAGCAGCACGACCCTGACCGCCGGCTGTACGCCGTCATCGCTCTATGCCGATGAAGCCTACGGCGTTCCCGACGGTCGCGGTTTCCCGCTGACGGCCGCCATCATCAACTTCACTGGCGTTTTCGAGAATCCGCGCTGGGCTGGCGGCGGCCGCCCGCCGACGGGGTACAACAACTCAGCTGACAACGGTTGGGACGGCACCTATCTGCTGCCGCTGTACGTCGATCCCTTCGGCGTCGAGGGCAATCGCCAGTCGCCTGACCTGCGCACTATCTCCACGGGCTATGATCCGAGGTTCCAGGCCGAGAACGACATCGCCCAGCTCAATCTGGAGTGGGATCTGACGCCGGGCCTAACCCTGTACTCCCAGACACTCTACATGGAAGACAGCTACTCCGGCTTCCAGGACTTTTTCCGCACCTACGCCACGGGCCAGATGTACCGGTATGAGACCCCGGGCCTTGTTCATGGCTTGCCCCGGACAGTCGCCCCGACGTGGGCTCCCTGGATCGGCGAGTCTTCGGCCGAAGTGGGAACGGTCTACTCCATGGCTTGGACTGGCCAGGGCATATGTGGGCCGCTGCCCGACTGTGGGATTCCCTCCGGCGGCGTCTTCCTGGATCCGCAACTGGGCGCCACCGACCGCTTCATGGCATTGGATCTGAGCCAGGCCAAAAGCACCCAGTGGTCGCAGGAATTCCGCCTGCAATCCGACTGGGATGGGCCGTTCAACTTCAACCTCGGCGCCAACTGGCTGAAGTACAAGACGGAAGAGAACTACTGGATCTTCTCGAACGTCTTTTCCATGATGGCGGTCCAGCAGAACGGAAGTACGCCTGTCACCTCGGGCAATTTCGACCGGTACTGCAACCTGACGCCCCAGGGCCAGGCGGGCGTCGATGCAGGGACGCTGGACCCCCACACCTGCGCCTATATCGACAACACGCCCTTGAACGACATCATCAACGGCAAGGGCGGGGACGGCCACAACTACATCCGCAGCACCAGCATCAGCCAGACCGAGTCCTGGGCCGTGTTCGGCGAAGGCTACTGGACCGTGCGGGATGACCTGCGGCTGACCCTGGGCCTGCGCTATACCGACGACACCAAGATCATCACACCCGTTCCGTCGCAGTTGCTGGCCTCCACGCCTCACGTCCGGAAGCCGGACGCTACCGGCCTGGTCGGCCGGGGCTATCCCCGCTATCCGGACGAAGAGATGCACTGGGGGGAATGGAGCGGTCGCGCGGCCATCGACTGGAAGCCCGATCTGTCATTCACCAACGACACCCTGATCTATGCCTCCTTCTCGCGGGGCTACAAGGGCGGCGGCGGCAATCCGCGAGACCGGGACTACAATCCCAATCTGATCAATGTGCCCAGCCTGCCGTCGCGATACGATCCCGAATTCGTCAACGCCTATGAGATCGGCACGAAGAACAGCCTCGCGGGCGGCCGGCTCGTGTTCAACGCCACCGGCTTCTTCTACGACTACCGGGACTATCAGGTCGCCCAGTTGATGGAGCGCCAGATCCACAACGAGAATTTCGACGCCCACATCTGGGGCGCCGAGTTCGAGACCGCCTGGGCGCCGACCCGCAACTTCCGCCTCGACGCCACCGTGGGACTGCTCAAGACCCGCATCGGAGACGGTGAAGAATCCGTCGACGTTATGAATCGCACCCAGGGCAATCCGGACTGGGTGGTCATGAAGCCGTGGCCAGGCAGTCCCTCGACCTGCATCGTGCCCGCGGATGTCGTGGGTCGCATCATCAACCGGAACGATCAGGTCGGCACGACACGACCGAATGTGCTGGGCAGTATTCTTCTCCGGACGATCTGCCCGGACCGCCAACTGATTAATAGCTGGGTGCCCGGGTCAGGTTCGCAGTTCAACTACGCTGACAGCTTCACTGACGCATGGCAGGCCCTGGATCCGCTGTCCTACAATCCGTTCGACGCCCCCAACGGCGGTCGGGGCTTTTCGGCCGACCTGTCGGGCAACGAACTGCCCAACGCGCCGCGCTGGACCTTCAACATCGGCGCTCAGTACCGGATCGAACTGCCGGCCGGTTGGGACGTGATGGTGCGTGGCGACTACTACCGCCAGGCCGACAGCTGGATGCGGGTCTATAATTTTGAGCCCTACGACCGGCTGGAGGGCTGGGGCAACGCCAACCTCTCCCTGACCCTGTCGAACCCAGCCTCGGACCTCGTGGTCCAGGCCTATGTGAAGAATGTCTTGGGCGACACGCCCATCACCGACGGCTTCACTGGGCCGGACGACCTCGGCAACGCCACCAACGTCTTCACCCTCGACCCGCGCATCATCGGAGTGTCAGTCAGAAAGTCATTCTGATAATGTAACCTATTTATATCCAATCTTCTAGCACCTGACTGAGAATTCAGTCCGGTGCTTCAGTGTATTTGTGTCATGTACTGTAAATACATCTCGCATTTACTTAAAAGCGAATCCTGATTGTCATGATCGACATCTAAGGTTGCCTTGTCGCCAACCGGCGACGGAGCTCCGAGTGGATAGTGCGTTTTCTACCCAACCCTAGAAAAAGGACTTCGACCATGACTCATCTGTACAAGGCGGCCGCGGCCGCCGTCGCTTCCCTCGCCCTGTTGGCCGGCGCCTCGACCGCCTCGGCCCAAAGCCTGGGCTTCAACCAGGCCGGCCAGGCCATCACCGCCAGCGGCCAGCTGATCCAGAACGTCGCCTTCCCGGGCGTCATCCAAACGGTCTGCAACGTCGACATCTACGGCACGGTAGCCGCCGATGGCAGCAGCATCGTCTTCGACGCCTATGACGGCGTTCAAGCCCCCGGCGACGGCGGCAACCTGGCCTGCAGCGACTCGCTGGAGTTTCCGATCGTGGTGACGGCGTCAACCGCCAGCCAGATCAACCTGGATCAGTTCATCGTCGGCACCCGCGCCGGCCCCTGCCAGGAAGCGAACTACAAGCTGGCCTACGCCCTCAACACGGCCACCTTCAGCGGTCAACCGTTCGGCGTAAACGACGTTTGCAACGCCAGCGGCAGCCTGACCCTGACCCGTGACTCCAACGGCGCCGCGGTCAACATCGTCACCCTGCCCTAAGGCTGACGGCCCGACCTGAAGCAAGGCGCGCGTCCCCCGTCGCGCCTTGCTTCTCCCTTTTGCCGATGCCGCTGCGGCTCTTCGACTCCCGTCGTCACACGGCGGCGACGAAGCGCGGATAGGGAAAAGATGCCGTCTCCACAGAAGGGGACCTTTCCGTGGCCGGTCTGGCGTTCCTCATTCTGACCTTGTCGGCCTCCGGGCTCCAGGACACGCGGCCGCAGGTCGCGTCGCCGGATGCCGCTCCGCCCGTCGTCCAGCTGGAGGACGTCGAGGTCCAGGCGCGGCGCGGCGTCGCCCTGGTCGATCCCGAGCTCGAACTCGACGGCGCCCAGATCGACGCACTGGGCGCCTATGACATCGGCGAGGCGATCCGCCGCCTGAGCGAGGATTACGCCCTGGGCGAAGCGCCGATGATCATCGTCAACGGCCGGCGCATGGCCGATCCCGGCGTCTTCTCCGGCTTTCCGCCCGACGCCCTGGTGCGGATCGAGGTGCTGCCGCCCGAGGCGGCCGGGTTGTACGGCACGGGCGATCCCGGGCGCCGGGTGGTGAACATCGTGCTCCAGCGGCGCTTCGCCAGCCGCGACGGCCGCGCTGAGCTGACTCGCCCCGCCGCCGGCGGGACAACGCGCGCGGCGCTAGATCTGCGGCGATCCTCTATCGTCGAGACGCGCACGCGCCAGATAGGCCTGAAGGCGGACCGGACCACGGCGCTGCGCGCGGGCGAGCGCGACCTGACACGGGATCCAGGCGGCTACGCGGCCACCCTGCGGCCGGCCTCCGAAAACTACGCCGCCGACCTGGTCCAGACCGGGGCGTTCGGCGACTGGTCCGCCAGCCTGAGGGCCAACGCCCGGGCCCAGGAGAGCCGTTCCGTCTCCGTGCGTGACGGGGCGGCGGTCGAGAGCCGGCGAAGTGGCCGGGGGTTGAGCGTGACGGGCGGCCTGAACGGTGATGCGGCGGGTTGGGCGGTGCAACTGGCCCTGAACGGGCGTATGTCGCAGACTGAGCAGTCAGGACTGAGGGACGCGGAGTCCGGCACCGCTTCCGTCAACGCCAACCTATCGGGAAGCCGCAGGCTGTTCGAACTGCCGGCCGGCCCCCTGACCACCAGCTTATCGGCGCAGGCATCGCGATCGCGTTCCACTTCCGAGAGCGCGCAGGCCCGCATGCGCTTCAACGCCCGAACGAACGACCTGGGCGGCAATCTGGCGATTCCTCTGGCGCGGGGCGGAGCGGTGGGCGATCTGGCCCTGTCGCTCGGCGCCAGTTTCAGCGAGAGCGACGGAGGCCGAGGGGAGAACCTCAACGCGGCCATATCCTGGACCCCGGCACCCAAGATGAGGCTCAACGCCAGTTGGGCAACCTCGACCCAGAGCCTGTCGGAACAGCAACGATTCGAACCGGAATATTACGGCGAGCCGATCGTGGTTTTCGACTTCCTGACCGGGAAGGCCGTGGAAGTTCTTCCGATCCTGGGGGGCAATCCCGACATACGCCAGCCGCATTCGGACCGGATCGCAGTCATGGCTTCGGCGGGACCGTTCACCGCCTGGGGAATACAGGGCGGCGTCAATTGGCAGAGGATGGAGGCCGTCGACGGGATCGGCTCCCTGCCGGTCCCTACGCCTGAGGTCGAGGCGGTCTTTCCCGATCGTTTCCGGCGCGACGCAGACGGCCGGCTCGTCAGCATCGACCAGAGGCCGATCAATTTCGACTCGGCCCTGAGCGAGACGCTGACCACCAATCTGGGCGCGGCCGTTCCGCTAGGGCGCTTAGGCGGGGAGAGGCTGGGTGCGGTGCGGGTGACGTTCAATCACACCTGGTGGCTCACGGAGTCCACGACCATGCACGAAGGCCTGCCCCGGATGGATCGGCTCGCTGGAGACGGCGGCGGACTTGGCCGTCACCAGTTCGGTCTGTCCCTCGACAGCCGGAGGGGGCGGTGGGGTGTGAACGCCGGCATGCACTGGCGGGGCGGCTATCGCATCCGGCGCGAAAGCGGGAACGACGGTCCCGATGACCTTCAGATGTCGCCATTCACCTCGGTCGATCTTCGCTTCAACGTTCAACTCCATCAGGATCGTCCGGCGCGGGACGCGGAGAGCCGGGCCAGGCGCGGGACCGGTCTTCAACTGGAATTCGCAATCGCCAATCTGTTCGACGCCCGCCCCAGCGCTCGTCTGGGCGACGGCCGCCTAGCGCCCGGCTATGGCCGCGACGATCAGGACCCTGTGGGACGCACCGTTCTCATCACTCTGAAACGACGGCTGTAGTGGGTCTGCGTCTCTTCCACCGCCACCATGAGTTCGCTCACCTGCACATGGGATCGAGCGCGGTTGTGCTTTCCGTCGGGGTGGCGCGCGCCAGCAAGGGGAACGGCCTGTAATGTCCGTCAGGGTATTCGTTGGAGAGGCTCTCGCCTTTCTCCATGTGCATCGCCGATGGGTGCTTCTGGCTATGCTGTTCGGCCTCTCTTTCGCGCTTAGCGCGGCGGTCATCCCTGTGGCCCGGAGGATCGGCGACAATTCCATATCCAGAATGACCACCGGCACCGATGGGGGATTCGTCGCGCCCGAATCTCATAGTCAGTGAAGAGGCTTGGGGCGATTTCATTCATGACTATTCAGATCGATCGTCGCGGCCTGCTGTTGAGCGGGGCGTTCGGCCTGGGGGCGCTGGCGACGTCCGGCGGGGCGATGGCCCGCACCCTGCTGACCGCCACCGGCTTCACCCATGGCGTGGCCAGCGGCGAGCCGGGGCCGACCTCGGTGCTGATGTGGACGCGGCACGTTCCCGGAAACGGCGACGCCTCGCACCTGACGATCGAGATGTCCGACACGTCCGACTTCAAGCGCGTTGTGGGCGGTGGCTCGGCCACGGCCCGGCGCGAGGATGACCATACGGCACGCCTGATCGTCGAGGGCCTGGAGCCGGGCCGTTGGTGGTTTTATCGCTTCATCGCCGGGGACGGCGCCATCTCGCCCACAGGCCGCACCCGCACCCTGCCGGTCGGGCCGGTGGAGCGGTTCAAGCTGGGCGTCTTCTCCTGCTCGAACCTGCCCTATGGCTGGTTCAACGCCTACGCCCACGCGGCGGGACGCCAGGACCTGGACCTGCTGATCCACAACGGCGACTACATCTATGAATACCGTCGGGGCTATTACCCCGGCGTGGAGGCGGCGATCGCCGGCCGCCTGATCGAGCCGGCCGGCGAGTTGATCCATTTGGCCGATTATCGTCTGCGCTACGCCAGCTATCGGGCCGACGCGGACCTCCAGCGCCTGCATCAGCTGTTCCCCATGATCGCCCAGTGGGACGACCACGAGATCGCCAACGACGCCTGGATGGATGGGGCCGAGAACCACTCGCCTGACGAGGGCGACTGGGCCGTGCGCAGGGCGGCGGCGATCAAGGCCTGGCGCGAATGGCTGCCGGTGTCGGAGGCGTCGTGGACGTCTTATCGGATCGGCGACCTGGCCGACCTGTTCCGGCCCGAGACCCGGTTGACCGCGCGCAGCGAACGTCTGGACCTGGGCCTGATCGCCGCCGGGACCGAAAACATCCCCGGCGCCTACGCCGACTTGCGCGACAACACCTTACGCGACCCGGCGCGGACCCTCATGGGTGCCGAACAGGAGGCGTGGCTTCACGACGGCGTCGCCCAATCCGTGCGGCGCGGCGCCCGCTGGCAGGTGGTGACCCAGCAGGTGGTCATGGGCGACCTGATGATGCCGCCGGTGCCTGAAGGCTTGCTGGAGGGATTGAACCTGCCGATCGAGACGGCCGGCTATCTGAAGGGCGCATCGGCCGCCGCCGAGGCGGGCCTCCCGTTCAATCTGGACGGCTGGGGCGGCTTCCCGGCCGCGCGCTCGCGCCTGCTGGGCGCGGCCCAGGCCGCCGACGCCGATCTGATCGTGCTGTCGGGCGACAGCCACAACGCCTGGGCCTTCGACCTGGCCCAAGACGGACGTCCCGCAGGCGTCGAGTTCGCCGGCCACAGCGTCTCCTCGCCGGGCCTGGAGGGCTATCTGCCACTGCCGCCGGAGATCGTGGCTCAGTTCTTGGCTGGGGCCAGCCCCGAGCTGAAATGGGCCGACACCAGCCGGCGCGGCTATCTGACCGTCGAATTGACCCCCGAAACCGTCACCGGGGAATGGGTGTTCATGAACGGCGTGGCCGATCGCGGCTTGGGGACAGGTCCGAGCCGCACCCTGACCGTCGCGCGCGGGCGACGCCGCTTGGCGGGGTAAGGCCGGCCATGGCTCCTCAAGGACCAGGGTTGTCGGCGGCCAGAACCAAGCCCGATCGCGTCGGCGGGTTCCAACCCGATCAAGGCCACAGCGGTTGGGCGGCGTATCCTAAAGAGGGCGCCGCCGGGCAGGTCGTGGTGATCAGTAGGCGGGCTCGACCTGGCGAAAATCGCGATACGGTCGAGCGCGCGCGGCGTGTCTTTCTGGACGCCCTGCCCCAGCGCCTGCGCTTCGCCCAAGTGGCCGGCGACCTTGGCCGGACACCCGAAACCCTCCTCAAGGTCTATGAGCGATCAAGGATCAATCCGAGGGAGCATCTTCGGACGGCTCGATTCGAGCGCCTCGACGAGGATCTTCGGGCGGGACGCCACGCGACCTTGGCGCTTTGATCCGTTGGGGCTTGCTGATGCGCCAGGACAGGATCACCGGTCCCGTTGCGCGCTGGAAGTTGTTCCGCTGGCTATGGTTCAAACCCGGTCTCTACCGGCTCGTCCTGTGCGACTACCTCAGCTTCTACCGGCCCGGTTTCCATCCCTGGCAGAAGGACGATCGCGGCTTGATCGCCGAGGGCCGAGGCCGAGGCCGACCTGGCGATCGCCTGACCCTTCACGCCGGGAGCCTTTCCATGATCCGCCTCGCCCTCGCCGCCGCCGTCCTGCTGCTCGCCGCGCCGGCGTCGGCCCAGACCTCCGCTTCGGCACCCGCGCGCGCGCCCGTCGAGGCGGGCGTTCCGGCCTTCACCCTCGACACCCCCATCGAACGCCTGGTCGCCCATCCTGGCGCGCGAGCGGTGCTGGACCGCGAACTGCCGGGCCTGACCACCCATGCGCGATACGAGCAATTCAAGCGGATGAGCGTCAAGGCGTTCAAGCCCTTCTCCGGCGGCCTGATCACCGATGCGCGGTTGGCGGCCGTCGAAAGGGGGTTGGCCGCCCTCTGAGCCAGCCCGTGGACTTGATGATTTCACTGAGAAGAACGCGCCCTGTTCTCCATTCCGCTTACAGAGGAGCGATGGCGATGGCGAATTCTTGCAGAATCAGAAGACCAGATAGGACGGCCAGATAGGACGGCCAGATAGGACGGCCAGATAGGACGGCAAGATAAAGCGAAGTTCCTTCGCTCAGCCGTCCCGGCCTAAGAGGTTATCTGCACATCTCAATTTAGGGAGATAGCGGCGCTCCCTCAGCGTTGTTTGAGAGACTGTAGCGCGCCCATTGCGCCTATCTCCCTGTAAGAGCAGGGCCTTTCAGGGGGATACTTGCGAGCCGGCGTGGCTGCCGCCAGCTTTCATCCATGGCCCAGGATGACGACCGCTTCGAGCCACGTATCGGCCGCTCCCGCAGCGACAGCGGCCCCCTGCCGCCGGGCGGCTTCCGCAGCCAGTTGATGCAGCGCGTGGCGCGGGCGGGCGGCTCGCCCTCGCGGATGCGCTCCAGCACGGTTCCAGCGTTCGCGCTGACGCCCATGCGGTCAGGCCGTTTCAACGCGCGCGGTCGAGGGACCAAGATAGCCGCGACCTTCCCACGCGGATCGGTATGGACCTTTGACCGGGCGTCGCGCCTGTCGGTGCGTCCGCACCGGGTCATGGTCAAGGCCCGCATCGTCAAGCTCGGCGCCAATCGCATCGGCGGGGTCAAGGCCCATCTTCGCTATCTTGAGCGCGACGGCGTCAGCGGGGATGGGGAGTCGGGACGACTGTATTCCACCTTCACCGACGAGGCCGACCGCGACGCCTTCATCGAACGCGGGCGGGAGGATCGCCACCAGTTCCGTTTCATCGTCTCGCCCGAGGACGGTGCGGCGCTCGATGACCTCAAGCCCTTCACCCGTGATCTGATGGCCCAGATGGAGAAGGACCTGGAGACCACCCTCGACTGGGTGGCGGTCGATCATCACGACACCGGCCATCCCCATGTCCATGTGGTGGTGCGCGGTGTCACCGAGGACGGCAAGACCCTCAACATCGCCGGAGACTATATCGCCCTTGGCATACGGCATCGCGCCAGCGAGGTCCTGACCCGCGACCTGGGTCCCCAGACCGAACTGGACGTGCAGCATCAGTTGGAACGAGAGGTCGAGGCTGAGCGCCTGACCCGGCTGGACCGCGACCTGATCGAACGCTCCGAGAATGGCCTGGTCGATCTGCGCCAGCGCGAGGCCGGAACGGAATGGGAAAGCCGCCGCCAGCAGCTTCTGGTCGTCCGGATGCGGCGGCTGGAGCGGATGGGTCTGGCCGGGAAGGAAGGGCCTCTGGTCTGGTCACTGTCGCCGGATGCGGAGTCCACCCTCCGGGCGATGGGCGAGCGCGGCGACATCATCAAGACCCTTCACCGGGCCATGACCGAGGCCGGGCTGGACCGAAGGCCGGAACTCTATGCGATCCATGATCCCTCCAAGGGGGGAGAACCTATCGTCGGCCGCGTCATCGCGCGCGGCCTGTCCGACGAGATGCAGGATCGCCGCTGGCTGATCGTCGATGGCGTCGATGGGCGCAGTCATTATGTCGATATCGGCGAAGCGGAGGGTTCGTTCCCGAAGGGTAGCATCGTCAGGCTCTCTCCCACGCCGGTGGGATACCGAACCTCCGACCGCACGGTGGCCGAGATCGCCGCCGTCAACGACGGACGTTACTCGGTTGACCTGCACCTGAAGCACGATACCCGCGCCACCAACGACTACGCCCAGGCCCATGTGCGGCGGCTGGAGGCCTTGCGCCGAGCCGGCGTTGGCGTAGAGCGCGAGCCGGACGGAAGCTGGAAGATCGCCCCCGATCATCTTGACTGCGCCAGAGCCTATGAGGCCCGGCGCGCCCAGGCGCATCCGATGAAGATCGAGACCCTGTCGTCCCTGTCCATCGAACAGCAGATGACGGCGGACGGCCCGACCTGGCTGGACCGGCACGTTGTTCGGGAGGTCGATCACCAACTGGCGGACCACGGCTTCGGGCGCGACGTGCATCAGGCCATGGTGCGGCGACAGCGCTGGCTGATCGACCAGGGCCTGATGCGGAAGGACGGTGGCGACGTCGTCTATCGCACCGACATCCTCGACCAGCTGAAGCGCCGCGAGCTTCAACCCACCGCCAGCCAAGTCTCCGAAGAGCTGGGCAAGCCCTATTACGCCCCCGACCGCAGCTATCGGGTCGAGGGCGTCTATCGCAAGCCGGTGCAGATGGCGGGCGGACGCTACGCCCTGATAGAGAACAGCCGGGAGTTCACCCTGGTCCCGTGGCGGCCCGAACTGGAGAAGCACATCGGCCGCCAGGTCGCCGGCATCGCCCGAGGCGACGGCGGTGGCATCAGCTGGAGCTTGGGCCGGGGGCGTGGCGGACCGGCCATCTGAAGGTGGAGCCTCCACACCGGGCGGCGGGCGGCTGCGCTGTGTGAGGGCTGCGCCGCCCGCCGCCCTCGCGACTGAAGAGGGCTATGGAGGGCTCTGGCGTAGAATAGGTCTCTACCCTGTGGACCTATCCAATGGCATCATCAGGCTCGCGAGGTGCTCCATGACCGTCCGAGGCAAGACCCGTCATCAGTTGTTCCTGCCCCACGACCTCAGCCGTCGCCTGACGGCCATGGCCAAGGCGCGCGGCTGCTCCCGCTCCGACCTGTTGCTGGAGGCAGTCGAAGCCTGGATGAACCAGCGCACCGGGCCGAGCGTGGACGACCGCATCCTCCGTCGGCTCGACAGCATCGCCCGCGACGCCCGCAGCGCCAATCAATACGGCCTGATCGTCAGCGAGAGCCTCAGCCGCTTCATCCGCCACCAGTTGATCCACGCTGCCGCCTTGCCTGCCCCAAGCGAGGACGCCAGGGCGCTCGGCCAGAAGCGCTACGACCAGTTCATCGACTCCCTCGCCCGGCTGCTGGCCCAGGGCGCCGATAATGACGACGAGCCGGTCGCCCAGGCTCGAACCGGCACGGACGAAACCTGAGCCATCCGGCTCGCGACAATGTGATCAGGGCTCACAAACCCACCCAGACCGCCGCTCGCACTCGGGAGCACGCTGTCACCGCCGTTAGCCCTACGCTCGATAATTGCGCGGTTTTTGCGAGCATTGATCACTCGCTTCCTGATCCCCAGCCTCAGACTCCAATCCATTTCTGGAGCCGTGCTGATGGAGCAGGACTCGCTGCGGACGATCAGGCTTGAAGCGGCCAATGACAACGCCCCGGCCGTCAACGTCGAGAAGGTCGACGCGGCCGTGATGCGGCTGGCTCGTCTACTGGGCCGGCAGATCGCAAGAGAGCAGGTCGACGCCCTGATCCTCCCCCGCAAAAGTGGACGGGGTTAAGCCGCTCTGCGTTCGGCCTCGGCGGGGCTGATATAGCCCAGTGACGAGTGCAGGCG
>RCMZ01000830.1_pt1 | contig 12533 bp, 11 predicted proteins | sample 2041141 | NCBI WGS metagenome assembly RCMZ01 (sample SAMN09708263, study PRJNA481090) | Wastewater metagenome, whole genome shotgun sequencing project. | biome: sewage; isolation source: Davis station wastewater (DW) | place: Antarctica: Davis Station | collected 2010-03-01
CCCCCCACCCCCGCCACGACCCGATACGCTTCTGCGCAGCGAGCTCTACGAACACCCCATCTTCAATCCCGCCGCCATCCAGGCCCAGAAGCAGTTGTGGAGCCTGCAAGGGCAGGGCGGCGTCTGGTTTTGCGGCGCCCATTTCGGCGCCGGCTTCCATGAAGACGGTTTGCAGTCCGGTCTCGCTGTCGCCGAACAACTGGGCGGCGTGCGACGCCCCTGGTCGGTTGAAGATGAAAGTGGGCGCATCCACCTGACGCCCGCCTCCGCGCCCTCGGCGCTTGAACAGGCCGCGTGATGCAGGCCTCGGCCCTCTATCGCGGCGGTGTCATGCACCAACGGCTCAGGCCCAAACCGCATCGGCTGAACTACCGTGTCTTCTGGCTGCTGCTGGATCTGGCTGAGATCGATGATCTGGATCTCAGGCTGCGTCTGTTCTCTCGCAACCGTTTCAATCTGCTGAGCTTTCATGATCGGGACTATGGCGACGGCACAGGCGCGGCCCTGCGTTATCAGGTCGAGGTCTGGCTGGGCCGCGCGGGCCTTCATATTGGTGCGGGGCCGATCCGTATCCTGACCATGCCGCGCGTGCTGGGCTATGTCTTCAACCCCATCAGCCTCTACTACTGTCATCATGTCGATGGGCGTCTGGCGGCCATGGTCTATGAGGTGACCAGCACCTTTGGCGTCCGCCACGCCTATGTCATCCCCATTGCCGAGGAGGATCAGGCGACAGACGTGATCCGTCAGGGCGCGGCCAAGGCCCTCTATGTCTCGCCCTTCATGGGCATGGAGATGGATTATGTCTTCAGCGGCCGCGCGCCGGGCGAAGCTCTGGATCTGACGATCAAGGGTCTGGACGCCAACGGCTTGCTGATCACGGCGGTCATGGCGGCCAAGCGCCGACCGCTGACGGATCGCAGCCTGCTGGCCTCGGTCTTCGCCCTGCCTCTGATGACGCTGAAGGTCATGGCCGCCATCCATTGGGAGGCGTTGAAGCTGTGGCTGAAGGGCGTGCCCCTGACCCGTCAGCCGCCCCCCGCGCGCGAAGGCGCAACCTTCCAGCGACGGCCGCATGAGAGCCGCCTTGAACCCTGATCCAAGACCCCCGTCGTTCGAAAGCTTGATCATTCCATGAGCACCATCGTCTCCGATCTCGATCAGCCGAGCGTCCGCACCCCGGCGGTCTTCTCACTGATGCTCAAACTGCTGTCATCAAACTGGACCTGGGGCCGGCTGACGCTGGTGCTGCCCAATGGCGCGCGCCACCAACTGGCGGGCAACGAGAGCGGCCATGCCGCCATCCTCAATATCCGCGACTATCGTTTTGCGCGCCGGGTCCTGAGTGGCGGGGACATCGGTTTTGCTGAAGCCTATATGGCGGGCGAGTGGGACAGCCCGGAACTGGCGGTCCTGCTGGAGACCCTGGTCAACAACTACGACCATATCCGGCGCCTGTTCGACGGCAATCTGGCGATGAAGGCCGTCAACTGGGCCGGTCACCGCCTGAACCGCAATAGCCGCAAGGGCTCCAAGCGAAACATTCACGCCCATTATGATCTGGGCAATGGCTTCTATTCGACCTGGCTCGACCGTTCGATGACCTATTCTTCGGCCCGGTTTGAACACTCCGATCAGTCGCTGGAGGACGCACAACGCGCCAAATACGCCAGTCTGGCGCGTCTGATGGACCTTCAGCCCGGCCAAAGCGTGCTTGAAATCGGCTGCGGTTGGGGCGGATTTGCCGAGTTCGCGTCCCGCGAAATCGGGGCCAGGGTGACCGGCATCACCATCTCGCGCGAACAGCACGATTTCGCTCGAAAGCGATTGTTCGAGGCGGGGCTCGCCGACAAGGCCGATATCCAGCTGACCGACTATCGCGATGTCACAGGCCAGTTTGACCGCGTGGCCTCCATCGAGATGTTCGAAGCCGTGGGCCGTGAATATTGGCCCGCCTATTTCGACAAGATCCGCCAGACCCTGAAACCGGGCGGTCGGGCGGGCCTGCAGATCATCACCATCCAGGAGGAGTTGTTCGACGAATACGACGCCCGCACCGATTTCATCCAGAAATATGTTTTCCCCGGCGGGTCTCTGCCCTCGGAGGCGCGCCTGGCGCCGATCGTCTCGCAAGCCGGACTGGAATGGGGAGCGGTCGAGCGGTTTGGCTTAGACTATGCCGAGACGCTAGGCCGCTGGTCACGCCGGTTTGACGCTGCCTGGTCTGATATTCGTCGTGCAGCGCCCAGCTTCGACGAGCGTTTCCACCGACTGTGGCGCTTCTACCTTGCCTATTGCGAGGCGGGTTTTCGGTCGCACCGCACCGATGTGATCCAACTGTCTTTGGCCATGGCGCCATAGGCGTGACTGTATAGTTTCTGGGGCTCGGCCAAACGGCCGCCCTGACAGTTTGGGGAGCGGGATTCGTCTGGCGACCGTATAGGGTCAGGGCGACAGGCCTCAGGCTTGGTGTCGCCACCTTCCGGGAAATGATTGGTCGATGAAATCTAGCGAGCGCAGTGTCAGCGAGTTGTTTGATCGTCAGGACATGCTGGAGGTGATGTATCGCTATTGTCGATCAGCAGATGTTGGCGACGCGGGGCTGATGGTGGCCTGTTTCACTGAGGAGTGCACGGTCAGTCTGTTCGCAGATGAGGCGCGGGTGATCCGGGGATCCCAGGCGCTTCATGATCTGCTGTCGCCGCTTCTGGGCAAGGTGCTGGCGGGCAGCCACTACATCACCAATCCTGAGTTCACCGAATATGCAGCGGATCAGGCGGTTCTGCACTGCTACATGTTCTCGTCTCAGCGTTTTCACGCAGACATGGCGTTGCCGGATCGTTTGCGTTGGGGACGTTATGAGGTGCGGTTCCGCAAGGGTGAGGACGGTTGGCGCATCAGCGACTTGCGCCTGTTTGCGGTCAGCGAATCGGGTGGGGATCGCCAGGGCGAGACCGATGGCCGCGTCTGGCCTCCGAGCTTTCCTAGCTGAACCTATCGCTTGTCGGAGTGTCCAGTCTTGGGGGCGCGGGCGATGACTGAAGGGCGCGACAAGGTTCGCGCCCGGAGGATTCATGAGGCCGATAGCTCCCGATCTTTTCATTGACGGCGACACGCCTTGTCTGGTTGGCGGGCGCCGGTTCAGTGACGGCGTGGTTGTCTTCCCGCTGCCGGATGGCGGCGAGGCGGATCAATATGAGCCGCGTCCCCTGAATCCTGAAGGCCGGCTCTGGTCGTGGACCGTGCAGAGGTTTCCGCCCAAGTCTCCGCCCTATGCCGGAACCCAGCCCTTTGCGCCCTATCTGGTCGGCTATGTGGAGCTGGCGGATCAGGTGATCGTCGAGGGGCGGTTGGTCGACCTTGAGATCGAGGATGCCCGGATTGGAATGACGCTGGCGACCACCATCATCCCCTTCGAAATGACCGGCGGCGATGTAGTGGCGGTTCACGCCTTTCGCCCTGTGACCGAGGCCTGACCTGATGAGCGATATCTATATTGTCGGGATTGGCATCCACCGGTTTGGCCGCACCGACGGCATGACGGGCATGGACATGGGCGTCGCGGCCGTCAGGTCGGCTCTTGCCGATGCGGGCGTCGACTGGCCGCAGATCCAGTTCGCCTATGGCGGGTCCGATGCCTCTGGCAACGCCGACACCATGGTCAGCCGCCTGGGCACGACCGGCCTGCAGTTCATCAATGTCTCCAACGGCTGCGCCACCGGCGGATCGGCGCTTTTCGCGGCGTCAGCCTCGATCAAGGCGGGTGAATATGATCTTGGCCTGGCGGTCGGCTTCGACAAGCATCCGCGCGGAGCTTTTGATCCCAAGCCTGCGGATTGGGGTTTGCCCGACTGGTATGGGGAGGCAGGCTATATGCTGACCACCCAGTTTTTCGCCATGAAGCTGCAACGCTACATGCATCAGTTTGGCATCAGCACCCAGACCCTCGGGCGCGTGGCCGAGAAGAGCTTTCATAATGGCGCGCTGGCGGACCATGCCTGGCGACGTGAACCGGTCGATATAGACACCATCCTGAACAGTCAGATGGTCAGTGATCCGCTGACCAAATACATGTTTTGCTCCCCGGCGGAGGGAGCGGTGGTCCTGGTTCTGGCCAGCGAGAAAAAGGCGCGGGAACTGGGCGGACCGATGGTGCGGCTGAAGACCGCCGTCATGCGCACTCGTCCTCCCGGATCGTTTGAAGTGTTTTCCCCTTCGCTGTCGATCCAGCAGGGGGGATCGGCGACGCGCGTGGCGTCACAGGCCGCGTTTGAACAGGCCGGCCTCGGCCCCAAGGACATTGATGTCGCCCAGCTTCAGGACACCGAGGTCGGCGCCGAAATCATGCATATGTCTGAAAACGGCTTCTGTGCGGATGGCGAGCAAGAGGCCTGGATTGCCGAGGGCCGCACCCGCCTGAACGGCGTCCTGCCCGTCAACACCGATGGCGGCTGTATCGCCTGCGGCGAGCCGATCGGCGCGTCCGGGTTGAGACAGGTCTATGAGAATGTCATCCAGTTGCGCGGTGCGGGCGGCTCGCGACAGGTTCAGGGCGATCCGAAGACAGCCTACAGCCATGTCTATGGCGCACCCGGCGTGTCCGCTGTGACGATCCTCACACGATGATCGCCGTCGACACCCCTCAGGAGCCACAGTCTGGCGCGCCAGAGGACAAGGGCGGAGGGTCGTGGAAGGTCTGGTATGTCGTTGCGCTTCTGACGACCGCCTACACCCTGTCCTATGTGGATCGTCAGGTGCTGAGCCTGCTTGTGGGGCCGATCAAGGCTTCACTCGGGATCACTGATACCGAGATCGGCCTGATCCAGACCGTCAGCTTCTCGCTGTTTTTCCTGATCGCAACCCTGCCTCTGGCAAGGCTGGCGGATCGGGGGCATCGGCCCCGGTTGATGGCGTCATGCGCCGCCGTCTGGAGCGTGATGACCATGCTGTGCGGAGCGGCATCTAATATGTGGGGCTTGATGGCGGCCAGAACCGGCGTGGCGGCGGCGGAAGCCGGTTTGCCGCCCGCAGCCTTTACCCTGATGGCGGATCAACTGGACCGGAGTCAGTTGGCGCGGGCGACCTCATTGTTCATGTTGGCGCCCTTCTTCGGCGGCGGGTTTGCCCTGTTGTTTGGCGGAGCCCTCTATGAAGTGACGGCAGGTTGGGCGATGCCGACCCTGCCCGTCCTGGGGGAGGTCGAGCGATGGCAGGCCGTCTTCTTCATAGTCGGCGCTCCCGGACTCGTCATCGCCCTGCTGTTGGCGCGGTTGAAGGAGCCTCGTGAGGGCAGGGCGCGCGTGGAGACGCGGCGCCAGATGGGCCTGAAGGCGTTGGCGGGGTTTCTGCGCGAGCAGTGGATGTTCACGGGCGTCTATATTCTGGCGACGGCGCTTCTGGTGATGTTGCTAAACGCCCAGATCGTCTGGATGCCGGCCTCGATCATGAGGGCGCATGGCCTTTCCGAAGGCGGGCTGGGCAAGACCTTTGGCCTGACCTATCTGATTGCAGGTTCAGTCGGCACAATTATTGGCGGTCAGATCGCGTCGCGCGCCCGCACCGATCTGACGGCGCGTGCGTTGAAAATGATGCTGACGGGGGCTGTTGTCATGACGCCCTGCCTGATCATCGCACCGATGCTGCACTCGCTGACGCTGGAACTGGTGCTCGTAGGGCTTTCGGTTCTGTGCATCAGCGGGATGCTGTCGGTGTCTTCGCTGCCCTATCAGATGACATCGCCCAGGCCGCTCAGAGCCCAGGTGATCGCCATCGGGGGCATGGCGGCTTCGCTGATCGGCGCGGGGCTTGGGCCTTTGGTGGTTGGAATCTTGAGTGACGCTTTTGCGGGGGCGGAGCATCCCCTGTCATTGGCGCTCTCGGTTCTGGCCCTCGTCGTGGCTCCGGCGACGGTCCTGTGTCTGATCTGGGTGATCCGGCGGCACGGCAAAATCCGGCTGGATCTGGTGCGGCTGGCCGAAAACGAGGCGGTAGCCCAAGGTGGGGTTCATGAGCGCGCCTGATCCAGAACGTATTCCCGTTATTGTCGGGGTTGGCGAAGTCATCGACCGGCCTGCAACGCCGAGCGAAGGCCTCGAGCCGATGGCGCTCATGGCCGAGGCCCTCCGTCGCGCCGATGCGGATGCGGGTCCGCAGACCGGGCTGTTGTCCCGTCTGGACTCGCTCGATGTGGTCAATCTGGCCAGCTGGCGTTACTCCGATCTGGCGCGGCAACTCAGTGATCAGCTCGGCGTGTCGCCAGGGCGCGCGGTCTATAATGAGGTCGGGGGCGAAAGCCCGGTGCGCCTGATCCATGAGGCCGCTTTGCGGATCGCGCGCGGCGAAGCGGTTGTCGCCGCCGTGGTCGGCGCAGAGGCTCAGAGCACCGCGGGCAAGGCGCGAAAGTCGGGCGTCGACCTGCCGTGGACGCCTTTTGCCAAGGACGGACCCAAGGTTCCTCGCGGCACGGATATTGTGCATCCTCTGGCGACTGCGATGGGCCTGTCACAACCCGTCAGCGTCTATCCCATGTATGACGCGGCCTCGGCAGCCAGTTGGGGCCAGACGCCCGCCGAGGCCCTGCGGGAATCGGGAGAAATCTGGTCGCGTTATGCGGCGGTGGCGGCCGACAATCCGACAAGCTGGACGCGACGCGTTTCAGAGTCGGAAGCCATCACCACACCGTCGCCGGACAATCGCCTGATAGCCTGGCCCTACACCAAGCTGATGGTGGCCAATCCGATGGTCAATCAGGGGGCGGCCATCATGCTGACCAGCTTGGCCCAGGCGCGGGCGGCGGGGATTGCCGATGATCGGATGATCCATGTGCTCGGAGGCGCAGCGGCCAATGAGCCGCGTGATTTCATGGCGCGCGATCAACTGACGCACAGCCATGCCCAGGATGCGGTTCTGGAGCGGGTGCGTGAGCTGGCGGGCGAAGCGGGATTTTCGGCGCTCGAGCTCTATAGCTGTTTTCCAACCGTCCCAAAGATGGCCCGCAGAAGTTTGGGGTTGGCCGATGATATCGAGCCGACGGTTACGGGAGGCCTGACCTTCTTTGGCGCGCCTTTGAGCAACTATATGACTCACGCTGCGGCGGCCATGGTTCGCCGACTGCGCACGGAGCGCGGCAAGGGTCTCGTGTATGGCCAGGGCGAGTTCGTCACCAAACATCATGCGCTGGTTCTGTCGTCGGGCCATCCGGACGACCCCATTGACCCGAACTATAGTGTTCAGGCCCAGGCCGATGCGCGGCGCGGACCATCCCCTGTCGTGGTTGAGCCTGCGCCCGGCCCTGCGACCGTTGAGACCTTCACCATCCTTTATGAACGCGACGGCTCGGTTCTGCATGGCGTGGTGATGCTGAGAACCGATGCCGGGGAGCGAACCCTGTGCCGCATCCCGGCTGATGACATCGAAACCCTGGCTGTACTGACCAATTCTTCCGTCTATCCCATCTGCCGACGCGGAGTTATCGCGTGTGATGAAGACGGCCTGACCTCCTGGAGATTTGCATGACCGACATCGCGACGACTGAAGATGTGGTCCTGATCGAACGTCCCGCCGAGCATGTGGCGCGTGTTGTGCTGAATCGCCCAAACGCGCGTAACGCCATCAATGGCGCGGTGACCCTGGCCCTGGCCGCCGCTGTCGAAAGCCTGGAAGCCGATCCGGACATCTGGGTCGTTATCCTGCAGGGCGCTGGGGGCAAGACCTTCTGTGCCGGGGCCGATCTCAAGGCGGTCGCGGCAGGGGAGGGGCGGTCGCTCTTTACCCGCGAGGGCGGTTTTGCCGGTTTTACTCATGTTGCGCGCACCAAGCCCTGGATTGCCGCCGTGGACGGTCACGTGTTGGCGGGCGGACTTGAGATCGCCCTGGCCTGCGATTTCATTGTCGCCGGTGAGGCGTCATCCTTTGGCGTACCGGAGGTGCTGCGCGGCCTGATTGCGGCGGCGGGCGGCGCCTATCGCCTGCCGCGTCTTTTGCCGCGCGCCATTGCCTTTGAGATGATCGCCACTGGCCGCCCGATCGATGCAGCCAAGGCGCTTCAGTTCGGCATGGTCAATCGGGTTGTGGCCTCCGACGCGGTCGAGGCTGAAGCCTTGGCTCTGGCTGACCTGATTGGAATGGGCTCGCCTCTGGCGGTGCGCGAAAGCCTGAAGCTGGCGCGCGCAGCGCTGGACGAGACCGACGAGCAACTGCGCAAGGACAGTCTGAACGCCAACAAGGTCATCTGGGGCACGGAGGACTTCAAGGAGGGACCGCGCGCCTTCATCGAGAAACGCGCGCCGCGCTGGTCTGGGCGCTGAAGCCTTGGCGGAGCTTGTCCTCTATCATTCGCCCAACGCCCGCTCGTTCCGCGCTCTGTGGATGCTCGAGGAGCTGCAGCTTTCGTATCGGCTGGAGATGGTCGCCTTTCCGCCTCGCGCGAAACAGAAGACCTATCTCGACCTCAATCCTCTGGGCACTGTGCCGCTATTGATTGATGGCGAGACGCGGATGACCGAGTCGTCGGCGATCTGTGAATATCTGGCGGCGCGACACGGGGACGGCGCCTTTTCGGTGGCTCCGGACGATGCCGACTATGGGGCCTATCTGAACGCTCTCTATTACGGCGAAGCGACCCTGACATTCCCCCAGACTCTGGTGCTGCGCTATTCGTTATTGGAGCCCGAGGATCGTCGGTCGCCGCAGATCGTGGCGGACTATTCCAAATGGTTCCTGTCTCGGCTGAAGACGGTCGAGAGCGCGACGTCGCAGCATGATTTCATGGTCGGAAACCGGTTCACGGCCGCCGATATTTCGGTCGGCTATGCCTTGATGCTGGCGGCGGTCCTGAAGCTGGATGCGCAGTTTGGTCCGGCGACAGCGGCCTATTGGGCGCGACTGAAGGCGCGAGAGGGTTTTGCTCGCGCCAAGGCCGCACAGAAAATCACCCAGAAGACCGACTGACGCCCAGGCCGCAGGCGATGGCCAACGAAAAGGTCAGCTAGGCGGATTTTGTTGCTGCGCCGATACTGCGGATCAGTGGATTACTCAGGAGACGTGAGCCGCATGACTGTCGACGGAAAGCCGGGCATAGCCCTGGGGCAGGGCATGCTGGAAGGCGTTCGGATCATTGATCTGACCACGGTCGTCTTTGGCCCCTACGCCACTCAGCTGCTGGCCGACATGGGGGCGGAGGTCATCAAGATCGAAGCCCCGTCTGGCGATGCGATGCGCCACATGGGCCGATCCGCCAAGACCCGTAGGATGGCGGCGCCGCATTTCCTGCTCAATCGCGGCAAGCGCTCGGTGACCCTGGATCTGAAAAACCCCGAAGACGCGGTCGTGATGACGGATCTGCTCAAGAGCGCCGACGTGTTCATCCACAATGTGCGCGGCAAGCCGATCGAGAAGCTTGGTTTTGGCTATGAGGCCGTCAAGGCGATCAATCCCGGCATCATCTACGCCCACTGCGTCGGCTTCGGATCGGATGGTCCCTATGCGGGCCTGCAAGCCTATGACGATGTGATCCAGGCGGCATCGGGAACAGCCAGTCTTTTGCCGCGTGTCGACGGCAATCCGGCGCCGCGATATTTTCCCTCCCTCATCGCCGACAAGGTCGCCGGTCTCTATGCGGCTCAGGCCGTGCTGGCGGCGGTGATCCACAAGCTGCGCACGAATGCGGGCCAGCACATCGAAATCCCGATGTTCGAGAGCTTTTCTCACTTCATGTTGCTGGAGCATATGTTCGGCGCTGTCTTTGACCCGCCCACCGCGCCGGCAGGCTATCCACGCCAGATTGAGCCCAAGCGGCAGCCCTTCCCGACCCGCGACGGCTATATCAGCATCGTGCCTTACACGTCTGACGCCTTTGCCCGTCTGTTCGAGGTTCTGGGCGCGCCTGACTTCCTCAGCGACGAGCGGTTTGCGACGGCTCGGCTTCAGACGGAGAATATCAATCTGATGTATGTTGAGGTGGCGCGCCTGACCCCCGCAAAGACAACGGCCGAGTGGCTGGAGATCCTGGCCGCTGCGCAGCTTCCGGCCATGAAGGTCGCCGACATTCAGGACATGCTGGAGGATCCGCATCTGAAGGCGGTCGGCTTCTTCAAGCCGCGCACCCATGCGACCGAAGGCGACTATTACGAGATGCCGCTGCCAACCGCGTTTTCAGCTGCGGAGAGGCGTGAACTGTCGCCGCCGCCGGGCCTTGGCGAACACTCCGACGAGATCCGCCAGAGTGTTGTCAGTCGACAGGACTAACAACACTCTGGGGCAGCGGTCAGACTCCGCTTAAGCGCCCATCAGCTCAGTTTGATCCAGACGCTCTTGGTGTGGGTGTAGGTGTCGAGGGACGCCTGCCCCAGTTTGCGGCCATGGCCCGATTGTTTGACGCCGCCATAGGAGACCGCAGGATTGCCCAGCTGATAGCTGTTGATCCAGACAGTCCCGGCCTTGAGCCTCTGGCTGGCGCGGTGGGCGCGGTCGAGGTCCTGGGTCCAGACGCCGGAGGCCAGGCCGAATTCGCTGTCGTTGGCGATGGCCATGGCTTCATCGAAATCATCGAAGGCGATGACCGACATGACGGGCCCGAAGATTTCCTCGCGGGCGATGACCATGTCGTTGTTGACGCCGGTAAAGATGGTGGGCTGCTGGAAGAAGCCCTCGTCCCCGTGGCGATCCCCGCCCAGAACCAGTTCGGCGCCCTGTTCGCGGCCCATGTTCACATAGTGCTGGACCCGGTCCAGTTGCACCTGAGAGATCAGCGGCCCCATCTGGGTGTCGGGGTTGAAGCCCGAACCGATGCGGATGGATCGACCCGACGCGATCATCTTTTCGACCACTTCGTCATGGACCTTGTGCTCGACCAGAACGCGCGATCCGGCGGTGCAGACCTGACCGGCGTGACCCCACATCGATCCCGCCGCCGCCGCCGCCGCCAGATCCAGTTTGGCGTCGGCAAAGATGATGTTGGGGCTCTTGCCGCCCAACTCCATCGAGACGCGTTTTGTGCGGGCGGCGGAAGAGGCCTGAATACGGCGGCCTGTGCCTGATGATCCGGTGAAGGCGATGACATCGACCTCTGGGTGTTCGACCAGAGCCTGACCCACGACGGCGCCCGTGCCCTGAACTACGTTGAAGACGCCATCAGGAATGCCGGCCTCCTTGGCGATGCGGGCTGCGACCACGCCCGTCAGGGGCGTGTTCTCGGCCGGTTTCAGCACGACGGAATTGCCAGCCGCCAGCGCCGCGATGCCGCTGGCCGTAATGACGGAGGGGCCGTTCCAGGGCACGATGACGGCGGCGACGCCGACCGGCTCGCGCACCTGCTGGATAATGAAGTCGGGAGACACGGGCGGGATGGTCCCATGCACCTTGGTCGGCCAGCCCGCGTAATAATAAGTCGCGTTGACGGCATAATTGACCAGAAATGTCGAATAGGTCCGCACCACGCCGCCGTCGATGACATCGAGATCGCTGAGCAGGTCGCGGTTGGCCTCGATCAGTTCGGCGAAACGGCGCAGGATGCGCTCCTTGTCCGCAGCGGGCAGGTTGCGCCAGCGTCCGTCCTCAAAGGCGCGGCGTGCGGGGCGGCACGCCAGATCAACGTCATCGGTATTGCCTTCGGCGCAACGGGCGAACTCAAGACCCGTATTGGGGTCGATCACCGCCATGGTCTTGCCGTTGGAGGCGGGGATCTCATGCCCGTCAATCACGTGGCCGAAGGGCGATCCGGCGAGAAAGGCGCGCGTGGTCGCGGCCAGGGGAAGCTCACTCAGGGCGGCTGCAAAAGCGTTGTCAGGCATTTCGGTCTTCCTCTGGCGCAGTCATATCAGGACATAGGCGCAGGGTGGTCGCCGCGCACCTATCTGTTGAGGGGGCTTGGGGTGGATGGCGCTTCAGGCTGGCTCGTTGTCGACCACAACGGCCTCGCCGGAGCGGGTGTCATCGCGAATCAGCTCCAGGGCGGCCAAGGCGGGGGCTTCCGGCGGCAGGACCTTCACCGATTCCATCGCTTTCAGCATCCAGTCAGCCGCACCGTCGGCGCCGGTCAGATAGGTCAGGCGCGTGCCGACGATGGCCGGGCAGATCGCGTTGACGCGGATATTGTCGCTGTCCTTCAAGGCCGCCAGCGACCGTGTCAGCATGACGACGCCCGCCTTGGTTCCTGCATAGACGGGATTGCGCAAACTCGGGGTCAGGGCGGTGATCGAGGACGTGTTGATCACCGCGCCGCCGCGACCATGACCCTGCATGATCTTGACGGCGTACTGGGTTCCCAGAGCGACGGCGGTGAAGTTCAGCGCCACAAGCGTCGCAATCTTTTCGATGCTCGTGTCAGGAAACCCGGGTTCGCCAGACACGATCCCGGCATTGTTGCAGACGATGTCGAGGTCCTGCGCCACGGGGTCGGCAAACAGGGCCGCCAGCGCCCGACCGTCGGTCAGGTCCACAGGACGAATGACGGCCTCGCCCCCCGCCGCCGTGATCTGAGCGGCCGTCTCATGCAGTCGATCCTCGGCGATGTCCACGATGATGATGCGTTTCGA